>JAABUR0100000102.1_pt1 | contig 191107 bp, 172 predicted proteins | sample 5560091 | NCBI WGS metagenome assembly JAABUR01 (sample SAMN10711879, study PRJNA513375) | rock metagenome | isolation source: Antarctica rocks | place: Antarctica: Victoria Land, University Valley sud | reverse complement strand
ACGAAGCCAGCTGTCCATGACCACCCGATCAGCATCCGATACCTGCGGCATTGGGTTTCGCGACATGACTCATTCTCGCAGAAACGCCACCTCAAGTAAAGCTACATCGCTAACGCGACACTAGCTGGAACCCGACGAGCCCAAGTCTGCTCGCCCTGGGCCGGCGGCGCAAACGTTCTGCCTCGGTCCGTCAACGTCCGCGAACTGCGCTCTCGACCCGCTTGTTCTCGGATCCGTCACCCCGCCGACACACGCACTCTGAAGGCTGGACCCCGGCGGCATCTTCTCGACTGGGACGCTCTCGTCGGCTTCGGTGAGCATCTGGATGACGGACTGCTGAGCGCGGCAGTCATCTGCTGTTCTGTCGGGGGGACATCGTCACCAAGCTTCGCCAGCTCTGCCATTGCGTTCTCTTGCTCCGCGAGCGTGAGACCGGATACCCATGATCCTGAACTGTCCGGCGTACCGGTCATCCGGTGATACTCCCTGACAACCAGCTCCTGACCCGAGGAATGGTTGGCGGCACGTGTGCACAACACCTGAACCTCGTCGATGATGCGACCAGCGCCTTTCATTGACTGGACTCCAGACTCTCCGACATCCGGGCAGCGATCTCGGCATCCCGTCCCTTCGCGGCGTGCTGGTAGCGCATCGCCGCACCGGGAGTTGAATGCCCGAGCCGACCCATCACGTCGGGCAGCGTCGCACCGTTCACCACCGACAGCACCGCGCCGGTGTGCCGTAGATCGTGCCAACGCAACTTCGGGTAACCGATCGCGGCGCGGGCAGCGTAGAAACCCCAGCCCGGTTGCACGGTCGTCTCGCCAGCGGCGTTCTTTCGGGTCTGGGGCGCCTTGCCGTAGAGCGTGGACGGCTGCAGGGTTTTGCCCGTCGCGGCGGGAAATAGCAGACCGTCTCGACCGGTGACGAAGGCTCGCAGGTGTTCCCGCACGGCGGGCAGCAGGTGCGGCGGGATCGCCACATCCCTGATGCCAGCGTCCGACTTCGGGGTGCCAACAACGGTTCCGCCCTTCACCCGGACCGCACCGCGCCGAACCTTGATCACACCGTTCGTCACGTCCAGGTCCGACCGGCGTAGCTCGACCAACTCGCCGAACCGAAGTCCGCACCAAGCGGCGAACAAGGTCATCAGCCGCAGGCGCTCGGGCATCGCGGCGGCCAGGGTGTCGACCTCGGCGGCCGTCAGCACTTGCACCTTGTGAACTCGCTTGCTGTTGCCGGCGCCGCGGATATGGCACGGGTTCGTCGCGATGAGTTGGTCAGCGACAGCGTCGTGCAGGATCGATCGCAACAGCGAATAGGCATGTGCCCGCTGAGTCGGAGTGTCCGAGCCGAGATGCAGATGCCACGCTCGAACGCTGTCCGGGGTGATCGACTTCACCGGCACGGTGGCGAACGTCGGCAGGATGAGCCGATCGAACAGCCGCTGGTAGTGCTCGCGAGTGCGTGGTTTCAGCGTCCGGCCCGTCAACCAGTCGGTGGCGTAGGGGCCGAACGTCAGGATCGTCTGCCGGGCCCGCACCCGGTCAGCGGTCGGGGTCCAGTTGCCGGATGAGATCAGCCGGGCCTCCGCGTCCAACCAGACAGTGGCGTGATCCTTAGTGGTGAACAGGTTCGGCGCCTTGTGCAGCAACGTGTCCGGGCCGACGTACCGGGCGCGGTACTTCCCCGAAGGCAGCTTCTCGATCCGGCCGAAGTCGCGGCGGGACGATGCCTTCGTGCGTCGCCTGGTTGCCATTGCTGTTCCGTTCCTGCCCGTGGCTCCCGCGTGGCTTCCAGGTGGCTCCCGAAACTCTTGCGGATCAAACCCGATCCTACTTGATCCGAGGATGAGTTGGGCGATACGGTGATGAGAAACCGCAGGCCAGCAAGGCAATCTCCCCGGTATTGAGCACGGCTACCCGGTCAAGGTTGGAACAGTTCAGACAGCAGGTCGATACAGGTTCAATCCCAGTATCGCCCACCAGCATGGCTTCGATTCCGAGCGCACCCCAACGAGGTTTCGCCGGTTCAGGCTACTAAAGGCGCAGAACGCCCCGCCGAACAATTCACTTCGAGGGACCGCAGTTGGGCCTCGAGAGCGTAATCACCGGCAGGCAAATCCTCGATCAGCGGCTGCCATCTGCCGATCAACTCGACACGTTCTCCGGCTTCCAGCGTCGGCACCCGATGAACGGGAGAGGTGAAGAATGACAACGCGGCATGATCTACCGTCAGCCTCTCGCCGTCCGGACCCAGCGCCCACACGCGAACGTGGTCGCTGTCCACGCCGTCGGCATTCCAAGTTCTATCGCCGACATTGCGAAGCTCAAGCCACGGTTCCGGCACCTAACCAACGGGTGCCACCATCGGTGTGACCGACCAATCGAGTGTGAGGCCCCTGCCGTCGACTTGCTCGGTCGGGACGGACGACGCTGCCGGTCCCATTGACCGGTGCCTGCCATTGTCCGTCGAGGCGCCAGAGGCCGATCAGCATCCACAATTCGGATCCCTGTTGACCCACGGAGCCGCCAAGATCGGCACCTGCGGGTCTGATGAGGCGAGATCACCATCGATGACTCGCCAGCCGTCGATCGGCGGCGGCCCCAACATATCGTCGACACTCGCCGCGCCCTGCTCACCGATCAGGTCCACCAATGGCGCGCCGGCAGCCTTCAGCACCGCAGTCGGCACGTTGTATCGATCGAGCTGTTTCACGTCGTCCGGGTTGTCCGTCATCTCGTGATTCTGGCCGTGCCCGCCCTCGGGAGCAATCGCCCCTCGCCCGTTGGTCCAATCAGGATCTTCTCACTTGCTCAGATTCCATACCCAGGGGCGGCGGTTGCCCGGATGCGTCAGGGGCATCCACGCGTCAGAGTCGTACGCGGGCAAGCACTCTGCGGTGCACGACGCGTTCCACCACGAAGCTCAGGATGGGTACCATACCGGCCAGCAGGACGCCGACGATGCCCTTGATGCTCCAGCGTTCCTTGTATCCGAGGTCGAACGAGAACAGCACGTAGACGGCGAAGATCACCCCGTGGATGGGTCCCCACACCGCGGTGGCCCAACGCTGGTCGAAGGCGTACCGCAGGATCATCGTGATCACCAGGATGAACAGCGCGATGCCTTCGGCGAAGGCGGCGATGCGATAGCGCTGCAACGCTTTTGCCGACTTCTCCGGCACAGCGGCGGCAGCTGTCGAAGCGGCGGCGGGTTCAACGGGCACGGCGGCGGTCCTCCTCGGCGAGCGCGGCCAGTGCTCGGTTGTAGGCCGCCATTTCGGGGTCCTCGTCGTCGTCGACCTGGTGAACGGTGCCGACGAACAGCTCGCCGGTTGCCGGCTGGTCGATGCGCGCCTCGCCGGTCCGGCCCGCCTCGGCCGAGTCCTCCTCGACAGCACCGTCAGTTGGGTCGACATCAGCAGTGGCATCGGGCGTTTCAACGGACCGGACCAACTCGGACGAAGGGGTTTCGGGGATGGCAGACACATCGGTGGCGGACACATCGGTGGCGGCCCGCCGGCCGGGACCATCGGCCAGGATCTCCGTCAGCCCGGCGTCCATGTCGTGATCGTCCGCCGCGTCCTTGATCTTCTCGAGCTGTAGGAACCGCACCCACATGTAGATGAATCCGGCGCCGAAGGCCGGCCACAACACCGCGTAGGCCAGGTTCTGCATGGAGCCGTCCGCGTCGTGCGTCCGGTCCCACTGCCACCAACCCAGCCGTAGGCAGACCAGGAAGGCCACCAGTACCAACGCGTGACCGCCCAGCCACCCCGGTTTCAGGAAGCGTCGGTCCACATCGGCGACGGTAGCACCGGCGGTCAGCACACCCGCTCCGCCCGCGGCGACCGGCAGGCGAGCACGGTGGCTACCAGCTCGCCGGTCCGACCTGCGGCGATGTCGGCGAGATCCTCGATGGTGTCGACGTCCCGGCGGATCCAGCTGTCCGCGGGCAACTCGAGCGGTTGGGCGCCGACGGCCTGGTGCCGACGGTAGGAGTCCGGTCCGTAGCAGAGCTGCAGGTGCGCCGGGTCCAGCGCCGTCAACAGCGTGGTGCCGGTGCCCTGCCGGTCGGCCACCACGGTCTGCGGCTGCCGGGCGGCCAGTTCCAGCACGTCATCGATTTCCGGTCCGGTGACACCGGGCAGATCACCGGGCAGCACCGCCACCGGTCCCGGCACTCCGACCAAGCCGTCGGCGATCGCGGCGTTCAACGACGGCGCGTGGGTGTAGTGGACACGCACTCCGGCGATCACGGCCAGCCGACGTCCGTCGTCCGGGTCCTCAGCCACCACCACCACCTGCAAGACCGATCGGGCCGTGGCAGCGGCCGTCACGGTGTCGATCGCCAAGGCCATCGCCACCTGTTGCCGAAGGCCGGGGTCCAGCACGATCCGGCTCTTTCCCCGCGACGTGGCCTTCACCGGAACGATCACCGTCCAGTCGGCACGCGGCGTGCTGGAGTCGACGGTCACCTGCTCATTGTCCCGATCGATGGTCACCGGGACCGACCCGGCCGGTGTGAATCAGCTCTCGGCGATCCGTTTCCTCTCCACCTCGAGGTCGAACTCGGCCGCCGGGTACTGCGGATCGATCTCGACCAGCGTCTCGTGCAACAACGCGGCCACCGCCCAGTTCCGGTACCACTTCTTGTCCGACGGGATCACGTGCCAAGGTGTACCGACGGTGTTGCATTTGCGCAGCGCGTCCAGGTATGCCTGCTGGTAGTCGTCCCAGTGTCCGCGTTCGTCGACGTCCGCCGGGTTGTACTTCCAGTATTTCTCCGGATCGTCCAGCCGCGCTGCCAGCCGCTCGGCCTGGGTCTTCTTGGAGATGTGCAGGAAGCACTTGATCAGAGTGACGCCGCGCTTCTTGAGGTGCCGCTCGAAGGCGTTGATCTGGGCATACCGCTTCGACCATTCCGCTCGCGGCACCAGATCGTGCACCCGAACGATCAGCACGTCCTCGTAGTGCGAGCGGTTGAACACCCCGATCTCGCCGGCCTGCGGAAGCTGCTTCTCGATCCGCCAGAGGAAATCGTGCGACAACTCCTCCGCGTTCGGCGATTTGAACGACGCCATCCGGACCCCGCCGGGGTTGAGCAATCCGACGACATGATCGATCACCCCGTCCTTGCCGGCGGTGTCCATCCCCTGCAACAGCAGTAGTACCCCGCGGCTGCTGCCGGCAGTGCTCTGCGCATAGAGCTTCTCCTGGAGGTCGGCCAGCGGTTGCCCGAGTTCGGAGAGTGCGTGTGCCGCCGATTTCTTGTCCGTGGGGCCCAACTCCAGCGGAGTGGTGGACAGCTGGGACAGCTCGGTGACGCTGGTCGGCAGCCGCACCGCATCGGCGAGCCGGCCGTCGATCGACGGCAGTTCCTTGGTGGTGTGCTGACCCGCCTTCCCGGAGCCGGCGGATCTCTGATCTTTCCCGGACTTCTTCTTGGCCATGACCCACCCTCGCACGCGCTCATCCGACTCGCCTCCGATCCCCGGTGGTGGAAGCGCGCGGCCGGATCCGGCCCGGTGCCATCCAGACGGGCTCTGCACGCAACGAAATCATAGCGACAGGGGCGATGACGCATCGAATCATCGTTGTCATGCCGCCTCCGCAGGCTGATTGCTGCGTGAGCTCCCCGTAGGCTGACGACAACCCACAGCGAGATTCCGACGAAAGGAGCAACGGTGACCACTGAAACCCGGACCGCGGGCAGAGCCGGCAACGGCACCGACACCGAGCCGGCGACCATCCTGCTCGCCCAGGAGGACCAGTGGTGTGCGCACAATTACCACCCGCTGCCGGTGATGATCGCCTCCGGCGAGGGTGCCTGGGTCACCGACACCGGCGGCAACCGCTACCTGGACATGTTGGCCGGCTATTCGGCGCTGAACTTCGGGCATCGTCATCCCGCCTTGATCGGGGCGGCGGTCGCGCAACTGGGCCGGGTGACGCTCACGTCGCGGGCCTTCCATCACGACCAACTCGGTCCGTTCTGCTCCGAACTGGCTGCCCTCACCGGCACCGAGATGGTGCTGCCGATGAACTCCGGCGCCGAGGCGGTGGAATCGGCCATCAAGATCGCCCGCAAGTGGGCCTACCGGGTCAAGGGCGTCCCGGAGAACCGGGCCCAGATCATCACCGCCGGCGGCAACTTCCACGGTCGCACCATCTCGATCGTCTCGTTCTCCGACGACCCGGTCGCCACCGCCGATTACGGCCCCTTCACCCCCGGCTTCGTCGGCGTCAAATACGGCGATCCGGAAGCCCTGGCCGCCGCCTTCACCCCCGACACCGCCGCAGTGCTGGTCGAGCCGATCCAGGGTGAGGCCGGCGTCATCGTGCCGCCGACCGGCTACCTCGCCGAGCTGCGCCGGCTGTGCGATCAGCACAACGTGCTGCTGATCGCCGACGAGATCCAATCCGGGCTCGGCCGCACCGGCAAGCTGCTGGCGTTGGATCACGAAGGCATCCGGGCCGATCTCTACACCCTGGGCAAGGCGCTGGGCGGTGGCATCCTGCCGGTGTCGGCAGTGGTCGGCCGCGCCGACGTCATCGGGGTGCTGACCCCCGGCTCGCACGGCTCGACCTTCGGCGGAAACCCGCTGGCCTGCGCGGTCGGCCGGGCCGTCGTTGCGCTGCTGGCTACCGGCGAGATGCAACAGCGGGCAACGGATCTCGGCGAGCACCTGCACCACCGACTCGGCGAACTGGTCGGCAACGGCATCGCCGAGGTTCGCGGCCGCGGGCTCTGGGCCGGCGTGCAGTTGTCGCCGGGCGGACCGGCAGGCCGGGCGGTGTCCGAGGCGATGATGAACCGCGGCGTGCTGATCAAGGAGACCCACGAGTCGACCCTTCGGTTCGCGCCGCCGTTGGTGATCAGCCGCGACGAAATCGACTCCGCGGTCGACAAGCTGTCAGCGGTACTCGCAGCGGGTTGATCGCCGGACCGACCGAATCCGGCCGGCCGCTCATCGGGCCGTGATGCAATGGCCAGGTGCAGCTCTTCCGTCCCGGTTCGGTGTCCGCCGATCTCACCGCCACCATCGACCTCGCCGGGACCGGCGACCTGACCGCGGCCGAAGACCTGCTGGCCGCCGCGTTGGCCTGGCCGACCGCCGATGAACAACCGTGGACGGTGCGGGCCAATATGGTCGGATCGCTGGACGGCGGCGCCACCGTCGACGGCACCTCCGGTGGCCTCGGCTCCGCCACCGATCAGAAACTGATCGGCCTGCAACGCGATCTGGCCGATGTGGTGCTGGTCGGAGCCGGGACGGTGGTCGGTGAGAACTATCCTGGGACGAAGAGCTACCCGAAGCGGGCGGCTCGTCGGCAGCGATGGGGCCGCAGCCCGATCCCGCCGTGGGCGATCGTCGCCTCCCGCCCCCTGCCGGCCGACCTGCGGGCGATCACCGAGAGCCGCACCCCGACCATCGTCATCACCGCAGACGGTGTCGACCAGCCCGCCGGTACCGAGGTGATCCGGACCGGTCCGACGGTCGACCTGGGCAGCGCGCTCGCCGCCCTCGCCGACCGCGGCCACCACCGCATCCTCTGCGAAGGCGGGCCTCAGTTGCTCGGCCGACTGGCTGCCGACGACCTGCTCGACGAGCTCAGCCTGACCATCTCCCCCACCCTGCTCGGCACCGGCAGCACCACTCCGCTGCTCGGCGGCATCGACCTCGGGGCACGGCACGCTGACGAGCTGTCGGACAGCTGGCCCGCACGGTGGCGGCTGGTCACCCTGCTGGCCGCCGACGACCATCTGTTCACCCGCTATCGGAGACAGCGGTGAGCAGATCGGGTCGGCTCGGCGCCGTGCTGCTGGCCGTGCTGCTGCTGGCACCGATTGGCTGCACCGTCGGACCGTCCAGTCGGCCGGCGTTGGCCACCCAGGGGCAACGGCCGGCAGTCACCGGTAGCACCGCGCCGAGCACACCGCCGACCGGGCCGGGTGGTCCTGGTCGCCGGGCCGATCCGCTGGACTGGGGTAGTTGCCCTTCCGACATTCCGGCGGAGAGTCGGTCCGGCAAGGCCTTCGTTGTCGAGTGCGCCAACCTGGAAGTGCCACTGACCTACGCCAAGCCCCGCTCCTCGACGCTGACGCTGACCGTCGCTCGAGCCCGCACCGCAGACACCCCTGCGGATGCGTCCGATCTGGTGACGATCGTCGGCGACCCCGGGGTGAACGGCGTCGGCCGGCTCGCCGACATCACTGCCGAGCTGCCCGCCGCACTGCTCGCCGATCATGCGATCGTCACTCTCGATCTGCGCGGCAGCACGGCGGTCTCCCGGCGGATGGCCTGCTTCCGCAGCGACACCGTCATCGATCTGTTGGGCCCGCCGATCGACCCCACCAAGGACGACGATGCCGTCGCCGTCGGCAAACTCTCCCAGCAGGCCGCCTTCGACTGCGCCGACCAGGTGGGCTCCTCGATCACCGAGTTCTCCAGCACCGCTGCTGCCGACGACCTGGACAGTCTGCGATCGGCACTCGGCGTCGAGAAGTTGCAGTTCGTCGGACGCGGCTTCGGAGCCACCCTCGGCGCCGACTATGCCCATCGCTACCCGGCCCGGGTCGACAAAATGGTGCTGGACAGTCCGTCCGATCCGCAGCCGACTGCCGCCGAGACCGCCACCGCTCGGGCGGTTGCGCTCGAAGCTTCGATGGAGGAGTTCGCCGCGGACTGCACCGCCCAGCCGGCCGGTTGCCCGCTGGGCGCCGACCCGCGTGGGGCGGTGAGCAGGCTGATCGCCGACCTGGGCGACATCGGGGACTCGGACGGGCGGTACCTGATTACCGGCGGCAGCGTGCTGCTGCTGCTGTCCCGGTTGCTCGGTCGACCGGACCAGTGGCCGACCCTGACCTCGGCGCTGGCGGCGGCGCGCAGCGAATCCGCCGACGTCAGCAAACTCTCCGCCGTCCTGGCCGGTCTGACCGGCGAACAGGAGGACGAGCATCTGTTGGAAACCGCACTGGCCTACACCTGCAATGACACCGCCCAGCGACTCACCGGTGCATCGCTGATCGACGCCGCCACCGCCGCCAAGGCGAAGGCCCCGATGTTCGGCGCGTTCATGATCGGACAGGCCGGTCTCTGCAGTGCCTGGCCGACGGCGACGACACCGATCGGTCGGCTCTCGGCCGTCGGCGCCGCACCGATCCTGGTGGCCGGTGCTGTCCAGGATCCGATCGCTCCCTACAGCGGGATCAAATCACTGGCCGCCACCCTCGATTCGGCCACCCTGATCTCCTGGCAGTCCGGCAGCCACCAGACCTTTCCGGACAGCAGTTGTATCAGCGCTGCGGTGCTGAGCTACCTGAAAGACGGCACCAGCCCGGCCAATCGACTCTGCCCGCCCTGACTCACCGGGCGTAGCCTGGTTTCTCATGACGGACAGAACCGGTACCGCCCGCGTCGTCAAGACCGATGATCAGTGGCGGACCGAGCTCGACCCCGACGCCTACCACGTACTGCGGGAATCCGGCACCGAACGGCCGTTCACCGGTGAGTACAACGACTCCACCACGATCGGCATGTACCTCTGCCGCGCCTGTGGCGAAGAACTGTTCCGCTCGCAGACCAAGTTCGCCTCGCACTGCGGATGGCCCAGCTTCTACGCCCCCAGCGAGGATGACCATGTCGTGCTGATCACCGACAGCTCGCACGGGATGGAGCGCACCGAGGTCCGCTGTGCCGGCTGCGGCTCACACCTCGGGCACGTGTTCGCCGGTGAGGGCTACCCGACGCCGACCGATCAGCGCTACTGCATCAACTCGGTGGCCCTGACCCTCGAGGAGACCTCGAACTAACCGGCCACCTCACCAGCTCGCTCCGGGCTGCGATGCTCCCTCGTTTCGGCGTGCCGTACCTATCCTCTGTCGGTCCTCGACCGTAGGGTCCACATCATGACCGCGTCGGCCGCTGCCACCGTTCCAGGGGAGTTCCTGCTCGCCGTCGAGGGACTGTCGGCCGTCACTCCCCGCCGGGAAATCGTGTTGGGATCGCTACCGGCTCCGGCCCGGCTGGCTCCGCACTCGCATGCGGTATCCGCCACCGTGTACTCGGCCGCCGACCAAGAAGTCGGCTCCGGTCGGCTGGTGTTGCTGCACGATCCGGACGGCGTTGACGCCTGGGACGGCACGCTGCGGGTGGTCATCTTCGCCACCTGCGAACTCGAGTCGGAAGTGGCCAGAGATCCGCTGCTCCCGGAAGTCGCGTGGAGTTGGCTCGTCGAGTCGCTCTCGGCCACCGACCACACCGCCCTCGGCGGCACCGTCACGGCGACCGCATCGACCCGGTTCGGCGACATCTCCGGCCCGCAACACGCCGACGATCTGGAGATTCGCGCGTCCTGGACGCCACGGACCGCCGACACCGCCCAGCACCTTCGGGCATTTCTGAAGCTGCTGTCGACAGCGGCGGGACTACCCCCCGAGGGGGTGTCCACCATTCGAGGCAATTTTCGCTCTAATGCCTGAAGGACTTATCATCCCGGTGGAGTAGATTGCCGGGATTGCTTGACCTGCAAGGGCCAAGTCGGTGACACTGGTATCAGAGGCATCAGCCACCAGCCGATGTATGTTTGCTTCCCGAGCGACGCACGGAGCACAACAACCACAACGTCGCCGGTCCGGATCCAGCCAGTTTCGCGCAACGGAACCGGGTGGAGCGAGAGGAGATTCGGTGGGCACAGTGACATGGCCATGGGGTAGCAGCGAATCATCGACCCGCCAACAGACCACCGGACTGCCGCGGCCACGCACGGCCGTCGAGGGCGGGGAGCCAGATCAGCTGCCGCACATCAGAGCGATGGTCGCCGATCCGGATGTCGGATCCCGGGAGATCCTGGCGAACGCATTGCGAGCCGGCGGCATCGGGTCGGTCAATCACATCGGTGACGCCGCTGAGGCGGCTGCCCAGCTGACGGCACAACCGGCCGGCGACCTGCTGTTGGTGAGTCTCGGTTTCGGCCAGGCAGCAGCTGGGCTGGTCACCACCGCGAAGGAGGCCGGCTGGTCCCGGGTCATCGCCCTCGCCCCGGCCGCCGATATCGGTCCGGTGATCGACGCGGTGGGCGCCGGTGCCCACGGCGTGCTGATCGGTCGGCGGGCCAATCCGGCCGCGTCCAACGTGCCCAGCACCATTCACGATCTGTCGGCCCGCGAGATCGAAGTGCTCCGACTGGTCGCGGACGGCCGCTCGAACAAGTGGATCGGCGAACGATTGTCGCTGTCCGCGCTCACCGTCAAGAGCCACTTGGCCCGGATCGGCCGCAAACTCGGCACCGGAGACCGGGCGCACATGGTGGCGCTCGCCCTGCGTGCCGGAGTCATCTCCTGAGCCTGAGCCAGGATCGGCCCACCGCACCGGAACAGCCCAGCCCGGCCAGTCCACCGCCGGTGCCGTTGCTGACCCCCAGGGACGGATTCGCCGGTCCGCTCACCGATCCGATCCGGGCCCAGCAGCTGGCCGCCGACCTGTCGGCCGGTAGCGGCCCGATCGCCCTGGACGCCGAACGGTCCTCCGGCTACCGCTATTCCCAACGTGCCTACCTGGTGCAACTGCGCCGCGAGGACGTCGGAACCGTATTGCTGGACCCGATCGCCCTCGGCGACCTGGAAGTGCTGGCCGCGCCGTTCGCCGACGCCGAGTGGGTGCTGCACGCCGCCACTCAGGACATGCCGTGTCTGGCCGAGATCGGTCTACGGCCACGCGCATTGTTCGACACCGAACTGGCCGGCCGGCTGGCCGGACTTCCCCGGGTCGGGCTGGGCCCGCTGGTCGAACAGATGCTCGGGTTGACCTTGCAGAAGGGTCACGGCGCCGACGACTGGTCGACTCGCCCGCTGCCCGATTCCTGGCTGGTCTATGCGGCGCTGGATGTCGAAGTACTGGTCGAGCTCCGTGATGCGATGGAGGCCCTGCTGCTGCGGCAGGGCAAGTTGGAGTGGGCTCGGCAGGAATTCGCCGCCCTGATCGCCGCCCCGGACCCGCCGCCGCGAATCGATCCGTGGCGACGCACGTCAGGCATCCACAAGGTCAAGGATCGCCGGGCGCTGTCGGTGATCCGGGAACTCTGGACCGAGCGTGACCTTCTCGCCCGCCGACGCGACCTGGCCCCCCATCGGATTCTGCCCGATCCGGCCATCGTTGACGCCGCCATCAGCAAACCCACCACGGTGGCGGCATTGACCAGCAGGCCGGTGTTCGGCGGCCGGACCCAACGACGGCACGCCGACAGCTGGCTGGATGCGATCACTCGCGGGCTCGCCGTACCGGACCGTGATCTGCCACCGGTGCACCTGCCCAGCGACGGCCCACCGACGGCGGGCCGCTGGTCGGACAAGGACCCGGTGGCGTATGCCCGGCTGACGGCAGCCCGGACCGGGCTGGCCGAGCTGGCCCAGCGGGTTGGGATGCCGGTGGAGAATCTCCTCACCCCCGATCTGATGCGTCGGGTGCTGTGGCAGCCGCCCGACCCGGCGGAGCTGCCCGACCGGCTCCGCGCCGGCGGTGCCCGGCCCTGGCAGATCGAGCTCACCGGCCCGATCATCGCCGACGCACTGTCCGCCGCCGTTCCGGCTGCCGCCGCAGTCACCGCTCCCGCTGCATCGCCGACGGCCGTTTCAACCGACGGTCCAGCGATCGAGGACTGATCCGGCAACCTGTTCACTTCGTCGATGGCCGTCTCGCGGCTAAGTTACCGGCGGGTAGGATTGCCGCATCGACGCGAGGAGGCGGACGTGGTGGCAACGCGCACACTGCAGGATGTGGTCTTCGTCGACGGGGTTCGCACCCCGTTCGGCAGAGCCGGCGACAAGGGCCAGTACGCCCAGACCAGGGCCGATGACCTGATGGTCAAGGTGATCCGGGAGCTGGTCCGGCGACACCCCGAACTGCCGCCCGAGCGGATCGACGAGGTCGCCGTCGCCGCGGCCACCCAGACCGGCGATCAAGGGCTGACCATCGGTCGTACCGCAGCCATCCTGGCCGGCCTGCCGCAGAGCGTCCCCGGTTTCGCCATCGACCGGATGTGCGCCGGCGCGATGACGGCCGTCACCACTGTCGCCTCCGGGATCGCGGTCGGTGCCTACGACGTGGCCATCGCCGGCGGCGTCGAGCACATGGGTCACCATCCGATGGGCGCCGGCGCCGACCCCAATCCACGATTCGTCGCCGACCGGCTGGTGGATCCCGAGGCGTTGAACATGGGCAACACCGCGGAGAACCTGCACGACAAGTACCCGCAGTTGACCAAGGACCGGGCCGACGCGTACTCGACGGCCTCCCAGGCCAAGTACGCCCAAGCGCTCGCGACCGGCAAGATCACCCCCGATCTGATTCCCGTGGCCACCCGCTCGGTGGAACAGGGCTGGGGCCTGGCAACGGCCGACGAACCGCCGCGACCGGGTACCACCGTCGAAGGGCTCGCCGGGCTGAAGACACCATTCCGGCCGCACGGCCGGGTCACAGCGGGCAGCTCGTCACCGCTGACCGATGGCGCCACCGGATGTCTGCTGGCATCGGCGGACGTGGCCGAGGAACTGGGGCTGCCGATAGGGATGCGGATGGTCGGCTTCGCCTTCGCCGGCGTCGCTCCGGAGATCATGGGCACCGGCCCGATCCCGGCGACCGAGAAGGCATTGGCCAAGGCCGGTCTGACGATGGACAACATCGGCCTGATCGAGATCAACGAGGCGTTCGCAGTGCAGGTACTGGCCTTCACCGATCACTTCGGGCTGGCCGACGATGACCCCCGGCTCAACCAGTACGGCGGGGCGATCGCCATCGGGCATCCGCTGGCCTCCTCCGGCGTCCGACTGATGACGCAACTCGCCCGGCAGTTCGCCGAACGACCGGATGTCCGGTACGGCATCACCACCATGTGCGTCGGCCTCGGCATGGGCGGCACCGTCATCTGGCAGAACCCGCACTTCACCGAGGGAGCATCGACGTGACCGAGTCCACCACCGCCGAGTCCGACTCGCTCGAGTTGCCCGGTGAGGTCCTCACCACGGCCCGCACCCGGCTGATGTCGGTACCCGGCATCGACGGTCAGGTCGCGCTGATCACCCTGGACAACGGGATGGACCACACCCGGCCGAACACCCTCGGGCCGGGCGGCCTGCGCAGTCTGGGCGCCGCGATCGACTCGGCCATCGCCGCCGAACCGACCGCTATCGCCGTCACCGGGCCGCCGTTCGTCTTCACCGTCGGCGCCGACCTGTCCGGCATCGGCCTGCTGTCGAACCGGGCAGCCGCCGAGGCCATCGGCCGGCTGGGCCATCAGGTGTTCCGCAAGCTGCACGAGTCGAGCATCCCGACGTTCGCCTTCGTCAACGGCGCGGCACTGGGCGGCGGCGTCGAGGTAGCGTTGCACTGCCACTACCGAACGCTGGCCGCCAACGCGGCGATGATCGCACTGCCGGAATGCTTCCTTGGCATCCTGCCCGGCTGGGGTGGCACCCAGCTGCTGCCGAAGATCGCCGGCCCGGACAACGCGGTGACGGTGATCATCGACAACGCGCTCAACCAGAACCGGATGATGAAGCCGAAGGACGCGCTCAAGCTCGGCGTGGTCGATGTGTTGCTGGATGCCGCCGATTATCTCGAGCAGTCCTTCGCCTGGATGGCCGGGGTGTTGGACGGCTCGATCACCGTGCAGCGCAGCGACTATGACCAGACTGCCTACACCGAAGCGGTGCAGCGCGGCACGATGATCGCCGACCTGCGCACCAAGGGTGCGGCGCCGGCGCCGTACCGGGCGTTGCAGCTGATCGAATCGGCCCGCACCGCGGACCTGTCCGACGGTTACGCCGCCGAGGAGCAGGCACTGGCGGATCTGATCACCTCGCAGGAGTTCCGGGCCGGCCTCTACTCGTTCCACCTGACGCAGAAGCGGGCCCGCAAACCCGTTGGTGCGCCAGATGTTTCGCTGTCCAAGAAGGTGACGAAAGTCGGCATCGTCGGCGCTGGGTTGATGGCCGGCCAGCTGGCACTGCTGTTCGCCCGACGGCTGCACGTGCCGGTGGTGCTCACCGAGGTCGATCAGCAGCGGCTGGACCGTGGTCTCGGCGCGGTGCAGGCAGAGATCGAGAAGCTGGCCGGCAAGGGCCGGATCGCCGCCGACGAGGCGAACCGGCTCGCGGCGTTGATCACCGGATCGCTGAACTACGCGGCGTTCGCCGACGCAGATTTCGTCATCGAAGCGGTATTCGAGGAACTCGAGGTGAAGAAGCAGGTCTTCGCCGAGCTGGAGAAACACATTGCGCCGGAAGCGGTGCTGGCCACGAACACCTCATCGCTGTCGGTGACGGCGATGGCCGATGGACTGAAGCACCCGGAACGGTTGGTGGGCTTCCACTTCTTCAATCCGGTCGCGGTGATGCCGCTGCTGGAGATCGTCAAGACCGAGCACACCGACGACCCGACGTTGGCGACCGCGTTCGCTCTGGCCAAACAGCTGAAGAAGGGTCCGATCCTGACCGCCGATGCCACCGGCTTCGTGGTGAACCGGCTGCTGCTGCGGTTCATGGGCGAGATCTTGGCCGCCATCGACGAGGGCACGCCGCCGGAGGTCGCCGACGGGGCACTGGCACCGCTGGGACTGCCGATGACGCCGATCATGCTGCTGCAATTGGTCGGTCCGGCGGTGGCGCTGCATGTGCAGGAAACCCTGCACACCTCGTTCCCCGATCGGTTCGTCATCTCGGAGAACCTGCGGCGGACGGTCGAGGCCGAGCTGACCATCCTGGTCGGCTGGAACACCGACGGCACTCAGGGAATCGATCCGGACATCGCCGCGCTGTGGCAACTGGGCGATCATCCGTCCACCGCCGAGCAGGTGCGGGAGCGAGCACTCACCGCGCTGGCCACCGAGGCCCGACTGATGCTCGACGAGGGCGTGGTGGCCGAGGCCGCCGACATCGACCTGGCGATGCTCACCGGCGCCGGGTGGCCGTTCTGGCTGGGCGGGATCACCCCCTATCTCGATCGAGAAGGCATCTCCGAGAAGGCCACCGGGAAGTTGTTCAACCCGCCGGGCGTTTCCACCCTGCCGAACTGATCAGAGCTCACGAGCTGCGAAGAGCGGCTTCCGTTTCCTCCCGCAGGATCGCTCGCTGAGTGAGCTTTGCCTGCTTGTACAAGTCCCGACCGTTGCCGGTGATTTGGGTCCAGACCGAGCGGCGATCGTCCTCGCAGACCGAGCGGGTCACCAGTCCGTCCTTCTCCAACCGGCCGACCAGGCGGGACAGCGCGCTCTGCGTCAGGTGTGCATGCTCCGCCAACTCGGACATCCGCATTTTTCCGTTGCCGGCGGCATTCAGCTGCTGCAATGCCTCGAACTCACTGGAGCTGATGCCGTGGGCGGCACCGAGCTCGCGGTCGAGTCGGCAGCCGACCCGCTGCACGCTGGACATGATCGCGTGCCACTTGGCAGCGAGTTGGTCGTCCGGCACCGCGGTGGGCATGGCCGCATCATACCTGATGTCTCTGCAAATGATGTTCATGCAATATTTGCTTGCGCATTAGATGCATCTGCATAGACTCTATTTCATGACGCTCACTGCCCCACCGCCTTCCGACCGCACCGACGGCACGCCGACCGATCCCGGTCGTTCCGTCATCACCGACACCGGCTGGTCCCGCCGGACCTGGGCACTGCTCGTCGTCTTGTGCGGCGCACTGTTCCTGGACGCACTGGACATCTCGATGGTCGGAGTTGCACTGCCGTCCATCGGTAACGACCTGCACCTGGCGCCCAGCTCGCTGCAGTGGATCGTCAGCGGCTACGTCCTCGGCTACGGCGGCCTGCTGCTGCTCGGTGGCCGGGCCGCCGACCTACTGGGCCGTCGACAGGTGTTCCTCTACGCCGTCGCCCTGTTCGGCGTCGCCTCAGTGGTCAGCGCCTTCCTCAGCGACGACACCACGCTGATCGCGTTGCGTTTCGTCAAGGGCATCGCCGCCGGGTTCACCGTGCCGGCCGGCATGTCGATCATCACCACCACCTTCGCCGAGGGCGGGGCGCGCAACCGGGCGCTGAGCATCTACACCGTGTGCGGCGCCAGCGGCTTTTCGATGGGTCTGGTCTTCGGAGGTCTGCTCACCCAGATCGGATGGCGGGCAACGTTCCTGCTGCCCGGCCCGCTGGCACTGTTGATCCTGGCGGCGGGGATCCGACTGATCCCGCGCAGCGCCCTCGGCCGGGTCAGGCTGGCCGAGCTGGATCTGGCCGGAGCCCTCACCAGCACCGGAGCGTTGTTGCTGCTGGTGTTCACCGTTGTGCAGGCTCCGCACCGGGGTTGGGGCAGCCCGGCCACCGTCATCCAGTTGGCGCTGGTAGTTCTGCTGGCGGTGGCCTTTGTGCTGATCGAACAACGGCACCCGCAACCGCTGGTCCGGCTGGGCATCCTGCGTTCAGCCCACGTGGTGCACGCAAACCTGGTGGGCGCCATCATGTTCGGCGGTTACGCCGCGTTCCAGTTCCTGGTGACGCTGTACCTGCAGAACACCCTGGGTTGGACGCCGTTGTCGATGGCGCTGGGATTCCTGCCGGCCGGAATCTTGGTGGCGTTGAGCGCCATCAAGATGGATCGGGTGCTTGAGCGGTTCCGCACGGTGGTCCTGATCGGCGTCGGACTGACTGCCTTCGTGCTCGGCTACGCGCTGTTCCTGCGGGCCGCGCCCGGCCAGTCGTACTGGAGCTTCCTACTGCCGACGATCGTGTTGCTGGGTATCGGATTCGCGCTGTGCTTCCCATCGATCAATTCGCAGGCGACCTCCGGCGTCGTCAACGACGAGCAGGGGCTGGCGTCCGGTCTGGTGAACACCAGCGTGCAGATCGGCGGCGCCGTGATGATGGCCGTAGTGACGGCGATCATCGGCGGTGGTAGCTCGGCACCCGGCGCGGCCATCCCCTCGATGACGACGGCGATCGCCGTCATCGTCGGTTTGAGCTCCGTCGGCCTGGTCGGCACCATCGTCCTGGCCCGCCGCCGCACGCTCCCCCAGCTCGCTCCCGCCAGCTGACTGACGCGACCTGTCCCGGCTGGGGTCCCCTCTGGGGCGGGTACTCGCTGTGAAGCGGGCGGGCGAGTGGGCAAGTGGGCGGGCGCGGGCGGGGAGGGGTGCCGAATTGGGTCAGGACTGCCAGAGCCAGGCGGCGGCGCCGCAGCGGGGGCAGTCAAAGGCATAGGCGCTGCCGTGGTTGCCGAAGTTGAACTCCAGCGGCCCGGGTTCCAGCTGGGCGACGAAGCGCATCGCGCCGGCCGGGCAGTTGGGGCAGGTCGGGCGTTCGTCACTCTGGATCCAGGACGGTTCGCCGCCGAACTGGCCGACCGAGTCGTCGGTCTCGTCGGCACAGGCCTGCGGCACCTCGCGGATACCGACCGGCATCGCCGGGAACCGGACCGGCACCCTCGGGCCCGGTCGGCGGGTCATCGGACCGGACAGCAGCGCAGCCGCGTTGCCGCCACCGAACGGCTCCCAGTCCGCACACCCGCCGGGATCGTGGTAGCACTGGAACAACGTCAGCACCCGACCGTCAACTCCGAGCTGGGCGATGTGGGTCATCGCACCGTCACAGGTGATGCAGGTGGGCCACTCGAGATCGGCCGGCAGCAACGGATCTCCACCCAACTGACCGATCGGTGACAGCTCGTCCGGGATCAACAGTGATGTCATCGGCTACTACTGCGGCTCAGTGCTGGATGGCGGACGGATCGACGGATTCCTGCGCCTGCGATACGTGCCCGGCGATCTGGATGGCCACCGACTGACCGCTCAAACCCTTCTCCGGTAACAGTTCCGCCCGCGACCCGGGCTCGAGGAACTCCTGCGGCAACGCGATCACCAGCACATCCGCCGACGGCCCGAGAGCATCCCGGATCGCCGCACCGACGCCACCGGACCGGCCGCCGTCCTCCAGAGTCACCACGTGATCGAAGGACTTGGCCAGTGCAACCAGCTTGTCCGACACGGGCAGCACCCAGCGCGGATCGACGACAGTGACGCCGATTCCGTGGTCGTCCAGCCGGGATGCGGCCTCGACCGCGGCACCGGCCAACGCGCCGACCGACACCAGCAGTACCCGACCGTCCTCCGCGTCGTCGGCCGGTTCGGCCAGCACGTCCATCCCGTCGACCGTCCGGACCGCCGCAAGCGCCGGTGGCACCGCACCTTTCGGGTACCGCAACAGGGTCGGGCCGGTGCTGACGTCCAGCGCCTCGGCGAATTCGGCCACCAACGTCGGCTCATCCCGGGGTGCCGCCACCCGCAGCCCGGGGACAATACCGGCCAGCGACAGATCCCAGATGCCGTGATGACTGGGCCCGTCCTCCTGAGTGATCCCGGCTCGGTCCAGCACCACGGTGACACCGAGCTTGTGCAGCGCACAGTCCATCAGCAACTGGTCGAAGGCCCGATTGAGGAAGGTGGAATACACCGCGACCACCGGATGCAGGCCACCGAGGGCAAGGCCGGCCGCCGACGTCAGCGCGTGCTGCTCGGCAATGCCGACATCGAAGAACCGGTCGGGGAACGCGGCGGCGAAACCGTCCAGCGCCAGCGGTCCACTCATCGCCGCGGTGATCGCCACCAGGTCCTCCCGCTCGGCGCCGTGCCGGACCAACTCGCGGCCGATCACCCCACCGAGGCTCAGCTTGACCGGCGACAGTGGTTGCCCGGTCTCCGGGTCGAAGGCCGGTGGACCGTGCATCAACTCGGCGGCGTCGGCCAGCGCGGGTGCATAGCCCTGACCCTTGTTGGTCAGGCAATGCACCAGCACCGGTCCGCGGAAATCCTTGGCCCGCCGCAGCGCCTTCTCCAGCGCTGCCATGTCGTGTCCGTCGACCGGTCCGAGATACTTGAGTCCGAGGTCCTGGAACAAGGTTTGCGGCAACACCCAGTCCTTGACCGCCGACTTGAGGGCATGCAGCAACCCGTACAGCGGGCCACCGATCACCGGCGCCTTAGGCAGGGTCGACTTGACCGAATCCAGCATCCGTTCGTAGCCGGGCTTGAGCCGCAGCGCCGCCAACCGCTCGGCCATCCCACCGGTGGTCGGCGCGTAGGACCGCCCGTTGTCGTTGAACACGATCACCAGTGGGCGGTGGGTGCCGGCGGCGATGTTGTTCAGCGCCTCCCAGGCCATTCCGCCGGTCATCGCGCCGTCACCGATCACCGCCACGGGGGTCCGGCCGGTCTCGCCTTTCACTGCGAACGCCTTGGCCAGGCCGTCCGCGTAGCTCAGTGAGGTGGAGGCGTGCGAGTTCTCCACCCAGTCGTGCTCGGATTCGGCCCGGCTCGGGTAGGCGGACAGCCCGCCACGAACCCGCAGCCGGTCGAACTCGGCGGCCCGGCCGGTGACGATCTTGTGGACGTACGCCTGGTGGCCGGTGTCGAAGACCACCGGGTCGGACGGCGAATCGAACACCCGATGGATGGCCAGGGTCAGTTCCACCACACCGAGATTCGGGCCGAGGTGACCACCGTTCCTGGCGACCTTCTCGATCAGGAAGGTGCGGATCTCGGCAGCGAGTTCCGTCATCTGCCCGGCGGTCAGCGAACGGACCGAGGACGGTGAGGTGATCCGGTTGATCAACGGCACGTCGGCTCCACTTCTGCTCGTTCCGAACTGTACCGCTGCGCTTTCCGCCGGCGAGGCTCGACGGGTGGGTCCAGGGGTAGGACGATCATCACTGCGCGAGGTTGCGTCCTACGCTGAGCGGATGACCGATCTGCTGCTGCCAGGGTCCACCGCCCGACCTGTCGTCGCTGCCCACCGCGGCGCCAGTGCCGACGCGCCGGAGAACACCATGACGGCGTTCCGGGCAGCCTGGCAGGGCGGCGCAAACTGGTTGGAGACAGACGTCCAGCCCAGTATGGACAACGTTCCGATACTGATCCACGACGACGATGTCGATCGGACCACCGACGGGTCCGGAGCAGTCCGGGAGACCCGGGCGCTGGATCTGGCCCGACTGGATGCCGGATCGTGGTTCGCGCCGGAGTTCGCCGGCGAACCGATCCCGGAACTGGCCCAACTGCTCGCCGCACTGCCGGCCGAGCAGCGGATCTTCCTGGAGATCAAGGGGCCGCATACCGCCGAGCAGGTGTTGGCGATCCTGCAGGTATGCCGGGCCAGCGGTGTCGACGACCGGGTGTTGCTGCAGTCTTTCCAGCGGGACACACTGGCCACCGTCCGGGAGATCGCGCCGGATCGAGCGGTCGGTCTGCTCACCGAGAACTGGGACGACGACCCGATCGCCGCCTGCCGGGATCTCGGCGCGATCAGCTACAACCCGCACCATCGGTTGTTGCGTCAGCAGCCCGATCCGGCTGCTGCGGTAACGGCGCTGCAGCGGGCCGGCATCGCCGTCTCCGTGTGGACCGCCGATGACGAATCCGATTGGGAGTTCCTCACCGAACTCGGCGTCGACGCAATCATGACGAACAAGCCCGCCGCGTTGGCCGATTGGTTGGGGTCCCGCTAGCCGACCACCATGGCGTGCTGCACGACAAACCGGACAGAAATCCGCTCGAATGCGTGCAGGGAGCCATGATCATCGCGGAGCCCGGGCGCCCGGATGTTCGCGAGCGAGATCAGGCCGGGACGAACCGCGCGACGCACTCCACGTGGTGGGTCTGGGGGAAACAGTCGAAGGCCCGCAGGGTGTCCAGCCGGTATCCGGTGTCCGTCAGGATCGCGGTGTCGCGCGCCAGGGCGGCGGGGTCGCAGGCCACAAAGACGATCACCCGCGGCGACCGCTGCGCCATCCCCGCGCAGATGACTCGTCCGGCGCCGGAGCGGGGCGGGTCCAGGACCACGGCGTCGACCTCGGGTCCGAGTCCGTCCAGCAGCTGATCCACCCGGCCGGTCAGCAGCCGGCACTGCGGCAGATCGGCCAGGTTTTCCTTCGCCAGATCTGTTGCGGCGGCATCGCTCTCGACACTGATCACCTCACCGTCCGGCCCGACCCGCTCGGCCAGCAGGGCGGCGAACAGGCCCACTCCGCCGTACAGGTCCCAGGCCCGACCGCCGGTCAACTCAACACCGTCCAATGCCGCCGACACGGCGGTGCACAGCGTCTCGGCGGCGGCCGGATGGACCTGCCAGAAGCCGTCACCGGCAACCGAGAAGTCCCGTCCGGCAGCGGTCTCGGTGATCACCGGAGCCGATCGGGAATCCCAGACCGCCACCGGTTCGCCGCCCGGTGGGCGGAGCAGCGTCACCTCCGGAAGCTTCGTCGATCCGCGTCGGCGGCCGGCCGTCGATCCGCCTCGACGCCCGGCACTGCGACCGGCCGGTCGCCCGCCCGGCGCACCTCGCACCCCCGGTGGGACGTCCAGCATGGCCACCATCCCGGACAGTCCGTCGGCGGCGATCTCGCAGGGTTCGGCGGCCGACACCGGCACCACCGTGTGGGAGCGAACGGCCCGTGGGCCGATCCGGCCGGCTTCGTCCAGCGCCCAACGGACGCGGGTCCGCCAGCCGAAACCGGTGCCGGGCAGCGCTTCCACCGTCACTTCACGGTCGAGGCCGGCCAGCCGGGACAGCTGCTCAACCACCACGGCGGCCTTCAGTTCCCGCTGCAGCTCGCCGGCGGCGTGCTGGAAATCGCAGCCACCGCAGCCGCCGGGGACGAAATGCACGCAGCGCGGCGGCACCCGGCGCGGGTCGGCCGTCAGGATCTCGACGGCGTCACCGCGGAAGTACCCGGCATGAGAGGTGTCGGTGAGCCGGACCAGCGCCCGTTCGCCGGGCAGTGCATGCCGGACGAACACCACCCGATTGTCCCAGCGGGCCACGCAGTGTCCGCCGTGCGCCACCGGGCCGATGTCCAGCTCGATCTGATCCCCGATCCGCGGCGCCACCGGCTGGGGATCCGGCGCCGATCCGGTATCCGAGGTATCAGTTGTCATCTCGTCCGGTCTGATGCAGGGAGACCTCCACCGGTACGTCCCGCAGCCGGCGTTGGACAGCCTCGGTGGACCGCATCTGCCAGGGAACGCTGGTGACCATCACCCCGGGAGTGAACAACAGCCGGCCCTTGAGCCGCAGCGCGGACTGGTTGTGTAGCAACTGTTCCCACCAGTGACCGACCACGTACTCCGGGATGAAGACGGTGATCAGATCCCGCGGCGAATCCTTCTTCACCCGGCGCACGTACTCGATGATCGGTTTGGTGATCTCCCGGAACGGTGAGTCGATCACCTTGAGCTGCACCGGGATCTGCCGATCTTCCCACTCCTGCGCGAGCTTGGCGGTCTCCTCCGGATCGACGTTGACGATCACCGCCTCCAACGTATCGGCGCGGATGGCGCGGGCATAGGCCAACGCCCGCATCGCCGGCAGATGCAGCTTGGAGATCAACACGATGCCGTGGATCCGGCTGGGCAGGACCATGTCGTCCTCGTCGGCCGCCAGTTCGCTGGCCACCCGATCGTAGTGCCGCCGAATGCCCTTCATCAGGGCGAACAGTCCGCCCATCGCCAGGATCGCGATCCAGGCGCCGGCCAGGAACTTGGTGATCAGCACGATCACCAGGACGACCGAGGTGAACGCCAGACCGACGGTGTTGATCAGCTGGCTGCGCCGCATCCGCCGGCGGGCAACGCCGTCGGTCTCGGTGCCCAGCAACCGGTTCCAGTGCCGGATCATCCCGGCCTGTGAACAAGTGAACGACACGAAGACACCGACGATGTACAGCTGGATCAGCGCGGTCACGTCCGCCTGGAACGCGATGATCAGTACTAACGCGACCAACGCCAGGAACACAATGCCGTTGGAGAAGGCCAGTCGATCGCCCCTGGTCCGCAGCTGCCGCGGCAGGTAGCTGTCCTGGGCCAGGATCGAACCGAGCACCGGGAATCCGTTGAACGCGGTGTTGCAGGCCAGGATCAGGATCAGGCCGGTGGCGAACGACACGATGTAAAAGGCCGGCTGGAAACCGGAGAACACGGTCTGCGCCACCTGCGCGATCAGCGTCTTCTGGTAGTAGTCGGCCGGCGCTCCGATCAGCTGGGTGCCGGGCTCCACGATGTGCGCGTCGGTGATCCGGGCGAGCACAATCATCCCCATCATCATGATCACCGCGATCAGGCCCATCAATGCCAACGTGGTGGCCGCGTTCTTCGACTTGGGCTTGCGGAAGGCCGGCACACCGTTGGAGATGGCCTCCACACCAGTGAGTGCAGCAGATCCGGACGAGAACGACCGCAACAGCAGGAAGACCAGGGCCAGCCCGGACAGCGAATGGGTCACCGGGATCTCGAATCCGGCGCTCTCGGCCCGCATCTCGGAGCCGGCCAGCCAACGGACCAGTCCGGTAATGATCATCGCGAACATCGAGACGATGAACAGGTAAGTCGGAATGGCGAAGGCGAGCCCGGATTCCCGCACACCGCGCAGGTTCGCAGTGGCCACCACTGCGATGATGATCACCGAGAACAGCACCGGGTGTGCGCCGACCACCGGAATCGCCGAACCGATATTCGCCACCCCGGACGCTGTCGACACCGCGACGGTCAGGATGTAGTCCACCGACAGCGCGCTGGCCACCACCAAGCCGGCGGTCGGTCCGAGGTTGGTGGTGGCGACCTCGTAGTCGCCACCCCCACTGGGATAGGCGTGCACGTTCTGCCGGTAGGAGGCGACCACCACGAGCATCACTGCACACACCAAGATGGCGATCCACGGCGAGTAGGCATAGGCGGCGAGTCCGGCCACCGACAGGGCGGCAAACACTTGGTCCGGCGCGTAAGCCACGCTGGACATGGCGTCCGAGGCGAACACCGGCAACGCAATCCGCTTGGGCAGCAGGGTGTGCGCCAATCGGTCACTGCGGACCGGGCGACCGACCAACAACCGCTTGGCTACCACCGTCAACTTGGACACTCGTCCACCTCCAGCGCGGAAGCCTACGTCCCCGCGCTGCGACCGGAAGCACGAGCGTTAGGGTTCAGCCGTGCACATCGTCATCATGGGCTGCGGACGTGTCGGTTCCGCGCTGGCCAGAGCCCTCAACCGGGCCGGCCATTCGGTGGCCGTCATCGACCGGGACGAGATCGCCTTCCGCCGGCTCGGCTCCGACTTCACCGGCCAGCAGGTACTCGGCGTCGGGTTCGATCGGGACACCCTGCTGCAGTCCAGGATCCGGGAGGCGCACGCATTCGCCGCGGTGTCCTCGGGCGACAACTCCAACATCATCGCCGCTCGGGTTGCCCGCGAGCAGTTCGGCGTCGACACCGTGGTGGCCCGCATCTACGACCCCAAGCGCGCCCAGGTGTACGAACGGCTCGGCATCCCGACGGTGGCGACGGTGCCGTGGACCACCGATCGGTTGCTCCGGGCGATCCTGCCGGACGGATTGATCTCGGAATGGCGCGACCCGTCCGGCACCGGGACGATCATCAACCTGCCCTATCACCGGGCCTGGGCCGGTCGCCCGCTGACCGAACTGGAGGAGGCCACCGGCGTCCGGACAGCGTTCATCGTCCGGTTCGGCGACGGCCTGTTGCCGACCCCGGACACGGTGGTGCAGGAGGGCGACGTGATCTACGCCGCCGCGCTGTCCGGTGCCACCAAACGCATCGCCGAGCAGGCGGCCGTGTCGCCAGAGGACGGTGCCTGATGCGCGTCGCCATCGCCGGGGCCGGCTCGGTGGGCCGTTCGATCGCCACCGAGTTGGTGGAGAACGGCCATCACGTGATGCTGATCGACAAAGACCCCGGCGCCATCAAACCGGAACGGATCGAGGCCGCCGAGTGGGTCCAGGCCGACGCCTGTGAGGTGTCCTCCTTGGAGGACGCCGGCCTGCAGACCTGTGACGTGGTGATCTCCTGTACCGGTGACGACAAGGTGAACTTGGTCGTCTCGTTGCTGGCCAAGACCGAGTTCGCGGTCGGCCGGGTGGTCGGCCGGGTCAACGATCCGCGGAACGAATGGCTGTTCACCGACGCCTGGGGCGTCGACGTCGCGGTGTCCACTCCACGGATCCTGGCCGCCCTGGTCGAAGAGGCGGTGACGGTCGGCGACCTGGTCCGGCTGTTCACCCTGCGGCAGGGCGAGGCGAACCTAGTCGAGGTGACGTTGCCGCCCGGCACCGCGATCGCCGGCCGGCCGGTCCGCGACCTACACCTGCCACGGGACGCCGCCCTGGTGACCATCTTGCGGGGTGGCCGGGTGATCGTTCCGTCACCGGACGAACCGGTGGAAGCCGGTGACGAACTGCTGTTCGTTGCCTCCCCCGACGTCGAGGACGACGTCCGGCGCGCCTTGACCTGACGCCGGCACCGGTCGGTCGGTCGGCGGTAACAGTCGGTTGGTCGCGGTCAGTCGGCGGCGGGATTGGTCCGCTGCGCCTTCTCGGCCGCCTTGCGGTCCTGCTCGACCTTGGCCAGCTGGTACTTCTCCCGGAAGGTCAGCGCCTTCTTCGGCGGCGCGGTCCGGCGGCGTTCCCGTAGCTGCTGCCATTGCTGACGAATAGTCAGACCGGACCCGGAGTTGACGATGAGCGCCGTGCCGATGATCACCAGGATGAACAACGGATAGCCCATCGCAATTCTGGCTACGGCCAGCCAGCCCACCTGGTCGCTGTCGTAGAGCCACCGTTGCACGACGAACCGGGCCACGCAGACCAGCACCCACAGCGCGGTGGCCAGGTCGTACCTGCGGACCAGCGCGCGGTCCTTCCGCCAGCCGTTGCCGCGGCCGTTTAGGTTTTCCCAGATCAGCCCGATCAATGGCCAGCGGACCAGGATCGAGGCCAGCAGCACCGCGCCGTAGAGCACGAACGACCAGATGCCGAGCAGGAAGAATCCCTTGGCCGACCCGGTGCGAAAGGCGATGAAGGCAGCGATGGCCACCCCGAACAAGCCACCGATTGCCTGCCCGATGGGCTCAGATCTGGTCAGCCGGATCACCGAGATGATCGCGGCGGCGGCCACCGCCGCGCCGATCGCCCAGCCGAGACCGGTCAGCGCATTGACGATGACGAAGACGATCACCGGCAGCGCCGAGTCGAGCATGCCGCCGAGACCCCCCATCTGCTCCCAGGCGGAGGGCATGGCGCGGTCGCCCGACTCGGTCACCGGCGCCGGCGCCGGCTCCGCCGCTGCCGAGTGTTCTGGTTCGGTCACTGGTTCGTTGGCAGCAGTTCGTACTCGGGGTTGTACATCACCTTGGTGTCGCCGCGGACGGCGATCCGGCCGCGGGCCTTGATAGTGCGTCCGGGTTCGACGCCGCGGATCGATCGGCGGCCCAGCCAGATCAGCTGGACGGCGTCGGTGCCGTCGTACAGCTCGGCGGTGAGCGTCGGCAGCGAATCGGTCGGGCGCAGATCGACACAGCGGAGTCGGCCGAGCAGCGAGACCTTCTCCCCCTGTCGGCAGCTTCCGGCGGCGCAGGCTTCGTCACTGGCCGCTACATCGGAGCTCAGGTTCTCGGCCTCCACCTCGTCCTGGTCGGTCGTCAGCCGCCGAATCCAGGTTCCGACCTTCGTCACTGCGTCATCTCCGCTTCGGTGTCCGTGGTACCGGTCACCCTCCACGGTAGCCCTGACCGGCCAGTGCCTCGGCCGAACGCTCAGCTGCAGTCGACGCAGACCAGCCGGCCGCCCTTTTCGGAAGCGAGCCGGCTGCGGTGTTGGACCAGGAAGCACACGCTGCAGGTGAACTCGTCAGCCTGCTTGGGTACCACCTTGACGGTCAGTTCCTCGCCGGACAGGTCGGCGCCGGGGAGCTCGAATGATTCGGCGGTGTCGCCTTCGTCCACATCGACCACGGACGACTGGGCCTCGTTCCGCCGTGCCTTGAGCTCCTCCAGCGAATCCTCACCGACCTCGTCCGACTCGTTGCGGCGCGGGGCGTCGTAATCGGTAGCCATCGGTAGTTCCTTACCTCACTGATTGGTGATGTTGTCTGGTGTTTCGGGGGTGCCAACGTCGGGCAAGCTGATTTTGTGCCCGATCCGGCACTTCGAATTGCATCGGATCTCCTGGGCAGGCGGCAGCACCATAGCCGACCGGGGTCCGACCCGCTCACCACACCCCCGGCGGGTCGGACTTGCCGGCAGGGATCTCGGCGTCCCCGCCGAAGGGCTCTACCCTGACAGCGTGACGACCGACCATGCCGCCGCGCGGTACCGCCGCCGACGCCGCTGGCCGATGCTGGTGGTGATCGTCCTGCTGTTGGCCGGCGCCGGCGTCATCTGGTTCCAGGCGCTCAAACCGGGGGCCACCGTCAGCGGCGGCTGCAACCAGCCCGGACCGCCCCCGACCATCGAGTCGCGGACCAGCCGGTCCACCGCCCGATCCACCACCTTCGGCGGTGCACCGTTCAGCACCGGCAAGACGTCCAGCAGCGCCGCCAGCACCCGCTCGACGGCGACCTCCACCTCGCTGGGTGTGCTGACCGACAAGAACACCCTGGCCAATGTCCGCCCCGGTGACCCGGCGCGGATCCCGGTCAAGGTGTTCAACGCCTCGAAGCAACGCGGGATGGCCAAGACGCTGTCCGACGAGATGCGGCAGGTCGGGTTCGAGTCCATCGTGGAGGTGACGAACGACCCGCTCTACCCGGCTTCCGACCTGCGCTGTGTCGGTGAGATCAGGTACGGCCAGGCCGGTGTCGGCTCGGCCCGGGCGGCGTTGATCATGATGCCGTGCGCCCAGCTGGTGGTCGACTCCCGGATAGACGAGTCGGTGGACATCGCGATCGGCAACAGTTACGTGTTCGCCGAGACGGCGGATCCGGTCAAGACCCAACTGAAGTCGATCAAGGACGCGTTGATCCCGCCGGCGGTGATCGACGACCGGACCGCCGCGCCTCGATCGGTGTTGCCGATACCGCCGCTGCCGACCGCCAACTGTCCGAGCTGATCAGCCAGAGTTGAAGGGACGAAACGTCATGCCTGCAAGGAAGCCCGCCGACGCCCGCGCCACCAAGGCGTTCGGCATCGATGTCGGCGGATCGGGGATCAAGGGCGGCATCGTCGACCTGGTCACGGGCGAGCTGGTCGGCGAGCGGTACCGGCTGGAGACGCCGCAACCGGCCACCCCGAAGGCGGTCGCGAAGACCTGCGGTGAGGTCGCCGGCACCTTCGACTACACCGGGCCGGTGGGCCTGACCTTTCCGGGGGTGATCCGGCATGGCACGGTGATGACGGCGGCCAACGTCGATCCGAGTTGGATCGGCACCTCGCTGGTCGACATCGCTTCCCCGTTGCTGCCCGGGCCGGTCACGGTGCTCAACGACGCCGACGCGGCGGGCCTGGCTGAGGTTCGCTACGGCGCCGGCCGGGGACACCACGGGGTAGTGCTGATGGTCACCCTGGGTACCGGAATCGGAACCGCGATCATTCATGACGGTGTGCTGCTTCCCAACGCCGAACTCGGTCACATCGAGATCGACGGCCACGACGCCGAACATCGGGCAGCGGCTTCGGCCCGGGATCGCAAGGACCTGTCCTGGGAGGACTGGGCCAAGCGGGTCGACGTCTATCTGAAGACGCTGGAGAAGCTGCTCTGGCCGGAGCTGATCATTCTGGGCGGCGGGGTATCGAAGAAGGCGGAGAAGTGGTTACCGCTGCTGAAGACGAAAACCGAGCTGACCACCGCCGAGTTGCTCAACGACGCCGGCATCATCGGCGCCGCATTGGCTGCCGTCGAAGGCGTCGAACGGTCCTGATCGCCGAACATCAGCACCTGATCAGCAACTGATCAGCAGTTGATCGGCACTGAGCAGGCCCGATCGGTCATCAGCAGGCCGATCTCGCCGCTACACTGGAGCAGTCGCCGATTCGGCCCATCTCCACCAGGTTCCCGCCTCGGGTGACCAGTGGCGGCGTGTGCGATGACTCGGGGTCGACGCAAATCGACGAGCCTTCCCGGACACGAAAGGTCACCAGTGGCTGGCGCAGCACGCAACTCCCGTTCATCCCGATCCTCCGAGACCTCGACGGAGTCAGCCGCAGCCGACCCGGTTGAGGCCGCACCGTCGACCCCGAAGGCCCGCAAAGCCGAGCCGACGCTGAAGGCGGTGCAGTCCCCGTCGACCGCTGCCAACGGCAAGACCGGCGCAGAGCGCAAGCCCGCCGGCAAGTCGAAGGCGATCGGTGAGGCCGACCTCACCGCGGCAGACGCAGGTACCACCACCGCGGAGGCAACCAGCGCGCCGGCGACGGCGAAGCCGGCGACCAAGGCAGCACCGAAGACGGCCAGGAAGCCGGCCGCCAAGAAGGCCGAGTCGGACGACACTGCCGTGGCGGCCGCGAAGCCGACCAGATCCCGTTCCACCGCAGCCAAGTCCGCCGCCAAGCCGGCGACCGGCAAGGCCGCTGCCAAGGACACCACCGCGGACGGCGCCGAGAACGCTGCGGGCGCTGACGTCACCGCCGTGGTCGGCGCAGCCCCCGTCGACGGCGCCGAAGCGGCTCCGGGCGCCGACGGCGAGACCTCCACCGATTTCGCCTGGGACGACGAGGACGAAGAAGAGTCGGAGGCGCTCAAGCAAGCCCGCAAGGACGCCGAGCTCACTGCGTCGGCCGACTCGGTCCGGGCCTATCTGAAGCAGATCGGCAAGGTGGCACTGCTCAACGCCGAGGAGGAGGTCGACCTCGCCAAGCGGATCGAGGCCGGGCTGTACTCGACGGAGCGACTGCGGCAGTACGACGACGGCACGCAGAAGCTGGACGCCACCCTGGGCCGGGATCTGCGCTGGGTGCGCCGGGACGGTGAGCGGGCGAAGAATCACCTGTTGGAGGCCAATCTGCGACTGGTGGTCTCGCTGGCCAAGCGGTATACCGGCCGCGGGATGGCGTTCCTGGATCTGATCCAGGAGGGCAACCTCGGATTGATCCGGGCGGTCGAGAAGTTCGACTACACCAAGGGTTACAAGTTCTCCACCTACGCCACCTGGTGGATCAGGCAGGCCATCACCCGGGCGATGGCCGATCAGGCCAGGACCATCCGGATCCCGGTGCACATGGTCGAGGTGATCAACAAGCTCGGCCGGATCCAGCGTGAGCTGCTGCAGGATCTGGGCCGCGAACCGACGCCGGACGAGCTCGCCAAGGAAATGGACATCACCCCGGACAAGGTGCTGGAGATCCAGCAGTACGCCCGGGAACCGATCTCCCTCGACCAGACCATCGGCGACGAGGGCGACTCGCAGCTGGGCGATTTCATCGAGGATTCCGAAGCAGTGGTGGCCGTCGATGCGGTGTCGTTCACCCTGCTGCAGGACCAGTTGCAGTCGGTGCTGCAGACGTTGTCCGAGCGGGAAGCCGGCGTGGTCCGATTGCGGTTCGGGCTGACCGACGGCCAACCCCGGACGCTGGACGAGATCGGCCAGGTCTACGGCGTCACCCGCGAGCGGATCCGCCAGATCGAGTCCAAGACCATGTCCAAGCTGCGTCACCCGTCCCGTTCGCAGGTCTTGCGCGACTACCTGGAGTAGCCCACGCAGGCTGGTCGGATCGCTCCGATGAGTTCTCCGTCGGTGGCGAGTCATACCTTTCGTGATCGCCAGCGAAAGGAACTCGACCATGACCAACTCCCTGGCTTCGGCCGACATGAGGCCGGCTGCCACCACCTCCCGACGTCCAGGTCTGGCGCTCGCGCTGTTGGCCCTGCCGTCGTTGTTGATCGCCGTCGACATCAGCGTGCTGACGGTGGCACTGCCGCGGATGGCGGCCGATCTGCACCCGTCGCCGGCCGGATTGTTGTGGATGAACGACATCTACGGATTCATGGTCGGCGGCACCATGATCACGATGGGTGCAATCGGCGATCGCATCGGACGCCGGCGGCTGATCGTCATCTGCTCGGCGGTGTTCGCACTCGCTTCGGCGGTGGCTGCGTTCTCGGTGGCGCCGTGGATGGTCATCGTCACCCGGGCGGTGATGGGCGTCGCCGGCGCCGCGATCATGCCGGCGTCGATGGCTCTGATCGGGCAGATCTTCCCGGATCCGAAGAAGAGCGTGCAGGCGATGGGCGCCTACATGACCTGTTTTCTCGCCGGGATGGCGGTCGCGCCGCTGATCGGCGGGCTGATGTTGCAGTACTGGTGGTGGGGTTCGGTGTTCCTGCTCGGGGTGCCGATCATGCTGCTCACGTTGATCGCCGCGCCGCGGCTGTTGCCCGAGTTCCGGGCACAGTCGGCCGGTCGGATCGACCTGCGTAGCGCCGCGCTGTGCCTGGCTTCGATCCTGTTGGTGGTGTACGCGTTGAAGGCGGTCGTGACCGCCGGCTGGTCGTGGTTGCCGGTGGCCGCCGCAGTCGCCGGGATGGGGATCGGTGTCGTTTTCGTCCGGCGTCAGACCCGGCTGGCAGATCCGCTGATCGACCTGACCCTGCTACGCCGTCCGGGTGTTGCCAGGGTGATGTGGGTGCTGTTCCTGACGGCGTTGGTGATGGGCGGCAGTTCGATCTTCGTTGCCTTTTATCTGCAGTCGGTGCAAGGGCTTTCGCCGTTCCAGGCGGCGATGTGGTTGCTGCCGCAGATGGTCGCGATGATCATCGCCTGCAATGTCGGCCCGTGGTTGGCCCGCCGGATCGATCCGCGGCGCCTGGTGCTCGGCAGCTTCACGATGATGACGGCCGGGTTCGGTGTGTTCGCCCTGTTGCCGGACGGCCGAGCCGGCTTGATCACCGTGGGGCTGGGCACTGTGCTGACGACCGCCGGTATCGGAGCGGTGTTCCCGCTGTTGATGAACGACGTCATCTCGCACGCTCCGGCGGAGCGGGCCGGCTCGGCCGCCTCGTTCGCCCAGACCGCGAACGAGATCGGCATCGCCACCGGGCTGGTGGTGCTCGGCAGTGTCGGCACCGTGGTCTACCGGGGGCAGATGTCCGGCGTTGCAGGCCGATCCGGTGGCAGCTGGGTCGACGACCTGGCACGTGTCGACGCCGACCCGGGCCTGTTCGTCGACATCCGGGAGGCCTTCACCGGCGGCTTCCATGCGGTCGGCCTGGTGGCGGTAGCGCTGATGGCCGTGGTGCTGCTGGTCCGAGCAACGTCGAAAAGCTGACCCGAGCGGCCGGACCGCCAGCATGTCATTGCCGTCGGAGACCATGTCGGACCGCGGCGCGGCAGGGTCACACCACAGAACCCGATCTCGCGAACGCTGTCAGTGGTTCGCACTGCGCCGGTGCGCTGCGAACCACTGAACCTGTTCGCAACATGCGGTCAGGCTGGTCCGGGTGGGACGGCGAAGTCGTGCTGCCGCCAGGCCTCGTAGACGGCGATCGAGGCGGCATTGGACAGGTTCAGCGACCGGCGGCCGGGCACCATCGGGATCCGCAGCAGATCGGTCAGCCGCGGATCGGCCAACACCTCGGCCGGCAACCCGGTCGGTTCCGGTCCGAACAGCAGCACATCGTCGGCGCGGTAGGCGACGTCGGTGTAGATCCGACTGGCCCCGGTGGTGAAGGCGAACACCCGGGAGCCCGACCACCTTTCGAAGGCAGCCTCCAGATCCGGGAAGACGGTGACCGATGCGAGGTCGTGGTAGTCCAGCCCGGCGCGGCGCAGCTTGGTGTCGGACAAATCGAATCCGAGTGGTCCGATCAGATGCAGCTCACAGCCGGTGGTGGCGGAGGTGCGGATCGCGTTGCCGGTGTTCTGTGGGATCCGCGGGGTGTGGAAGGCGAGTCGGAACATGACGCTGATGATGCCCGCCCGGCATCAGTCGGACTTCGCCCGGTCGATCAACGCATGCTCTTCGGACCGGCTGAGGCCGGCGGCCCGATCCCGGTCGAGGCCGCGATGCTGTTCGTCGGCGAGTACATCGGCGACCATCTCGACCATCGGCCGTCGACTCAGTCCGGCGGCCACCGCGGCCGATGCCGGGCGGGACACCGATAGTTCGTGTCCGTCGGGCAACCACAGCGGCAACGACGTCGGACCGGACCAGTTCCGAACCTGGTGTGCCGTCAGCCATTCCGGGCTGACAGTGACCGTCTCGCCGGTGTGGCCGGCCGCGGCACGGGCGATCGCCAGTACGTCGCCGACGGTGCTCGGGATACCGACGATGTCGAAAATGCCGGCATGACCGTCGAGTCCGGCATGCAGCAGCCAGCCGGCGGTGTCCCGGACATCGATCAGCTGGATCGGTTGGTCCCCGATGTCCGGCACCAACACCGGAGCCTGACCGTCGGCCGCTGCCCGGGCGAACGCGGCCGGCCAATAACCGAATCGATCGGAGCCGTCGCCGGGCCCGGCGATCAGCCCAGCCCGGGCGATGCTGACCCGATCGGCGCCCAGCACTTCGACCAGCGCTTGTTCGCAGGCCACCTTGCCTTCGCCGTAACTCTCCGCGGTGGCCACCTCCGCTGTCGTCGGCGGTCGGACCGGGTCGGATTCGTCACCGTGATGATGCTCCGCGCCGGCGAGGTACACCGATCCGGTGGAGACGAACACCCACCGGCCCGACTCCCCCAGCGTGCTGCCCAGAGCCGCGGCCGCCGCCCGCACCTGGCCGGGTTGCCGAGACACGTCGATCACCAGGTCCCACCGCCGATCGGCCACCTCGGCGTAGGCGTCCGGTCGATCCCGGTCGGCAAGCACGAGTTCTGCGCCGTCGATGATCCCGCCGTTCCCGCGGGCCAGACAGCTCACCCGGTGTCCGGCAGCGATCGCCTGCCGCGCCACTTCGCGGCCGAGCCAGGCCGTGCCGCCGAGGACCAGGGTGTTCGTCATCAACCCATTCCAGTGGGTCGATGACGACTGGGCAAGACCGTTCACTCGCAGCCGATCCGATCTGGAACAGTGGAGAGCATGACCGATCTCGCCAAGGGCGCCAACGCAGCACTCGAATCGTCCACCGTCGAACTGTCGGTGACCGGCGCGGCCCAGGGTGCCGTCGACCTGGTGATCTTTCAGCTGACCGACGCCCGGACCGTCCGCACCGACGCCGACTTCGTCTTCTTCAATCAGCCGGCTTCGCCGGAGGGCGCGGTTCGGATGTCCGCCGCCGATCGCCTCTCGGTGCAGTTGCCGGGGGTCCCGGCCGAGGTGACGGTGCTGGCGGTGGCCGTCTCGTTGGACGATTCGGTATCCGGTTCCCTTGCCGGGATTCCGAGTCTGGCCGTGACGGTGACGGCCGGACCGACGCTGACGGCGGCCGCCACCGGACTGACCACCGAGCGGGCAGCGGTGCTGGTGGAGCTCTACCGCCGCGGTGACGGCTGGAAGGTGCGCAATGTGTCCGCCGGTTGGGCGGCCGGACTCAGCGCGCTGGTATCCGAGCATGGCGTCAGCATCGACGATGCGCCGCCGGCATCGACTCCGCCGGCACCGGACCCCGCGTCACCTGCGGTATCGCCTCCGGCCGCCGCACCCGCACCCAACCTGCCGCCGCCCACCGCGGCACCCGCACCCAACCTGCCGCCGCCCACCGCGGCACCCGCACCCAACCTGCCGCCGCCCACCGCGGCACCAGCACCCAACCTGCCGCCGCCGGCCGGAAGGGTGGACCTCGGCAAGCGGACCGGGGCGATCAGTCTGACCAAGGGACAGCGGGTCGCCATCGATTCGTCGGAGCTGATCGTCGCGTCGATCAGCTGGCCACCGGCAACCGACTACGACGTCTATGCGCTGATCCGGTACCGGGACGGCCGGACCGAGACGGTGTCGGCGTTCGGCACCCAGCAGAACCCGCAGTTCTCCCTCAACTCCACCGATGGCGCCGTCCGACATGCCGGCGATGTCGGCCGGGCCGGGCCACCGCGCCCGTCCCGCGGCGGCCTGTCGTCGATGTTCGGTGGCGGCAAGGATAAGAAAGCGGCTGGGACACAGGGACTTCCGTCATCCGCGCCGATGGCTGTCGAACGCATCGAGATCCGGCCGCATGCCGGCATCCAGGCCATCGTCCCGGTCGCCTATTCGGCCCAGTCGAACGGCACCGGTTCGTTCCGTCGCTACCAGGTCTCGATGTCCATCGACAACGGTCAGGGCACGACGGTGCGGATCGATGCTTCCAATGCCGATGACAATGATCTGATCTACAGCTGCGTCCCTGGCATCATCCTGATCACCGATACCGGCGTGGTGATCGACTCGCTCGAGCAGTATTCGCAGCCGAAATCCGAGCGTCGTCCAGTGATAGCTCCCGACCTCCAGGTGCAGATGGACGCCGGCGACACCAACCTCTACAAGTAACCAGCGACAGCTCCACGCACCGACGGTGCGCAGCTGCCCACCATGTTGATCATGGCACCCTGCCCGCGCCTGAGCGGCTGTTTGTCCGGTTTGTCGTGCAGGGCGCGATGATCATCGAGGAACGGGCGGCAGCGGGGTTCAGCCCAGCCGATCTCGGCGCAGCCGGAAGGTGGCGTCGGCGGGGTCGAAGCGGACCGCGGGGGTGTCGAAGGCCTCGCCGATCACGTTTCTCGCCAACGAATCCACTGTGCCGGAGCGCACCGATCCCTGGTCGATCACCCAGCCGTCCTGACCGACCCGGATCGCCGCTTCGACGTCGTGGGTCGACACCAGGATAGGGATCCTGCGCTGGGCGGCGATCCGGCGGAGCACCGCCAGCAACTCGATCCGGCTCGGGGCGTCCAGGAATGCGCTCGGCTCGTCCAGCAGCAACAGGGCCGGCTCCTGGGCCAAGGCCCGAGCAATCAGGATCCGTTGTCGTTGGCCATCGCTCATCTCGGCCAGCCGCCGATCGGCCAACTCCTCCGCATGCACCGCCGACAGGGCCCGGCCGATCGCGGCGTGGTCGGCCGGTTTCAACGATCCGGTGATGCCCAGGTGCGGATGTCGACCGAGTGCGACCACGTCGGCGCCGCGCATCAACCCCACGTCGAACCGGTCGGTCAGTACCACCGCAAGTTCCCGTGCCCTGGCCCGCGGGTCCATCGACAGCAGATCCTGGGTGCCCAGCCGGACCCGGCCGGCCAACGCCGGTTGCAGCCCGGCGACGGTACGCAACAGGGTGGACTTACCGGAGCCGTTGGGGCCCAGTAGTACCGTCACCCGGCCGGGCCGAGCCGTCTCCGAGACCGGTTGCAGCACCGCTGTTCTGCCGTAACCGACGGTCAACGCCGACAATTCCAACCCGGTCTCGGAATCGGCCTTCCTCAGCGGCCCACCGCTCATTGCCCGGCCGCCAGTGCCCGGCTGCGCAGCAGCACGATCACCACCACCGGGGCGCCGATCACCGCCGTCACCACATTCAGCGGCAACACACCGTCGGCGACCGGCAGCGTCGCCACCACCGCACACAGCAGACAGACGATGCCGCCGACCACTGCGCAAGTGGGTACCAACCACCGATGATCGTTACGGCCGACCAGCGCCCTGGCCAGATGCGGCACGGCGATGCCGAGGAACGCGATCGGGCCACAGAATGCGGTCACCACTCCGCAGACCAGTGCGGTCGCGACGATCGCCACCAGCCGGATCCGACGCACATGCACCCCCATCGATGCGGCGTATCGCTCCCCCAGCAACAGCGCGTTCAGCGACGGTGAGATCAGCATGGCCATGGCGATCCCCGCCCCCACCACCGGCAGCAGCGCGGCCATGTCGCCGGAGTAGGTGCCGTTCACCGAGCCGAGACTCCACAACACGAACTTCTGCACCCTGGCCGGGTCCGCGAAGGCCAGCAACAGTGACACCACCGCTCCTACCGCAGAACCGACCATCACCCCGATCACCAACAGCGACACCACGGTCCGCACCCAACGGCCGGCCAACAACACCAGCGCAAGCACCAACAATGCACCGATCCCGCCGGCCACCACCGTGCCCCACCGCCCCAATGGGCCGAAGGCGGCGGTGAACGACACGGCGGCACCGCCGGTACCGAGCACCGAGATCGCCACTCCCAGACTGGCCCCCGACGAGACGCCCAGGATGTACGGATCGGCCAGTGGATTGGCGAACAGCGTCTGCATCAGCAGCCCGACCACCGCCAGCCCGGCACCGGCTGCGAGCGCGGTGAGCGCCCGTGGCAGGTGGAACTCGACCAACAGCGTCGTCAGTCCGTCATCCCCGGTGCCCCGGCCGACCAGCCACTGCCAGACCGCCGACAGCGGCACCGGTTCCGAGCCCACCGACAGCGTGAACACGAAGGCCGCCAGCAGCGCCGGAACGGCGGCGGCCAGCACCACCACGGGTCGGGCCCACAGGGTTCTACCGATGATCAGTCTCCCGGCATCGTTGGGGGATCATCAGCCGAGCTTGAGATAGAAGGTGAACTCGTGATCGGGAATTTTCTCCGGATGCAGGATGGCCACCAGGTCGGCGAGCACCAGGTCGGGACGGGCGACACCCAGTTCGTAGTAGGGGTTCCCGCCGGCCTTGGTGGTTCCCTTCACCGGGTTCCAGACGTTGTGAGCGGCGAAGGCAGCGAACTTGGCGAACCGCGGATCCTCTGCCAGCGCCTGCTTCTCGGTGGTCCAGGTGGTGCTGGCCAGCCACACCGGAGACTTGGCGGCCTTCGCGAACACCGCTTCGAAGGTCGTCTGGATGGATGCCCCGGTGGTGTCGCTGGCCCAGGCGGTGGTGCCGCCGCCATCGGCGAACAGCTTGGCGTTCCAGCTCTTTCCGCCCGGCACGTACCACGCACCCTGGTAAGGCTGGCCGGGGACGATCTGCACCGGATCGGCGCCGGCGGCCACCTTGGCCGTCGCTTGGTAGTCGGTGACGATGGAGTTGAAGGCGGCGGCAGCCTTACCTTCGGTGCCGGTCAGCGCGGCGAAGAACTTGATCCACTCGGCCCGGCCGAGCGGGTCCGGTTCGGCGAAGTCGAGGTCCTGGAGCACCGGAATGCCGGACGCCTTGATCTTACCGTCCGAGGGGTCCGGGAAGCCGGAGCCGATCAGCACGTCCGGCTTGCCGGTGACCACTCGTTCGGCGTCGATCGGGCCGGTGGGGGCGAACTCGGCCGGCTTCCGCCGAGCGAATCGGTCGAGCACCGCCTTCTCGGAAACGAACGACGCCGACGACACGCCGGTGATGGTGTCCAGCTGGCCCAGTTCGACCAGGCTCGGCAGGTGTGAGGTGGAGGCGGAATACAGCGAATCGACCGGGGTGGTGACGATCTGGGCCTTCGCCAGCTCGCCGGTCAGCTTCGGCTTCGGCGCCCCGCAGTGCAGTAATACATAGCTCTCCGCCGTACCACCGGATGGCGTCACGGTGACGACCTGGTACGACTTCTGATAGCTGATGGAGAAAGCCTTCGCGAAGTCCAGCTGCTGCTTGTCCGGGTAGTAATCGGTCTTCGGATCGAAGTCGGCGATGCACCCCTTGGCGTCCAGACCCGATCTGCCGGTGCCGCTCGACGGATCGGCGGCGCTCGATCCGGCCGGCTCGCTCGAGCCACTGGATCCGCTCGAGCCACTGGATCCACTTGAGCCACTGGATCCACTTGAGCCACTGGCTGCGGTCGGACTACCGGATTCGGCCGAAGTCGTTGCGCTGCCGGTGGTCTCGGCACCCATGGCGGTGCCCACCGCTGAAGAGCCGGCAGCTGAGGCGGCAGATCCGGCCGGCGGATCGTCCGACCCGCAGCCGGACAACATCAGGATGGCGGTGATCGGGCCGGCGATCCAACCGGTGCGGCGGGTACGGGGGACGCGGGAGTGGGACGGGGACACGGCGAGCTCCAGAAGGGCCGAGCGGGTGGTTCGGTTCTGCAGGGCCCGGCCGGTCGGCCGACCGCCCACGACCGTCCCTCGCGGTCCCGAACGAGTGCCCACCGGTAGCGGGCACACCGATGGCAGGTCTTCGGACTCCCGGGCTCGTCCGGTGGAATCGAAATTCCACCGGACACCGACTGGCCATCGCTTCCCAGGTCCGCAGACCCAGTGCTTGGTGATGGCGGTTGTTCCCGGTCACCGCTGCGGGGCAGTCCCGGATTCACACCGGGTTCCCTGTTGTCCCGCCGCACCGGCGCAGCCGGCAGAACGGACCATCAGCAGGTGAGACCATACCTGTCCGATCGGCACCCGTTCCAGCCGATCCGTACCCGTTCCGGCCCGGGTTCTCACCTGCGCCAGCCGACGAACAACACGATGGTCGGGGCGAGCAGCACCACCGCAGCAGCCAGATACCCGGCGATCATCGCCGGCCCGGACAGCGGGTGCGGATGCTGGAGGCGGCGCACCCGGCGAACGACCGCGGTACCGGCCACCTGCGGCAACTCCGACGGGAAGCCGGTCGGCAGGGCGGGAGCGCGGTTGGCCGGGCGGTCGTCCGGGGGGACGGCTGCCTGATCGGCCGGTCGGCCGGCCAATACCACCCTGGCCAGCGCCGAGGCAACGGTCTGCGGGTCCACCTGCCTGGCCGCCGCGTCATCGGCATGCATCTCGGCCAGCGTGGCCACCGCATCGCGGGCCGCCCGGACTCCCGGTAACCGACCCAGCGCCGCGGCCCAGGCCTGGAACGGCAGCAACAGCAGATCGTGGTGCGACCGCAGATGCGCACGTTCGTGGGCCACCACGGCGGCCAGTTGGGGAGCACTGAGCAGGTCGATCAGGCCTGCGGTGAGCACCAGCCTGGTATGCCAGCCGGGAACCCCGTAGGCGATCGGCGTCGCATGATCCAGGATGCGCACCTCATCCGGAACGGTGCCGGGCGGTCGAGTGCCGGCCGGCATCGTCAGCAGGTCCAGGATCTCCCGGTGGGCCCGGCGGCGCCGCACCACCAGCACCAGACAACGGATCAACACCGCCAGCAGTGTCGACGCGAAGAGGGCGGCGATCACCAGTAAAAGCACCTGCCAGCCGGTCATGCCGCGCGACGGTGCACCGTCGAACGTGTTGCGCAGCAAAGCGATCAGTGCACCGGGTAGCCGGACATCCAGCGGCTCCACCGCGATCACCACGGCCGCGCCGGTCAGCGACAACCCGGCGCACAGACATACCGCCTGCCATAACACCAGGGCAACGGTCGGACTCCGGGTCGGCCACTCGGCGCGGGCCAGCAGCGCACTCGCCGGGCCGGCCGCCAGCAGACCCACCACCGCCAGGCCACCGGCCAACGCGGTGGCCGACAGGGCAGAGCTCATCGGAGAATGGATCCGTCAGTGGTCGTCCAGCGCCCGGCGCAGCGCGGCCAGGTCGTCGGACGATACCGAGTCGACGAAACGGGTCAGTGCGTCCTGCCGGTCGCCGGCGGTGTCCAGCACCTGCCGCATCAGACCCGCAGTGTGTTCAGCGCGGTCGGAGACCGCTCGGTAGGTGTGCGCTCGGCCGTCGCGGGACCGGGTCAACAGGCCCTTGGCCTCCAGCCGGCCGAGCACCGTCAACACGGTGGTCAGCGCAAGGTCGCGAGCGGCCAGCGCATCGGTCACCGCGCGAGCCGTCATCGGCGCGCCGCTGTCCCACAGCACCTCGATGATGGCCCGTTCCAGTTCGCCGCGTCGTGTCATGGCCGCCCTTCTGTCCTCGCCATTCTACCCAGCGTAGAACCCCGGCGCCGGCATATCGAGCGGCGGGCAATCGGTCAGAGCACGGCGCCGACGGCATCGGCCCAGATGCCGGCGGCCTGCTGGACCTGCTCGGAGTCAACGATCAGTGCGGGAATGAATCGGACCACCTGGCTCCAGGCACCACAGGTCAGCAGCAGCAGACCGCGCCGAGCGGCTTCCTGCTGGGCGGCGGCCGCGGAGACACCGTCCGGCTTACCGTTCGCGTCCCGAAATTCGGTGCCGATCATCAAGCCGAGACCCCGGACATCGACGATCTGATCGTGCTTGTCGGCGACCACCTGCAAGGCGTCACTCAGCTCGATGCCGCGGGCGGCGGCATTCTCGACCAGTTTCTCCTGGGCGATCACGTCCATGGTGGCCAGCGCTGCGGCACAGGCGACGGCATTGGCGCCGTAGGTGCCGCCCTGGGAGCCCGGCCAGGCCTGTTCCATCAGCTCGGCCGGCGCAGCGATCGCGGACAACGGGAACCCGGATGCCAATCCCTTCGCGGTCACCAGCACATCGGCGCGGAGGTCGAAATGGTCGCCGCCCCAGAACTTTCCGGTGCGTCCCCAGCCGGTCTGCACCTCGTCCACCACCAGCAGGATGCCGTGTCGGTCGGCGCGCTCCCGCAGGCCGGCGAAGAACCGGGAGTTGCCCGGAACGTAGCCGCCCTCGCCGAGTACCGGCTCGACGAAGAACGCCGCGGTGTCCTCGGGCGAGCTGATCGTCTGCAGCAGGTAATCCAGCTGGCTCAGGGCGAAGTCGGTGGCCTGCTCGACCGGCCAACCGAAGTGACCCGGATCGGGGAACGGCGCGACGTGCACCCCGCCCATGATCGGGCTGTAGCCGGAGCGGAACTTGGTGCCGGAGGTGGTCATCGACGCGGCGCCGACGGTACGACCGTGAAAGCCGCCGTGGAAGACCACCACGTTCGGCCGACCGGTAGCCTGCCTGGTCAGTCGCAGGGCCGCTTCGATCGCCTCCGAGCCCGAGTTCGCGAAGAAGCACCGATCCATCCCGGCCGGCAGCACCTCGCTCAACCGTTCGACCAGGGTGAGCAACGGCCGGTGCATGACGGTCGTGTACTGGCCGTGGATCAGGGTGGCGACCTGCTGCTGCGCCGCCTGCACCACCCTCGGGTGGCAGTGGCCGGTGCTGGTCACGCCGATCCCCGCGGTGAAGTCGAGGTACTCGCGCCCGTCCTCGTCGTAAAGATGGACACCCTGCCCGCGCGCGGCGATCACGCCGGTCGCCTGTCGAAGCACCTTCGAGAGCTCAGCCACGAACGATCCCCTTCGGTTGCCCTGCTAGCCTTGGTAGATTGTCAACAATCAGCGTAAGAAGGCGGGAGCTGATTGTCAAAGCAGCAATGCCACGAGCCGGGAGTACCCAAGTCGGACTGCCCTTATCCGGCGGGTGACCGCCGGATAAGGGCAGCCGATCGAAGGGACCCCGATGACCACCTCCACGCCCACCGCAGGCGCGGCATCTGTCGATGCCGACACCCAGCAGTCACTGCTGGCGAGTACCCGCGCTCAGCTGTTCATCGACGGGAGCTGGCGGAATGCCGCCGACGGGTCGACCTTCAACGTGCTCGACCCGTCCACCGGCGAAACGCTGTGCGCGGTCGCAGATGCCACCCCGGCGGACGGCCACGCGGCGTTGGCCGCAGCGGTCGCCGCCCAGGAATCCTTCGCAGACACCAGCCCCCGCGCCCGGGCGGACATGCTGACCAGGGCCTTCGAGCTTTTGCACGAGCGGATCGATGCGCTGGCCCTGCTGATGACTCTCGAGATGGGCAAGCCGCTGGCCGAGGCGAAGGGCGAGATCACTTACGCCGCCGAGTTTCTGCGGCACTTCGCGGCGGAAGCGGTGCGGATCGACGGCAGCTATCAGGTCGCGCCGGCCGGCGGTGCCCGATTCCTGGTGACCAGACAGCCGATAGGCCCGTGTCTGCTGATCACCCCGTGGAACTTTCCGATGGCGATGGGCACCCGCAAGATCGGTCCGGCCATCGCGGCCGGCTGCACCAGCGTGATCAAACCAGCCCATCAGACGCCGCTGTCGATGGCGGCACTGGTCGGCATCCTGCAGGAGGCGGGGGTACCGGCCGGCGCCGTCAACCTGGTCACCACCACCCACGCCAATGACGTGATGGAGCCGCTGATCCGGTCCGGCCTGGCCCGCAAACTGTCCTTCACCGGCTCCACCCGGATCGGCCGGCTGCTGCTGGAACAGTGCGCAGACAAGGTGCTGCGCACCTCGATGGAGTTGGGCGGCAATGCCCCGTTCATCGTGTTCGCCGATGCCGACCTCGACGAGGCAGTAGCCGGCGCCGTTGCCGCCAAGATGCGCAACATGGGTGAGGCCTGCACCGCCGCCAATCGGATCTACGTGCACGCCGACGTCATTGCCGAGTTCGGCCGGCGATTGGCGACCAAGATGGCCGGCATGACCGTCGGCCGCGGCGTGCAGGACGGCGTGCAGGTCGGTCCGCTGATCGACGACACCGCTCTCGCCAAGGTCACCGAACTGGTCGCCGACGCGGTGGCCGGCGGCGCACGGGTGCTCACCGGCGGGACCGCCATCGAGGGTGCCGGCTACTTCTATCCACCGACTGTCCTCATCGACGTAGCACCGTCGGCCAGGATGGGCAGCGAGGAGATCTTCGGTCCGGTCGCCCCGCTCACCGCCTTCAGCGACGAGCAGCAGGTGGTGGCGATGGCCAACGACACCGAGTACGGGCTGGTCGCCTACGTCTACACCAACGATCTGCGCCGGGCGCTGCGGGTCGCCGAAAAACTGGAGACCGGGATGGTCGGCCTCAATCAGGGCGTGGTGTCGAACCCGGCAGCCCCGTTCGGCGGCGTCAAGGCATCCGGGTTGGGCAGAGAGGGCGGTCGGACCGGGATCGACGAGTTCCTGGAGACCAAATACATCGGCATCGCCGTCTGAAGCCGGTTGGCCGGCAACAACTCTCGGCCGCCCTATCGTCCGGTACGGGTCAGTGAGCCGGGACGTCCGCCTGCGGAACGGGGCCGCCGGTCAACCGGCGCAACGCGTCATCCATGTGATCGATCAACAGCTGATCGACCTTAGCGGGCGGACCGGTCGCCAACGCCTCGGCGATCGCCCGGTGCTCGGCGACCCGGTTGTCGCTGACCCGGTAGGTCTCCTGCAGTGCGGTGATGCACATCCTGGTCTCGGTGAGCAACGTCTGGTGCATCCGACTCAACCGTGGGCTACCGGCTCGGGCGACCAACTGCCGGTGGAAGGCCATGTCGGCCTCGCTGGACTCGACATCGTCCCGGCGCGCGCCGGCCACCGCCATCTCGTCCACGATCGCCAGCAGGGCCGCGCTGGCCCCGGCGGCATCGCGGCCGGTCTGGATCTGGGCCGCCGCCGCCCGTTCGACGGCGCTGCGCGCCAGGTACATGTCGCGGACGTTTTCGGCATTCATCTCGATCACGAACACGCCGCGGTTCCGGATCGAGATCAGCAACCCCTCCTGGGTCAGCCGCTGGATGCCCTCCCGGAGCGGTCCCCGGCTGACCCCGAGCTGACGGGCGAGTTCCGCCTCGATCAGCTGGGCGCCGGCCGGTAGCTCGCCATGGCCGATCGCCTGCCGCAACTTGTCGGCGATGATCCGTGGTGTCGACTGCTGCACCAATGGCTGGACGAATCGGTGCGGCTTCGGTTCGGCTCCCGGTCCAACACTCATCGGAACAACGCCCCCATTCCGGCCAGGCAGGGCATCTGCCCGAGCAATCGTAGGCCCTGCCAAATCGTCACCTGGTTGGCGGTGAGAACCGGCTGGCCGGCGGCATTGTCGAGCTCGTCCAGCTGGTCGAGGGTATGCATCGCGGTGTCCGGTATCAGTACCGCGCCGGATCCGGACCGATCGGCGGCCTCCACCAGCGCCAGCACCGACTCCGGCGTCAGCCGACCGACCTCGGCGGCTGTGCTGATGTCCTGGCTGCCCATCCAGCTCACTGTGATGCCGCCCCGGGCCAGAAACGAGGCGAAGTGATCGGCGACGGCGACCGGGTAGGACGCTGCCACCGCAACGCTGGTCACGCCGAGATGGCGCACAGCGTCGACGAAGGCGATCGAGGTCGATGACACCGGTAGCCCGACCAGGTCGGCCAGCTGATCAACCTGTCGACGGGCGCCGTCCCAGCCGAACACGAAGCTGCCCGACGTACACGCCCACATCATCGAATCGGGTCGTTCCAGCAGCAGCGTCCGGGCGCCGTCGGCAAGCCGGGCCGGGCCACCCAGATCGAGCAGCGCGCCGACCTCATGTAGATCCTCGCCGACCGATGTGTGCACCAGCGGCAGCCGCACGGCCCCGTCGAGTCGGCGCTCGAGTGCCGGGAAGTCGTCCTCCGCACCAAAACCCGGATACAGCAAACCGACCGCCGGCTTTCGGCCCGGTCGATGATCGTCGCTGCTCATGGGACCCCTGGATGCCGAAGGTACGCGGGCGGAAATACCCGTGAAGATTGTTGACAATGCTACACCTCGCCACTAACTTGAGGCCATCGCAGCAGCCTCGCATTCGGTGCGGCGCGCCGTCCGGCCCGGATCGGCCGACCAAGTGATCGGAGTTCGATGACAGGCGAAATTTCCCGGCGAGCAGTACTGCGCGGCGCCGGCGCTGCCCTGCTGCTGCCCACTGCCTTCCTGGTCGGCTGCAGCTCGGCCGAGAAGCCGGCACCGGTCGGCGATACCGGTGCCGGCAGTGCGCCGGGCAGCTCTGCCGGCGGCGGCAGCGCGGAGGGCCTGCTGGCCAAGGGCAAGAAGCAGGGCTACCTCTCGGTCGGCATCGCCAACGAACCGCCGTATACCAAGGTGACGGCCGACGGCACGGTCACCGGTTGCGAACCGGACGTGTTCCGGGCCGTCGTCAAGAGGATGGGAATCGCCGACGTCCAGGGCATCATCACGCCGTACAACGCGATGATCCCCGGTCTGCAGGCGGGCCGCTGGGACGCCGTCACCGCCGGTTTGTTCATGAAGCAATCCCGCTGCGCAGAGGTGCTCTACTCGGAGCCGGTGATCGTGTCGACCGAGTCGTTCGGCGTCCCGAAGGGCAACCCGAAGAAGATCACCACCGTCAAGTCGGTGCTGGACAACCCGGACTTGAAGATCATCGTGCTGCCGGGTGGCTTCGAGGAAGGCATCCTGCAGACCGCGAAAGTGCCGGACGGCCAACTGATCCGGATCAACGACAACCGCAGCGGCGTGGAAGCGGTCATCGCCGGGCGGGCGGATGCCTTCTTCCTACCGACGCTGTCGCTCAACGACCTCGCCAAGACCTCCAGTGGGATCGAGGTGACAGCGGCGGTGGCCGACGCGCCCAGGACCGGTTCCGGAGCGGCATTCCGTAAGGGCGACACAGACTTTCACACCGCCTACAACAAGGAACTGGCGGCGCTCAAGGCCACCGACGAGTTCGCTGCCATCCTGAAGAAGTGGGGCTTCGACGCAGCCGCGGCGAAGGGTGTCACGGCCGAGGAGCTGTGCAAGAACCCCGGCTGACGGCGTCGATGCGACAGTTACCAGGACCACGACTGCCCCGCGGAGGATGGTGCGGCCATGACGTCTGAGTTCGTCGACTACGCCGCTCCCCTGCTGTGGCGTGGGCTGCTGTTCACCCTGTTGGTCACCGTGCTCGGCACCATTCTCGCGGTGTTCACCGCTTTCGTCGCCGGGCTCGGCCGACTGTCGGACCATCGGTTGGTCCGCTGGCTGTCCATCGGCTTCATCGAGCTCTTCCGCGGCAGCTCACTGATCGTCCAGCTGTTCTTCATCTATTTCGCCCTGCCCGCCTTCGGTGTCCAACTCGCTCCGCTGCTGGCCGGCGTCCTCGCCCTCGGCCTGAATGAGGGCGCCTACGCCGCCGAGATAGTCCGCGGTGCGATCATCGGCCGGACCGCCGGGCAGAACGAGGCAGGTATTGCGCTGAACATGGGCAAGAGCCTGCGGATGCGGCGGGTCCTCATTCCGCAGTCCATCCCGGCCATGCTGCCGCCGTTCGGCAACGTGATGGTCGACCTGTGCAAGAACAGCTCGTTGGTCTCCTTCGTCGGCGTCTCCGAGCTGACCTTCCGGGGTGGGTTCGTCCGCAACGAGATGGGGCACACGCCAACGGTGTACCTGATCCTGCTGGTCTTGTACTTCGCGTTGTCCCAGCTGATCGCCCTGTTCAGCAAGTGGTTGGAACACCGGTTCGCCATCGACCGGAGTTCCCGCTCGATGTGGCGATCGACCCAGCGACGCGGCCGGGTGGGGGTGGGTCGGTCATGACCTGGGACGGGGCATTCGCGGTGTCCATCATTCCCGAGCTGCTGCGCGGACTGTGGGTCACCGTCCAGGTGACGCTGCTCGGTATCTCGATCGCCCTGGTCCTCGGACTGGTGGTGGCGATGATCCGGTTCTCCCGGATTCCGGTGCTGAGCCAACTGTTCGGCTTCTATGTGCAGTTCGTCCGCGGCACCCCGCTGTTGATCCAGGCGTACTTCGCCTTCTTCGCGCTGCCGTCCTACGGCATCTCCTTCGATGCCTTCACCACCGGCGTGGTGGTGTTGGGCATCAACTACAGCGCCTACACCGCCGAGGTCTACCGGGCCGGCGTCGAGGACGTCCCGCAGGGCCAGTGGGAAGCGGCCACCGCGTTGTCGCTGTCGATGGGCCGGACCTGGGCGCGGATCATCCTGCCGCAGGCGATCCGGTCGGTGGTTCCGGTACTCGGGAACTATCTGGTGCAGATGTTCAAGGATTCGGCATTGTTGTTCGCCATCACCGTCTACGAACTGATGGGCCGGGTGCAGGGCATCACCTCCGGCACCCTGCGGTCCCTGGAGCCCCTGACCATCGCCGGCGCGATGTATCTGATCGTCAGCGTCATCGCCTCGCAACTGATCCGACTCCTGGAGCGTCGTCTTGTCCTCACCCAATGATCTCTCCAAGAACTCCCATTCCGGTGACGTCGGCCGCTCGGCCGGATCCGGGTCGGACGCCATGATCTCCTTTGCCGGGGTCAGCAAATCCTGGGGTGACAATCACGTCCTGCGATCCCTGGACTTCGATGTCCGGGCCGGCGAGAAGGTCTGCATCATCGGGCCGTCCGGCTCCGGCAAGACCACCATTCTGCGCATCCTGATGACGTTGGAGACCCCGGACGAGGGGGTGGTAAGGGTCGCCGGTGGGACCCTGTGGGACGTCACAGCCGGCGGCCGGGCCAGGGAGACCAAGGAAATGCGCGCCACCCGGCGGAATGTCGGCATGGTGTTCCAGTCGTTCAACCTCTTCCCGCACATGACCGCACTGCAGAACGTCGTCGAGGCACCCATCAGGGTGCTCAAGATGGACAAGCGGGAGGCCCACGACCGGGCGGTCGACCTGCTACGGATGGTCGGGTTGAGCGAACATCTGAACCACAAACCGGCGAAGCTCTCCGGCGGCCAACAGCAGCGGGTCGCCATTGCCAGAGCGATGGCCATGCGGCCGACGGTGATGCTGTTCGACGAACCCACATCGGCGCTCGATCCCGAACTGATCGGCGAGGTGCTCGAGGTGATCAGGGAACTGGCCACCACCACCGACATGACGATGTTGATGGTCACCCACGAGATGCGGTTCGCCGAGGAGATCTCCGACCGGGTGGTGATGTTCGACCAGGGCAGCGTGGTCGAAGTCGGCCCGCCCAAGGAGATCTTCAGCCGGCCCACCGAGGAACGGACCCGACAGTTCCTGCGCGCGGTGCTGGACCGTTGACCGGACTGCTGCGGCCGCCCGACTTCGATGTCGGCCGGCTGGAGCGGACGCTGTTCTCACAACTCCGCGGCACCGTGTCCAGATCTGCCGGCGTCCGTGCGCTGTACGCGACCGACGCGTCGAACTACCGGCTGCCGCCGGACCTGGTGGTGCTGCCGGCCGACGTCGACGACCTGGCTGTTGCGGTCACCCTTGCCGCCGATGCCGGTGCGCCGGTGGTGGTCCGCGGTGGCGGCACTTCGATGGCCGGCAACGCGATCGGCGGCGTGCTGATCGACACCTCGCGGCAACTGAACCGGATCGTGCATCTCGACCCGGTGGCGCAGACCGCAACGGTCGAGCCGGGGGTCGTGCTGACCGATCTGCTGGCGGCCGCCGCACCGCACCGACTGACCTTCGCCGCCGACCCGTCGTCGGCGAGCCGGGCAACACTCGGCGGGATGATCGCCAACAACGCCTGCGGTGCCCACTCGGTGGCCTGGGGCACCACCGCCGACAATGTCCGCAGCCTGAATGTGCTGCTGCCCGGAGGAACTCGGTTGACGCTGGACGCTCCGGTCGCCGGCGCCGACCCGGCTGCCCGGCGTACCCGGCTGGCGGAAAGGCCCGGCGCGGAGGGCGAGATCAACCGCTCGCTGCTGGCTCTACTCGACCGGCACGAGTTGTTGATCCGACGTCGGTTCGGCCAGTTCTCCCGGCAGATCTCCGGCTATCCGCTGCATCGGCTGCTGCCGGAGAACGGCTACGACGTGGCCCGGCTGCTGTGCGGAACCGAGGGAACGCTGGCCATCACGCTCGGCGCGCAACTCAGTCTGACGGCCCTGCCGCTCGCGACAACACTGCTGGCCCTGGGCTTTCCGGACTCGGTCAGGGCCGCCGACAGCGTGCCGGTGTTGCTGCGGCACCATCCGCTGACCATCGAGTCGATCAATGCCACTCTGATGGATCGGCTGCCGGACTCGGTCCGTCGGCAGGCCGACGCCGCCGGCCTGCCGACCGGCCAGGCCTGGTTGTTACTGGAACTCGGCGCCGACAGTGCAGAGCAGGCAGCGGCAACCGGCCGGGCCATCATCACCGACCTGGGCGACAGCCAGGGCACCGTCAGCGCATCGCTGGTCGCCGATCCGGCGGCGCAGGCGGTGTTGTGGCGCTGCCGGCGGGACGGAACAGGACTGGCCACCCGCCGGGCGGACGGCGCCGAGGCCTGGGCCGGTTGGGAGGATGCCGCCGTGCCACCGCACCGGCTCGGCGAGTACTTGCGTCGGTTAGACGAACTGCTGGCCCGGCACGGGCTGTCCGGCGACTCGTACGGACACTTCGGCGAGGGTTGTATGCACATGCGGATGGACTTCGATCTGCTCTCCCACGCAGGTATCGCTCGATACCGGGAGTTCGTCGAACAAGCCGCCGAGCTGGTGATCTCGCTCGGCGGATCGGTATCCGGCGAGCACGGCGACGGCCGGGCCCGCTCGGAGCTACTGGGCCGGATGTACGGCACCGACGCGGTCGGGGTGTTCGCCGAACTGAAGCAGATCTTCGATCCGCGGGCGGTGATGAATCCGGGCGTCATCGTCGACCCCGCACCATTGGATGCGGGGCTGCGGCACAGCGGCCCGGCGAAGGACCGACAACTGTTGACGCTGTTCAGCTATCCCGACGATCACGGCAACTTCGCCCAGGCGCAGCGGCGCTGCGTCGGGATCGGCAAGTGCCGGCAGTCCTCCGGCGGGGTGATGTGCCCGAGCTACCAGGTGACGAAGGACGAGAAGCACTCCACCCGCGGCCGGGCGCACCTGCTGTGGGAGATGTTGCAGGGCGAGGTGATCACCGACGGCTGGCGATCCACCGAGGTGCGGGACGCGCTGGACCTGTGCCTGTCCTGCAAGGGATGCCTGTCGGACTGTCCGGTCAATGTCGACATGGCCACCTACAAGGCCGAGTTCACCCACCACCACTACGCGGGCCGGCCGTGGGCACGGCCCCGCTCCCACTGGTCGATGGGCTGGCTGCCAGCGCTGGCCCGGGCAGCCTCCAGGGCGCCACGGCTGACCAATCGCAGCACCGGGTCGCGAGCCGCCGGGATGCTCAAGAAGATCGGCGGGATCGCCGCCGAACGCGACATCCCCCAGTTCGCCGCCGAGACGTTCCGGTCCTGGTTCGACGGCAGAACCGTTGCACCGATGGGTGAATCGGCGGCGCCGCGACGACCGATCATGCTGTGGCCGGACACCTTCACCAACTATCTGGCGCCGCAGGTCGGACGCAGCGCTGTCCGGGTACTGGAGGCCGCCGGTTTCGAGGTCAGGCTGCCGGCCGGGTCGGTCTGCTGCGGTCTGACCTGGGTCTCCACCGGACAGTTGGGGGTGGCCCGGCGGGTGCTGGCGAGATCGCTCAAGGTGCTGCGGCCGGCCGTCGCGGCCGGCATCCCGATCGTCGGTCTGGAACCGAGTTGTGTCGCCATGCTCAGACATGACGGACCCGACCTGCTCGGCGCCGAGCATCGACTCGGCTCGACCGCGGCCCGGACGGCCGACTCGCTGCACACCTTCGCCGAGGCGCTGCAGAACCTCGCCCCGGACTGGCAGCCACCGCGGCTCGACGCCGAGGCGTTGGTGCAGCAGCATTGTCACCAACACGCGGTGGTGGGGTTCGACGCCGACACCGCGTTGATGGCGCGGGCCGGGATCGCTACCACGGTGCCCGATTCCGGTTGTTGCGGGCTGGCCGGGAACTTCGGCTTCGAAGACGGCCACTACGAGGTGTCGATGGCCGCCGGTGAGCGGGTACTGCTGCCGGCGGTACGCGCCGCCGGTCTGCAGACCGAGATCCTCGCCGACGGCTTCAGCTGCCGCACCCAGATCGCGCACGGCACCGATCGCACGGCGCGCCACCTGGCCGAGCTGCTCGCCGCTGGGCTGGATCCCGGGGAATGACTGGCGCGGCGCTGCCGCGCGGGGGCCATCCGGCGGCGCTACTTCCCGAGCAGCCGCATCGCCATCAGGGCATAGCCGCGGGCGGCGATGAGCAACTGGTCGACGGCCACCGATTCGTCTGCTCGGTGCGCCTGGCCGGCCACCGAGCCGGGTCCGAGCACGATGACCGGCATACCGGTGTCCCTGGCGACATAGCCGCCGTCGCAGGCCGCGGTCCAACCGCCGAGCGGTGACCCTGGACCGCCGGCACCTGTCAGCGCAGTATCGGCGGTCGTCACGAACGGGTCGTCGGCATCGGTCTCGAAACCGGGCATGTCCATCGTCATCGTGACCTCGACGGTGAGGCCCCGCCGGGAAAGCTCCAGCGCTGCAACGCGTTCCCTGGCGGCCTGCAAGACAGTCGCCGGCGACTCGGCCGGCAACATTCGACGATCCACGACCAGCGAACATTCCGCCGGCACGATCGATGCGCCGGTTCCGCCCGACACCAGCCCGACGCTCCAGGTGGCCGGTCCGACCAGCGGATGCGCCGCGTCGGCCAATTCCGCATGCCAGTGTTCGAGTTCGCTGATCACTGCGGCCGCACCGTAGATGGCATTGCGGCCATCGGCCGGATTGCCGGAATGGGCGGCCTTTCCGGTGACGCGCACCTCCAGATAGGCGGCACCGCGGGCGGCCACCACGGTCTGCAGATCGGTCGGCTCGGCGACAACGCAACCGACGAATGTCGGGCGATCGGAGTCGGCCGAGTAGCGATCGAGGTAATGCTGGATGCCGAGTCCGGTTTCCTCCTCGTCGATCACCGCCGCCAACTCGATCGGCCCGGACAGTCGCACTTCGGCCCGGCGCAGCGCACTCATCGCCAGCAGGCAGGCGGCCAGTCCGCCTTTCATATCGGCGCTGCCCCGGCCGTACAGCCGGCCGTCGCGCTGCACACCGCCCAGCGGTGGCACGGTCCAGCCCTCACCGATCGGCACCACGTCGGTGTGACCGAGCAGCAGCAGCCCGGGCCCGTTGCCGCCGGGCAGCCGAATCATCAGGTTCGGTCGGTCCGGCTGCACCGGTACCGACTCGACTGCGAGTGCGAGATCCGCCGCGGCCGCGGCCAGCACGGCCGCGGTCGCGGCCTCCCCACCGGGCGGGTTCTCCCCCGGCGCCGCCAGCAGAGCCGTTGCCAGCGCAACGATCTCGGTCTGGTCGATCAGCTCCAGCACCCGCCGCTCGGCGGCAGTCGGCGCCGACGAGCCGGTCATCGGGCCGCCAGCTTGTCGATGGCACGACGCAATCGGATGACGCCCTCGCGGGTGCGGTCAGCAGTGGTCGAGGCGAAACACAGCCGCAGTGCGTCCGGGAAGCGGCCGGCGGCGGAGAACGCGTTCCCGGGAATGAACGCCACCCCTTCGGCGAGGGCCACCTCGAACAGTTCGGTGGCGAGAACCCCGTTGGTCAGGGTGACCCACAGGAAGAAACCGCCCTCCGGATCGGTCCAGGTCGCGATGTCGCCGAGATGTTCGGACAGGGCCTCCTGCATGGCGGCCTTTCTGCCCAGGTACTCGGCCCGCAGGGTCAGCAGGTGCGCATCGAGATGACCGTCGGCCAGGAACCGGGCGACCAATCGCTGGGCCGGCAGGTTGGTACAGGTGTCCATCGCCTGCTTGGCGTTGATCAGCAGTTGCTGCAATTCCGGCGCCGCGTCGACCCAGCCCACCCGCAGCCCCGGAGCGATGATCTTGGAGAAGGTTCGCACCGAGAACACCAGCGGATTCCCGCCGCCGAGCTCGCGCAGACTCGGCAACTGTTCGCCGGCGAACCGCAGCAGGCCGTACGGATCGTCATCGATCACCACCGCACCCCAGCCGTCGGCCATCTCCAGCAGTGCCCGCCGACGGTCCAGTGACAGCGTGGTGCCGGAAGGGTTCTGAAAGGTCGGGATGGTGTAGATCGCCTTCGGCCTGCGGCCGGTCGCCGCCACCAACTCCGTCAACTGATCGACCTGCAGCCCGTCGGCATCGACGGGTACTTCCAGCAGTTCGGCGCCGTAGGACAACGCGGTCGCACTGCCGTTGGTGTAGGTCGGCGACTCGACCACCACCAGATCCCCCGGATCCACGAACAGCTTGCAGGCCAGGTCCAGTCCCTGCATGCCGCCGGCGGTGATCAGCAGTCGATCCGCCGTGGTCTCGTCGCTACTGCCCCGCAGTTCGGCCAACAACGCGTCCCGGAGCACCGGATCGCCCTCCGTGGCCGCATAGTCGTAGGCGTCGGCGGCATCCGGCCCGAGGGCTTCCTCGGCGATCGCGGCCAAGATCTTGGCCGGTACCGCTTCGGCGGCCGGACTACCCATCGCGAATCGGACGATGTCATGGGTTTGCCGATGTAGCAGGGAGGTACTGGAGTCGATGACCGAGCCCACCAGACCGGCCGCCCTGGCAGCCAGCGGCAGATGGTCGATGCCCGCACTGTTCGTCATCCGGATTCCTTCCTGACGGTGAGTTCTTGCGGCAGATCGGTGAGCCGTTCCGCGCCGGTCGCGGTGATCAGCACCGGCTCGGACATCTCGTATCCCCAGCCATCCATCCACATCCCGAGAATCACGTGGAAGGCCATTCCGGCGGCCAGCTCGGTGCTGTCGTCGGCGCGCAGGCTGACGGTGCGCTCGCCCCAGTCCGGCGGATAGCCGATGCCGATCGAGTAGCCGATCCGGGATTCCTTCGATAGGCCGTGCCGGCTGATCACCCTGTTGAACGCCGCGTGGACGTCCTGGACCGCGGTGCCCGGTCGGGCAGCGTCGAGGGCGGCGGTCATCCCGTCGGTGACCACCGCGGCGGTCTCGGCCACCCGCTTGTCCGGTTCACCCAGGGCGACCGTGCGGGCCAGCGGTACGTGGTAGCGGCGGAACACCCCGGCCAGTTCGATGGTGGTCGCCTCGCCGTCCCGAAATGCCTCGTCGGTCCAGGTCAGGTGAGGGGTGCCGGCGGCCTCGCCGGTGGGCAGCATCGGAAAGATGGCCGGATAGTCGCCGCCGTGCTCCGGCAGGCCGCGGATCTGAGCGGCGGCGATACGGGCCACCACGTCGCACTGCCGGCGGCCGCTGACCACCGCCTGCAACGCCGTCGTCATCGCCTGGCTGCTGATCCGGCCGGCGATCCGTAGCAGGTCCTGCTCGTGGTCGGACTTGATCAGCCGCACCCAGTTCACCAGTTCACCGCTGTCGATCAGGCTGGCCTGCGGCAGTCCGGCGACCAACGCCTGGAAGCCGCGAACGGAGAAGAAGTGCGCATCACCCTCGACGCCGATCGTCGAATCCGGGTGGTCGGCCAGGATCCCATGCTCCTTGGCCCGCTGCACGATCCAGTCGAACGGATGTTGATCGGGCCGGTGCACCAGCGATTCCGGATAGCCCTCGACCTGGTCGGCCGGCAGCGCGCAGGTGTAGCCGGCACCGCCGGCGTCCATCGCCCGCAGGAACAACCGCAAGTCACCCTCGGCCGGCACCACCAGCGCCTGCGGTACGTAGAACGACCACGCGTTGTAGCCGGTCAGGTAGTACAGGTTCGCCGGATCGGCAATGACCAGGGCAGACAGCGAGCGAGCCGCCATCGCCGCCCTGACCCGGTCCAGCCGGTCGGCCAGCTCGGTGCTGGGCAGGGCCGGCGCGGCCGGCGCCGATGGCCGTGTCGGCGTCGGTGGTGTGTCGCTCACGGGTGTGTCGCTCACGGGTGTGTCGCTCACGGACGTTCCTTTCCACAACTCGGAATTCGGGCGGGAGTGGTGCGGGTCAGTGAGCCAGCAGGCGTTGTCCGTCGCCGACCGCGGCCAGCCCGGCCAGCCGCATCGCCGCCCACATGGTCGCCTGGTTCGCCGAGATGATCGGCTTGCCGAGTTCGGCCTCCAACGGCGCGATCACGTCGTAGCTCGGCAGGTTGGTGCAGGAGACGACGATGGCCTCCGCGGTCGGCGCGTCCGCCGACCGGATCAGCTCGGCGGTCTGTTGCTGACGGACCTTCCAGATCTCCACCGCGAGACCCAGTTCGCTGGAACCGACCACCTGCCGACCGGACGCGATCAGGAAGTCGCGCAGTCCGGCGGTGATGTCGGTCGAGTACGGCGTGGCGATCGACACCCGCTGGATGCCGAGCAGATCCAGTGCCTGCAGCAAGGCACCGCTGGTCGTGACGGCGGCCGGCGCACCGGCGTTCAGCATCGCCGCGACCAGCGCGTGTTCGCCGGTCGGTCCGGCGATGAAACTGCCGGACGTGCAGGCATAGGCCACCACCGCCGGCTCGACGGTGAGCAGTTCACCGACGGCGGCCCGGACGTCGGCGGTGTTGCCCACCGAGGTCACCATCTCGATCGTCACCGCGGCCGGACCGGCCGGCAATCTGGTCAGATGCAGCGACGACCCGGCCGGTGTCCACCGCCAGAGTTCACGGTCGAGGGCGAAGTCGTAGGGAACGATGATTCCGGCACCGACCTGCGGGTACCCACTCAGGTCATGAAACATCACACCTCCAGGGAGAGCAGCCTTGCTGCCGATTGTTGACAATCATATTCCAGCCTTCCTACTGTCGGCACCGTGACCTCTCGTTCCCGCCCGATCGTCGCGGTGCTCTGTGCCCGGGTTGCCGACCGGCCGCCGCACCTGGAACCACTCGCCGACCGGATGGAGTTCCGGTTCGTCGATCGGGCCGGCCTCGCCGATGCGCTACCAGGAGCACAGGTGCTGTTGCTGTGGGACTTCCGGTCCGACGCCCTGGCAGACCGGTGGGAGTACGCGGACTCACTGCGCTGGATCCACATCGTGGCGGCCGGCGTCGACCGACTGCTGTTCGACGAGTTGATTGCCTCCGAGGTGGCGGTCACCAACGCCCAGGGCATCTTCGATCGGCCGATCGCCGAGTTCGTGCTGGCCTCGATCCTGGCCAGGGCCAAGCAGACCCGGGAAAGTCACGACCTGCAGCTTCGGCAGCAGTGGCAGCACCGGGAGACGGCGAGCATCGCCGGCGACACGGTGTTGATCGTCGGCACCGGAGCGATCGGCCGGGAGATCGCCGGCCTGCTCCGCGCCGTCGGTATGCAGGTCCGTGGTGCCGGCCGCAGCCCGCGCACCGGCGATCCGGATTTCGGCGCGGTGCTGGCCAGTGACCGGCTGGTCGAGCACGCCGGTTGGGCCGACCATCTGGTGGTCGCCGCCCCGCTGACCGATCGGACCCGCGGGCTGGTGGACGCCGAGGTCTTCACCGCGATGAAGCCGACGGCCCACCTGATCAACGTCGGCCGCGGCCCGATCGTGGACGAGATCGCGCTGCTCAAGGCGTTGCGGGGCAAGCAGATCGCCGCAGCGTCGATCGATGTGTTCGCCGACGAACCGTTACCAGCCGACTCGCCCGCGTGGTCGACGCCGGGCCTGATCATCACTCCGCACATGTCCGGCGACGTGGTCGGGTGGCGGGACGCTCTGGCCCGGCAGTTCGTCCGGAACGCACAGCGATGGATGGACGGAGCCCCCCTGGTGAACGTGGTCGACAAACGACTCGGCTTCGTCCCACCGGCAACGCCGGACCCGACCACCACCCCGGTGACCTGATGACGGACCTGACGATGATCCCGGCCGCCGAGCTCGCCGAGTTGTACCGACGGGGTGACGCAACACCGGTGGAAGCCACTAAGGACGCATTGGCCGCCATCGACCGGCATTCCGATGCCGTCAACGCCTTCGTCCTGGTCGACGCCGACGGCGCCCTGGAGTCGGCCCGGAAGTCCGAGCAGCGTTGGCGGGCCGGCGATCCGCTCGGTGCAGCGGACGGCATTCCGACCTCGATCAAGGACATCCTGCTGACGGCCGGCTGGCCGACGCTGCGCGGCAGCCTGCTGATCGACGACGCCGGTCCGTGGACCGAGGACGCGCCAGCGGTGGCCCGACTGCGCGAGGGCGGAGCGGTGCTGTTGGGCAAGACGACCACGCCCGAGTTCGCCTGGAAGGGGGTCACCGATTCGATCCGCCACGGCGTCACCGGCAATCCGTGGGGCGCGGACCTGCAGCCGGGCGGTTCCAGCGGTGGCTCGGCGACTGCGGTGGGACTGGGCATGGGCAGCTGGTCCGTGGGCACCGACGGCGGTGGCTCCGTACGGATCCCGGCATCGCTGACCTCGACGGTCGCACTGAAACCCACCTACGGCCTGATCCCGTTGTACCCGGCCAGCCCGTTCGGCACGCTGTCCCACGCCGGGCCGATGACCAGGACGGTGCGGGATGCCGCCATCCTGCTCGACGTGCTGGCCGGCTTCGATGCCAGGGATCCGACGGCGATGCCCACCCCGACCGGATCGTTCGCGCGCGCCCTGGACGACGGCATCGACGGACTGCGGATCGCCTTCAGCCCCGACCTGGGCTTCGTCCGCAACGACCCCGAGGTGGACAGCGCGGTGCGGGCGGCCGTCGCGGTGCTGGAACAGGCCGGTGCCCGGGTGGAACAGATCGATCCGGGGTTCACCGATCCGGTAGAGGCACTGCATGTGCTGTGGTTCGCCGGCGTCGCCAAGGTGCTGGATTTCTACCCGGCCGAGGCGATCGAACGAATCGATCCGCTGCTGCGGCGCTCCGTCGAACAGGGCAGAACGCTGACCGCGTCAGACTTCCTGGATGCCGGCGCGGTCCGGACCGAGCTCGGCATCACGATGGCCAGGCTGCACACCGAATTCGACCTGCTCGTCACCCCGACGCTGCCGATCGCTGCGTTCCCGACCGGCCGGGACACCCCCGCCGGCTGGCACTCGGATCTGTGGACCAGCTGGACCCCGTACACCTACCCCTTCAACCTGACCGGGCAACCGGCGCTGAGTGTTCCGTGTGGCTTCACTGCCGACGAGCGGCCGATCGGGCTGCAGCTGGTCGGCGCCCGGCACGCCGACGAGCTGGTCCTTCGGGCCGGCCACTCCTACCAACAGCGCACCGACTGGTCGCGCCGAGTTCCCACCCTCCATCGAACAGGGGAAACATCCCGATGACCCGATACCTCACCGTCACCCTGCAGAGCCGGGGCGTGCAGTGCCTGGCCGAACTGCTGGACGAGCAGGCACCCCGGACGGCGGCCGCGGTATGGGACGCGCTGCCGCTGGCCGATCAGGTGTTCCACGGAAAGTACGCCCGCAACGAGATCTACACGCTGGTGCCATCTTTCGCCACCACGCCGCCCGGCAAGGAGAACACCACCATCACCCCGATACCCGGTGACCTGTGCTACTTCGCCTTCGATGACGACGACCTCGGGAATCCGGCCTACGGATACGAGGCCACCGCAGGCTCCGCCATCGGTCATCAGGTGGTGGACCTGGCGCTGTTCTACGGCCGCAACAACCTGCTGATCAACGGCGACCAGGGGTGGGTGCCGGGCAATGTCTTCGGCACCGTGGTCAGCGGACTGGCCGAGATGGCAGCGGCCTGCCAGGACGTCTGGATGGGCGGTGCCCGCGGTGAGACGCTGGCTTTCGCCCGGGCCGAGCCCCCACCCTCCCGCTGACCCCAGTAGTCGTTGACCCGCTCGCTGATCCCAGTAGTTGTCGATCATCGTCTACTGCACGACAAACCGGACCGAGAGCAACCGAAATGCGGGCAGCACACCATGATCATCGGGGAAGCGTCGCTACGACCTCGCAGCAACTCTCGCTCCCGGTCTAGTTCTGCCGTCGGTCGCGCCACCATTGGACGGTGGCAGCAGCGGCCTGCGCGAGCGGAGTCGGATGCAAACCCAGCAGTTGCTCGCTGTGGCTGGAGTCCAGCACGAACTCCTCCTGCAGCTGGTAGGCCGTCTCGGCCAACTCGCGGGTGGCCGGCGAGAGAACTCCGGCGGCGCGCATCAACCAGACCGGAATGGCCGACATCTTCGGTACCGGTACGCCTCCGGCGGTGGCGAACGCCTCGATCAACTGGCGTTGGGTCACCGCCGGTCCGGTCGGGGCGTGCAGCACCGAGTTCCACAGCTGCCGGTTGCCGGCCGCGGCGATCATCGCCGCGGCGTAGTCCGGGACGTAGGTGAACGAGTGCGGGGTGTCCAGGCTGGCCACCACCCGGATCGTCTTGCCGGCCAGGATCGCCGGCACCATCCGCTCGCCGGCGTGTGCCATCAGCACCTGCGGACCGAAGAAGTCGGACGCCGCGACGCTGACGGTCGGGGTCGCCGATGCCGCCCTGGCCCGGAGCAGTTCGGCGCGGACGCCGAGTTTGCCGGCGGTCGCGGCTCGTGGCATGTCCTCGGTCATCGGCCGATCGACCGGACCGTAGGCGTACAGACTCTCCGGGAACACCACCACCGCATCGACCGCACCGGCCGCCCGCATCACGACCTGCTCGGCCGGCGGTAGCTCGGCCCGCCAGGCCTTCGCCGAGTACTGCGAGCCGTGGATGCAGTGAAACACCGCTGCCGCACCGTCGAAGGCGGCGGTCAGCTGGTCCGGTCGGGAGACGTCGACCGTCCGTCGCTGGATCAGCGGGTGGTCCGGGCCACTGCCGGACCTGGTGAGGACCCGCACCCGGTGCCCGGCCGCGGCCAACTGCTCGGCAATGGTACGGCCAACAGGTCCGGCCCCGTTGACCACCTGAAGTTCCGTCATCGTCTCTCCATCCGTCGCTGTGTGGGTGGAGCACCGGCAATCATGTGAGCGGTGCTCTCTGGTTCTCGCTCAGGATGCCGGGCGGCCGACCACCTGTCAAGAGCAGTGCTCTTTTCAGTTGACAGTGCTCGCTTCAAGCAGCAGGCTGGGCGGCATGACCGGAACACCCAGGGATCGGGCACGGACCCGCACCATGCAGGACATCACCAGGATCGGCCGCGATCACCTCACCCGGCACGGCGCCGAGGCGCTGTCGCTGCGCGCAGTGGCCAGGGACCTGGGCGTGGTGTCTTCTGCCGTCTACCGGTATGTCCGCAGCCGCGACGAGCTGTTGACGATGCTGGTGGTGGATGCCTACAACGAACTCGGTGACGCCGTGGATGACGCGGTGGCCGACGTCGCCGACACCGATCACCCGGAGCAGTTCCGGGCTATCGGCCGGGCGGTGCGCCGCTGGGCGATCGCCGAGCCGTCCCGGTTCGCGTTGCTGTTCGGCAGCCCGGTGCCCGGCTATCACGCACCCGCCGAGCAGACCACCGGCCCGGGTACCAGGGTGATCGTCACTCTGATCGAGCTGTATCAGCGCGCCTTCACGGCCGGCGCCCTGACCGTCGCCGACCCGGTGCCGGTGCCGGTGCCGGTGCCGACCAGCCTGGCCACCGACTTCGCTGCCATCCGCGAGCAATACGGTCTCAGCACCCCCGATCCGGTGATGGCCCGCGGGGTGTTGGCCTGGTCCTCGTTGTTCGGTGCGATCAGCTTCGAGGTGTTCCAGCAGTACGGACCGGACACCTTCACCGATCTGGACGCGCTGTTCGATCACCATCTCGAGGTGCTGCTGGAGATGCTCGGATTGGGCCGGCGCCGGTGATCTGACCGACGGCGTGTCATTTCGCCGTTGGCGTATCCGGGCCCCACGAGCCAGAAAGCTGACGAAGCGATGGCAGCATGGGAACCAGGTCGACGACCAGATGCGGGTGCAGCGGACCCGGATTGATCACCGTTCGGTGACTGTCCGGTCACAGCTGGAGCCGTGCCGGGAACAGACCGTCAGTACCGGGCGTCTCATCTGGTGCAGTGAAAGCTGGTTCAGCAGCAGAAAAGGGCGGCCGGTAGCAGTACCGGACGTCGTCGGCACCGAATCACCGAAGTCATCCGGTTCCACCAGTACCACCGCAGTTCAGCAGCATCCGAGGTAAGCAGAGCCCGCCCCCCGGGGCGAGCCCGACGATGGGAGGACGTCATGACCGCAACGCTCACCACTCCCGCGGCGATGGTCGCGGAAGACCGATGCGATCGCTGTGGCGCTGCCGCCGCAGTGCGAGCCATTCTTCCCACCGGAGGCGAGTTGCTGTTCTGTGGGCACCACGCCCGTCAGCACTCGGCCCGACTCGAAGAGTTGGACGCCCAGCTGCACGACAGCCGGGAGAGCTGACCCACCGATACTTCACACCGAAGGGCGGTCCGGAGAGATCCGGGCCGCCCTTCGCGCTTCGCCGCCGCAACTCCCCCCTCCGCGACAGCGGCATGACCGGTTGTTCAAATCCGGCGGCGTCACCCTCGCTGATGCGGGATGATGCCTGCATGTGTGAGTCAGGATGGCGATCGCGCCGATGACGATGGTGACGTCCGCACCCGCCCCGGTCCGCTCGTCGGTCACCGCCGATCCGATCGCCGGAGTGCTGTTGATACTGGCCGGCACCGCCGGGATCCTCGAGTTGTTGCTGCCCTGGCGACCGGCGGTGAAGGCACTGCCGTCCTACAGCTCGCTCACCGGCTGGGATCTGTTCGTGATCGGCCGCAGCCAGGCACTGTCGGCCGGCGACACCCTGGCGCTGTACTCAGTACTCGGGGTCGCGGTCGTCGGCGGCGCCTGCCTGCTGCTCGGGTTGGCGATGTTCGCCCCGATCGACCACCACCCACTGGGCGCCATCGCCCTGCTCTGCAGCGTCGTCTCGATCGGCGGGGCGATCTGGTGGATCCTGCAGAACCGGACGGCAGTGGGCGGTATCGGCACCCTGTTCGGCCAGGGACAGTTCGGCTTCTACCTTTTCCTGGCCGCCGGAGTGATCGGTCTGGCCGGGGCGATCAAGGCGCTCGCCACTCCCTGACCGACCTACAGCATTCCCAACAGGTGGTCACGACGGCGCTGCAGCACGTCGACACTTGCCGCCGCGGATGCCGGTCCGGGTACCGCCTTGCGAATGGTGGCATGCACCGCTGAGTGCGGTTTTCCGGTCTTCGCCGCGATACTGCCGACCAGTTGATTGACCTCCTTGCGCAGCGTCGCCGCCGCTCGCCAGCCGGCTGCCGAGGTCACCTGCCCGCCGGCAGAATCGGCCGAGTCGTCGTCGTCGGTGTCGCCCCCCTCGCCCGTCCGGTCGGGTCCGTCGCCGAGTCGGGCCGCCGCGTCGACCTTGCGCCGGAGTCCGGCGTCCCGACTGGCCAGCACCGCCGCCATCTGTTCCGGACTGAGCATTCCCGGCAGCCCCAGGTACTCCTCGTCGTCCGCCGAAAGATCCAGCGCCGGGCCGGCCGTTACCGCCTTGCCGGAGTGCAACACGTGCGCGAACGACGCATCGGAGTCCACCGACTCGCGGTCCGGCACCGAGTCCGCCTCGTCCTGGCCCGTCGGCTCCAGATCCAGCGGATCGGCGAGTTCGTCCTCGGCGGCCTTCGGCGGTGGCGACAGCACGTAGTTGCGGTCGGTCTCCATCTCGGCCGCGAGCGCCAACAACGGCCGAACGGCGGGTAGGAACACCGTCGCCGTCTCCTGCCGGTTCCGGGCCCGGACCACTCGACCCACTGCCTGCGCGAAGAACAGCGGCGTGCGGTAGCTCGTCATCCAGGCCAGGCAGGCCGCCCGCGGGATGTCGACGCCCTCGGAGATCATCCGGACGCAGACCGCCATCCGATCTGTCGAGTTGCGGAACTTCTCGATCTTCTTGGACGCCTTCGGATCGTCGGACAGGATCAGCACCGGCTTGCTGCCGGTGATCCTGCGGACCACCTCCGCGTAGGCCCGGGCGTCCTGCTGGTCGCTGGCCAGCACCAGGGCGGCCGCGTCCGGGATACCGGAGGCGCGCAGCTGGCTGATCCGTTCGTCCATCGCGGCGATGACGTGCGGCACCCAGCCGCCCTTCGGATCCAGTGCCGTCCGCCAGGCGGCCGCTTCCACCGATTTGGTGCCGGCATCGGTCAGTGACGCTGCGATCACCTCGCCGGCACTGTTCCGCCAGCGCGAGACGCCGGTGTAGGCGGCGAACACCACCGGTCGCACCACCTGGTCAGCCAACGCGTCGCGGTAGCCGTAGCCGAAATCGGCCTTGGAGCGCAACAACTCTCCGTCGGACGACGACTCGGTCTCGTACTGGACGAACGGAATCCGTTCGTCTGCTCTGGTCCGGATCGGGGTGCCGGTCAGACTCAGTCGGCGCTGCACATCGTGGAACGCGACGGCCACCGCATCGCCCCAGGACAGCCCGTCGCCGGCGTGATGGACCTCATCCAGGATCACCAGCGACCGTCGTTTGCGGGCCCTGGCGCCATGGATCGCCGGCTTTCCGGCCACCTGTGCGTAGGTGGTGACGTAGCCGTGGGCGCCGTCCGGGACCGGCCCCTGCGCGTTGGTCAGGCTCGGATCGAGTCGCAGGCCGAACCCGGCGGCCGCGTCGGCCCATTGGGTCCGCAGATGGTCGGTCGGGCAGACCACCACCACCCGGTCGATCACCCGGGAGGTCAACAGCCGGCAGGCCAACGCCAGCGCAAAGGTGGTCTTGCCGGAACCCGGGGTGGCCGTGACCAGGAAATCCTTGCCGTCGGCCGCCAGATAGGCGGCCAGTGCGGTGCGCTGCCACGGTCGCAGCCTGGTCAGATCGACGGCACTGCCGGTGACGGCCGCTGAGGCTGCAGTCACCGCCCACCGCCGTTCCTGATCGACCAGCCGAGCCACTGCCGGCACCCTCGGTCGGGCGCCCGGGAACCAACACAAAGCCCTCGGACACCCGTCGGGATGAACGCGATCGGGCGGCGCGAGGGCCGTCAGCGACGATACCGGGACGGTCGGACGGTCCCTCGCCGGGACGCGCCCACCCGCCGTTGGGCGGCAGAAATGTTACAACTTCGGTGCCACCGCGGTGTCCGGGTGTGCATCCGGCACGTCGGCTTGGCATCCTTCTGGGGTGACGAAATCCGGCAAGCTCGACCGCCCGGCCGTCGGTGAGCCGTCCGAGCGGCCCACCGGACCGGTCGAGCCGGTCGACGCCGCCGGGAATCGCGGCGTCAGCGGGGCCGACTCCGGAGGCGGGAACGGCGGCGGAGTCGGGAACGGCGGCGGCACCGCGGCCACCTCGCCGGCCGACTACCCGACCGTCGCCATCCAGCCGGTGGACCCGGACCGGCCCGACGATCCCGCTCTACCCGACGAGGCCGGGGCCACGAAGGCCGGAGCGGGATCGCCGCAGGTGGCGATCCACTACGACCGGGAACGCCGGATGGCTTGGCACGGCGCGGCGACCGGACCGATCCCGGTAGCACCCGGCGGGAGCGTCGGGCACCGCTGGCGCAAGATTACCGGACGCGCCTTGAGCAAGGCCTGGAACGATTCGCTGTTCGGCCTGAGCTCACAGGCGGCATTCTGGTGTGCGCTGTCCACTGCTCCGTTGTTGTTGGCGCTGCTGGGCCTGGTCAGCTACGTCGCGCCGTGGTTCGGACCGGACACCATCCAACAGATCTACCTGCAGATCATCTCGTTCCTGCACGGCATCTTCAACGCCGAGGTGGCCGACAACCTGGTCGGCAACACCGTCAAAGCCATCCTGTTCGAACAGCGCGGCGACGTGGTGTCGGTCGGCCTGCTGATCAGCCTGTGGGCCGGCTCGTCGGCGATGTCCGCGTTCGTCGAGTCCATCACCGTCGCCTACGGCCAACACGAGGTCCGGCATCCGGTGACGGAACGGTTCTTCGCCCTCGGGCTGTATCTGATCGCACTGGTCGCCGGGATCTTCCTGCTGCCGCTGCTGGCGATCGGCCCCGAGCTACTGCCGAAACTGTTCCCGATGGACTGGCGAGACCAGGTGGCCACCATCGTCGGCTGGCTCTACTACCCGGTGCTGACGATCGGCCTGATCGTGCTGCTCACCACGCTCTACCAGGTGGCGCCCAAACGTAAGCACCCGTGGCGCCGCGGGTTGCCGGGTGCGCTGGTCGCCGCCCTGGTGTTCCTGGTGGCCAGCTTCGGGTTGCGGCTCTACCTGAGCTACGTCTACAGCCACGGCCTGACGTACGGGGCGCTGGCCACCCCGATCACCTTCCTGCTGTTCTACTACTTCGTCTCGATGGCCATCGTGATCGGCGCCCAGTTCAACAACGCCACGTTGGAGTACTACCCACCGAAGCGATCCAAGCGGGCGATGCGCAAGTGGCGCCGGTTGAAGGCCGAGGACATGGCGGTCGCGCAGGGTGGGGCGGCGGCGGACCAGCAGACCGATGCCGCTTCGGCCGGGTCGTCCGGCTGAACGCCGGTGGTGCTGCGGTCAGTCCTTGCCGGGCGGCATCTGCCGGAAGATCCGCTCGCAGTCCGGGCAGACCGGGGAGCCGGGCTTCGCCGATCGGGTCACCGGGAAGGTCTCACCGCACAGCGCGACCACATAGTTGCCCAGCACCGCGGATTCGGCGATCTTGGCCTTCCGCACGTAGTGGAACATCTTCGGGGTGTCGTCGGTGCCGGATTCGAGCGGCTTCTCGAGAACCTCGGTGGTCGGACTGGTCATGGCTGGCACTTCCCTTCGCTGTCTGACGGCTCGCGCCTGTCGATGATGCCACCCTCGGCCCGGTCGTTTCGTCATGTCGGGATCAGAGCGGACCGAGGGTGACCTTTGCGATCCCTGGACGCAGTTCTGCACCGCCGGCCCGCTCCCAGCTGTTCGTTCGCGATCCTTCGACGCAGTTTCGCGCGCGACCCCCACCGCCAGCCGCTCATTCGCGATCCTTCGACGCAGTTTCGCGCGCGACCCCCACCCCCAGCCGCTCATTCGCGATCCTTCGACGCAGTTTCGCGGGGCCCACGCCAGTCCCCACCGACCCGGGTGCAGGCTGCTGGCAGACTGACCTGCGTGGCGAAGCCGGCCGACCGAACCAGGAGTTCCCGTGCTGCAGGTGCATCCCGAAGTCGCTGATGCGTTGGCCGCCGGACGGCCGGTGGTGGCGCTGGAATCGACGATCCTGGCGCACGGATTGCCGCGCGGCGACAACCGGCGGATCGCCGACCGGATCGAACAGCAGGTGCGGGCCGGCGGCGCCGTCCCGGCCACCATCGCAGTGCTGGACGGCGCGGTCCGGATCGGACTGGACGATCGGCAGCTCGACCGGCTGTGCTCGGCCGATGACATCGTCAAACTGTCGGTCCGTGATCTCGGCACCGCACTGAGTCTCGGGGTGGACGGTGCCACTACGGTGGCCTCCACCTCCGCGCTGGCGCACCGGGCCGGGATCGCCGTGTTCGCCACCGGCGGTCTCGGCGGCGTACACCGCGGCGCTGCCGAAACCTTCGACGTGTCCGCCGATCTGGGCATCCTCGCCCGCACTCCGGTGATGGTGGTCTGCGCCGGCGTCAAGTCGATCCTGGACGTGCCTGCCACTCTGGAATACCTGGAGACGCTGAGCGTCCCGGTGATCGGCTATCGCACCACCGCCTTCCCCGGCTTCTACCTGGCCGACTCGGGCGAAGAGCTGCCCTGGCAGGTCGACTCGCCCGAGCAGGCCGCTGCGGTGATCGCGGCCCGCCGGACGCTGGGCACCGATCAGGCCGGTGTGGTGCTGGCCAACCCGATCCCGGCCGAGCGACAACTGGACCAGGACTTGCACGACGAGACGCTGGCTGCCGGCCTGCTGATGCTGGAGCGCGACCGGGTGACGGGTAAGAACGTCACCCCCCGACTGCTGGAGTATTTCCACACCGCCACCCACGGGGAGAGTCTGCGGGTGAACGTCGAGTTGGTGCTCGGCAATGCGCTGCTGGCCGGCCAGGTGGCCGCTGCCCTCGCCGCCCGCCCGGTGGCCGCTGACCCGGTGGCGGGTCGCCCGGTGGTCGCTGGCCCGCTGGCCGCCGGCCCGGTGGCGGGTCGCCCGGCAACACCGTGAGGGCGCACGTCTGTGTAGTCGGCGATGTCGGCCTGGACGTGGTCGCAAAGCTGACCGGCCCGGTGGTATTCGGTCAGGACAGCAGGGCCGCCGTGCAGGTGACGCCGGGAGGTGCCGGCGGCAACACCGCGGCCTGGCTGGCCCGGGAAGATCTCGACGTCTCGCTGATCGCCAGGATCGGCGACGACCAGGCCGGCCGAGCGGCGGTCACCGAACTGTCGGCCGCCGGGGTGGACTGCCGGTTCGCGGTCGACCCCGCCCTGGCCACCTGCTGCGTGGTGATTCTCGTCGGGGAGGTCGGCGACCGGACGATGATGGCCGATCGCGGTGCCAACGGGGCGTTCTGCCCGGCCGACGTTCGGTTGCCGGAGGTGGCCGGCCGCGGCCATCTCCACCTGTCCGGATACGTCCTGCTGGACGACGGATCCCGGCCGGCCGGGATCGCCGCGCTCGCCGCGGCCAGAGCGGTGGGGTGGAGCACCTCGGTGGACCCGCAGGCCGCCAGATACATCACCGCCGTCGGCCCGGACAATTTTCTGTCCTGGGTGACCGGAACGGACCTGTTGCTGCCCAACGACAGTGAGATCGCTGCGCTGGGCGGCGTCGACGCCGCACTCGCAGCCGTCGGCACGGTGGTGGTGACACACGGACGGGGTGGCGCATCCTGGTACTCGGCTGCCGACCGACTCACGCTGCCGGCACCCGGCGAGCACGAGATCGACTCCACCGGCGCCGGCGACGCGTTCAACGCCGGTCTGCTGGCGAGCTGGCTGGCCGGTGGTTCACCCATCAGCGCACTGGCCGCCGGGGTGGCCGCGGGCACCGCTGCCGCCGGTCGGATCGGCGCCCGCCCGCAGTGACCCGGTATTCTGGGGTATGGCTGAATTCGAGTCACCCATTGATCAGGCGATCCGCGAGGCGATGGAACGTGGCGAGTTCGACAATCTGCCCGGGGCCGGAAAACCGTTGCCGCAGAACGACTCCGGCGGCGATCACTTCCTGGCCAGATGGGCCGCCCAAGAAGAGAGCGGGCAGCCGTTCCTGCCGATGTCGCTGCAGCTGCGCAAGGAGGCGCACGACATCCGGGTCCGGGTGTCCCGTGAGCGTTCCGAGCGACGAGTGCGAGATCTGGTCGACGACCTGAATGTCCGAATCTCCAACGAGATCCGAATGCCCACCTCGCGGCCGCCATTGGCGATGCGGCAGCTGGATGTGGACGAAATCGTCGCCGACTGGGCTGCCGAACGTGAACACCGAGCCGCCGAACAGGCCGCTGCGCTGCCCACGATGCAGCCTGCCGAGCCGCTGATCCGGCGGCGCTGGTGGCGGCGCCGCAGTTGAGTCTGGTTCGTCCATTTCGCCGTCAGGGTGACGGATCTCGCTGTGCCTCGGCCACCGATCCGGGAGTAGCGTTGAGGCCGTGCCCAGCAGAGGCGGTCCACCGCCTGTCATCACCGAAGCGGAACTGTCTTACCACGACCAGTTCCGGGTTCGGCGGCGGCGCTACTTCATCATGATGGGCCTGCGGGTGCCGTTCCTGATTGCCGCCACTGTGCTGTACCACACGCCGTGGCTGGCCCTGCTCATCATCGCGGTGTCCGTCCCGTTGCCGTGGATGGCCGTACTGGTCGCCAACGACCGACCGGCCCGCCGTCAGCGACTGGTGCGTGCCGGAACCATCAACCACGAACGGGCCATCACCGGACCGGGCCGGGAAATCATCGACGGCCCGGTCGATCCCGCCACCACCACGTAGCGCACCGCCGATCCGGCTCCCGCCCACCACCAGGTAGCGCGAAGTTCTCGCGACACACCGTCGCGACCGGCGCGGCGCGGCAGAATTCCGCTACCTACTGGGGGCCCACTACAGCTGCGCAACCTTGGCAGCAGCCTTGGCGGCCTTCTTCGCCGCCCGCACCTCGGCCAGCGATGTCGGATCGATGACGTCAGCGACCGATATCCTGCTGCCGTCGGCACCGTACTTGCCCGCCGCTTCCCGCCAACCGTCGGGCGTCACCCCGTACTGCTTGCCGAGCAACGCGGTGAAGATCGCCGACTTCTGTTCCCCGAAGCCGGGCAGGGCGGCCACCCGGCTCTTCAACTCCACACCGGAAGCCGCTGTGCCCCAGAGATTCTCGGCATCGCCGTGGTAGCTGCTCATCAGCACCTGACAGACCGCCTGGACCCGGCCGGCCATCGAACCGGGGAACCGATGCACCGCCGGCGGGGTGGCACACAGGGCGGCGAACTGCTCGGGATCGGCGGCCGCGATGGCCGCGACGTCCAGCGTTCCGCCCATCCGATCGGCGATCACCGCCGGTCCGCTGAAGGCCTTCTCCATCGGCACCTGCTGATCGAGCACCATGCCGATCAGCAGTGCGTTGCCGTCCTTGGCCAGCAACGCGTCGGCATCGGCATTTCCGGTGAGATACAGCGACGTGGCAGTCATGCGGTCCAGGGTCTCAGGTCGACCGCGTCCCCGCCACTAATCTGACCGGGTGAGCGCCTCCGTCCCACCGCTGCCGTTGCCGGATCCCGCCGTCGTCGACAACATCGGTGCCGACTTGCGGGCGGCCGGCTTCGACGCCGCCGGAGTACCGGCACTGCTCGGCCGGAGCGCCCACGATGCGCTCGGTCGTGGCGAGTACTGGCCGGCCCTGCACCGCACCCGGCAGCTGTCGCCGCTGGCCACCCTGATCCGGCTGTTCCTGCTGGGCAGCACCGAGCCGGAAGAAGCGGCGCGGACTGCCCTGCCGCGGACCGGGGTGCGGGCCGCGATCGACGCCGGCGTCCTGCAGCGGCATCGGGACGGCCTGCGGGCACAACTGGACATCCGACCACACGCCGACGACGACGCCGAGTTCCTGGTGATCTCGGATCCGGATTCCGACACCCGGCCGGGTCCGGTGCACCGTGATCACGTGCTGGGCATCGGCGCCGCGTCGGTATCGCTGGCCCGGGCGGTGATCCGCCGACCTGTCCGCAGTGCACTGGACCTGGGTACCGGCTGCGGGATCCAGGCCCTGCATCTCAACTCGCACGCCGAGCAGGTCGTCGCGACCGACACCAACCCCCGAGCGCTGGCGCTGGCCGCCGCCACCGCCAGGATCAACGGGATGAGCTGGGACCTGCGAGCCGGCAGTCTGTTCGAACCCGTTGCGGGGCAACAGTTCGACCTGATCGTGTCGAACCCGCCGTTCGTCATCGGCAGCGGCGAGCGGCGGTACATCTATCGGGACTCCGGGATGGTCGGGGACGCCCTCTGCGAACGGATCGTCCGAGAGGTGCCGGCCTTCCTGCGGCCGGGCGGGGTCGCCCAACTGCTGGCCAACTGGCTGGTCTTCGACTCCGACGACTGGCGGCTGCGGGTCGGCGAATGGGTCACCGACACCGGCTGCGACGGCTGGGTGGTGCAGCGCGAATTCGCCGATCCGGCGCAGTACGTGTCGGTCTGGTTGTCCGATGCCGGCGAGGACCGCGAGGTGGCCGCGCAGCAGGGTGCCGAGTGGCTCGACTGGTTCGTCGACCGGCGGGTCCGCGGCATCGGTATGGGGGTGATCACTCTGCGTCGCAAGGAATCCGGTGATGATTCCGCTGCAGACCTGGTCCTGGACGAGATCACCGGAGCGGGTGAGGAGGTGACCGGACCGGAGGCCGACGCGTTCCTGGCCCGGCGGCGCTATCTGCAGAACGCCTCCGACGAGATGCTGCTGACCGAACGGCTGTCACTGGACCCTGGCGTGCTGTTGGCGGAACGGTCGCTGGCCGGCCACGGTGGCTGGACGACCGTGCTGCGGATGCTGACCCGATCCGGGGGTCCCGGCGCCACTCTGCAATTGGACGAGTGGAGTAGGGCGCTGCTGGCCGGCTGTCGCGGCGAGGTGCCGCTCGGCCTGTTGATCGAGTTGCTGGCCGTCGCCAACGGCCTCGACGAGACGGCCCTGATCGCCGCCGTGCTGCCCAGCGTCCGGGTGGCCATCGGCCGCGGACTGTTGCATCTGACGGCCGCCGACGGCGACCCCCGGCTGGTCGACGAGGTCAACGGGGCCGACCAGTGAGGGCCGTCGTCAGCCGGGTCAGCTCCGCCTCGGTGGCGGTGGACGGCCAGGTTGTCGGTGCACTCGACGCACCTGGCCTGCTGGTGCTGCTCGGCGTCACCCACGCCGACACCGCCGAGGTGGCCCGACAGATGGCGACCAAACTGGCCGGGCTGCGCATCCTGCCCGGCGAGCTGTCCTGCGCGGACACCGGTGCCGGACTGCTGATCGTCAGCCAGTTCACCCTGTACGGGCGGACCGGCAAGGGCCGACGGCCGAGTTGGTCCGATGCCGCGCCCGGATCGGTGGCCGAGCCGTTGGTGGCCGCCGTGGTGACCGAGCTGCGGGCTGCCGGCGCGCCGGTGGCCACCGGGGTCTTCGGCGCCCGGATGGCCGTCACCAGCGTCAACGACGGTCCGTTCACCGTGCTGGTCGAACTCTGACCGGTGCGCGACCACCCGAAGTTGTCTGCGTCACACCCACGGCACCGGCGAGATTTCCCATGCCGTTCTCATCCCGGGCACAGCAGACACCCGGTCTGAGGCGTTTGGGTAAGCCTCAGAGCAACCATCCGCAATACCGAACGTCCGGCCTTCGGACACCCGGGAACGAAACGGCCCGGTGCAGCGTTTGTATCGAAGGCGAGGAAGGGAGCACCACATGACCGCCGCTCCGATGATCACCGACCAGAACAAGACTCCGGCCTCAACGAAGACAGCCGGCACCACGGCCCAGGTCGTGACGAAGACATTCGGCAGCAAGTCCGGCCAGGTAGCCCCCGCTCAGGGGACCACCGCCGGGCCGGCCGAGGGGGAACAGGACATGACCGCTGCAACCGTTGATCCGATCGAACAGTCCCGGATGGACGCCGACGACCTGGATGCCCAGAGTCCGGCCGCCGACCTGGTCAGGGTCTACCTGAACGGGATCGGCAAGACCGCCCTGCTGACCGCCGAGCAGGAAGTGGTGCTCGCCCGGTCGATCGAGGCCGGCCTGTACGCCACCCACAAGCTGGACAACACCAAGCGGCTGTCGCCGCAGCGCAAGGCCGACCTGCGGGCCGTGGTCCGTGACGGTCGCCGAGCCCGCCAGCACCTGCTGGTGGCCAACCTGCGACTGGTGGTGTCCCTGGCCAAGCGCTACACCGGTCGCGGGATGCCGTTGCTGGACCTGATCCAGGAGGGCAACCTCGGCCTGATTCGCGCCGTCGAGAAGTTCGACTACGCCAAGGGCTTCAAGTTCTCCACCTACGCGACCTGGTGGATCCGGCAGGCGATCTCCCGCGGGATGGCCGATCAGGGCCGCACCATCCGGCTGCCCGTGCACCTGGTCGAGCAGGTCAACAAGCTGTCCCGGTTGAAGCGCGAGCTGCACCAGCAGTACGGCCGTGACGCCACCCTCGAGGAGCTGTCCGAGGAATCTGGCATCGCGGTCGATCGGATCAACGATCTGATGGACCACGCCCGTGATCCGGTGTCGCTGGACATGCCGGTCGGCGCCGACGAGGAAGCGCCGTTGGGCGACTTCATCGAGGACTCCGAGTCGACCTCGGCCGAGGCAGTGGTGGTGGCCGGCTTCATGCACCACGACATCGACAAGGTGCTGGACACCCTGGACGAGCGCGAGCAGACCGTCGTGCGACTCCGCTACGGACTGCTCGACGGACGTCCGCACACCCTGGACGAGATCGGCCGAGTGTTCGGCATTTCCCGCGAGCGGGTCCGGCAGATCGAACGCGAGTCGATGACGAAGCTGCGCACCGGTCAGCGGTCCGACGCGTTGCGGGCCTACGCCAGCTGAGCCCAGTCATACCTTCCCCTGAGGGGCCGGGGTCGTCCACGTGGCGGCCCCGGCCTTTCCCTTTTCCCGGTCGGCTTCTTCGGGTCGATGTCGGCCAGGTCAGCGCATCCGGCGCCGCAGATCGGGCCTGGACGGCGGCGGACCGATCGAGGCGGTGGCGCCGATCACCGTGACGCCGTCGGTGCCGGCCAGCACCCGCAGCTGAAGTTCGAGCAGTTCTGGCACGTCATCGGCCAGCGCCGACAGCCGGCTGGCCAGCTCCGTCAGCGGCGGTCTGGCCACCTGCGGACCGCCGCGATATCCGTCCAGCAATGGCGCCGCCCGCGGCGCCGCGATCAAGTCGAGGGCATCCAGATCGGTCAGCGGCACCGCCCGATAACCATGATCGTCGAGCAGGTCGGTGGCCACGCCGCCGATGCCGAACGAGACCAGCACGCCGAACGACGGATCGGTGCCGATCCCGAACACGGTCGGCACGCCGGTGTAGCCGGGCCGGGCCATCCGTTGGACGAAGACCTGCGGGCCGGCCAATCGGGACAGCACGTCATAGGCGGCCCCGACCTGCTCGGCGGTGGCCAGCGACCCCCGGACACCGGTGCCCTGTAGTGCCTGCCGCTCGGCCTGATCGACCGTCTTGAGGGCCACCGGGTAGCCGAGTCGGCCGGCCGCCCGGACTGCTGCATCCCGACCGTCGGCGAGCTTGAAGCCGGCCACTGCGATGCCGTAGCCGCTGAGCAGGGCGACCAGTTCATCGTCGGTCAACGTCCGCTCCCGCTCGGTCCAACCGTCGACCAGCGTCCGGGCGGTGGCCTGATCGATGTCGGCCGGCCGGTTCTCGACGCCGACCGGTCGGGCCCGCCAGCGGGCATACCGAGCGGCCTGGGCCAGCGCCGCCACCGCCCGTTCCGGGGTGCGGAACGACGGCACGGAACCGCGTCCCGCTCCCCCGTCATCGGTATGCACGGTGAGTCGATCGACCAGGCCGTCGACAGCCAGAAACGTGCTGGTCACCGGGATCTCGGATCCGGCGGCGGCCTCGCGCAGTGCGCTGGCGTGCGCCCAGCCGGGCACCGCGACCGGCGGCAGGTAGACCACCACCACCGACCCGACGGACCTGTCACCGGTGGCGGTCCGCACGGCCGCCGCCAGTTCCTCCGGGGTGACGTTCACCCCCAGATCGACCGGTGCGCCTCCGGCCACCGACATCCCGGCATCCAGGCAGGCGTCCATCGCCAACACCCCGAGCGCGGTGGAATTGCCCAGCACGGCAACGGTTTCGCCGCGCGGTAACGGCTGACTGACCATCAGCTGCGCCACGTCGAACGCCTCCGCCAGGGTGTTCGTCCTGATCACCCCGGACTGGGCGAACACGGTAGCCACCGCGGTTTCCGACAGTGCGATGGAGCTGGCCGCCAGTCCCGGCGTCACCAACGCATGCCGACCCGACTTCACCGCAATCACCGGCTTGCTGCGGGCCAGCGCCCTGGCCAACCGGGCGAACTTACGGGGATTGCCGAACGATTCCAGGTACAGCAACACCACATCGGTGCGCGGATCGGACTGCCAGAACTGCAGCAGGTCGTTGCCGGAGACATCGGCGCGATTGCCGGCGGAGACGAAACTGGACAGGCCCAGTCCGCGGGCCGCCGCGTCGGCCAGCACCGCGATACCCAGAGCGCCGGACTGACAGAAGAACCCGACCCGGCCGGCCGGCGGCACCACCGGCGCCAGCGTCGCATTCATCATCACCGACGGGTCCGTGTTCATCATGCCCAGACAGTTCGGTCCGAGCACCCGCATACCGTTCGCCCTGGCCATCGCCACCAGTTGCCGTTGCGCCGCCACCCCGTCGGCGAGATCGCCGGTCATCACCACCAGCCCGTGCACACCCTTGGTCCGGCAGCCCTCGATCACCTCGGCCACCGAGGCCGCCGGCACCGTCACCACCGCGACATCCACCGGATCTTCGATATCCGTCACCGATGGATAGCACCGGATCCCTTGCACCGCAGTGGAATCCGGGTTCACCGGATACACCGGACCGGTGAACCGGCCGGCCAACAGGTTTGCCAGCACCGCATGTCCGAGCTTGGTGGGCACCGTCGATGCGCCGATCACTGCGATCGATCGCGGGGCCAGCAACCGGGCGACCGACCTGGCCTCAGCCCGCTGCTCCCGGGAGATCAGCACCGCTCTGGACTCGTCGGTCGGCACGATGTCGAACTCGACCTCCACCACCCCGGCGGAGACCTCGCGGGTCACCTGGTAGCCGGCGTCGATGAACACCCGGACCATCTTCGGGTTCTCGGCGAGCACCTCAGCGGTGAACCGGCCGATGCCCCGCTCCTGAGCGGCGGCCGCCAGATGCTCCAACAGGATCGATCCGAGACCTCGGCCCTGGTGCTCGTCCTCGACGGCGAACGCCACCTCGGCGGCCCGGCGGCGCTGGTCGTAGTGATAGGTGCCGGCAGCGATCAGCCGACCACCGAGTTCGGCGACCAAGGCCACCGACCGGTGATGATCGACCTCGGTGAACACCCGCAACAGGCTGTCGCTGACCTGCGAGACAACGGTGAAGTACCGCAGGTACAGGCTGCGGTCCGACATACGAGAATGCATGGCGCGCAACGCTTCGGTGTCCTCCGGCCGCACCGGACGTAGGTGCACCACGCCGCCGTCGGAGAGTACGACGTCGGCTTCCCAGTGCGCCGGATACGGTGGCGGCTGACTGCTGGTCACCGTCAGTCCCGCGGATCGAACGGATCGAGGCCGTGCAGCGGGTAGATCAGCCGGCGTACCTCGTCGATGGCCCGGTCGACCGGCCGCTCCAGTTGTCCGTCCCATTGCTCCACATCGATCCCGTCCGGATGACCGTCGGTCATCTCGGTGGGCGGGGAGATGTTCGGCCGGGCGGCCAGGGCCAGCGCCGTCCAGTCGGCCGGGATCGTCCGCCGCGGGTCGATGGCCCGGTCGGCGACGATGGCCAACAGATGCGTCCACGACCGCGGCACCACCCTGACCAGCGCGTAGCCGCCACCGCCGAGCGCCAGCCAGCGGCCGTCGGTGTAGGTCTCGGCCAACTCCCGCAGCGCCAGGTAGCTGCTCCGGTGACCGTCCACCGTCAGGTTCAGGTCGGCCAGCGGATCCTCGGCATGTGAATCGGCACCGTGCTGAGTGACCAGCACTTGAGGCCGGAAAGCCTTCACCACACCGGGTACCACTGCCTGGAAAGCCCGCAGCCACAACGGATCCGCCGTGCCGGCCGGGATGGGTATGTTGACCGAGGTACCCGCGGCGTCACCCCGGCCGACCTCGCCTGGCCAGCCGGTGCCCGGCCACAGCGCCAGCGGCGACTCGTGGATGGAGACGGTCAGCACCCGGGGGTCGTCGTAGAACGCGGCCTGCACCCCGTCACCGTGGTGGACGTCGACATCGATGTAGGCGACCCGTTCGACACCCGAGTCCAGCAACGCCCGGATGGCCAGCGCCGCATCGTTGTAGACGCAGAATCCGGAGGCCTGATCGCGCATCGCGTGGTGCAGGCCGCCGGCGATGTTCACCGCCCGGTCGGTCTCACCGTTGGCGATCGCCCTGGCCGCCGTCACCGATCCGCCGGCGATGAGGGCGGCCGACGCGTGCATCCGGGGGAACGCCGGATTGTCCGGGCTGTCGATGCCGTACCGCTGCGAACCGGTCGAACCCGCGGTGTCCGATGCCCGTTTCACCGCCGCGATGTACTCGGCGGAGTGGATGGTGGCCAGGGTTTCGTCATCGGCGGGTGCGGGTCGGTAGGTCTCGATGCCGGACAGCACATCCAGACTCTTCGCCAGTGCCCAGGTGAGCTCCCAGCGCAGCGGATGCATCGGATGGTGGCCGCCCAGGTCGTACTCCAGCATCGCCGGATCCCAGATCACCATCGGCCGCGCCATGCCTCTCAGGCTATGCGAGCCCGTTCCCGGCGAGGATCAACTTCAGTGGCGAGGATGTGATTGTTGCGTTCTGTCCCACTGGTCACATTCCCGGGGAAATTGATCCCCTGACGTCAAGTGGTTGCTGCAACGAGGTGGTCGTTGAAGACATCTGCGGGGGTTCGGTAGCCGAGGACTTTGCGGGGTCGCCCGGTCAGGGGCCGGTGGCGATGGGGCGGTTGGCGGCGCACCAGCCGGAATAGGAACCGGGATACAGCGCCAGCTGCAGACCAGCGATCCGGCCGGCCAGGATCAATTGGCAGGCGGTCACCCCGGAACCACAGGACGCCACCGGCAGTGCCGCGGCATCGGCCCGGTCGCCGCCCGGCGCGGTCGACCCGTCGGCTGCGGTAGTCGACGCACCGACCACCCCGGCGGCGGCCAACCGGGCGGTCAGCTCGGCCGGTGGACGGAAGGTCCCGGCGGCGGTCACCAGCTCGGTGAGCGGCAGGTTCACCGCACCCGGGATGTGCCCGGCGACCGGATCCAGCGGCTCGCTCTCGCCGCGATAGCGCTCGGCGGATCTGGCATCCAACAACACCTGGTCGTCCTGCGCTCCCGCGGCCGCCGCTCCGTCGATGTCCACGGTAGGCATCCCACCCGGCCGGACGACGACGGTGCCGGCAGCGGGCGCCGAAGCCGGTCCGGTCTCTACGGCCTGCCCGGCCCGTTGCCAGGCGGGATAGCCGCCGTCCAGCACCCGGACGTCAGCCAGTCCCGACCAGCGCAGCAGCCACCAGGCCCGGGCGGCGATCGACGAATTCTCGCCGTCGTAGACCACCACTGCCGAGTCGTCATCGATGCCGGCCGCCCGCCACACCTGCTGCAGGGCAGCCGGATCGGGCAGCGGATGCCGGCCGCCGGCCTCCGACGTTCCGGGCACATTCTGGCCGGCCGGCGCAGCGAGATCGGCATCCAGATCGACGAACACTGCACCCGGAACATGCCCTTCGCGATAGGCGCCGGGTTGCGGGCCGGCATAGGTCCACCGGATATCCAGCAGCACCGGCGGGGTGGCGCCGGCCAACTCGGCTGCCAGCTCGATGGGATCGATCAGTGGTTGCTCGGTCACCGGTGCATTCTGCCCCGAACCCGTCCGCGGCCGGACGACACCCGCCCGCGACCGGACAGCAGGACCGGAATAACCCGAGGTCGGCCCCGGTTCACCCGAACGGGCACGGCAGCCGACCCCCTCGACAGCTCGGTAGGATCAGCTGACCGGCCAAGAAGGGACCTTGCGGGTGAATGACCTGATCGACACCACAGAGATGTACCTCCGCACCATTTTCGAGCTGGAAGAGGAGGGCATCGTCCCGCTGCGCGCCCGAATCGCCGAGCGGCTGGCGCAGAGCGGACCCACGGTGTCGCAGACCGCAGCCCGGATGCAACGGGATGGACTGCTGGTGGTCGGGGACGACCGACATCTGGAGCTCACCGAGCTCGGCCGGGAACGGGCCATCGCAGTGATGCGCAAACACCGGCTGGCCGAGCGGTTGCTGCTGGACGTGATCGGCCTGGACTGGCGGGACGTGCACGTGGAGGCCTGCCGGTGGGAACACGTGATGAGCGAGCAGGTCGAGCGGCGGTTGATCGAGCTGCTCGGTCACCCACAGCTGTCGCCGTACGGCAACCCGATCCCCGGACTCGGCGAGCTCGGCTCGTCGGCGCAGCCGGTCGCCGAGACGCACGCGGATCTACAGGGAGCCGACACCGCGGCCACCGCAGGCGGCAGCTTCGAGGTGCGCCGGATCATCGAGATCGTGCAGAACCAACCCGAGGTGATGGCCACTCTGCATCACGGCGGCATCATCCCCGGCGCGGTGCTGAAATTGGTGATCGACGGTCCGTCGATCGTCGCCGAGGTGGACGGTCACCGCACCGAACTCAGCGAGGACATCGCCCACGGCATCCACGTCCGGCCCGCCGCCGTTGTCGGCTGAGCCGGTCGAGATCGCTGACGCCACCGAGGCGTTGGCCGAGTTCCTGGCAGCGTCCGCCGGACCGGCGCTGGTCCTCAGCGGCGCCGGGATGAGTACCGACTCCGGAATCCCGGACTATCGGGGTCCGGAGGCGCCGGCCAGAATGCCGATGACGATCGCCGAGTTCCGTTCCGGTCCCGTTGCCCGGCAACGGTATTGGGCCCGCAGCCATCTCGGCTGGCGGCGGATGTTCGACGCCCGGCCGAATGCCGGCCACCGCGCGCTGGCCCGGCTGCAGCACCACGAGTCGACCGGGCCGGTGATCACCCAGAACGTCGACGGTCTGCATCAACGGGCAGGGTCGACCGACGTCACCGATCTGCACGGCCGGATCGATAGGGTGATCTGTCTGGACTGCACCGCGATCAGCGGGCGCACCGAACTGCACACCCGGCTGACGGCCGGCAACCCTGGATTCGGCGCCGGACTCGACCCGATCCAGCGTCCCGACGGTGACGTGGAGCTGGCGGACACCAGTGACTTCGTTGTCGCCGATTGTCGGGTTTGCGGCGGCATTCTCAAACCGGACGTGGTGTTCTTCGGCGAGAACGTACCGCCGGCCCGGGTCGAATCCTGTTACCAGCTGGTCGATCGGGCCGGCTCACTGCTGGTGCTCGGATCGTCGCTGACGGTGCAATCCGGGCTGCGTTTCGTTCGGCGGGCCGACCAACTCGGCACTCCGGTGGCCATCGTCAACCGCGGACGGACCAGGGGTGACGAGTTCGCGACGATCACCCTGCACGCCGGCTGCAGCGAGGTGCTGGCCGGTCTGGTCAGCCGCGGTCTGGTCAGCCGCACCGGGCCGGCATCGGCGCGACCAGGTCGGTGACGGCGGACCCGGCGAAGGCACCGGATTGGCCACGCAGACCGTCGGGTCGGGCAGCGGAGGGATAGTCCGGCTTCAGATTCGGGTCATCGACCACGATGGTCGCGGAGCGGTCCGGGTCGCCGCGACCGATCCCCGTTGTCCAGATGCTGTACTCGTCCGATCCAGGTCGCACCGCCTGCACCATCCGGGTGCCCGCGTCGTAGCTGGTGGCACTGTCCCGGGCCGACGTGGTCGCATTGCCGACACCGACGAGTCGGAGCTGCTGCCCCGGCACCAGGTGCACCGTCACGTCGTCGCCGGCCGGCAGGTCGACCGGCGGCGGAATCCTCGGCGCCGTGCCGTGGTTCGTCACCCGGATGCTGAATTCGCCCACCGGATGCGGCGACACACAGGGCCGACTGTGGTCGTACTCGGTGATGTTGATCTTCACCGTTCCGTCGGTCATCGCCAGCCAGGTGCCGACATCGCCGTACCGGATCAGCACGCCGGCCGGATCGATCACCTGGTAGCCGCCGAAATCCTCGGACACCGGGAAGCTGATCCGCTGGCCCCGGTCGATGGTCACTGTCTCACCGCTGCCGGCACTGCTGATCTGCTGCACCGGCGCAGCACCGGCGGGCGCCCACGGTGCCGGATCCGGCTGGCCGGCCACCGACGCGATCCCGGTGACGGAGCCGCAGCCGGAACCGATGGGGTTGCACGATCGAGATCACGACGCGGCGCGCGACACCCGCAGCAGTACCGTCTCACCCGCACCGACCGGGCCGGACACCACGTCGTCACCCGACAGCGGTTCCCGGTCCACCGACAGCGCCAGCGTCTCGGCCATCACCTGGTCGCGACGGTCGGACACCGCCTGCCACAACGCATCGGACACCTCAACAGCCAGCGCGATCCGGTCCGACACCTGCAGGCCGGCATCCTTGCGGGCCTGCTGGACCAACCGCAGCAGGTCGGCGACCGCCCCGTCGGCGAGCAACTCCGGCGACAGCGAAGTGTCCAGGGTGACGAATCCGCCGGAGGGCAGCATCGCCACGACGACCTCGGACTCGGTGCCGCCGGCCGCCACCAGCTCAAGTGCGTACTCGCCGTCCTGCAGCGCAATCCCGCCGACCGTCACCGTACCGTCGTCGGCCTGCGACCAGTCCCCCGCCTTGGCGGCCTTGATCACCTGCTGAACGTTCCCGCCCAGTCGCGGCCCGGCCGCCCTGGCGTTGACGCTCAGCCGGCTGGTGACCCGACCATCCGAGCCAGCGGAATCAGCCAGCTCGACGAACTCCACGGCCTTGACATTGACCTCATCCGCCAACAATGAGGAGAACTGTTGCAGGACAATGGGATCAGCCACAGACACGGACAGTGACTGCAGCGGCTGCCGGACCCGCAGTTTGTTCGCCTTGCGCAGCGACAGCACCACCGACGCCACCTCCCGGGCGTTGTCCATAGCGGCGACCAGCAGGTCGTCCGTAGGCAACAGTTCCGTATCGGGCCAGTCGGTGAGGTGCACGCTGCGCTCACCGGTCAACCCCCGCCAGATCACTTCGGTGACCAGAGGCAGCAGCGGTGCGGACACCCGGCACACCACTTCCAGCACCGTGTGCAGGGTGTCGATGGCGTCGGCATCGCCGTCCCAGAACCGCTGTCGGGACCGGCGGACGTACCAGTTCGTCAATGCCTCGAGGAACGCCCGGACCGACGCGCACGCACCGGCGATGTCGTAGCTGTCCAGCTGGCCGGCAACCGTACGCACCAGATCGGCGGTCTTGGCCAGTACGTACCGATCCAGCACGTCGGCGGAGTCGGTGCGCCAGTTGCCGTCCCGGCCGGCCGCGCCGGCGTACAGCGACAGGAAGTACCAGGCGTTCCACAGCGGCAACTCGGCCTGCCGGACACCCTCCCGGATACCCTCCTCGGTGACGATCAGGTTGCCACCCCGCAGGATCGGCGAGCTCATCAGGAACCAGCGCATCGCATCGGCGCCGTCCCGGTCGAACACCTCGGTGACATCCGGATAGTTGCTCAGCGACTTGGACATCTTCTGCCCGTCGTCGCCCAGCACGATGCCGTGGCTGAGGCAGGTGGCGAACGCCGGCCGGTCGAACAGGGCGGTGGCCAGCAGGTGCATCATGTAGAACCAGCCGCGGGTCTGGCCGACGTACTCGACGATGAAGTCGGCCGGGAAGTGGTGCTCGAACCAGTCGGCGTTCTCGAACGGGTAGTGCACCTGGGCGTAGCTCATCGACCCGGAATCGAACCAGACGTCCAGCACGTCCTTGACCCTGCGCATCATCGAGTTGCCGGTCGGGTCGTCCGGGTTCGGCCGGACCAGCCGATCGACGTGCGGCCGGTGCAGATCGGTGACCGGCACCCCGAAATCGGCCTCCAGTTCGGCGAGCGAACCGTAGACGTCCACCCGTGGGTACTCCGGGTCGTCGGACTTCCAGACCGGCACCGGGCTGCCCCAGAACCTGTTGCGGGTGATCGACCAGTCGCGGGCGCCGGCCAGCCACTTGCCGAACTGGCCGTGTTTGACATGCTCGGGCACCCAGGTGATCTGCTCGTTCAGCTCGACCATCCGGTCCCGGAACTTCGTCACCTCGACGAACCACGACGACACCGCCATGTAGATCAGCGGGTTGCGGCATCGCCAGCAGTGCGGATAGCTGTGGTCGTAGGTCTCCCGGCGCAACAGCACCGTTCCCGGTGTGCTGTCGCCCATCTCGCCGCTGCCCTGGGTGCGGGCCTTCAGGTGATCGATGATGTGCGCATTGGCATCGAAGACCAGCATGCCCTCGTAATCGACGACCGGGTAGCGGAAGCAGCCGTCCGGACCGACCGGCACCACCGGCTCGATGCCGTTGGCGTCGGTGACCATCTTGTCCTCCTCGCCGAACGCCCCGGCGTTGTGCACCAGGCCGGTGCCGTCGGTGGTGGTGACGAAGTCCGCCGGCAGTACCCGGTGCGCGCCCGGGTGGCCGAGGAAGTAACCGAACGGCGGCGTGTAGTGGCGCCCGAGCAGCTCGGATCCCTTGAGCCGCAACTCGATCCGATCATTCACATCGTCGGAGCCGGCCAGCTCACGGGCATAGGAATCGAGCCTGGCCTCGGCGATCAGGTACCGCTCGGTCGATTGCGTTGCGCCGGACGACGGTGCTTGCACCACGACGTAGTCCATGTCCGGTCCGACCATGATCGCCAGGTTGCTCGGCAGTGTCCACGGCGTGGTGGTCCAGATCAGCGCCAGCGCCCCGCTCAGCGGGTCGGTCGGCTCGGTGGTCTGAAGCCGCAGACCGACGGTGACGGCCGGGTCCTGCCGCATCTGGTAGACATCGTCGTCCATCCGCAGCTCGTGGTTGGACAGCGGGGTCTGATCGTTCCAGCAGTAGGGCAACACCCGGAAGCCCTCGTAGATGTATCCCTTGTCGTGCAGCGTCTTGAAGGCCCAGATCACCGACTCCATATACTCCGGATTCAGGGTCCGGTAGTCGTTCTCGAAGTCGACCCAGCGGGCCTGCCGGGTGACGTAGGCCTCCCACTCCGCGGTGTACCGGAGCACCGAGGACCGACAGGCATCGTTGAAGGTGCCGATACCCAGATCGAGGATCTCTTCCTTGGTCTTGATACCGAGCTGCCGCATCGCCTCCAGTTCGGCCGGCAGACCGTGGGTGTCCCAACCGAATCGACGCTCCACCCGCTTGCCGCGCATGGTCTGGTAGCGGGGCACCACGTCCTTGACGTAGCCGGTGAGCAGATGACCGTAGTGCGGCAGGCCGTTGGCGAACGGCGGGCCGTCGTAGAAGACGTACTCATTGGCGCCGTCCACGCCGGCATCTCGGTGCGCGATCGATGCGGCGAAGGTGCCGTCGGACCTCCAGTAGTCGAGCACCGCGAGTTCCAGTGCCGGGAAGTTCGGGTGCGCGACCGTGTCGCCGGTGCCGGTCTTCGGGTAAGCCATCGGGTGATGCTCCTCGGTCCGCTGCTCAGGGATCCGACACCGAGCGATCCTCGCTCGTTGCCGGACTGCCGTGCAGGGACGCGATGACGAACCGGAACGGCCCTCATCCCGCGGTACCACCCCGCTTTGCCCGGCGCTGGTCAAGTGGCGGCCGGGCCACTCATTCGCCGGCTGTGACGGGCCGGACCCGTTCGGGTCTAGTGGGGAACGCCGGTCTGCCGGAGGCAGTCGGTTGCCCTGCCGGAGGCATGTGCGTCTGCCGGAGGCAGTCGGTTGCCCCGCCGGAGGCATTTCCTGTTCTTCCGAATGGCTCGCCGGTGATGGCCGGGTCATTGCCGCTCGATCAAGAACTGCACTTGATCAAGGAACTACGGATGAAGTTGTGCTGCTCATGGTACTGGCCGACAGAACCCGGAAAGACCACTGCGGCGGGTGACCGAGGTCGCCCGCCGCAGTGCTGAAACCGGCAGTTACTTCGCGGCCCCGTCGGAGGCTGCGCCACCGGCTGCGCGGGCCGCGGCCCCGGCGGTGCTGTCTTCGAGCTGGGCGAGCTGCTCGGAGATCCAGCCCTTGAGCCGGCTGCGGTACTCCCGTTCGTAGGTACGCAGGTCGTCGATCTTCTTCTCCAGGGTGGTCCGTTGCTCGTTGAGCTGCGTCATCACCTCGGTGTACTTGCGCTGCGCCTCGCGATCGATCGCCTCGGCCTTGAGTTGGCTGTCCCTGGTGGTTGCCTGAGCCTGCGCGGTGGCGTCCTTCATCATCTGCTCCGACTGGTTCTTCGCGTCGGACATCATCTGCTCGGACTGGTTCTTCGCCGTGCTCATCAGCTGCTCGGACTGGCTGGTCGCGTCGTTGACCAGCTTCTCCGACTCGCCGCGCGCACTGTTGCGAGTGCTGTCGGCCTCGGCCTGCGCCTCGGCGGTGAGCCGGGCGGCAGTTTCCTCGGCGAGCCCCAACAGTCGGGCGGCATGCAGGTGATGGTCGGCCGGTCCGCCGATGGGCTGCTGGGCGGCGGCCGCTGCAGGTTCGACCGGAGCACTTATGGTCGGTTGCTCGGCCGTGGTGCCGGCACCCGGACGGGTGTCCGACTCGGCGCCGGGGTCGGCGGTCTTGTCCAGAGTGACCTGACCCTGGTCCTGCCCGGTGGTCGGCGGTCGTTCGCCGGACTCGTACCCTGCCAGCCGCTGGGCGAGGTCGTTGTTCTCCTCGATCAGCCGGCTCAGTTCGGCCTCGATCAGATCGAGGAAGGCATCGACCTCGTCCTCGTCGTACCCCCGCTTACCAATGCTGGGTTTCTTGAAGGCGACGTTGTGCACGTCGGCGGGAGTCAGCCGCATGTTTGCTCCTCACAGTGATCTGTCCTGCAGTGTCGATCGCGTTCGCGGTGTCAGAATACTGTCGATCTGGCCGCATTTCCGACCAGCGTCATCAGTATGACGACGACGATCAGCAGAACCATAACGCTGAGGTCGAACCCTACCCCGCCGAGTCGGATCGGCGGAATGAGCCTGCGCAGCAGCTTGATCGGCGGATCCGAGGTCACGTAGAGCACCTCCATCGCCACTGCACCGACGCCGACCGGACGCCAGCTCCGGGCGAACAGCCGGACGATGTCAAAGACCAACCGGGCCAACAGGATCCACCGGAAGGTCCACAGCAGCAGGTACAGCACCTGCCAGAGGATGTTCACCACTCCACTTGTACCTGATGAACGGGGTGCTCGGCGACGGCGAGAAGTTCAGTGGTTCAGCGGCCGGTCTGACCAGCGCCGACGGCCTCGCTGTTCCCGCCGCTCTCCGGCGGGTGCAGCATGAATACCTTGGTCGTCACCTTGTCGATGGAGCCGCGGACGGCGAAGGCCAGTCCGGCGGCGAAGTCGACCATCCGGCGGGCCTCGGCATCGGTCAGATCCGTCATGTCCAGGATCACCGCCTGACCCTCCCGATAGGTCTCGCCGACCTGCCGGGCATCACCGAATCCGCCGAGCTTGACGGTGGCCGGTTTGCCGGCCGCACCGAAAACCTCGGCGGACATCTCGGCCCGGACGTCCGGCTCGGGCTGAAAGGCCAGCGCGCCCTGGGTGCGGTAGTCGTCGGCCGGCTCGGTGACCCGACCTCGGCGGGATCCGCCGCGGGCCGACCGGGCGGCCGGCTCCGGGTGAGCGACCGATTGACCGGCATGGGCGTACTCGACGGCCCGATCGTCGGCGTACTCGACGACCGGTTGTTCGTCGGGGTGGCCGGCCATCGGGCTGCTGCCTTCGGCGGCCCGGTAGTCGGCCCGGTAGTCGGCACGGTTGTCGAGAGCCTGACGATCGCCGGCACCGTAGTGCTGCAGTTCGTCGAGGTCGGCGTGGTCGAACTCGGAGCGGGTGTATCCGGCCGGCTGGTAGCCAACCGGCTGGGAGCCGACCGGGTGGGAGCCAATACCGGCCCGGTGATCGATCCCTTCGTCCACGGCGTAGCCGTGCTCGTCCGGGTACTCGTTCCCGGAGTAGTCGGCGTACTCCTGATAGCCGGCGTACTCCGCATCGCGACCGTCGTCACGGGATTCGTCGGGAACGAGACCGAGGAAGGCCCCCATCTTGCGCAACGTGCCCATGATTCGTTCCCTTCGTCTGAACATGAACCACCTGAACATCAACCGTCGGCGCACCGATGAGCGCCGTCTACTGATCCCGCTCGATGCTGCATTTCACGCTAATCGCCGCCCTGCTGACGCCCCGGTTCCGACACGCGGTGCCGACTCATCGACCGACTCAGCCGCCAGGCATCCAAATCAGTCCGGCTTGCCGCCCGGTGCGGGCAGATCGCCGATGGCTGAACAGTTCCGGGTCTTCCCTGGTGCAGCGCCGGTCGATCGCAATGGTCCGGACACCGGCCTCGGTCAACTGTCTGGCCAGCCCGACCCGCAGGTCCAGACCGGTGCTGTCGTCCGCCGTCCGGCAGGCCGAACCGGGCAACGTCCGCTCCACCTCGGCCTGCATCTCGGCCGGTACCTGGTAACAACGGCCGCAGATCGCCGGACCCAGTAGCACGTCCAGCCGGGCAGCGTCGGCACCGACATCGGTCATCACCGCAAGCATCTCGGTGACGATGCCGTCGGCGGCTCCTCGCCGACCGGCATGCACGGCGGCGATCACCCCGGCCTCCGGATCGGCGGCCAGCACCGGCACGCAGTCGGCCATCGTCACCGCCAGCGCCAGATCGGTGCGGGTGGTGACGATGCCGTCCGTTCCGGCCAGTGGGCCCGGCTCGTCCACCGGTACCACCCGGCTGCCGTGCACCTGCTGCATCCAGACCACCCGGTTCGCCGGCAGCCCGGCCGCGACGGCCAGCCTGGATCGGTTGGCCTGGATCGACTGCGGTTCGTCGAGCGAACCGCCCAGGTTGAAGCTGTCGAACGGCGGCTTGGAGACGCCACCGGCCCGGCTGGTGACGATGCGCCGCACCTGTCGACGCGAGGAAGGGGTGTCCGTCACCGCTTCATGAACGGCGGGACATCGACATCGTCTTCCTCGTCCAGCGCGACCGTTGTCCGCTGCGGTGGGGCGGCGGGCGGATTCGGCGGGACGTACGGCTGGCCGGCCGGTCGGCCACGGCCATCGTCGGCTGGGCCCTGGTGAGACGGTCGTGGGGTGGCCCCGCCGCCGTTGCCCGGCGGGTGACCGGCGTAACCGTTGCCACCACCGCCAGTTCCGCCGCCACCACTATTTCCGCCGCCGTTGCCGCCCCCGGCATAGCTGTTGCCGGCGCTGCCGTATCCGTTGGGGCCGTTGTGCTGGCCCTGGCCGGCGGGCACCGGTTCGCGGCGCACCTGGCCGGCGGACGAGCCGGCGATCGGTCCGCGGCCGGCGGCGGTGCCCCGATCCAACGGCGGCAGGGTGGACGGGGTGGAGTCGAATCCGGCGGCGATCACCGTGACCCGCACTTCGTCGCCGAGCGAATCGTCGATCACCGTGCCGAAGATGATGTTGGCCTCGTCGTGCGCCGCTTCCTGCACCAGCGAGGCGGCCTCGTTGATCTCGAACAGGCCGAGGTCGCTGCCGCCGGCGATCGACAACAGCACGCCGCGCGCGCCGTCCATCGAGGCTTCCAGCAGCGGCGAGTTGATCGCCTTCTGGGCCGCCTCGACCGCCCGCCCCTCGCCGCGGGACGAGCCGATGCCCATCAGCGCGGTGCCGGCGCCGGCCATCACCGATTTCACGTCGGCGAAGTCCACGTTGATCAGGCCGGGGGTGGTGATCAGGTCGGTGATCCCCTGGACACCGTTGAGCAGCACCTCGTCGGCCGACCGGAACGCGTCCATCAGCGACACGCCCTGGTCGCCGAGCTGCAGCAGCCGGTCGTTCGGGATCACGATCAGGGTGTCGCACTCGTTGCGCAGTTCCTTGATGCCGTCCTCGGCCTGACCGCCGCGGCGTTTGCCCTCGAAGGTGAACGGCCGGGTGACCACACCGATGGTCAGGGCGCCGAGGCTGCGGGCGATGGAGGCCACCACCGGCGCCCCGCCGGTGCCGGTGCCGCCGCCCTCGCCGGCGGTGACGAACACCATGTCGGCGCCCTTGAGGACATCCTCGATCTCGGCCCGGTGATCCTCGGCCGCCTGCCGGCCGACCCCCGGGTCGGCGCCGGCGCCGAGGCCACGGGTGAGTTCCCGGCCGACATCCAGCTTGACGTCGGCATCGCTCATCAGCAACGCCTGAGCGTCGGTGTTGATGGCGATGAACTCGACACCGCGCAGTCCGACCTCGATCATCCGGTTGACCGCGTTCACGCCGCCGCCGCCGATGCCGACGACCTTGATGACGGCCAGGTAGTTGTGCGGAGGCGTCATGGTGATGCGACCTTTCTTCAAGTTCTGTGGGGACGTGCTGTGCCGATACCCGGCCAGGGTTTCGGATCGGCGGCTGGTCGGTCCCGGTCGGCGCTTCCCCGCGCTCCGAAGCTAACCCTCAACCTCAACGAAACCCTTATGGTTATGTCAAGTGGTACTGGTGAAACGGTAGGTGCCGCAGCGGTTCTCGTGGCGCAGGACGCGCCGCGTGTCGCGATCGATTCGACCTTCAGCGCCCCGCCGAACCGGCAGGGGAACTGGGCGCCGGGAACAATCAACGCGGTGCCATCGGTTGGTGAGCAACATGCCTGCCGAACGGCCGCCGACAGCCGCACCGCCGGTGGGCGCCGGAGTGCCGTTCCAATCCACCACCGGACGCTGGATCCTGATCGCCGCCGTGCTGGGTTCCGGGATGGCCTTTCTGGATGGCACGGTGGTCAACGTCGCGCTGAAGACCATCGGCACCGACCTGGGCGCCAGTCTGCAGGAACTGCAGTGGGTGACGAACGCCTACCTGCTGGCGCTGGCCTCGTTGATCCTGTTGGGTGGCTCGCTCGGCGACCGGTTCGGCCGACGCCGGACCTTCCAGATCGGGGTGGGCTGGTTCGCGGTGTGCTCGTTGTTGTGCGGCCTCGCCCAGACTCCGGTACAGCTGATCGCTGCCCGGGCACTGCAGGGTGTGGGCGGCGCCCTGCTCACGCCCGGCAGCCTGGCGATGATCCAGGGCAGCATCGCCGAATCCGACCGGGGCGCGGCGATCGGTGCCTGGTCCGGTCTCGGCGGCGTCGCTGCGGCCATCGGACCGTTCGTCGGCGGTGGACTGGTGCAGTTCGCGAACTGGCGCTTCGTCTTCCTGATCAATCTGCCGCTGGCGGTCATCACCATGGTGATCGCCGGCCGCAAGGTGCCGGAGAGCGCCAACCCCGATGCGGCCGGCCGGTTCGACATCGTCGGCGCTGCCCTGGCGACCGTGGCGCTGGCCGGCATCACCCTGGCCCTGGTCGAGGCCAGGACGCTGCCCACCGGCTGGGTGATCCTCAGCGCTGCCGTCGGTCTGTTGGCGCTGGCCGGCTTCGTGCTGGTCGAACGGTCGATCGGCAACCCGATGATGCCGACGCAGTTGTTCGGCTCGTTGCAGTTCAGTGCGTCCAACGCGATGACGCTGGTGACCTACGCGGCCTTCGGCGCCGTGGTGTTCTTCCTGGTACTGCAACTGCAGATCGGCGCCGGATTCGGCCCGCTGGCCGCCGGCGTCGCCGACCTGCCGTTGACCGTGCTGATGCTGTTGCTGGCTTCCAAGGGTGGCGCACTGGCCGCCCGGATCGGCCCGCGACTGCCGATGACGGTCGGCCCGTTGCTCTGTGCGGCCGGCGTCGCCCTGCTGACCGGCATCGGCGCCGGCACCTCGTACTGGACCGGGGTGTTACCGGGGATGGTGTTGTTCGGTGCCGGCCTGGTCTTCCTGGTGGCGCCGTTGACGGCGACCGTGCTGGCGGCGGCGCCCGATCGCCATGCCGGCATCGCCAGCGGCATCAACAACGCGGTGGCCCGAGCAGGTTCGCTGTTGGCGGTCGCCGCGCTGCCGGCGATCGTCGGACTCAACGGCGATGTCTATCGGGATCCGATCGCCTTCGGCAACGGCTACCGCGGCGCCATGTGGATCTGCGTCGGGCTACTGGTCGCCGGCGGAGTCGTCTCCGGGCTGCTGATCCGCAATCCCCCGCGGTCGGCCGACTCACGGCACGATCCGGATATCGATGGCGGTCCGGCATGGAACCACGTAGATCCACCGCGACACTCGCAGGGTTCGCGACGGTCAGGCCCCGCCAGCGATGACGACCGCATCGGTGACGAATCCGGCGAGCAGTCCGAACAGCAGACCGTACGCGACCAGGTCCGCCCGTTTGGCCCGAGCAGCAACGCCGAGCAGCTGGGCGATGACGTACACGATGGAGCCGGCGGCGAGCGTCAGGAAGACCACGCTGATCGCCTCGGAGGCGAAGCTGTAACCGATGGCGGTGCCGACGAAGGTTGGTCCGCCGCCGATAGCGGCCATCGCCAGTAAGAACCCCCAACTCGGGCGGCTGTCGACCCCGTGGAATTGGGTATCTGCGGCCAGCGGTGCGACGATGCCGAATCCCTCGGTTGCGTTGTGCAGGGCGAAGCCGATCACCAGCACCGTGGCCAGTGCGATGGCATTGCCGGCTGCGGCCTGGCCAATAGCCAGACCTTCAGCGAAATTGTGCAAACCGATGCCGACCGCGATCAACAGGGACAGTCGCCGGGCAGCAGACCAGCCAGTAACCCCAGCCGTTGTTGTCGGTTCGCTCGCGGCCATGGCTCCCGGCCCGTGGGAACCGGCCCTGCTCTTCATGTAGCGGTCGTAACCGACCAACCCGAGCAGTCCGATCGTCAGGCCACCGGCGAACAAGGCGCCGTATCCCCACACCGGCCCCAGGTGGCCGGCGCCGTCATGGACAGCGCCGAGCGCGGAATCGATCGGTTCCCAGGCCGCAGCCAGTACGTCCCAGAACAAGAACATCAGCACGCCGACTGCCGTCGCATTCAACAGCACTGTGAGCCTTGGGGCGGGCCGGCGTAGCCGTCCGACCGGCAATCCGAGCAGGATCGTGCCACCGGCAATCAGGCCCAGCAGCAACGTGGTCGACAGACTCATGCCAATGAGCATGTCACTGCAGGGTAGCCAAACCTAATGTGAAGAACTTCCTCGATCCCAGACTACTCGGTGAACGGCAGCTGGGCCGACCCATTCTCCAGGCGGCAGCAGGACGGTGAAGACGGTCGGATTGCTGCTAGCCAGAACGAGGCGACCGTCGATCGATTCGGTCAGCTGACGCGCCAGCGCCAACCCAATTCCAGGGCCGCCATCACCGGAGGTTCCCCGGTCGAAAATCACTTCGTTGCGGAGAGCGACTCTGCCCTCGTCGGCCACATCTATGGCCAGCGCATCCCCGATATCGCGCACAGTGACTGACAACGCGCCGCTGCCGTGCCTGAATGAGTTGTCTGCCAAGACGTCGAGCACCTGCGCCAGCAGGCTTGCCGGCACCAGCTGCCGGCCACTGTTCTCATCGATGTGAACGGCGAACAGCCGGCCACGACCAGCGAAGCGGCCATGCCACCGCAGTTCGAGATCGTTGACCGCTGTGGCGAGGAAAGCCTGGGCCGATACCGGCCATTGGCTCCGCCCCACCTTGGCCAGTTGCAGTACGTCGTCGAGCCGCCGGTGCAGATTTTCGACCTGGGATCTGCTGGAGACCAGCACTTGCCGGAGTTCGCGTGCGTCAGCCAGTGGATTGTCCAGGGCAGCATCCAGCCCCAGCTGTAGGCCGGTCAACGGGGTCCGAAGCTGATGCGAGGCGTCGGCAGTGAAGTGACGCCCGCGCTCCACCAGAACAGTGAGTTGCTCGACCATCGCATTGTGCGTTTCGGCGACCTGGGCAATCTCGGGGATGGTGCTCCCCGCGGCTCTGGCACTCAGGTCGCCGTCGGCGATGCGTGACGAAGTCGCTGAGAGCGCCTCCAATGGCGCCGTCAGCGCTCGTGCCTGCCGACGGGCGACCAGCATGGCAATCAGCACGGCGCAGGCAGCCAGTCCCACCTCCGTCAGCCAGGTCCATGCGATCCGCCTCCAGACCAGGCCGATCGGCACAGCTGCCCTGACCACCGCAACAACACTTTCCGCGGAAGTCACCGGGACCGCGATGATCAGTTGCCCGCCGTACTGGTTGTCGACAACCGAGCCACTGGCCGCAGCCCGGGCTACCGCGTCGCCGCCGGTCAACGGGCCTTGTCCGGCCCGCAGGATGCCATGCAAGTCGTAGACGCCCACGCTGTTGTCCAGTTCAGAGGGCGGTAGGTCGACCGGGTCGCCCTCGTTGAACTGCGGCCCCACCTGGACCGATGCGGCCAACGCTTCCCGCTCCAGTTCACCCTGCTCGTCACTGAAGTACCAGAACTTGGCCGCCACGCCCAATGGGATGGCGAAAACAAGCAGGGCCAAGGTGGCGACAACCAATGCCGTTCGAACCACCCGCTGACGCATGGCCCCATCATCACCGCGTTTCACCGTGCCGGGGCGCGCACGTGCGGCGCGGAAATGTTTTGCCATCCGCTAACCCGCGGCAGGCCCGGCCCTTACCTGGCGATATCTACCGTCGACACCATGAGCATCGTGAAACGGCAGCACCGATGAGCGGGCAGAGAATCGCCCTCAGCTTGACCGTGGTAGGCCTGCTGGTACTGGTCGGATGTTCGACGACATCGAGGCCCAACCCGGCTCCGAGTGTGCCCACAACGGTGTCGTCGCCAACCGCGACATCGCCGGATACTGGGGAATCCGGCTCGGCCGGACAATCCAGGTCGGCTGCGCTGCCGCCCTCGGCACATCCGTCGGTGACGTCGATGACCTCGTCGAGTGCCACCAGGGCACAATCCAGCCCTCCCGACGCTGCGTCTCCGTCCGCCATCGGGGGCGGGTCGGGCAGTTCGGCAGCATCCGACAGTTCGGCAGCATCCGACAGTTCGGCAGCATCCAGCAGTTCGGCAGCTTCCAGCAGTTCGGCGGCATCGTCGGCGTCGCCGGCAGCAGCAGCATCGTCGTCGTCGGCAGCAGCGACCGGTCCGGTGGCCACCGAGTCGAATCCACCCGGCGATATTCCCGACAACCAGGCGTTCGTTCCGTTCACGCCGCCCGGCGGACAGTTCTCCGTGTCCATCCCTGAGGGCTGGGCCAGGCAGATCAGTGGGACTGGCGCCAGCTTCACCGACAAGCTGAACCGGGTGCAGATTTCGTCGACGACCGTGACCACGGTCCCGACGACCGCATCGGTGCAGGCGGTCGAAATTGCAGCGCTTGGCAACCAGGTTCCGCAATTCACTCCCGGCAAGCTCACCACGGTCGACCGCTCGGGACAGAGTGCCATCCTGCTGACTTACCAAGGTGACTCAGCTCCGGACAGCGTCACCGGAAAGGTGGTGCGCGACGCATTTGAGCGGTACACCTTCGTCCATGCGCGCACCCGGGTCGATCTGACACTCTCCGGCCCGACGAACGCGGACAACGTCGACCCATGGCGCACCATCTCCGACTCAGTGCAGTGGCAGAGATGACAAACCCAGCGATCGAAGCAGCCGAACTGTACCGATTCTTCCGAGCTGGCGACGACGAAGTCCTCGCACTGCGCGGCGTTTCACTGACAGTTCGGCGCGGCGAAACAGTCGCCGTAGTCGGACCGTCGGGATCGGGAAAATCGACGCTGTTGTCCTGCTTGGCCGGCCTTGATGAACCGGACGGCGGAATGGTCACCGTTGCCGGTGAGAAGCTCAGCCACCGACCTGAGAGGACCCGGGCCAGGGTCAGAGCGCAACGGATCGGGGTGCTGTTGCAGTCCCGGAATCTGGTTCTGCATCTTGGTATCCGTGCCAACGTTCGCCTGGCGCAGCGCGCCAACCGCGGCTCGGCAGCAGGAGTTCGTGCCGAGGAACTCCTCGAACAGGTCGGCCTCACCGATCGAGCTCGGGCGTTGCCATCGGAGCTCTCGGGAGGAGAACTTGCCAGGGCAGGTCTGGCGGTCGCGTTGGCCAATGCTCCCGACATCCTGCTGGCGGATGAGCCGACGGGTGAGCTCGATGGTCAGACCGAGGACCAGGTCCTTGGCCTGTTGCGGGCGTGCGCCGACCGGGGCGCGGGGCTGTTGATCGTCACCCACAGCGCAGCAGTTGTCACGATCGCCGACCGAGTGATCGCTGTGCGCGATGGCCAGGTCGCGGCATGAACCCGGCGGCCGAGATTCTCGTGCGCTGCACCGACGTCTCCCGAACCTTCGGCACGGGGCCGGCAGCGGTGGTCGCCGTGCACGGCTCGACCTGCGAGGTGAGAGGCGGGGCCAGGATCGCCGTCACCGGATCCTCGGGATCGGGCAAGTCCACTCTGCTGCACCTGATGGCAGGCCTGGAGGTCCCCACCAGCGGCCGGGTCTGCTGGCCGAACCTGCCCGAGGACATCTACCTGCGCGCAGCACAGATTGGCGTCATCTTTCAGAGCCCGAGTCTGGTGCCGGCCCTGAACGCACAAGAGAACGTTGCCCTTCCCATGCTGTTGGCCGGCGTGAACACCGATGATGCGGCCGGCACGGCCAGACTCGAGGAAGCATTGGCCGCGGTCGGACTGGCCGACCTTGCCGCGCAGCTTCCCGAGGAGCTGTCCGGCGGTCAAGCCCAACGCATAGCAGTGGCCCGGGTGTTGGCGCAGCAACCCACCCTGATTCTGGCCGACGAACCAACCGGACAGCTGGACCACGCCACCGGGCAACACGTCGTCGATGTACTACTGGACGCTGCCTCTCGGCTCGGAGCAGCGTTAGTGATATCGACCCACGACCCGTCGGTCGCCCAGCGAATGAACACCTACTGGGCTATGCATCATGGTCGACAGATCACCGCCGAGCAGCTGTCGTGACACTGATCTGGATCGCCGGGCTGGTCAGACGCCGCGGCGGCCGACTGATCGCCACCGCTGCCGGCGTCGCGCTGGCGGTGGCGTTGATCGCCTCGCTCGGCACTTTCTTGACCGCCTCCCAAGCCACCATGACGCAACGGGCACTGCGGTCGGTAGCGGTCGACTGGCAGGTGGAGGTTCATCACGGCGCCGACGCCACCAACGTCGGGAAACTGATCTCGACTTCGGGCGTCAACGCAGTGGAACCGGTTGCTCTGGCCACCACCACCGGCTTCCAGGCGACCATCGATGGCTCGACCCAGACGACCGGGCCCGGCGTGGTGCTCGGCATCGGTCCGCACTATCGCGCAACCTTCCCCGGAGAGATCCGTCAACTGACCGGCGCCACCACCGGCGTACTGCTGGCTCAGCAGACCGCAGCAAACCTGCATGCTCGCCCAGGCGATTCCATCAGAATCGGCCTGGCCGGCGGAAAATCGATCAGCCTGACCGTCGCCGGAGTGATCGATCTGCCGCAGGCTGACTCATTGTTCCAACACGTGGGCGCGCCCCCGCAGTCCCAGCCGTCGGCCCCCCCGGACAACGTGTTGTTGTTGCCGCAGAACATCTTCACCGCCATTTTCCACAGCGGGTCTGCACTCGCGGACGGCACCGTGACTACCCAATTCCATGTCGCCATCAGTCCCCCGACGGCCCATGATCCGGCAACGGCCTTCGGTGCTGTGGTGGCCGCTGCGCACAACCTCGAAGCAAAGCTCGCTGGTACCGCGCAAGTAGGCAACAACGTCGGCGCCGCACTCGACGGTGCCCGCGGCGACGCACTTTATGCGCAACTGCTGTTCCTGTTCCTCGGTCTACCGGGCGTTATCGTGGCAGCGCTGCTCACCACCGCTATGGTGGGCGCCGGCGCCCAGCGACGGCGGAGCGAGCAGGGACTGCTCCGCACCAGGGGACTGATGCCCGCCGACATCGCCCGATTGGCGCTGATCGAGGCGCTGTTGGTCGCCATTGCCGGTGGGGTGGCCGGCCTGGCAGCCGCTGTCCTTGCTGGTCGGTGGGCCTTCGGTTCGTTACAGGTCGGCACGCTCGGAGTCCCGAGCGCGGGCTGGGCCGGGACCGCCTTCGTGGTCGGCGTCCTGATCACCGGTGCGACGGTGTTATTGCCCGCGCTGGCCGATATTCGAGGATCCACCGTTGCCAAGGCCAATCATCCGATCGGGCGCGCCAGGGCGCCGTGGTGGGCGAAGTTCGGCGTCGACGTGATCTTGATCGCCGCATCTGTGCTGGTGTTCCGCGCCTCGTCGGGCAACAACTATTCACTGGTCCTGGCACCCGAGGGTGTCGCCACCATCTCGGTGTCCTATTGGGCCTTTCTGGGTCCGGCGCTGTTGTGGGCCGGAGCATCATTGTTGTTGTGGCGCCTGACAATTCTCGGACTGACCCACGGGCGCAGACCCCTCGCGACGCTGATCCGGCCGCTATCAGGACGGCTGGCACGAATCGGAGCGGCCGCGATGTCACGCCAGCGACGACCGTTGGCACGGGCCATCGTGCTGCTCGCGGCGGCGGTGTCCTTCGCGGTGTCGACGGCGACCTTCAACAGCACCTACCGGCAGCAGGCCGAGGCGGACGCGCTGCTCACCAACGGTGCCGACGTCACCGTCACCGAATCACCCGGCACAGCCGTTGGTCCCGCCGCCGCCGCGACACTCGCCCAGGTACCCGGCGTTCGGCAGGTAGAACCACTCCAACACCGATTCGCCTATGTCGGGGCCGATCTGCAGGACCTGTACGGGGTGCGGCCGGCAAGTATCACCAGTGCCACCGCGCTTCAGGACGGATACTTCGTCGGTGGGACCGCCAGCGAACTGATGGATCGACTGAGCACCCACCCGGACTCCATCCTGGTCAGCCAGGAAACCGTCACCGACTTCCAACTTGCACCGGGCGACCTGATCAGGTTGCGACTGCAGGACAGCAAGACCAAACAGCTTCGAACCGTCCCCTTTCACTACGCCGGCATCGTCACTGAATTTCCCACTGCCCCGAAAGACAGCTTCTTCGTGGCGAACGCCGACTATGTGGCCCGTAGCACCGGCTCCGACGCAGTCGGCGCCTTCCTGGTCGACACCGGTGGCGCCGGCCAGGCGGCGGTGGCCGACGCGCTGCGCGCGCGGCTGGGTCCCTCCGCATCCGTGAACGACATCAGTCAGACGAGGTCACAGGTTGGGTCGAGCCTGACCTCGGTGAACCTGACCGGGCTGACCAGGCTGGAGTTGCTTTTCGCAGTGCTGCTGGCTGCAGCGGCCGGCGGGATGGTGCTGGCGGTCGGAATCGCAGAACGCCGCAGAAGCTTGGCCATCATGTCGGTGCTCGGTGGCCGCCGACGCCAACTCAGAGGTCTGGTGCTGAGTGAAGCTGCTCTCATCACCATCGTGGGAGTTTCCGGTGGTGCCTTGATCTCTTGGGCGCTGACCGAAATGTTGGTGAAGGTTCTCACCGGAGTATTCGACCCTCCGCCGGCCGCTCTGGCGGTGCCGTGGGGATATCTTGCTGCCAGTGTCGGAGCCGTGATTCTCGCCCTGGCGACCGCGACGATGCTCAGCGCACGATCCTCGACCAGACCCGCGGTGGAGGAACTACGTGAACTCTGACGAGGTCTGCACACCAACCGGGTTCGCTATCCGAACCGGGCCTACCATAAACGATGTGTCGGCCAAAGGAACAGCACCGGAACAGTTCTCAGTGCTGATCATCGAGGACGACGAGGTGATCGGCCACCATCTTCAAGTGGGCCTGACCAGCCACGGCTACCTCGTCTCTCGGGCACGAACCGGCCTGGCGGCTGTGCCACTCGCCAGAACGACAGACCCAGCAGTCGTGCTGCTCGACCTGGGACTGCCCGATATTGATGGGATCGACATCGCCCGAACCCTGCGATCCGAACATCCACATCTGCTGCTGATGATTCTGACCGCCCGCAGCGACGAGATCGATATCATCGTCGGACTCGATGCCGGGGCCGACGACTACCTGGTCAAACCATTCACTCTCACCGTCCTGCTCGCGAGACTACGCGCCCACTTGCGGCGCCAAGTCTCGTCGTCGAGCATCACGACTCCGATCTGCGTCGGCGATCTGGAGATCGATGTCGCGGCTCGTCGTTGCCTGCTGCGAGGGCAGAACATCTCGTTGCGGCTCAAGGAGTTCGAACTCCTTGTCGCGCTCGCTGGCGAGATCGGGACGGCCGTCAGCCGGGAGCAACTCATGGCCCAAGTCTGGGATGAGAACTGGTTCGGGTCGACCAAGACGCTCGACGTCACCATGGCTGCGCTGCGTAAGCAACTCGCCGAAGGAGCCCGCGGTATCCACTCCCCCGCCACCCCCGCACAAGTACCGACCATCACCACTCTTCGCGGCCACGGCTACCGAATGGAAGTGACCGCTGGGTCACCGCCAGCCGACTACACCAGCTAACCGATCGCTCACCCCTGGGGCGAGCTCTGGCGCCGAGCGCCAATCTGACGGGAGACTTTGTGCGCCAACCATTGCGCTACCTCGTGTGCGGCATCACCGTGTTCGCGACAGCCTGCACATCGGCGCCACCACAGCTCCGGTCATCCCCGGCCGTCCTGTCACCGGTCACCACTACAACGACCACCGCGCACACCGCACCCCGGTTTCCCGCCATCGACCCGCAGACACCGACCAGGACGCCAAAACGGGCCCAGACCCCCGGCCGCAGCCATCCCAAGAACCCCCACGCAGAGATGCCGGGTGCCCGCGACAGCCACCACATCTACCAGGCCGCGGGCGCCAACAAGCTGTCGGCGCAGGTCCGGCGAGATCCGGCATACGCCTACGTGCCGCACAACAAGTCCGGCGACATCTGGGTGATCGATCAGCACAGCCATCGCGTCGTCCGCAAGTGCTTCCTCGGCGGCGAGTTACAGCATGTGGTGCCGTCCTACGATCTGCGGCAGCTGTACGCCACCAGCGACACCGGCAACAAGATCCTGACCATCGATCCCGCAACCGGCAAGTGTGGCCGCAGGATCGCCGTGATCGATCCGTACAACATCTACTTCACCCCCGACGGACGATACGCAATCTCGGTCGCCGAGCAGCACCGAGAGCTGATCTGGTACAACCCGAAAACCTGGAAAAAGCATGACGTCACGCCCGTCCCGCAGTGCGCGGGCGTGGACCATGCCGATTTCAGTGCTGACGGTCGAACTGCGGTTTTCACCTGCGAGTTCGCCGGCCGGGTAGCGGTTGTCGATGTCGTCAGCCATCGCCTGCTGCGGCTGGTAGACATGCCGGTCCGGAATACCATGATGGGTCCACAAGACATCAAGTTGTCGCCGGACGGGCACTGCTACTACATCGCCGACTCCCAGGCCAATGGCGTCTGGGTCCTCAATGCCGCTGCCACCTCCGTTCAACACTTCATCGCCACCGGTCGCGGCGCACACGGGTTGTACCTGTCGCGCGACTCCCGTCGACTGTTCGTGACCAACAGGTTGGACGGCAGTATCAGCGTCTTGAATGCCCAAACCGGTGCAAGAGAGACGAAATGGCGAATTCCCGGCGGCGGTAGCCCGGACATGGGAAACGTCAGCGCAGATGGCTCCCAGCTGTGGGTCTCCGGCCGCTACCACAACGTGGTCTACGTGCTGTCCACCCGCAATGGCCGGCTGCTGGCGAAGATCCCGGTCGGCCACGGCCCGCACGGACTGGCGCTGATGCCCATCCCCGGCCGATACAGCCTGGGACACACGGGGATCACCCGCTGACCGATCAAACGTGGAGCAGCGTGCTGACCGTGACCGGCCGCAGATCGCGAGCCGCGAGGTCGTCGAGGATGCCGGGCAGCGCATCGACCGAGCTCTGATGCCCAAGATGCATGCTGACGATCGATCCGGCACCTGCGACCTGCAGGTTCGCTCTGACCGCCGCACCGCCGGGATCTGTCCAGTCCATCGAATCTACGTCGTAGGACAAACAGAACCGATAGCCGGCTTCGCCGGCGATCTTGCGCATCTGCTCGGTCGCATTCCGCGACTGTGATTGCCGGAAATAACGACCGGGCTCGCCCGCATGGGTGACCAGGGCATCCCGGCAGCGGATCACCTCCTGACGCATCTGGCTCTCCGGCAGCGCGTTGATGTTCTGGTGCGACCAGGTGTGGTTGCCCAACTCGTGGCCGGCAGCCAGAATCGCGCCGGCGATTGCCGGATTTCGGTTGAGCCAGGTCCCGACCACCATCACGGTGAGGTGTGCCTTCTTCTCCGCTGCAATCTGCAGGATCTGCCGGGCAAGCCTGATGTCGCCGGCGCCGTGAAAGGTCAGTGCCAACTGGGATTTATCAGAGGGACCGGAGTCGATCTGGGTTGCCGGTCCGAGCGCCCTGACGGCCGTCGGCGCCGCGGCCTTCAGCCGGCTGCTCGTGGTGGGGGTGCTCGGCTTTGGCTTGGCTGATCGCGCCGTCACGCTGACCGGGGTCGAGTCGGCTGTCGACGGTGACGGCACCGCTCGAGACGACACATCAGTGGTCGCAGCGCGTTCGGCGCTCGTCACAGTGGTTGCGCTCTCTCCGGGGGGCTGCCCGGCCGACGATGGGTCCGCACGTATTCCCTTGGTGCAACCGACGATTCCGGCGGCGGCGGCGGCCAGCCCCGCGCTAAGCACAGCACGTCGCGAGAGTCTCATTCGCATCCCTGCATCCTACCGGGCTACTATCTGGTCAGTAGTAACGCGGGCCAATCCGAGCCTGGTCGGAACTGTCGAGGGGAATGAGCGATCGAGTGAGCGGTGGCGCACTGTTCCTTGCGGTGTTCTTGGCCTGCGTGGTGGAGGCGGTCGAGGCCGTCACCATCGTGCTGGCGGCCGGGACGGCGCGGGACTGGCGATCCGCGCTGATTGGCGTGGCCGCCGGCATCCTCACCCTCGCGGTGATCGTCGCAGCGCTCGGCCCCGCCCTGTCAGTGATTCCCCTCGGTAGCCTGCGGCTGTTCGTCGGCGGCTTGTTGCTGATCTTCGGCCTGCAGTGGCTGCGTAAAGCGATCTTGCGAGCCTCCGGATTCAAGGCGCTGCACGACGAAACGCTGATCTATGCCCGCGAGTTGGCGACGGCCGGCGCAATCGATTCCGGCCGGCGCGGCCTGATCGCCGACTGGTACGCCTTCACCCTGTCGTTCAAGGCAGTGGTGCTCGAGGGCCTCGAGGTGGCGTTCATTGCCCTCACCTTCGGCAGCAACCAGCACAACATTCCACTGGCAGCGGTGGCAGCCGCGGCCGCGGTGATCCTGGTCAGCGGACTGGGGTTCGCCGTCCGGAAGCCGCTCGCGCGAATCCCGGAGAACAGCCTGAAGTTCATCGTCGGGACGATGCTGACCGGCTTCGGAATGTTCTGGGGCGCCGAAGGAGCCGGCGCCCGATGGCCAGGTTCCGAAGGTGCGCTGCTGGTGATCATCCCGGCCATCGGAGTGTTCGCGCTGGCGCTGGTCGCTGTCCTGCGACGCAGCCGTGCGCGAACCTCGGTAGCGCACATCCCTGCTCCGCGAGGATCGTGATGATCCGCCGGCTCCGTGCCTTCGGCGCGTTCTGGTACGACTTCATCATCGGTGACGACTGGGTGGTAGCGGTCGGCGTGATGATCGCGCTCGTCGCGACCTTCGTACTGACCAGGGTCACCAGCGCACCGCTGTGGTGGATCGTTCCGGCGGCAGTCCTCGTGCTACTGCCGGTGAGCCTGCGCAGAGGAACGCGGCGAACGCCATGACCATCCCTGCCAAACCGTTCAGTCGTTCGCCACTGGCGCGGCGATCTCGATGGCCTGGTGAATGTCATCGAGGCTGACAAGCCCGAGCGCGAGCACCGCCAGCGCCAACCCGACCGTGACAGCCAGCCGCCCCGTCTGCCGGCGCGGCGAGGGCGCCAGTAGGGCCTGGACCCTGCACGCCACCTGTAGGGCCGCCACTGCGAGGACAGGCACCGCAGTGGCGGACACCGGGATCGACACCCGACCGATCGTCGATGCTGCGAGCGACGAGCGGAGCAACGCGACGCGGGCCAAGGCCCGACCGGCAACTCTGCGGTCGCCGATGCTGATCGCCGCGTCTTCGTCCGCCCACCGCTCGACGCCCAGTCGTACAGCTGCCGAGGCCGGCTTGAGCAGCGGGTTCGCAGCCGATGCGATATCGGCGAGATGGACAAACAGGTGGTGTCGCTTGTTCAGGTGGGAGAGTTCATGGGCAGTCAGCACTCGCCGTTCGTCGCTGCTCAACGCGGCGAACAACCGCCGGCTGATCACGACGCAGCCGCGCAGCCCAGCCACCGTGTACGCATCAACGGACTCGTCATCGACAATGACGATAGGGCCGCCACCAGCCCTCATGTCTCTGCACAGCCGATCTGCCCGCACCAGCGCCGCCACGATCACGGCGGTACGGACTGCGGCGCGCAGCAGTAACACCACCACCGCGAGCGCTGCCACCGCACCCAGCCAACCGGGCATCGGCACCTCGGTCTTGATGATCGCGGCCGACCAGTGACCAGCGGCAGCGACCGAGGACAGGCGAGCGCCGACGGCCACTGCGATCGCGGTCAGTGCCAAGCCGCTGGCCAACGACACTGCCAGCGAGGCCGCCGTCACCAACGGGACCGCCTGAGCTGGGCGCATTCTGCGCACCAGAAACCCCGCGGACCGGCCTACGATCAGGCAGGCCAGCACAGCGATGACGGCGGCGGCGAGTGGAAACGTCATGGCGTCAGCCCGCCTGATGGTCCGAGCGGCCGAGAAGGTCGGCCAGCAGCCGCTCCTCGTCCGGGTTCAGTTCAGCGACGAAGCGGGCCAGCACGCCAGCACTGTCGGAGCCGTCGGACAGCAACCGCCGCATCCGCCGGGCCGTCACTGCGTCGTCGACGGCATCGGGTGGCGCCGCCAATGAGTAGGTGAAGGCCCGACCTTCTCGGCTCTGGGTCAGGGCGCCCTTGTCCGCCAGCCGGGACAACGTCGTCATCACGGTGGTGTAAGCAGGGTCGCCGGGCAATTGCTGCTGCACGTCGGTCACCGCAACCGGCCGGCCGGCCGCGGCCACCACGGCCATGACTGCGCTTTCCAACGGCCCCGGCGTACGTCGCTCACTCACCAGCGCACTCCCTGTTACTATTCGTTGAGTAGTACTAACCAACCGATCGTTGACCAGTGTGACACGTCCACATCCAGGAGAGATATGAACTACCTCGCGCCCCGGTCCACCAGCACGTGGTTGAGGTGACAGTGCTGGCGTCGGGTTTCAATCCGTTGGACGCGACCAGTGTGATCGCCGCGACCGGTCTGGTCGGCATCTTCTGTGTGCTGGTCGCCGAAACCGGACTGTTGGTGGGCTTCTTCCTGCCCGGCGACTCGCTGCTGTTCAGTGCCGGACTGCTCGCTGCCAGCGACGGCCCACTGCACCTGCCGTTGCCCGCTGTGCTGGCCGTCTCCGTCGCCGGCGCGCTGATCGGCGCCCAGATCGGATTCTGGATCGGCCGCATCCTTGGAGCGCGATTGCTGGCCCGTCGACGACCGGCGATCCGGCGAGCCGCCGATCGGGTGACGGAAGTGATCGATCGGTACGGGCCGGCTAAGGCTATCGTGCTGGCCCGGTTCATCCCGGTCGTCCGGACCGTGATGAATCCGATGGCCGGCATGATCGGCATCCCGGCTCGACTGTTCACCATCTGGCAGGTTCTCGGCGGTCTGATGTGGTCGATCGGCGTGACGATGGCCGGCTTTTGGCTCGGCTCCCAGATCAGCGGAGTCGACCACTACCTGCTCCCGATCATCGCCGTCGTCGTAGCGATATCGCTGCTCCCCGTCGTGATCGAATTGATCAAGACCCGGCGCCGCAACCGGGCAACGGCCGCTGACGCATCTGCTTCCCCGCCGGTCACCGAACGTGGGGAACCAGTCGGATGAGCACGATCTCCTACCTGGAAGCAGTCGTTGTCGGTGCGCTGCAAGGGATCACTGAACTGTTCCCGGTGTCGAGTCTTGGCCACTCGGTGATCATTCCAGCGGTGATAGGCGGTCGCTGGGCGACGGACCTCGACGTCTCCTCGCCGGAATCGCCCTATCTGGCGTTCGTCGTGGGGTTGCATGTGGCGACCGCTGCCGCCCTGCTGCTGTTCTTCTGGCGGGACTGGGTACGCATCTTCGGTGGATTCGTCACCTCGATCCGCTACCGGAGAATCAATACCGATGCCGAGCGATTGGCCTGGTTGATCGTGCTGGCCACTATTCCGGTCGGTATCGCCGGATTGCTGCTCGAACACACCTTCCGCACCGTCCTCGGTCGACCGATGCCCGCCGCCGCTTTCCTGTTCGCCAACGGGCTGGTGTTGTTTTTCGGCGAACGATTGCGCCGCCGGGTCCATGTCGCCGCGGCGCCCACGTCTGCTCCCGTCGGTCCGCACTCCGAGCTGTCGGCACCCTCAATGATGCGCGGCATCGATCTGGATGCCGGCATCGCCGATGCCGAGGCCGACCGTCGATCCGACGGCCGGCTGGCGCAGCTGACACTGCGGCGCGGTGTGCTGATCGGCTGCGCGCAGATCCTTGCCCTGCTACCGGGTATCAGCCGATCCGGTGCCACCATGGTGGCCGGGCTCACCCAGAGCCTGTCGCATCGAGATGCCGCGCGCTTCTCCTTCCTGCTGGCCACGCCGGTGATTCTGGCGGCCGGGGTGTTGAAGGTTCCCGACCTGTTCGGACCTTTGGGTGCCGGTATCGGCGGCCAGATCCTGGCCGGCAGCATCGCCTCGTTCATCTGCGCCTACCTGGCGATCCGATTCCTGGAGAAGTACTTCAGAACAAGGACTCTCATCCCGTTCGCCATCTATTGCCTGATCGCCGGTGCTGCCGCCTTCGTCGTCCTCGCGCTCCGTTGACCGCACCCGGATCCGGCGCCGCAGTGTGGCGCCCCTGGCCACACCTCCGTTTCACCGGGACTTGCCACGGCGCGACGCACCCGGCAGAACGGACACCAGTGATGGCCACCATCACCGATCGCACAGCCCGGAACCGGGTTGCGGTTGCCTTGTTTGCCACCGTAATTTCCGGGTCCTGAGCTGCTTGCGGCTGATCCTCCGCAGTCGCGGTCAAGCGGCTGCTGCCACCAGTAAACAGGCCGGGCTGCCGACCGGAATTGTGCTCAGGATCCGTTCCGGCACACCGGTTCTCGAGTCGAGCGCCAGCGTGGCGATGTCGCCGGAACGTTGGTTGGCCACCCGCAGAAATGAACCGTCGAGCAGATGATGACGGGGCCAGTCGCCGCCGCAGTCGGACAGCGCCACCGGCTGCAGCGTCGTTCCGTTGTCGGCCACCGCCAGGGTGGCGATCACGTTGCTGCCCCGCACCCCGGCGTACAGCAGGCCGCCGTCGGCACTGCCGGACAGTTCGGCCGGGAAGTCGCGACCGGGTACGACCTGCCGGGACAACGGAATTCCGGCGGTCAACTCCCAGTCCGCCCCCGATCGGGACAGGATCAGGATCTCGCAGGAATATTCGGTGACCACGTACAGCAGTCCACTCGGGTGCGCCGTCAGATGGCGGGGACCACTGCCGGCCGGGAGATCGACCTGGTGATCCGGCCGCAGACCGTCGGCGGTCGGTCGCCAGATCCGGACCGAATCATGACCGAGATCGGTGCTGGCCAGCCGGCCATCAGCCAGAAACGCGGCGGCGTGCGCACGGGACGGCGGCGGTTCGCGGCCTGCTGCGAGGTGTCGGGCGATCGACGGCTCCGTCGACACTGCATCGGCCAGGCCGCCGTCGGCGGCCAGCCCGATCCGCAGCACCGCGCCGTCGCCGTAGCAACTGGCGATCAGGCAGTCGCCGGCCGGTGCGACGGCGAGGTGGCAAACCTCTGCGCCAACGCCGACCGGTTCGCCCAGTCGCGCGAGTCCGAAGTCACCCGCCCGGCGGAAGGCGATCACCGTGCCGGCGGTTTCCTGAGCGGCATAGATCACCGGCAGGCGCGGATGGCCGACCAGCCAGCTCGGCGATTCGGCCACCGTCGGCTCGCCGACGATTCTCAGCCGACCGGCCAGATCCGGCTGCAGCAGTACGATTCCGCCGGATTCGCCGCCGCTGTCCGCGGTGTAGCCACCGACCCACAGGTCCGTCATCGGCCGGGCTACTTGACCGTGATCATCGTCGGGTCGGACAGGTCGAAGGTCCGGCCGGGTTGCTGCAGTACGGCCGGCAAGATCTTGGCCTTGGCCGCTGTCCGGCTGCCGTCGCCCCAGATCACCGCGCGACCATCCTTGAGCACCAGGGTCACCCGGTAGGCGCTGACGGCGGTCACCTTGCCGATCAGGGCGGTCACGTCGGCCGGCAGCGCGGTAACCACCTGCAGGGCCGCCTTCGTCGCCGGGTCGGCCGGGCCAGGGGTGGCCAGTTCGATGGCCGGCAGGCCGGCTGGACGGCTGGCGCCGGATCGGTAGGGCAGCCCGGCGGCATCCATCAGCCACCAACTGCCGTTGGCGTTGGTGACGGCTACCGGCACCCGAGCCGTCACCGTCACGGTGAGGGTGTGCGGCCAGGTCTTGGCCACCGTGACCGAGGCAACCTCCGGGATGTCGGCGACCTTCTCCCGCACCGCGTCGGTATCCACCGACACCAGTGGATTGCCGATCCGATCGGCGGTGCGGCTCTTGACCTGTTGAGCCAGCTCGCCTTTGACCCCGGTGATCGCCACCTGTTGGACAGCGAACATCGGTGTCTTCCACACCAGATAGCCGCCGGCGGCCAGCACCGCCAGCACCAACCCGATGGTCAGCAGCCACGGCCAGCGGCGACGGCGGAAGCGGGCCGGCGCGCTCGGTCGTTCGGTGTTCACTCGGCGCCGCTCGGTGGTGGTCACGGCTGGTCCCCCGGGTTCTGGTCGCTGTCCGGCGCGCCCGGATTGGCCTGCGAGGCTGCTCCGGCGGCGGCAGACTGGTTGTTCGCCAACAGATCCAGCAGCTGCGGGCCCAGCATGGTGACGTCACCGGCGCCCATCGTCAGGACCAGATCGGCAGGTCTGACCAAGTCAGCGATGGTGCCGGCCGCCGCGCCGAAGCTGGGTTCGAACACCACGTGCGGTCCGGCGATCCGGTCGGCGATCAGCGCGCCGGTCACCCCCGGCTGCGGATCCTCCCTGGCGCCGTAGACATCCAGCACCACCACCACATCGGCAATGGACAGGGCGGCAGCGAACTCGTCGGCGAAGCTGCGGGTCCGCGAATACAGGTGCGGCTGGAATACCGCGATCAATCGGCCGCCGGCCGGCAGCAGAGTCCTGGCCGTCTCCAGCTGCACCCTGATCTCGGTCGGGTGGTGCGCATAGTCGTCGTACACCGACACGCCCGCGGCCCGGCCCTTGTACTCGAACCGCCGACGCACCCCGGTGTAGCCGGCCAGGGCGTCGGCCATCGTCTGCCGGTCGACGCCCAGCAGGACCCCGGCGGCCAACGCGCCGACGGCATTGAGCAGCATGTGCTCCCCCGGGACGGCCAGCCGCAGCCGGCTGCTGCCGCCGTCCGCGGTGCTCACCTCCGCGCTGGAGGCATGACCGTCCGGCGTCGAGGATCCGAGTCGCACGTCGGCGTCGGCACCCCTGCCGTAACCGACGATCCGCGGCGCGCCCGGCCGCGACTTGACCCGCTTCAACAGAGCTCGCACCCCCGGATCGTCGGTGCAGGCCACCAGGAACCCGCCCGGTTCGATCCGGTCGACGAACTGGTCGAAGACCGCCGCATAGGCCTCGGCAGTGCCGTGATGATCCAGGTGGTCCGGTTCCAGATTCATCACGATCGCGCCATGCGGGGCAAAGGCCAGGAACGAGCCGTCGGACTCGTCGGCCTCGGCGACGAAGATGTCGCCGGACCCGTGGTGCGCCCCGGAGCCGGATTCGTTCAGTTCACCGCCGATGGCGAACGACGGATCGAGTCCGGCCTGTTGCAGCGCCACCGTCAGCATCGAGGTGGTGGACGTCTTGCCGTGGGTGCCGGCGACGCAGACGCTGCGCCGGTCGACCATCAGGGCGGCCAACGCCACCGCCCGACGCACCACCGGGATACCGCGTCGGTGCGCCTCGAGGATCTCCGGGTTGTCCGGCCGGATCGCGGTGGAGACCACTACCGCGGTGGGGCCGCCGTCGATCAGGTCGAGGTTCTCGGCCCGGTGACCGACAGCGGTCCGCACCCCGCGCACCGAAAGTCCGGTCAGTACATGAGATCCCTTGGCATCCGAGCCGGACACCGCCAGCCCCCGGTCGGCCAGGATCCGAGCGATCGCATTCATCCCGGCGCCACCGGCGCCCACCAGGTGAACCCGGGCGAGAGGAGTTCCGTCGGAGGTGACCGGTGCGGTGTGCGGCATCGCGCCCGGCGCGTTCATCGGCGAGCACCGGAGATGGCGGCGGCCCGAACCAGCGCGGCGAGTTCAGCGCTGACGTCGTGGTGGCCGACGGCGCCGGCGGCCCGCTGCATGGCGGCGAACCGGTCGGCGCCGGCAGCATCGGCCGCCGCCGATCCCGCCGCGGCCAACAACGGGATCACCTGTGCGGCCACCGCTTCCACGTCGAGTGCGGCATCATCGATCAGGAATGCAGAACCGGCCTTGACCTGCTCGGCAGCGTTCAGCCGCTGCTCGCCGTTGCCGTGCGGCAGCGGCACGTAGACCGCCGGCAGTCCGACGGCGCCGGTCTCGGCGACCGTCATCGCGCCGGACCGGCCGAGTACCAGATCGGCGGCGGCGAAGGCCAGGTCCATCCGATCCAGGTACGGCACCGCGACGTAGGCCGGACCGTTGGCCGGCAATGCCGGCAGGTCGATGGTGTTCTTGCGTCCGTAGGCGTGCAGAACGCCGATCCCGGCGCCGGCGAATCGGGTTGCGGCTCCGGCGATGGCGGCGTTGATCCGTTGCGCGCCTTGGGATCCGCCCCACACCAACAGGGTCGGTGCTTGCGGGTGCAGGCCGAAGAACTCGCGGGCCTCGGCCCGCAGGCCGGCCCGGTTCAGCCCGGACAACGACGATCGCACCGGGATGCCGATCACCCGCGCGTTCTTCAGACCGGACCCGTTGACGGCGGCAGCCACCGTGGTGGCGAACCGGGCACCGACCTTGTTCGCCAGACCGGCCCTGGCGTTCGCCTCGTGCACCACGATCGGCACCCGGTGGCGGGCCGCCAGATAAGCCGGCAGAGCGACGTAACCGCCGAAGCCGACCACCACGTCCACCTCGCGGGCCTCGATGATCTTTCGGGTGGCCCGGACGGCCGCCCGCATTCGACTGGGCAGCGTCAGCAGGTCGGTGGATGGCTTGCGGGGCAACGGAACCGCCGGAATCAGCTCCAGGTCGTAGCCGCGCTGCGGCACCAACGTGGTCTCCAGGCCACGCGCGGTGCCCAGGGCAGCGATCCGGACACTGGGATCGTCGGCCCGGAGCGCATCGGCAACGGCCAGCGCCGGTTCGATGTGCCCCGCGGTGCCGCCGCCGGCCAGCAACACCGACAGCGGCCGAGAACTGCCGGCCGGGCCGGTCATCGGCCCGTCCCGATACCCAGGAACCGACCGAGCCTCCCGGGACCGTTGGCGTGCAGCGCGGTGGCCGCCGCCGGTTCCCGCCGGGCGAAGTTGGCCAGCAAACCGAACACCGTCATGGTGACGATCAGCGAGGTGCCACCGGAGGAGATCAGCGGCAGGGTCAGCCCGGTGGTCGGCAGGGCGCCGACCACATAGCCGATGTTGATGGCGGCCTGCAGTACCAGCCACACCGTGCAGGCGCCGGCGGTGATCTTGATGAACGGGTCGACATTGCGGCGGGCGATCCGCAGTCCGGTGTAGGCCAGCAACCCGAACAGCAGGATCACCACGGTGGCGCCGATCAGTCCCAATTCCTCGCCGATGATCGCAAAGACGAAATCCGAGTCGGCGTAGGGCAACCAGCTCCACTTGGCCCTTGACTGGCCGAGCCCGACACCGAACCAGCCGCCGCGGCCCATCCCGTACAGCCCCTGCAGCAGTTGATAGGCCTGGTCCGGATATTGGTCCGGATGCAACAGTGCCAGCACCCGTTTGAGCCGGTACGGCGCCTCGATCGTGGTGTACACCAGGGCGCCGGCGCCGGCCAGCATTGCGGCCAGGAACAGCCACAGAGGCGCGCCGGCGAACCACATCACCGCCGCCAAACCGATGGCCAGCGTCACCAGGGTGCCGACGTCCGGCTGCAGATAGATCAACCCAGCCATCAGACCGGCCACCGGCAGCACCGGGATCAACAGCTGACGCAGCGATCCGAGTGACGATCGGCGGGCCGCGAATACATGTGCCGACCACAGCAACAGCGCGAGTTTGGCCAGTTCGGCCGGCTGGAAGCCGATCGTCTTGCTGATTCCGATCCAGCTCCGGGCACCGTTGAGCTCTTTGCCGATGCCTGGCACCAGTACCGCGACCAGCAATCCGAGGGAGATCAGCATCGACGTCGTCGACCAGGCCCGGATCACCTTGACCGGCAGCCGCAGTGCCACCACGAAACCGAGCCCACCCACCGCCGCGAAGATCACCTGGCGTTCGAACACCGCGAACGAGCTGCCCGCCTTGCCCTGGAACGAGGTCACCGATGACGACGACAACACCATCATCAGGCCGATACCGAGCAACAACAGGAAGATCGCAGTGATCAGGTGGAACGACGTCATCGGACGATCCAGCCAGTTCCGCAGCCGGCCGAACGGCCCGCCGGTCGGCTGCGTCTTGCTGCGCCGCTTGGTCGAACCGGCGGCCGGCCGCTGGGCCGAGGTGCGAGCAGCGGCGGTGCCGTTCCGCCGGGCAGCGGCCGCGTTCTTCCGGGGGACGGTGGTCGTCACGAGTGGTCCAGGGCGGCGACCGCCCGGGCGAACGCCTCACCCCGGGCTGCATAGGAATCGAACATGTCCAGGGAGGCTGCTGCCGGGGCGAGCACCACCGCCGTTCCGGGGGCGGCCAGTTTCCTGGCCGCACGCACTGCCTCGTCCATCGCTCCATCGTCCGTTCTGCCGACAGAGATCCGCGGGACATCGGGTGCGTGTCGGGCAAGCGCATCGGCGATCATCGGAGCATCGACACCGAGCAGGACCGCCCCGGCCAACCGGTCGGCGGCCGCCAGCACGAGATCGTCGACCCGCGCTCCCTTCAGCTGTCCGCCGGCGATCCACACCACTCGGGGATAGGCCAGCAACGATGCGGCCGCCGCATGCGGGTTGGTCGCCTTCGAGTCGTCGACATACTGCACTCCGTCGACCTCGCCGACCGGCTGATTCCGGTGGCTGCCCGGCTCGAAGTCGGCCAGCGCGGCCGAGATCGCGGCCGGGGCGACACCGACCGAGATGGCCAGTGCGGCAGCGCAGATCGCGTTGGTCAGATGATGGACCCCGACCGGTCGGACGGCGTCCACGCCGAACAGCTCGCCGCGACCGAACGCCCGGTCGATCACCCGGCCGGCGACCACCCCGATCTGGCCGTCGGCCGGAACCGCGGTGGTGACGCCGACCCGTTGCGCAGCCGGCGCGTCGGCGAGCAACGCGGCCGCACCGGGATCATCGACCACCGCGACGGCGATCTCACCGGTCAGCGCCACCGCCTTGGCCGCGGCGTAGCCGGCCATCGAACCGTGCCAGTCCAGATGGTCTTCGGCCAGATTGAGCAGCAGCCCGGCGCGTGGCCGGATGCTCGGCGCGTAGTGCAACTGGAAGCTGGACAGCTCGGCGGCGATCAGCTGCTGCCGGGTTGATCCGGTGGCTCCGGCAAGCACAGCGGCCAGCACCGGCCAACCGACATTTCCGCAGGCGGTGACGATCCGGTCGTCGGCCCGCAGCATCGCCTCCAGCATTCCGACTGTGGTGGTCTTGCCGTTGGTCCCAGTGACCACCAGCCACGGGCGGGGGGTGGCGCCGGAGGCGTGATCGATCCGCCAGGCCAGCTCGGTCTCGCCGATCACCGGGATACCGGCGGCCACCGCGGATGCCAGCAGCGGATGTCGCGGCGGGATGCCGGCCGAGGTGACCACCAGCGAGATGCCGGTCGGCACCCGGCGCAGGTCGCCGGCGAACCTCACGTCACCGGGTATGGCCGACAACGCTGCCGGCGCCGGCCGATCCGAGCTGACCAGCACCCGAGCCCCGAGCCCTGCCAGATACTCGATCACCGGCAGGCCGGTCACCCCGGCGCCGGCCGCAACCACCAGCTCACCGCGACCCACCAAGTCGCCGCCCGCCAAGTCGCCGCCCGCCAAGTCGCCGCCCGCCAAGTCGTTGATCATGACGCGCTGCCCGGCAAACCGGACAAATATTGGCGATTTCGCGTACACCACGCCATGATCATCGGGGACACACTCGAGATCATCGGGGACACGCTCACCTCAGGTACCCGTCAGCGAGAGCCAGTCCGCATAGAACAGTCCGAGACCCACTGCAGCAGCGATGGCGGCGAGCAACCAGAATCGCACCAGCACCGTGGTCTCGGCCCAGCCGGACAGTTCGAAGTGGTGGTGGAACGGCGCCATCTTGAACACCCGGACCCGGCGGGTCTTGAACACCACGATCTGGATCACCACCGACAACATCTCGATGACGAACAACCCGGCGATGACGATCAGCAACATCTCGGTCCTGGTCATGATGGACAGCCCGGCGATCAGGCCGCCCAATCCGAGCGCCCCGGTGTCCCCCATGATGATCCGGGCCGGATGCGCGTTCCACCACAGGAATCCGACGCAACCACCGAGCGCCGCAGCGGCGACCACACCGATGTCCAGCGGATCCCGGACCGCATAGCAACCCTGCTGCGCCGCCGAACTCAGGCCCCTCACCAGACAGTCGTTGCGGAACTGGAAGAAGCTGATCGCCACATAGCTGCCCAGCACCATCACCGACGAACCGGCGGCAAGACCGTCCAAACCGTCGGTGAAGTTGACCGCGTTGGACCAGGCAGCGATCAGCAACACCGCGAAGATGACGAAGCCGATGGCGCCGAAGGTCAGGAAGGTCAGATCGTGGGTGTAGGACAACCGGACCGATGCCGGTGTCCGGCCGTGGACATTGCGGAACAGCAACACCCCGACACCGAAGGTGACGGCCACGAATGTCTGGCCGACCAGTTTCATCCGCTTGTTCAGGCCGAGGTTGCGCTTCTTGCGGATCTTGACGAAATCGTCCAGGAAACCTACGGCGCCGCAGCCGGTGGTGAGATACAGCAACAGCCAGGCGGACGCCGTCGGTCCGCTGCCGCCGCTCATCAGGTTGACCACGGCCGACACCAGGTAGCCGGCCCACATCGCCACCAGGATGGCGCTGCCGCCCATCGTCGGAGTGCCGCGTTTCGACTGGTGCGACTGCGGCCCGTCCTCGCGGATCTCCTGACCGAACCCAGAGCGGGAGAACAGCTTGATCAGGTACGGGGTGAGCATGATCGCCACGACCAGTCCGACCACCGCAGCGATCAGAATGTTCTTCATGTCCGCTGTCCCTCTGCTCGTCCTGGCTGTACCGCCGCTATCGCTTCGACTGCCCCCGGCCCCGAGACCGGCGCTGAGCCCACGATCATGAGGGGATCACCGCGCCGGCTTCGGAGGCAATCCGATCGCCAAGGTAACGCAGTCCGGCATCCCGACTGGACTTGAACAGCACCGCGTCACCGGCCAGCAACAGCCGCTGCAGCACCCGGTGGGCGGCCTGGACGTCCGGCACCGCCTCGACCTGCACCCCCACCCGGCCGGCGGCTTCGGCGATCGGCGCGGCGCCGGCACCGACCGCCAGCAGCCGATCGATGCCGAGCGAGCCGGCCAACTCGCCGATCGCCAGATGGGCCCGCCGGGACGAATCGCCGAGCTCCAGCATCTCCCCCAGCACCGCCAATGTCCGTCGGCCGGTACCCAGCTGGGCCAGTGACCGCAGGGCGGCCCGCATCGAGTCCGGGTTGGCGTTGTAGGCGTCGTTGATCAACAGCACCCCGGTCGGCAGGTCGTGCAGTTCCATCCGCCAGCGGCTGACGATCCGAGCGGTGGCCAGGCCGTCCAGCGTCTGCGCTGCGGACAGCCCGGCCGCCATCGCCGCGGCGAACACGGCCAGTACGTTGCCGACCTGATGCTCGCCGCGCACCTGTAATCCGCGGACCGGTTCGGTCAGCGACTGCCATCCATCCGGGGTGCGGACCCGGCCGCTGACGGTGAACTCCGGAATGCCGCCGGAGTCCAGTTGTATATCGGTGGCTCGCAGGTCGGCGGCCGCGCTGCGGCCGACGGTGACCACGGCGGCCGAAGTCTGCTCCGCCATTGCCGCGACTCGGGCATCGTCGGCGTTCAGGATCGCCACTCCTCCAGAGGTGGCGGCCGGAAGTGCTTGCACCAGTTCGGCTTTGGCTCTGGCGATGTTCTCCACCGAGCCGAACTCACCGAGATGGGCAGAGCCGACATTGAGCACGACGCCGATCTGCGGCGGGGCGATCCGGGTCAGGTTGCCGATGTGACCGACCCCGGACGCGCCCATCTCGGCCACCAGGAACCTGGTCGAACTGCTGACCCGGCAAACCGTCAGCGGAACGCCGACCTCGGAGTTCAGTGAACCGATCGGGGCGATGGTCTCACCGACCCGCTGCAGCACCTGGCCGAGCATGTCCTTGGTCGATGTCTTGCCGGAACTGCCGGTGATTCCGATGATCCCCAGTTCCGGGCAGCGGTCGACAACGGCTCTGGCCAGGGCCGCGAACGCCCGCTGGACGTCGTCGACCACCACCGTCGGCATCCGGTCGATGGCTCGCCGCCCGAGGGTGGCGACCGCGCCGGCTGCGGCGGCCGCCGGTGCGAAGTCGTGTCCGTCCGCATGCTCACCGATCCGCGCGACGTACAGGCTGCCGCTGCCGGCTTCCCGGGAGTCGGTGACGACCGGGCCGTCGACCAGCACGTCGCCGCCGTGCAGGACGCCGCCGGTGATGCCGGCGATCGCGATGGCGGTCAGCGGAATCATCGGGCGGCCAGCGCTTCCTGCAACTCCTCGACATCGGAGAACGGATGCTTGACACCGCCGACGTCCTGACCCGTCTCGTGGCCCTTGCCGGCGATCACCACCGCATCGCCGCCGGTGGCCGCCGCGACCGCCGCTGCGATGGCGGCCCGGCGATCGCCGATCTCCACGATCCGGCTGCCGGACTGCCGTGCGGCGTCCTTCGCGCCGGCCAGCACCGCGGCCCGGATCGCCGGCGGCGCTTCGGATCTCGGGTTGTCGTCGGTGACGATCACCAGATCCGCTCGGCCGGCCGCTTCGGCGCCCATCAACGGTCGCTTGCCGGTGTCCCGATCACCGCCGGCGCCGATCACCACGATCACCTTGCCGGGCACGCTGCCACGGACCGCGGCCAGCACTGCGGCCAGCGCCGCGGGCTTGTGGGCATAGTCGACCACCGCCAGAAAATCCTGGCCGGCGTCGACCCGCTGCATCCGGCCGGGCACCTGCACCGTCGCCATCGCTGCGGCGGCGACGGCCGGGTCGTATCCGGCGACCTGGACGCAGGCGATGGCAGCCAGTGCGTTGGCCAGGTTGAAGGCACCGGGCAGGGCCAACTCGGTGTCGATGTCGATACCGTCCGGGCCGACGACATGCAGCCGTTGCCGGCCGGTCGGCAGGGACGTCACCTCGGTCACCCGCCAGTCTGCGTCCGGTCGACCGGACGCCGACACCGTGCTGCCGTCCGGGTGGGCGGCGGCCAATCGGCGGCCGTAGTGGTCGTCGATGTCGAACACCGCGGCCGCCGAGCGCCCGTCGAACAGCGCCGCCTTGGCCGCGAAGTAGTCCTCCATGTCGGGATGGAAGTCCAGGTGGTCCTGGCTGAGATTGGTGAAGGCGCCGACGGCATACCGGGTTCCGCCGACCCGGCCGAGGGCCAGCGCGTGCGAGGACACCTCCATCGCCACTGCCTGCACGCCGCGTTCAAGCATGATCGCCAACAGCGCCTGCAGATCCGGCGCCTCCGGGGTGGTGAAGGCGCTGGGCAACACCTCGGCCGCGGCGCTGGTGCCGCTGCCGATGTTTCGACCGGCGTTGCTGCCGATCCGGGTCATCACCGTGCCGATCAGCCCGGTGCGCAGGCCCTGAGCGGCCAGTGCGGCTTCCAGCAGGAAGCAGGTGGTGGTCTTGCCGGACGTTCCGGTGATACCGATGATGGGCAGCCGCCTGGACGGGTCGCCGTAAATCCGGGCAGCCGCCGGGCCGAGCCGCTGCCGCGGGTCGTCGGTCAGCAAGATCGGTAGGGTTCCGGCATTGCCGGCCGGCAGTCCCTCGGTGATCAGCCGGGCGCCGGCCGGGTCGGTCAGCACCGTGATGGCACCGGCCGCCAGGGCGTCCGCGACGAACCGGGCGCCGTGCACCTTGGCGCCGGGAAGTGCGGCGAACAGGTCCCCGGGACGAACGTCCTGATGCCGCAGGGTGGCCCCGGTGACCACCAGATCCGGGCCCGCCACCGGCGGCGAACCGACCACCTCGGCGAGCGCGGAGAGCTGCGCGCCGGCGGCGGATTCAGGGCGTGGCGGCGAGGTGGGCACGACCGCCAACGCTACCCGTCCAGGTTGACGTACAGCTCGCGCACCGGCGCCGCCGAACTGGACGGTGGCACATTCATCGCGTCCATCAGATAGGCGCCGAAGTCATGGAACAGCGGGGCCGCACTGGTGCCGCCCTCCCGATCGCCGCTGGGTCGATCCAACGAGATCACCACCACGTACTTCGGGTTGTCCGCCGGCAGGAAGCCGGCGAACGTGGTGGTGTACAGCGAATCGGAGTAGCGCTTGGTGTTCGGATCGACCTGCTGCGCGGTCCCGGTCTTGCCGGCCACCTGATAGCCGGGAATGGCCGCTGCCGGTGCGGTGCCGCGGTGCGCCATGTCGCCGTCCTGCATGGTTGAGGTCAGCATCGACTGCAGGGTCTTGGCCGACTTGGCCGTCATCACCGCAGTACCGGCGACGGTCGGTGCCGGGCTGACGACGCCGCCGGCGGTGGTCGACTCGATCAGCGTCGGCGGCATCCGCACCCCGTTGTTGGCGATCGCCTGGTACATCGAGGCCAGCTGCACCATCGTCATCGCGACTCCCTGGCCGATCGGGATGTTGGCGAAGGTCGAGGCGGTCCACTGCGACTTGGCCGGGGCTGCGTTCCACTTCGGCAGCAGCCCGGCGGATTCCCCGTTCAGCTGGATCCCGGTCTTGGTGCCGATGCCGAACTTGCGGAGCTGGTCGTAGACGCCCTTCTCGCCGACCCGCTGGGCCAGCATCAGGGTGCCGACGTTGCTGGACTTGGCCAGAATGCCGGTGGCCGTCATGTCCACCGGACCGTGCGACCAGGCGTCGCCGACCGTCACCCCACCCATGGCGATCCGGCCGTCGACGGTACTGACCGTCGTCGGGGTGATCAGGCCACGGTCCAGGGCGGCCGCGAAAGTGGCCACCTTGTTCACCGAACCGGGCTCGACGGGGGAGTTCACCGTCATGTTGGAAACCTCGCCCGGCCGCTTGCCGGGGATGTAGGAGGTCATCGCGACCACCTTGCCGGTGCCCACCCCGATGGCCAGCATGTTGCCACCCTTGGCGCCCATCGCGTCCACGCACCGGGCCAACATCTGTTGCCCGGTGTACTGGACGCCGGAGTCCAGGGTCAGCTGGACGGAGGTGCCGTCAGCCGCCGGTGTCTCGTCCCGGATGGTGCCGGGGATCGGCCGGCCGTGCGAGTCGACATCGACGTCCCGGGAGCCGGCGACGCCGGCAAGCGTTGCGTTGTAACGGGTTTCGATGCCGGACAGGCCGTCGCCGGTCCAACCGGTCTTGCCGACCACCGCGTCCGCCACTCCCGCACTCGGGTACTCCCGGATGTCCTGTCGTTCGCCGGATACGGCGTTCAGCGCCTCGTCCTTCTGCTTGGGATCGCTGAGCCGCAACCGGGGGTCCAGTAACGGTGCCCGAACGGCCTTCAGGATGGCGTCGTACTGGGTCGGCAGCAGATGGTCGGCGACGTAGACGTAGGACTTCTTGGAGACCATCTTGGCCAGTAGGTCGGGCCGGGTCACACCGGTCGCCGCCGGGCTGCCGGCCAGTCCGGCCATGATCAGATCCGCCACCTGCTGACGCTGCAGATCGTCGACGAACTTGGCCGGCCGGACCGCCAGCCGACGACCTTCGATGCTGAAAGCGAGTTGGACGCCGTTGCGATCGGTGATGGCACCGCGCTGGGCCGGCAGGTCGATGGTCTTGGACCGCTGATCCTCGCCGGCGGCGGCATAGCCGGCGGCGCTGACCGTCTGCACCCACACCAGTTTGGTGAGCACGGTGCCCAGCAGCATCAGCATCACCACCATCGCGGTCCGACCACGAGCCTTGTGGTTGACCCTGGCGGCGCTCACCGTCCGCACCCGCCGCCCGCGGACCGACTTCGGTTTCCGGCGGCTCGGTCGGGGCGTACTGATCACCCTGGACTGTTCGCGGGGTTCACCGGCGGTCCGGCCCCTGGCCGGCAGCGGTCGCGAAGGGCTGCGCCGCTGCCCGGATTCGGTGGATCGGCGCGAGGCCGGCTGACGGCGGGCAGGCTGACGGGGAGCCGGCTGCCGGGGAGCCGGCTGCCGGGGAGCCGGCTGCCGAGCGGCCGGCTGACGGGCGGCCGGCTGCCGGGCGGCCGGCTGCCGGGCGGTCCGAGTGTTCGGCGCTCCCCGGTGCGCACGATCGGCTGCCCGGGTACGAGGGTCGGCCATCATCGACCTCCTTGACCGACCGGCGCCGAGCCGGCTTCCCCGGCGCCGGCAGACTGGGCCGGTCGGGGGGTTCCGATGACCTTCGCCGGACCCTTGCTCGGTACCACGATGATCGCCGGATCGCCGGGCTGCACCAGACCCATTTCCTTGGCTTTGCGGGCGATCTCGGTGATCGAGTCGAGACCGGCGATGTCCCGTTGCAGCGACTCGACCCGCAACCGCAGATCGTCGGCGGAGTCCTTGGCCTGGTTGGTCCGGATACCGGCTTCGTCCGTGCGAGTGTTCAGGTACAGCACTCCGACTCCGCCGACGGCCAGCAGCGCAATGATCACGATGACGAACGGGATCTTGGCCATCGTCTCCCGGATCGGCACCCCGACCCGGGTGAGCCGCGGATCGGCCATCCGCTGAACGCGCTTGCGTCGTTTGTCGTACGCCCGGTCGGCAGCGGACATCGCCCGTGCCGCCGCAACTTTCGACGGCCGATCGGAATCGGCCGTCGGCCCGCGGCGCTTGCTGGGCATAATGGTCGTCATGCAGCTCTCCGAATCCGTTCGGCGGCCCGTAGCCGAGCCGATGCGGCCCGCGGGTTCTCGTTGATCTCGACATCGGTGGGGGCCTGCATTCCGCGGACCAGCAGCCGGTACTCCGGTTCGTGGCCCGGCAGATCGACCGGCAGGTCGATCGGTGAGGTGCTCAGCGTTCGCGGGGTGATCGCCCGCTTGACGATCCGGTCCTCCAGCGAGTGGTAGCTGAGCACCACCAGCCGACCCTGGATCGACAGCTCTTGCAACGCAAGGGGAATGGCCCGGCGCAGGCCGCCGAGCTCATCGTTGACCTCGATCCGCAGGGCCTGGAAGGTCCGCTTGGCAGGATTGCCGCCGGTGCGCCGGGTGGCCGCCGGGATACTGTCGCGGACCAGTTCGACCAGCCGGGCGCTGGTGGTGAACGGCGTCTTGTCCCGTTCCCGGACCACCGCGGCGACGATCCGCGGGGCGAACCGCTCTTCCCCGTACTCCCGAAGGATCCGGATCAGCTCGGCAGGCGGATAGCTGTTCAGCACCTCGCTCGCCGGTTGTCCGGTGGTGGGGTCCATCCGCATGTCCAGCGGCCCGTCCTGGGAGTAGGCGAAGCCGCGTTCGACCTGGTCCAGTTGCAACGAAGAGACACCGAGGTCGAAGAACGCGGCCATCAGCTGTCCACCCGCGAGATCTGTTGCCACTTCACCGATCTCGTCGTAGGTGGCATGTATCAGAGTGACTCGATCGGTGAGCCCTGCGGCCTCGATCCGGCGGCCGGCGATGTCCAACGCGGCCGGGTCGCGATCCAACCCGATGATGCGCAGCTCCGGATGCTCGCCCAGCAGCCGGATGGTGTGGCCGGCCATCCCGACAGTGGCGTCGATCAACACCGCACCCGGCCGGTCGAGGGCCGGTGCGAGCAGTTCTGAAACTCGGCCGGCCAGCACCGGGATATGGATGCGGGACAACGGATCCGACTGCCCGTCTGCGCTGTGGTCCGCTCGGGCGTCCTGCTGATTCACCTGTCCCCCTCTCCCTGGTCGCCGGCTGTCTGCTGATGTGTGGTCTCGCGAGCCCCGGGCTCTTCGGTGTTCGGGTTCGGTCGGGCAGCGTCGGTCGGATCGGCGGATCTCCTGCTTCCTGGTCCCCACCCGCCGTTGGTACCTGGCACGGGGGAAGGCGCGTCAGGGACTTCGGCGGGTGCAGGCCGGGCAACAGGGGCGTCGCCGGTCGACGAATCTCAACCGGGCTGTTCGGTGTGCAATGTCCCCCTCACCGGATTGATGTAGGCAGCCTCTTGGCGCGCCTCGTAGGACTCCCATTCGGCCGCGTCCCAGATCTCCATCCGCCGGCCGATCCCGGTGATCACCACGTCCTTGGACAGCCCTGCGTACTCCCGTAATCGGCCCGGAACGCTGACCCTGCCCTGGCCGTCCGGCAGCTGCGAGTCGGCGTTGGCCAGCATGAACCGCTGATGGCCACGGGCTCGCTCGTCGGTGATCTCGGCGTTGATCGCTGCCTCGGCGAATTGTTCGAAGCCGGCGGCGGTGAGCACGTACAGGCAGCGGTCCTGACCCTTGGTCAGCATCACGCCGCCCGCGAAATCGTCGCGGTATCGGGCCGGCAGGGTGACCCTGCCCTTGTCGTCCATCCGCGGGGTGTAGGTGCCGTAGAAGCCGCCGGTTGCCATTGCTCGGCCACCTCCCACCTCCACTCGGCCGGGCGACCCGAGGAGAGGCCTGCCCTGACCCCAGACTGTGCCACACTTCCCCACTTTCTGCCACCAACACACCGGATCTGCCCGGCAGACCGGCTGATCTGCTCTCTCGGATGCCATTGCCGCAGTTCACAGTGGTGGAGCGAAGTGGGTGAGAGCGGTCGGTCGAGGTCGCCAATGCTGCCTGTACCGGGCACCGCCAGCTGAATAGGATCGGCGCAGGCCCCCCTACCGGACAACTGTTTCCGCCGATTGGCGTCACCGACGTCCTGATTTGGCAGACTGGACTTCATTACCTGCTCTCAGCAGGATTCCGGAAGAACAGCAGGTCCGATCGGGAGGTCATTCGTGGCACAGCATCTGCAGTCCGAGGCACCGCCGCTTGGCGGTGTTTCGGACCAGCCCGAGGTCGCCCGGAACGGCCAGCCAGAGCCGACCATGACCGGCCGGCCGCCGGAGGCGATGGGCGTGGAGCAGATCGCGCAGGTCGGCCAACGGATCGCCGCGTCGGTGGGCAAGGTGGTGCTCGGCAAGCCGGACGTCATCCGACTGACCACCATCGCGCTGCTCACCGAAGGGCATCTGCTGATCGAGGACGTGCCTGGCACCGGCAAGACCAGCCTGGCCAAGGCGATGGCCCGTTCGGTGAGCGGCACCGTCAGCCGAGTCCAGTTCACCCCCGACCTGATGCCCTCAGACGTCACCGGGGTGAGCGTCTACGACCGGCCGTCCAGCCAGTTCGAGTTCCGACCGGGACCGGTGTTCGCGAACCTGGTGGTGGCCGACGAGATCAACCGGGCCTCCCCCAAGACGCAGTCGGCGCTGCTGGAGTGCATGGAGGAACGGCAGGTCACGGTCGATGGCACCACCTATCCGCTGACTAGGCCGTTCCTGGTGCTCGCCACCCAGAACCCGGTCGAGATGGAGGGCACCTACCCGTTGCCGGAAGCCCAGAAGGACCGGTTCCTGGCTCGGACCGCGATCGGCTACCCGGATCCGGCGTCCGAGGTGGCGATGCTGGCCGGCCGCGACCACCTCGATCCGTTGGACGCGTTGGCACCGGTCACCGATCAGGCCACCATGGCTGCGATGATCGCCGGGGTCTCCCGGGTCCATCTGGCTCCCGAGTTGCGGACGTACATCGTCGAGTTGATCGGCGCCACCCGCAACACTCCCGAGGTACGGCTGGGCGCGTCACCGCGGGCGGTGCTGCACCTCGGCAAGGCCGCCAAGGCCGCCGCCGCGCTGGACGGCCGCGGCTTCGTGGTGCCGGACGACATCCAGCGGCTGGCGCCGGTGGTGCTGGCGCATCGACTACTGCTCACCGTCGAGGCGCACGCGGCACACCGATCGGCGGAGGACATCATCGGCGGCTTGATCAGCCGGGTGCGGGTACCCCGTGGCAGCGGTGGCTGACGCCTCGGCGAGCTCGGCGCGGGCCAGCCGTGGGATGACGACCCGCGGTCGATGTCTGCTGGCCGGCGGGCTGGCCGCCGCGGTCTGCGCCTTCCTGCTGGACGAACGCGACCTGCTGCGGGTCGGGATCCTGGCGGCCGTCCTGCCGTTGGCCGCCTATCTGTTGACTGCCACCCGGCGTCCCCGGATCGAGGCCTCCCATCAGGTGCTGCCGGATCGGCTGTCGCCCGGCGCCATCGGCCAGGTGACGCTGCACCTGACCAATGTCGGCACTGCCCGGACCCGCACCCTGGAGCTGTCCGAACCGGCCACCGCCGATCTCACCGCAGGCATGCGCTGCCTGCTGCCGGGCCTGCGCCGCGGCCGGGCGGCCCAAGCCACCTACCGGTTGTATGCGGTTCGCCGGGGCCGGTTCGAACTCGGCCCGCCGCAGGTGCGCTTCTCCGATCCGTTCGCGCTCTGGGAGGACGTCCGCATGCTCGACGCCCGCACCGAGGTGCTGGTGGTACCGGCAACGACGGCCCTCGCCGGTCTGCCGGCCGGCGCCGGCAATCGGTCGGCGGCCTCCGGTAAGGCGGCCATCGGGTCGGTCGGCGGCGATCCGGACATCACCATCCGCAACTACCGCAGCGGCGACGACATCCGCACCATTCACTGGCGGGCATCGGCTCGGCACGACGAGCTGATGGTGCGTTTGCAGGAGCCGGTCTCGCACGGCGGCGCGGTGGTGCTGTTGGACAACCGGGCGGTCGCGCACCGGGGTACCTTCGCCGGGTCCAGCATCGAGCCGGCCGTCACCCTGGCGGCATCGATCAGCCTGCATCTGCTGGCCACCGACCACGAGGTCCGGCTGACCGCGCACAACGGCGAGGTGATCGCGCATGGGCACGACATCTCCGACGACGTGCTGGCCGGCCTGGCGGTCCTGGAGCCGGACGACGATCCGACCCTGCAGCTGACCCCGGTGGGCACCGCCGGAATGCTGATCGCCATCCTCGGCGCCGTCGACAAGACTGCGGTCCGGCAGCTGGTGGCCAGCCGGCCGCGCGGCGTGCAGGCCGTCGCCCTGTTACTGGACGTCGGCGACTGGATGCAGCCGGGCGACCAGCCGGCAGCAGCTGCTGCCGAGTCCCGCAACATCCTGGAGTCGGGTGGCTGGCGCACGGTGATCGTCCGTCGCGGCGACGACATCGCCGACATCTGGCGGCAGGCATGTCGATCCAGCGACGGGTTCTCCGCGGTTCGCAGCAGCGCCACGGCCACCCCGCCATCGGCAGCGCGACCACTGGCGGGCACCCGGTGACGGCCACCGCGATTCGGCCGCCCGGATCCGTCCGGCACCCGCCCCGTCCCACCGCGCCGCCGACCGGTCAACGGCCGGCCGCCGCGCCGTCGGCCGATCGACTCTGGATCGGTCCGACGCTGGTCGCTGCATTGTCGGTGCTGGCCGGCTCGTCCGCCCTGAGCTCGACCGTCCAGGGCGGCGGTTGGGTGGTGCCGTTGATCGAGGTGGTCGGCGTCATCTGGTTGCTCGGCATCGGCAGCCGGCTGCTCAAGTCCCCCGCACCGGTCACCGTGTTGGTCCAGTTCGCCGGGCTGGTGGTCGCCCTCACCGGCCTGTTCACCACCAGCGGCTGGGGCGGGTTCCTCCCGAACACCGCCGTCCTGCGGGAATCCGGCGACCTGCTGTCCGGCGCCTGGCAGCAGATCCTGGTGACGGTGCCGCCGGCACCGTCGTCGGTGGAGCTGTCGTTCCTGATCTGTCTGACAGTGGGCACCACCACGCTGATCGTCGACTTCCTGGTGGCCGAGGCCCGCTCGCCGGCGCTGGTCGCGCTGCCACTGCTCTGTCTGTACTCGGTGCCGGCGTCCATCGCCACCGACCAGTTGCCCTGGTTGGCGTTCGTCGCGCCGGCCGCGCTGTATGCGGTGCTGCTGGCCATCACCGGACACATCGGCGCCCGATCGCGCGGCCGCACCAGCGTCGGCCTGGTCGGCACCGCCTTGATCATTGCCGCGATCGCGACGCTGTTTTCCGTGGTCGTCGGTGATTCCGTCACCGGGATCGGCACCCAAGGCCGGCTGCCACGGACCGCCGCCGGCGGCGGCTCCGAGATCGGCCTGTCGCCGTTCACCTCACTGCGCGGCGATCTTCAACGCTCCGATCCGGCCAACCTGCTGACCGTGTACGGCCTGCCCGGCCCGAACTATCTGCGGACCACCGCGCTCGAGACCTGGACACCGACCGGACGGGTCGGCTTCTCCGCCCCCAGTCTCGACGACGACGCATCGGCCAACGGCACCCTGCCGGGCGTCGATCCGGGTGGCAGCGACGTGGTGTCGATCCGGATCCGATCCCAACTGTTCTCTGACTCCTTCCTGCCGATCTTCGCTCGTACGGTGTCGGTGGCCGGACTGGACAGCGAGTGGCAGTTCGACCAGCAGCTCGGCACGGTGCACCGGGAGAAACGGCTGAATCCGCGCACCTACACCATGCGGGCGGCGTTCCCGGTCCCCAACGCCGTCGACCTGCGGGAGGACACCGTCAGCCCCACCGAGGCGCTGGTGGCCACCCCGGGAGTACCGGACGAGGTGCGACGGGCGGCGGAGGACATCACCTCGCAGGCAGCGACACCGTTCGACAAGGCGGACGCGTTGCGCAAGTACTTCACCGACCCGACCAACGGCTTCGTCTACTCGTTGTCGGTACCAGGCGGCACCACCGGGAACGCGCTGACCGATTTCCTGGCCAACAAGAAGGGCTACTGCGAGCAGTACGCAACGACGATGGCGATGATGTTGCGCACCATCGGTATCCCGACCAGGGTCGCCGTCGGCTTCACCCAGGGCACCAAACAGAGCGACGGTTCGTCGCTGATCACCACCAACGATGCACATGCCTGGGTGGAGGTGCGGTTCGACCAACACGGCTGGGTGCAGTTCGACCCGACACCGCTGGGCGGCGGCGTCGGTAACCAGCAGGGCTTCGACGAGGCCGCACCAGTGGCGCCGAGTACCACGGTAACGGCCGGGACATCGGCATCCGAGGACACCACCACCGCCAAGAACTCCGCTCAGCTGCCCGATGGCGGCGCCGGTAACCGCCCGGACGACGGTGGCACCGACAGCGCCGGTTCGGCCTCCGCAGCGCAGCCGACCGGTCTGGCGATCGTGCCGGCGGCAATCTGGTGGACCCTGCTGGGGCTGGCGGTGCTGGCGGCGCTGCTGTCGACGCCGCGGCTGGTTCGTCTGCTGCGGCGACGGCGGCGGCTGGCAACCGCGGATGCTGGGGGGGCTGGGGCGGCCAGTGCCGCCTGGGCCGAGGTGGAGGACCTGGTCGTCGATCACGGCATTCCGCTGCGTCCCACCGAGTCGTCCAGGGCGATGGCGAACCGGTTGGCCAGGACGTCCAGGTTGACCGAGAATGCCCGGAATCGGTTGCGGGGCTTGGTGATCGCAGCCGAGCAGGAGTGGTACAGCGTCGATCCGGGACAGTCGGACACCACCGGCAAGGAGCTGGTGGCAGCGGTGTCCGCAGTGTCCGAGAGCCTGAACCGCTCATCCCCCCGGTCGCGGTTGGATCGACTGGTACCGCGGAGCATCCGGCCGTCGTCCCGGGATTGATCGCATCCTGCGCTCACTAGTATCGACACCATGAGAGTCGTCGTCATCGGCGGTACCGGGCACATCGGTACCTATCTGGTCCCCCGACTGGTGCAGGCAGCGCACGAGGTACTGGTGGTCAGTCGCGGGCAGCGCGCTCCGTACTCGCCGAGCGGTCTGTGGACCGCCGTCCGGACCGTCACCATCGATCGGGGCGCGGCCGAACAGGACGGATCGTTCGGTACCCGGATTGCCGAGCTCAAGCCGGATGTCGTCATCGATCTGACTTGTTTCACTCCTGCCAGCGCCGAACAGCTGGTGGACGCGCTCCGCGGCCGGGTCCGGCATTTCCTGCACTGCGGGACCATCTGGGTGCACGGGCCCAGCAGCTGTGTGCCGACCACCGAGGACCAGCCGCGGCGGCCGATCAGCAGCTACGGCACGAACAAGGCCGCCATCGAGGAGTACCTACTCGGGCAGGCCCAGCGCGATGGATTCCCGGCCACCGTGGTGCATCCCGGCCATATCACCGGACGCGGCTGGGTGCCCGTCAATCCGGCCGGGAACGTCAATCCTGCCGTCTTCCAGCAGCTGGCGGAGGGACGACGACTGGCTCTTCCCGACAACGGGATGGCAACCGTCCAGCACGTGCACGCCGACGATGTCGCGCAGCTGTTCGTTGCGGCGATGGCCCACCGGTCGGTCAGCATCGGCGAGAGCTTCCATGCGGTGGCAGCGACCGCTCTCACGCTGCGCGGTTACGCCGAGGCTGTTGCCGGTTGGTTCGGTCAGCAGGCGGAGCTGGACTACCTGCCCTGGGCGCAATGGAGCGAGCAGAGCGATCCGGAGGATGCCCGGGTCACCGACGATCATCTGTCGCACAGTCCGCACTGCAGCATTGCCAAGGCTCGACGTCTGCTGGGCTTCCAGCCGCGGTACACCTCGCTGGACGCTGTCCGCGATGCGGTGGATGCGATGGTGGCAGCCGGCCAGATCGACACCGACAGCAGTCGCTGACTCCGGTCAGCCTTCCTGGTCGAACCGGCGGCGGAGTCGCTCTTCCATTCGTTCGGACAGGCTGTTGGCGGGTCGGGGCGTCTTCGGCGTGACAGTTGTTGCGGTGTTGCGGCCGCGGCCCGGTATGCCGAAGACGAACAGGCCGACACCGGCCACCATCACCAGGAACCCGACGACCGACACCACCACGCCGAGCGCCAACACGTTCTGGGTGGCGATGACGCCGACCACCAGGCACACCAGACCCACCACGAACAGCGCGGCCGCGGCGATCGGTCGCCGGCGTCGCATCCGCGTGACATCGACGCTGGTGGCGAACTTCGGATCTTCCTCGTAGAGCGCGCGTTCGATCTCGTCGAGCATGCGCTGCTCGTGCTCGGAGAGTGGCATCGGTCCCTCCTGAAGCACCCGGGCAATGGGCCTTGGTGGATCGTGACCCGCACGTCGACGGGTCGGTGGCCGACAGTCAAATGACTGTCTGCTGTCCAGAATACGAGCACAGCGGCGTTGCGACTACCCGCCGGGGAAATCTCCACCCGCACGAAGGTGTTATTCGCCCGAACGGGAGCGGCTCGACGGCGGCCTCCAATGCTGTCGACCGGCTCCTCCTCGCTCCGTCGATCGGTCTCCCCCGCCCTGGCGCGAACCGGCGGACCGCTCGAGCAGGCTGGCCGGGCGGAGGACAGCGGCGGCGCCGAACCGGGCCGACACCTGGTCCATGGTGGACTCTGCCTCCTTCCAGCCCGGCCGATCGTCGACGGCGTCCAGGGTCAGCTGTCGGCTGACCGACGAAGTGCCCGTCAGCCCCTCCAGCCGGACGCCGACCAGCCGCACCCGTCGTCCGCTGCCCAACCGATCGAGCAGTGTCACCGCGGCGGCGTGGATGGTCCTGGCCAGATCGGTCGGTTCATCCAGGGTGACGGCCCGGCTGAGCGTGCTGAAGTCGTCGTAGCGGATCTTCACCGACACCGTCCGGCCCTGTCGGCCGGCCGCTCTGGCCCGCCTGGCCGTCCGGTCGGACAGCGCCAGCAGCTCGCGGCGCAGGAATACCGCGTCGGCCGAATCGACCGCGAAGGTGGTTTCGGCGCCGATGGACACCTCGGCCACGTCGGGGGTGACGGACCGCTCGTCCCGGCCCCAGGCCAAGTCGTGCAGCTTGCTGCCGGCGGCGGCGCCGATCCGGCGGATCAACCAGTCCCGGTCGGTGACGGCCAACTCGCCGACGGTGGTGATGCCGAGCGCGTACAGGGTCTTCTCCACGGCCGGTCCGACACCCCAGAGCGCACGCACCGACAGCGGGTGCAACAAGGTGATGACGTCCTGCGGCGGGACGATCAGCAGTCCGTCCGGTTTGGCCAATCCGGAGGCCAGTTTGGCGACGAACTTGGTCGACGATGCGCCGACGGTGGCGGTCAGGTCGAGTTCGTCCTTGATCCGTTGCCGCAGCGCGGTCGCGATGCTGCCCGGCCGGCCACTGAGCCGGCCGGCGCCGGCCACGTCCAGAAATGCTTCGTCCACCGACAACTGCTCGACCAGCGGCGTGACGTCGGCGAAGATCGCCATCACCTGCCGGGACACCTCGGCGTACAGCCCCGGTTCCGGCGGCACCACGGCGATGCCGGGGCACAGCATCTTGGCCCGGCCGATCGGCATGCCGGAGCGGACGCCGGTGACCCGGGCCTCATAGCTGGCCGACAGCACCACACTGCGCCCGCTGAGACCGGCAACCATCATCGGCCGGCCCCTCAGGTCGGGTCGGCGGCGCAGCTCGACGAAGGCGAAGAAGGCGTCCATGTCGACGTGCAGCATGGTGCAGGCTCGGTCATCGACGGCGCTCGGATCGACGGTGACGTGCCGTCGGCCGTCCGCGCTGACACCCACGGTCAGCCGTCCCTGGTGGCGAGCAGGTACAGGTCGGCGGCGATGTCGCGGAACGGCGGGGCGCCGGCCAGCTGATCCTCCAGCGCGGCCAGTCCGGCGGCCCCCTGCGGTTGAGCCTGCAATACCGCGCCGGGGACCAGCCCGGCGACGACGCCGACGCCCCGGACCAGGGTGATGGCCAGCCCGGCGCCGGTGAGTAACCGGGTGATCGCATCGACGTCGTACCGGCGACGCAGCGGATCGGCGGCGCCGAAGGTCCCCGACTCCTCGGTCGCCACCGCGGTCGCCTCGGCGAACCGGCCGGCCATCCCGAGCGCCAGGACCGCTGCCGGTCGACCGGCGACCAGCAGCGACAAGGTGCCGCCGGGGCGCAGCGCCGCCACCATCGCCGCGATCGCCGCGACCGGGTCGTCAACCGACTCCAGAACGTGATGGCAGAGCACCAGGTCGGCGGCCCCGGCCGGCACGGCCGAGCCGAGTGCTTCCGTGTCGGCCTGCACGCCGCGCACCCGATCGGCGACACCGGCTTCGCTGGCCCGCCGACGCAAGGTGGCAAGTGCATCCATCGACGGGTCGACCACCGTCACCCGACAACCGTCGACCGCCAGCGGGACGGCCCGGGTTCCGCTACCGCCACCGACATCGATGACCCGCAGTGCATCGCCCGCCACCAGAGCGTCGAGCGCCCGACCGACCGGATCGCCGGCACCGCGGTGCAGGTCGATCATCGCGGACCTCCGACCGAACAGAACGGGACATCGCGCCGCGCCGGCGCGAGCGGACCAGAGAGGCGGCCGCCTGCTGCGAGCGTATCGGCGGGGACCGACAGCAAGCGGAACGGCTCGCCCTGCTGGCCGGAGGGATCGCAGCAAACCGGAAAGCAATGGTGCCCGGACCTTGGATCATGCTCGGTCGCATCCAGTCGTCCCTGCGGGGCGATCCGATCGTCCGCCGGCCAGCCGCCGCCCCGGCGACGGGTCGGCCGCCGGTTCCGGCCCGTTCGTGGCGCCGCCCGGCGGTCTCTGCCAGATCGCGGCGGTGAGGGTCCAGCGCACCCCGGTAGGTTGAGGTCGTGCTCGTCGCCAGTGTGCTCAGCCTCAAGGGTGGGGGGGTGGGCAAGACGACGGTGACGCTCGGGTTGGCGTCAGCTGCAGCGCACCGCGGCGTGTCGACGATCGTGATCGATCTCGATCCACAGGCGAATGCGTCGGCAACGCTGGATCCGGACCACGATCCGTCCTCGGTCGATGGCCGCGCAACGGTCGCCGATGTGCTGACCGATCCGCGGCGCCGGGTCGTCCGGGAAGCGCTGCGCGGAACGAGCTGGGGTGACGGTCTTCGACTGCTGGTCGGCAGCGAGGACGGTGAGGCGCACAACCATCCGGATCCGGGCGCCAAGCACCTGAGCCGGCTGGCGACCGCGGTCGGCAAGCTGCCCGGGCATCCTGAACTGGTGTTGATCGACTGCCCGCCATCGCTCGGCCAATTGACCCGCAGCGCGCTGGTGGCCAGCGATCGGGCGATCCTGGTGACCGAGCCCTCGCTCTACGCCGTTGCCGGGGTGCAACGTGCCCTGCAGGCAGTGCAGGCGGAGCGCGCAGCGCATCAACGGGGTCTGCAGCCACTCGGAGTGGTGATCAACCGGGTCCGGCCGCGATCCGCCGAGCATGCGTTCCGGCTCGGAGAACTGCGGGAGCTGTTCGGACCGCTGGTGCTGCAGCCGACCCTGCCCGATCGGAGCGCCATTCAGCAGGCGCAGGGAGCGGCGGTGCCGATCCACGCCTGGCCGACCCCCGGCGCCCAGGAGGTCGCCGGGATGTTCGACGCGTTGCTGGACCGGTTGTTGCGGGCCGGCGGCCTCAGCCGGCGAGTGACGGCGAAGCGGTGAGTCTGGATTCCACCAGATCGAGGAACTCGGCGGTCTGTCGGAGCATGTCGTCGGCCTCCCGGGCACCGATCGCCCTGGCGATGCCGGCCTCGGCCAGTTGACGCTTGCCGGCACCGGCCCGGAAGAACGCCGCCCACTCCGCCAGATCGGGTGCCACCCGGCCCAGCAGGTCCCAGGCGTTGCCCAGCCGCCCGCGACCGGGTCGGGCCCGGGAGGCCAACAGGGCCGCCGCCCCGCGCAGTGCCGCCAGGTGTGCTGCCGCATACCTTTCGGCCGGATCCGCCGCCCGAATGGCCGTTCCCAGCCCGCGGCCGGCGTCGGCCAGCAGGTCTCGTGATGCCCTGGTGACGGGCGGCTGCGGGCCGATCGTGTGCGTCTTCATGGGGTGTACCCCTCTCTGTGTGGCCCTGTGCGGTGACCCGCGATGGTGGTGGATCGATGATCGAACATGTGTTCGATGATAGTCCTCGACGCCGACAACTGCCACCCGTGCTGCCCGATTCTGGCCTGATCGTGGTCTGATGGAGCTCATGTTGGTCGAGCACTCCGACAACGCCCATCTGGACGTGTCGATCAGGGCGCTCAATCCGGCCGACTTCGCCGCCCGCGCCGACGATCTGATCGGGATCTACATCTCTGCCATGCGATATCCGCCCGGCAGCGCCGCCGGTCGCCGCCACCTGTGGGAAGAACACAGTGGACGGGACGGCTTCGGTTGCATCGCCGCCGTCGGGACCGATGACGCACCGGTGGCGTTCTGTTACGGCTACACCGGACAGGACGGACAGTGGTGGCACAACGAGGTGCGCCGCGGCCTGGCCGAGTCGGCCGCCGACTGGCTGGACGACTATGTGGAGCTCACCGAGTTGCACGTCCGGCCGGATTGCCAAGGGCGTCAGCTGGGCGAGCAGGTGCTGCGCCGGTTCCTGGCGACGCGCAGCGAGCAGCGGGTGCTGCTGTCCACCCCGGAGGGCGACAACCGGGCCTGGCGCTTGTACCGGAGATTGGGCTTCCGGGACGTGTTACGCAGGCACCGGTTCACCGGTGATCCGCGCCCCTTCGGCATCCTCGGACACCACCTTCCGATCGACAGCTGAGCCGCCAGGTCGACTCACATCCGCCGACCGGCACCACCAGAATCAGCTCACAGCCGGGTCAGCAGCTGGGCCAGCGCGTCGAGTCCCATCTCGCCGGCCTGCAGCGCTGCGGTGTGGAAAGCCTTGGGGTCGAACGCATCTCCGTGCCGGGCCCGAGCGGCATCCCGACCCTGCAGCCACATCCGCTCCCCCACCTTGTACGCCGGCGCCTGGCCGGGCCAGCCGAGGTAGCGGTCGATCTCGTCCTTGGCGTGTGCCGGGTCGGAGATGGTCCGGGTGAGCAGGAACTCCAGACCGAGTTCCGGTGTCCACCGCTCCCCTTCGTGGAAACCGGCGCCGGTCGGGATCTCCAACTCCAGGTGCATGCCGATGTCGACGATCACTCTGGCCGCCCGGAACAGCTGGGCGTCCAGCATGCCCAGCAGGTCGCCGTCGTCATCCAGATAACCCAGCTCACGGACCAGCCGCTCGGCGTACAACGCCCACCCCTCGGCGTGCCCGGAGGTGCCGGCCAGCAGTCGCTGGAAGTCGTTGAGGTGTTCCCTGGAGGCAACGGCGGTAGCGATCTGCAGATGATGGCCCGGAACGCCTTCGTGATACACGGTGGTGGTCTCCCGCCAGGTGGGGAAGGTCTGCCGACCCTCCTCCACCGACCACCACATGGTGCCCGGTCGGGAGAAGTCGTCCGTCGGTCCGGTGTAGTAGGCACCGACGCCGCCGCCGGGCGGGGCGATCTTGCAGGCCAGCGTGCGCATCGGCCCCTCGACAAGGAAATGCGACTTGCTGAGTTCCTCGACGGCCCGGTCGGACAGCTCCTGCATCCACTGCTGCAGTCCGTCCTTGCCCTGCACCTGGTACCGGGGATCGTCATCGAGTTTCTTGGCCGCGCCGGCCGGCCCGGCGCCCGGGGCCACCCGCTCGGCCACCTCGACCAGTTCCCGCTCCAGCGCCAGGAACTCCTGCCAGCCCCAGGCGTAGGTCTCCGGCAGGTCGACACTTGCGCCGAGGAAATACCGCGACCCGAGGACGTAGCGCTCCTCCCCGACCGCGTCCCTTTCGCCCGCCTGCGGCGCCATCTCGGACCGTAGGAACTGGCCGAGATCGGCATAGGCGGAGTCGGCGGCGGTGGCTCCGGCTACCAGATCCTTGGCCAGTGCTCCCGGCCGCTCGGCGGAAGCCGCCAGCCCGGCAAAGAACCCGGAGCCTCCGGACAAGCCGGCGTAGGTGTCGCACTGCTCGGCGCACTTGGTCACCTGGCGCCGGGCCGAGATCTTCCCGTCGGCAGCGGCGGCCGCCAGACTGGCCCGATAGCCGGCCAGCGCGGTCGGCACGGCCTGCATCCGCCGGGCGATGGTCGCCCACTGCTCGTCGGTCTCGGTGGGCATCAGATCGAAGACCTGCCGGATGCTCTGCACCGGAGAGGCGATGACGTTGAGGTCGGCGAGCGCCCAGCCGCTGTCCAGTCGGTCCCTCTCCACCCCGAGCCGCTCACCCAGCACCTCAGCGGCCAGCACTTCGCGATCGTCGGCCGGCTGGGTGGCGGCCATCGCCGCCAGTGTGCTGTCGACCAGCTCCCGCATTGCCCGATGACCGTCCGGCGACAGGTCGTCCAGCCGATCGTCGTGACCGGGACGGCCGAGATAGGTGGCCAATGTCGGGCTCTGGGCGGCGAGGTCATCGACCACCCCGTTGGAGATCTCGGTGATGGACGTGCGGGGCTTCGTCATGGCGGAAAACCTACGCTGTGCGCCGGGCACGCCGACATCGAGCCCGCCCCGGCCGGCGAGGATCAACTCCGATTCTTCGGTGACCAGAGTGACAGAACGCGACAACAAGATCCTCGATACCGAAGTTGATCCTCGCATCATGAGCATCCAGCCAGACCGTCGTAAACCGCGAGCCTGCACCCCCCGACTACATCACGAGCACGCCCCTCATGTCTCGCAACACTCTTCGAACGCAGGCAGTGCTTCGAACCGCCGGCGTTATAGCAATAGCTGTCGTGTCATTCGCACCTGCTGCAAAGGCAACGGCAGGGAACACTGCAGCACTTCCTGCTAGTGATCTTGTCGTAGACCGTTGCACGGATAACAATCTCGCTTTGCCAGTGAGCTCGATAACGAACCTCAGCCGAGGAGGGTACGAGGCTGCATTCCGCGTGGGAGATGGCTCCTTGGCCGTCAAAACAGTGGCTCCTATTGGATTCGACCCGTCATCCGTCAGCGATGCCGAATTACAAGAATACGGCTACTCGTCTAGGCCCGCGACGGGAAGTGAAGACTACGACGGGTGGGTGCGAAACAATCCCCGCATCACACGTCTAACGAACTCTGCGCTTTGTCAGTCTAAGATGATGGCTGATATTCAAAAGGACACTTCAAACTGGGCAGGCCATGGATTGCAGGGCAGCTCAGGGAGCATCAAGTATGTGGAAATGAATTGGATTACCCCGACCGTGTACGGGTCGGGCAGCGGAGGGTGCTCAGGAAATTCCGCCATGACCGCCTGGGCCGGTCTCAGCACGTCTAACTACACCGGGCTTATTCAAGCCGGATACAACCATTCCCCGAATTATTACGGCTGGTATGAGTACCTCAGCCCCACTTCGTCGGCGGGTCAAATCCTTGATTACGATACCGCATCGTACGCGGGCGCGGAGCTTAACACGCAGACCTGGTACAACGATTCCCAGGGATGGGCTTACTTTCGAAACACGAATTTGACGTCAGGGACGCCCGGAGGGTTGCACGTAAAGGCCCTTGGACAGTCGTCCTTCTGGGACGGAACTCACGCTGAATGGATATCGGCGGAGCGGATTTCGTCTGGGGGACTGGTACCGCTAGCCAAGCACACTCCGGTGAATATTACGTCTGCAAAGTGGAAAAAGTTGCTGTCCGGATCACTCTATGGCGGATACGATGCGCAGGGCGGAAGCCGCGTCAACATCGATATGCCGAACGAAAATCCGTCTGGATGGCAGTCCCCTACTAGCTTCTCGTCCAACTGGGTATCGTGCGGATCATAGTCGGATTTGTTACGGAAGGGAAATCTCGACAAGAATGTTTTCATCAGCATCGTACGCTGTCAATCGCGCGCTCCAAGTAGGACTGTACACTGGGAGGTTGAAGGAGTACCAGCCTTCGCCAAGATCTTGTGAGCCCATCGTCTGCGACGGGTACCTTACCGATTCGAGTGTACCGACATAGGGATCAGTGATAGGCGACTCCGATGATGCCGCATCTATCTCGACTTTGGCTACGCCTGGACCGACGGCGCCCGCATAGGAGTGAGCTCCGTCAGTCTGATCTGTCCTGACCAAGTACATGACCTCGGTGTTTGAGGAGAGATTAGCCGTCGTTGTGATTCGCCCTCGACGCACACACAGAGTTCCCCTGCCTGGTGCACCATCGACTGTGTACATAACATTGTCGCTCATCTGATCAACCGGTCGAGCGGCAGGAGTCGACCCTAGTGGGATGGGGGGAGAGCTGCCGTAACGCGCGAGGGGCACGACAGCCGATTCCGCAGGCTGACTGCAGACCGAGGGATTTGACGGTTGTTGAACAAAGGTCTGGGCAGGCACTTCCTTCTCACTTAGGGATGTTCGAGAGGATAGACTTGAACTAGCCGACCCTATCGCCCTGGCATTATTATCGATCCTCGAGGTATTAGTCGAGACTATAACACCTGTCGGATTCTCAGTACCACTGAGCGTATGCTGCGCACCTGACAGTGCTGGAATAATGGCGACTCCTGCTGTCGCCGCTGCGACTGTGACAACGCTCGCCCACATCCGGCGATAGCGCCGTCGTGCTCTGCCGGTTTTCAGAAGTGCCAGCACCCGCTCCTCGTCCGGCGTTGCTTTGCTGATGCGAGAAAGAAGTGCTTGCCGAATCTCGGCGGACTCTTTTAAACTATCCTGTGCGGGTTGGGTCATGGTTGCTCCTGTGAAGTACATTCTTGGACATGTAGATGTGAAGTTTTCGTTGCGGTCTGGCGAAGAGCTTTGAGCGCCTGAGAGACATGTGATCGAGCGGTGGCACGACCGCAACCCATTCGGTCAGCGATCGCTTGATCATCCATGTCATAGAGGTAGCGAAGAGCCACAGCTGCAAGCTGTCGCGGCGGCAGGGTAGCTAACATACTGGCAATTTCCAATCTCTGCTCGACCTTTTCGAATACCCCCTCGACGCGAACCTCGGGAACCTCGGCCACCGAGTCAGTCTTTCTCCGCACTTCTTTGCGAGCGTGGTCGAAGAAGACCGTGGTGATGACCCGTTCCACGTAAGCTTTCGGATGATCCATCTCTCTGATGGAGCGCCACCGGGACTCTGCTTTCATCAGCGCGTCACCGAGGACATCATGGGCGAGGTCACGGTCGCCAGAGAGCGCAGCTGCGTAGGCCCTGAGGCCCGCGAGGTGCTCGTGAAGGAACGTCGTGAACTCTAGTGCCATCCCCTCTGTTCGCCTCCTTGAGACCGTTCTGACGCCTGGAAGATCGGGTCTTCTATTGAACGTCATGAGACACACGATCTGTGCAGCGGCGAAGGGTCATGGCAAAAGTTCCGTTGCCAGGGCAGTGGCGATCCTCGGGTCACTGAAGGGTGGTCCTCGCCGCCCGGAAGCTGACCCTTGCCGGAGTGGGCGGGGGTTGCCGGGCCCGGGCAGTGAAACGCCCGCCCACCACCTGCGGGCGGCAGGTGGCGGACGGGCGATCGGGGGCGGCTGTCGGGCCGCGCCGGCTCAGCTGCAGCCGGAGGTGGAGCCGCAGCCTTCGCAGACATAGCAGGCTCCGGACGGTCGCATCTTGGTGCCGCAGGTGAAGCACAACGGCGCGTCGGCGGACTTGCCGATCACCATTTCCAGCAGCTCGGTGGACGAGCCGGCCGACGTCGCTCTCGCGGTTTTGGCGACCGTGCTGGCGGCCTCGACGCTGTCGGTGGCGGCGTCGGTCCGCTCGACGCCGGCCGAGGCAGGACGGGCGTCGACGGTGGCGGCCAGTTCGTCGATGCCACCGGAGTTACCGTCGGCGGCGGTGTCCAAGCCGTGGCCGGCCACCTGCACGGCACGTTCGGTGGCCGAGAAGATGCCCATCTCGGCGCGCTTGTCCACTGGCAGGTAGTCCAGCGCGATCCGGCGGAACAGGTAGTCCATCACCGAGGTGGACAGCCGGATGTCCGGGTCGTCCGTCATCCCGGCCGGCTCGAACCGCAGGTTGGTGAACTTCGCGACGTAGCTCTCCAGCGGGATGCCGTACTGCAGTCCGACCGACACCGCGATGGAGAAGGCGTCCATCACGCCGGCCAGCGTCGAGCCCTGCTTGCCGAGCTTGACGAAGATCTCGCCGAGACCGTCGTCCGGGTAGGAGCCGGTGGTCAGGTAACCCTCGGCGCCACCGACGGTGAACGACACCGTCTGCGACGGACGCTTCTTCGGCAGCCGCCGACGGACCGGCCGACCCGGCTCCACCGCCGCGACCGGGTCGCTCTTCCCGCCGGCCCCGGCGGCAGCGGTGGGGTTGTTCTTCGATGCCGACAGCGGCTGGCCGACCTTGCAGTTGTCCCGGTAGATGGCCAACGCCTTGAGACCGAGCTTCCACCCCTGGGTGTAGATCTCGGCGACGTCGGCGACCGTGGCCGACTCCGGCATGTTCACCGTCTTGGAGATCGCCCCGGAGATGAACGGCTGGACGGCGGCCATCATCCGGACGTGACCCATCGGCGCGATGGACCGCTCGCCCATCGCGCAGTCGAACACCTTGTAGTGCTCATGCTTGAGCCCGGGAGCATCCATCACATGTCCGTGCTCGGCGATGAACTCGACGATCGCCTCGATCTGCTCGTCCTGATAGCCCAGCGACTTGAGCGCCCGCGGCACCGTCTGGTTGACGATCTGCATCGAGCCGCCACCGACCAGCTTCTTGAACTTGACCAGGGCCAGGTCGGGCTCGACCCCGGTGGTGTCGCAGTCCATCATCAGGCCGATGGTGCCGGTCGGCGCCAGCACCGAGGCCTGGGCGTTGCGGTAGCCGTGCCGGTCCCCGAGCAGCAGCGTCTGCTCCCAGGCCTTCCCGGCGACCTTGACGATCGAGGTGTCGTCGGTGCCGACCGGACGGATCTGATCGTTGGCCGCCGCGTGTTTGCGGATCACCCGCTTGTGGGCATCGGCATTGCGGGCGTAACCCTCGTAGGCGCCGACCACCGCGGCCATCTCGGCGGATCGCCGGTACGACGTCGCCTGCATCAGCGAGGTGATCCCAGCCGCCAGCATCCGGCCACCCTCGGAGTCGTAGGCATGACCGGTGGCCATCAACAGCGCTCCCAGGTTCGCGTAGCCGATGCCCAGCTGCCGGTAGGCGCGGGTAGTCTCGGCGATCGGCTGGGTCGGGAAATCGGCGAAGCAGATCGAGATGTCCATGGCGGTGAAGACGAATTCGACCGCACGAGCGAACGTCGTTGCGTCGAAGGTGCCGTCGTCGGACAGGAACTTCATCAGGTTCAACGAGGCCAGGTTGCAGGACGAGTTGTCCAGGTGCATGTACTCGCTGCACGGGTTGGACGCGTTGATCCGGCCCGACTCCGGGCAGGTGTGCCAGTCGTTGATGGTGTCGTCGTACTGGATACCGGGATCCGCACAGGCCCAGGCAGCCTCGTTGATCTTGGTGAACAGCTCACGGGCATCCACCGACTCGATCACCTCGCCGGCCTTGCGGCCGCGCAGACCGAACTTCGCGCCGTCCGCTGTCGTGGCCTCGGTGGCCCGCATGAACTCGTCGGAGACCCGGACCGAGTTGTTCGCGTTCTGGTACTGCACCGAGACGATGTCGTCGCCGCCGAGGTCCATGTCGAAGCCGGCATCGCGGAGCGCCCGGATCTTGTTCTCCTCCTTGGCCTTGGTCTCGACGAACTCGACGATGTCCGGGTGGTTGACGTCCAGCACTACCATCTTGGCGGCCCGCCGGGTGGCGCCACCGGACTTGATGGTGCCGGCCGACGCATCGGCGCCCCGCATGAAGGAGACCGGACCGGACGCGGTGCCGCCGGAGGACAACAGTTCCTTGGACGAGCGGATCCGGGACAGGTTGAGCCCGGCTCCCGAACCACCCTTGAAGATCAAACCCTCTTCCCGGTACCAGTTCAGGATCGAGTCCATGGTGTCGTCGACGGCCAGGATGAAGCAGGCCGACACCTGTTGCGGCGACTCGGTTCCCACGTTGAACCAGACCGGCGAGTTGAAGGCGAACACCTGGTGCAGCAGCATCCAGGTGAGCTCGTGCTCGAAGATCTCGGAGTCGGCATCGGCGGCGAAGTAGCCGTTGGCCCGGCCGGCCTTGGTATAGGCGGTGACCACCCGATCGATGATGTGCTTCAGGCTGGACTCGCGGGTGTCGGAACCGACGGCCCCGCGGAAGTACTTGCTGGTGACGATGTTGGTGGCATTGATCGACCAGAAGTCCGGGAACTCGACGCCACGCTGCTCGAAGTTGATGGTGCCATCGCGCCAGTTGGTCATCACCACGTCGCGGCGTACCCAGCTGACCTCATCGTAGGGATGCACACCCGCGGTGGTGTAGAGCCGTTCCATGACGAGCCCGGCCCCCCGGCCGGTACCGGCGGCATCGGCTGCGGAGGCAGCGGTCGACGAGGAGCTGGTGACGGTTTCGGTCATGACTACTGGTTCCCTTTCCAGGTGGCGGCGCGACGACCCGATGCGGGCCCGGCCGACCGTTAAATGGTCTGAATGGTTCTGAATGATCTGCGTCTGATGACGGCGAAGCGTGCCGTTCTGCCGCTGGTGTGGCGGGCACTAGCCCACGCTGACGGGATCCCGCTCGGTCGGTGGACCGGAGTCGTGGGCGTCGGCGGCTCCTGGTGGCCCGGTATCCGCGGCGTCGAACCCGGACTCGGGCGGCCCGTTGATCTGTCGCGGATGATCGGTCCGCAGCGACTCGATCTCCGCCATGAAATCGTCCGCCGAGCTGAACGCGCGGTAGACCGAGGCGAAGCGCAGGTAGGCCACTTCGTCCAGGTCGCGCAGCGGGCCCAGGATGGCCAGCCCGATCTCCTGGCTGGGCACTTCGGCAGCGCCGACAGCCCTGATGGAGTCCTCGACCTGCTGGGCCAGCACGGCCAACAGATCCTCGTCGACCGGCCGGCCCTGGCAGGCCCGCCGGACGCCGTCGACGACCTTGTTCCGGCTGAACGGCTCGGTGACGCCACTGCGCTTGACCACGGCGAGGATGGCTTCTTCGACGGTGGTGAACCGGCGGGCGCACTCCGGACAGGAGCGGCGGCGCCGAATGGTCTGACCGTCCTCGACCTCGCGGGAGTCGATCACACGGGAGTCCGGGTGGTGGCAGAACGGACAACGCATGTGGATCAACCTCCCCATCGGTTCGCGTTCGCGCTGCGGAATCGGCGACCACTACTGCTCGGTGTGGATCGATCCGTGGACGAACGGTGGACGAAGCGTTCAAAGGTGTGGATAACCCGGTCTTCAGGGTACCCCAACCTGTGGACAACTTACATCTGTGTAACTACTAGATGTAGGGGTAACTGTAGGCATCTGCTCGACATTCCTGCAAGAGGACACGGGCGTGTCGTGGTGCGGCGTGTCAGCCTGCAGGAACGACCAGCACCAGGCCGGCCGGCAGCTGCACGCCCGCGGCGAGATCGTCCAATCCGTTGAGCCGGCGGATCTGTTCGACCATCGGGCCCAGTTCGCCCCCGGACACCGCATCGTCGGCGATCGAGAACAAGGTGTCGCCACTGTGCACGGTGACCTGCGAGGTGGCCGGTGGTTCGACGGTCGCGGCCGGCAGTGCGCCGGTCACGAACAACAGTGCGAGCACCACCACCGACAAGGTGATCGTCAACCGGGCCCACCGACCGAGCCGGTATCTCGATTCCCGCTGCTCGGCACACGGCGCGGCGGGCGTCGCCCGCACCATCGGCGGCAGCCCGACCAGACCCGACGCCGGCCCACGCCGGGCCGGCATCCTCGGCCGCCTACGCTCTGGTACCGGCCGATCGAAGACGCGGAGCGACCGCTGCCGCTCCGTGCTCGGGATTTTCGGCGTTGCCGATGCCCGTGCCGGTCGATATGACCTCTCCAGCCGCACCGTCATGTCGTTGCCACCTCTTGCCTCGGGGCCGGAACCGGCCACTTGCCTGTCCGATCGGAGCGTGCCACCCGACACCGACAGCCGGTGTCCAGTACTGCGGTCGCCAGCTGTTCCGGACCGCAATACGGGCCCAGCAGCCGAACGGAGCCGCACTCCGATCGAACGGGCGTTCTATCGAACACCTGACCGAAGTTCTACACGTTCCGTCCGACAGTGGGAAGAGAAACCGGCGTGTCGAATCGAACGCATGTTTGAATTGTGATGTTCCGGGGCCTAGTGTCGATTTCAGCCAGGCCGGCTCGGTGTTCGTCCCCGGTGCGCATCCCAGTGCGGGTCACCGAGCATCGCTGGATCCGGACCGATCAGGGAGGACCCGACGTGACCAGAAGCAGCGACGACGGCACCGGCGACGAGAGCATCGGCGAGGTGCGTGAGTTCCCGGACAAGGAGACCGCCGATCGTCCGTTGACCATGCGTCAGCAGAAAGTACTGAAGGTAATCCGCGACTCGGTGGCCCGGCGCGGGTATCCGCCGAGTGTCCGGGAGATCGGCGAGGCGGTCGGCCTGAAGTCACCGTCATCGGTGGCCCACCAGCTCACCGCGCTGGAACGCAAGGGCCTGCTGCGCAAGGATCCCAACCGGCCGCGGGCCGTCGACATCCGGACGGCCGACGAGGTCGATCACGACAATCAGGAGATGGATGAGCGCGGCCTGTCGGCGCGCCCCACTCCGGCCTATGTGCCGGTCGTCGGCCGGATTGCCGCCGGCGGTCCGATCCTGGCCGAACAAGCGATCGAGGACATCTTCCCGCTCCCCCGCGAGCTGGTCGGCGAGGGCGATCTGTTCCTGTTGAAGGTGGTCGGCGAGTCGATGATCGATGCCGCGATCACCGATGGGGACTGGGTGGTGGTGCACCAGCAGCAGACCGCCGAGAACGGCGACATCGTGGCCGCGATGATCGACGGCGAGGCGACCGTCAAGACGTTCAAACGGACCGATGGGCATCTCTGGCTGCTGCCGGCGAATCCGGCCTTCGACCCTATCCCGGGCGACCAGGCCGTCATTCTCGGCCGGGTGTCGGCGGTGCTCCGCAAGATCTGAACGTGGATCCCACCCAGCTCGGTTCCGATCACTCGGCCAGCGCCGCCCGCAGGTAGCTGATGTCGCCGGCCTGCCCGGCCGGCGGCGTCTCGACCACCACCGGGGCGTCGGCGGCCCGCGCCACGTCGGCGATCAGCTGGGGTTCCAGCACGCTGTCACTGAAGTTGGCGTGCCGGTCCCGGCTGGAACCGAACTCGTCCCGGGATCCGTTGGCATGGATCAGATCGATCCGGCCGGTGATGGCCTTGACCCGATCGACGATGCCGGACAGGTCTTCGCCGGCGGCATGGGCATGGCAGGTGTCCAGACACAGGCCGGCGCCGAATTCGCCCACCGCGTCCCACAGCATGGCCAGCCGATCGAAATGACGGGCCATTGCATTCTCACCGCCGGCGGTGTTCTCGATCAGGATCGGCAGACCGAAACTGGCCCGCTCGAACAACTTGCGCCAGTTCTCGAAGCCGATCGCCGCATCATCGCCGTCGCCCACATGGCCCCCGTGAACGACGATCCCACTGGCCCCGATCGCGGCGGCACCGGCCGCGTGGGTGGCCAGTAGCTTGCGGCTGGGGATCCGGATCCGGTTGTTCGTGGTGGCGATGTTGATCCGGTACGGAGCGTGCACGAAGATCGCCAGACCAGAATTCCGCAGGCTGTCGGCATCGTCACGGACCGGTGGATCCAGCCAGGCCTGCGGGTCGGTGAGGAAGAACTGGACGGCGTCGGCACCGACCGCTTCGGCGGCGCCGATCAGGTCGGTATCGGGAAGGTGAGCTCCGATGGGCTGCATGGACGCAGGCTACCCATCGGCACCGACGTCACCAGAGTTGACCGGAGGCGCCGACCACAGGGCCCGGCCCGGAACGAATGACTGTCCGCGATCGGACCCGGTCGATCAGCTTCCGGCCGGCCGGGCCGGGTCGGCGTACTGCTCGGTGCTCGGCACCGGTACCGGCTCGGCGGCCGCCACCGGCTGGGTGGGCGCGTACTGCGCCGGAGCCTGCTGGACGGGAGCCTGTTGGACCGGGACCGGGACCTGCGCCGGCGACGCGGTCTGCGCCGAGGTCTGTACGGGCTGTGGGGTCTGCACGGGCTGTGCTGTCTGCACAGGCAGCGGCGCGGCGGTGATCTGCGGGGTCGGCGTCGACGCGGTGGCGGTGACGTCCGTCTCGGACGGCTTCTTCTCCTTGCCGGCGTCGTCGTCGTGCATCGCGTTCACCTCGGACTTGAGGATCCGGAGCGAGCGGCCGAGCCCGCGGGCGGCGTCCGGCAACTTACGCGCCCCGAACAACAGGATGAACGCGGCGATGATGATCAACCAATGCCACCAGGCAAGACCGCCCATGACGAAAACCCTCCTCGGTCAGCGAAACTCTCGCTGGTAGTTCGGCGCCAAGTGCCCTGGGGATGGGCCTCGAACCGTGCTGCGCCGTTGCCAGCAGCCTACCCGCCGTCGCCGGTGATCGACCAGCACCACGGTCGAACACCCGGTAACCGATCGGTGACGGCGGGGGTTACTCAGCCGCCGACCGGGGACGGCTCGGCGTAGGTCTCGAGCAGTCCGGCCAGGTCCGGCGGCACCCGAGCCTGCAGATGGGTGCCCTCCGCGCTGTGCCGCTCGGTCAGCACGGTTCCCTCGGAATGCACCCTGGCGACCAGCGCACCCTGGGTGAACGGGACCACCACCTCGACGGCAACGGCCGGATCGGGAAGCCGGCCGGTGATCACCCGGCGCAGCTCGTCGATGCCCTCGCCGGTCCGCGCCGACACGTAGAGGGCATCGGGCAGCAGATGCCGGAGTCGGGCCAACCCGACCTCGTCGGCGGCATCGATCTTGTTCACCACCAGCAGCTCCGGCACCTGGGCGGCATCGATCTCGGCGAGCACCTCGCGAACCGCGCTGACCTGATCCTCCGGCGCCGACGCCGACCCGTCGATCACGTGCAGCAGCAGATCGGCGTCCCCGATCTCCTCCAGTGTCGAGGTGAACGACTCGACCAACTGGTGTGGCAGGTGCCGGACGAATCCGACGGTGTCGGTGAGGGTGAAGACCCGACCGTCCTCGGTCCGACTGCGCCGGGTGGTCGGATCCAGGGTGGCGAACAGGGCGTCCTCGACCAGCACGCCGGCGCTGGTCAGCCGGTTCAGCAGCGACGACTTGCCGGCATTGGTGTAGCCGGCGATCGAGACCGCCGGCACCTGATTGGCCCGCCGCTGCGATCGCTTGGTGTCGCGCACCTTGCGCATGGCCGACAATTCGGTCCGCAGCAAGGAGATCCGTTTGTGGATCCGTCGCCGATCCAGTTCGAGCTTGGTCTCGCCGGGTCCACGCGATCCCATGCCCGCGCCGGCGGCGACCCGACCGCCCTGCTGGCGAGACAGTGCCTCGCCCCAGCCGCGCAGTCGCGGCAGGAAGTAGTTGAGTTGGGCCAGTTCGACCTGGGCCTTGCCCTCCTTGGACCGGGCGTGCTGGGCGAAAATGTCCAGGATCAGCGCGGTCCGGTCGATCACCTTGACGGTGAGTCGCTGCTCCAGGTTGCGCAGCTGGCCGGGCGACAGCTCGCCGTCGCAGACCACCGTGTCGGCGCCGGTGGCGGCGACGATCTCGCCCAATTCGATGACCTTGCCGGAGCCGATGTAGGTGGCTGCGTCGGGATGTCGTCGGCGTTGCACCACCGCGTCCAGGATCACCGATCCCGCTGTCTGGGCCAACAGCTTCAGCTCCGTCATCGAGGCCTCGGCCTCGGCGGCGGTGCCGTCGGTCCAAACACCGACCAGCACCACTCGTTCCAGTTGCAGCTCGCGGTACTCGACCTCGGTGATGTCGGTGAGCTGGGTGGACAGGCCGGCGACCCGGCGCAGGGCCGCCCGGTCGGCCAGATCCTCCTCGCCGCGGGTCTGAGTCTCCCGGTCGGCGGTGATTCCGTCGTCGTTGGGCTCGAGTTCGGACAGCTCGTCGACGATCAGCGGCGTGTCGCCATCAGGGGCGGAGTGGGCGGTCCGGTCGACCGGCAGATGCATGTTTGTCATAGGTACCACCCAGAGTGCCACGCCCGGCCAGCACTTTTGCCGATCTGGACTATCGGGGTTCCGGGTGGAAGGCCAGGAACAGCGAAACCCGGTCGCCTCCGGGATCGTGCGGCACTGCCGCGTACTCCCGCAAGATGTCGTTGAGCTTGGTCTGCAACTCGTCAAGGTGCTGCTCGGAGAGCTGCAGCCCTAGCCGGGAGATGTTCACCTGTTCTTCCGGTACCTGCGCCACCTCGTCGAAGAAGGTCCGCAGCATGGTGTTGTTGCCGCCGGTCAACGGACCCAGTTCGAGATTCCACGACTTCCCGGTGGCCCGGTAGGGCACCTCCTTGGATCCGCGCGGTCCCGGACGCACCGGCTCCGCCAGCAGGAATCCTTGCGCCACCAGGGTTCTCACGTGGTGCAGCACGCTGGCCGGGTTGCGATCGAGCCGCCCGGCGATCTGCTTGTTGGTCAGCGCCTCGTAAAGGCATAACCGCAGGATGCGCAGCCGGACCACGCTGGCCAGCGCCTTGCGCTCGGCGTCCGTCGCCGGCCGGCGGACATCACCCAGCGGCGAGGTGCCTTCGATCGGTACAGCCGGTTCTGCCGCAGACCATTGCATCGGAACGTTCTCGTCGGCAGGTCGCCCTGCCACCGAGTCGCTCGGGAAGGGAGCAGCGCCGGTCATCGGCCTACTGTAAAGCCGAAAGATAACGACCCTCTATACCGATTGTCTTTTCTCAATCGGTAGGTCACAGTATTCCCTGTGACCAGTACACCACCGGATGACGGTGCTTCGGCTGCCTCGGCGAACAACGGCGCGGCGAGCAATGGCGCGGCGACGAAGCGGCCGATGCGGAGCCTGATCCATCACCCGGATTTCCGTCGGCTGTGGATCGGCGACACCGCCAGCCAACTCGGCGCCGCCTTCGGCGGGCTGGCCATTCCGTATCTGGCGGTCACCGGGCTCGGTGCCAGCGAGTTCCAGATGGGCCTGCTCGGCACCCTCACCACGCTCGGTTTCCTGATCATCGGGCTGCCGTCCGGTGCGCTGATCGATCGGTGGCGCAAACGTTCGGTGATGATCATCGCCGATCTCGGGCGGGCCGCACTGCTGATCACACTGCCGATCGCCTGGTGGCTGGACTGGCTGACCTTTCCGCAGGTGGCGATCGTCGCCACCCTGGTCGGCATGCTGCAGGTCTTCTTCGACGTCTCCTATCAGAGCTACTTGCCCACCCTGGTGCACCGCGATCAGGTCGTCGAGGGCAACGCCAAACTGCAGGCCTCGCAATCGGTCTCGATGGCGGCCGGGCCGGCCCTCGGCGGTTTGCTGATCAAAGTGGCCGGCGCCGCCTGGTCGATCATGATCAACGCCTTGGGCTATCTGGCCTCGGCGGTCAGCCTGATGCGCATCGTCCATCGGGAGACCCCACCCACCCCGGAGGAACGCCATCCGTTGATCACCGAGATCGGCGAAGGACTCAAGTTCGTCGTCGGACATCCGTTGTTGCGCAGGCTGATCGCCTGCACCGGGATTGCGAACCTGTTCAGCAACATCGGCGCGGTACTGACGGTGTTCTACATGGTGCAGATCCTGCACCTGTCGGCGTTGACCATCGGCATCGTCGAATCGGTGGCGGCGGTCGGCGGCCTGGTCGGCGCGCTGGTCGCCACCCGACTGGCCAGATTCATCGGCGAAGGGCCGAGCATCATCTTCACCACCTTAGCCTCGGTGCTGTTCGGTTTCACCCTGGTGCTCACCTGGTACCTGCCGCCGATCCCGGTGCTGCTGATCGGACTGCCGCTGCAATCGGCCAGCATCGTCGCCTACAACATCGCCACCGTCAGTTTCCGACAGCGCCTGTGTCCGCCGCGTTTGCTCGGCCGGATGAACGCATCTGCCCGGTTCCTGGTCTGGGGACCGATGCCGATCGGATCCTTCATCGGTGGTGTGCTGGGACACCAGTTCGGCACGGTTCCGACGCTCTGGGTGGCGGCGATCGGCGGCGTACTGATGCTGTCGCCGGTGGTCTTCTCCCCATTGTGGACGATGCGGACGTTGCCCGATCACGACGAACTGCTGCCGGATCCGGATGACGAAGTGGTCCGCAGCCGGCAGCGCTGATTCAGCCGGACAGCATTGCCGGATTCAGCGTGCCGCTGTACACCAGCACCGCCGGTCCGATCAGATCTGCTGTGCCGGAACGGATCTCGACCGTCACCTGACCACCCGGCACGGTCACCCGGATGGTTCCGGAGTCCCGGCCGTCCTCAGCCAGCCGAACCGCAGCGGCAGCCACCGTCCCGGTGCCACAGGATCGGGTCTCGCCCGCACCCCGCTCGAAGACCCGCATCGTCACCGCGTCCGCGGCGTCGGTGCGGACGAACTCGATGTTGACGCCGTCGGGGAACAGCGCCCGGTCGAAGCTCGGGGCAGTGCGCAGGTCGAGCTCGGCCGGGTCATGATCGATCGCGCAGACCAGATGCGGATTGCCGACATCGACCGCCCGACCGGTGATCTCGCTGCCGGCCAGCTCTACGACCGACGCGGCGCCGACGGCAACCGGACCCATTCCGATCCGGACATCACCGTTTGCGGCGAGCTCAGCGGTGCGCATGCCGCCGCGCGTCTCGAACTCGAGTCGGCCGGGCGACGCCCAGCCGGCATCGACCAGGAAGCGGGCGAACACCCGGGCACCGTTGCCACACATCTCGGCGATCGAGCCATCGGAGTTCCGGTAGTCCATCAGGAACCGGCCGTGGTCGGTCGGCGCCACCCGGATCACCCCATCGGCGCCGATCCCGGACCGCCGATCACACAACCGTCGGGCCAGCTCCGGGGTCAGCTCCAGATCGCGATCGGCGTCGGGTAGCAGCACGAAATCGTTCTCGGTGCCGTGCCCCTTGACGAAGGGAAGTCCGTTGCTCGACGGACCGTCGCTGGGAGTGCTCACCTGTTCAGGCTACGGGCGGGCCGATCGCCGGGCGGAACCCCGTAGTCAGCGTCCGATCCGGGCCAGCGCCGCGTCCAGCAATCCCGGATCGTCGGCATCCAAGTCATGACGACGACTGTCGCGGCGGAACCAGGATCGCTGCCGGCGGACGAACCGACGGGTGGCCGTCACCGTGTCCAGAACTGCCTGCTCCACCGTCGCCACGCCGTCGATCACCGCCGTCAGCTGCGGGTAACCGAGTGCCCGGCGAGCCGTGCTGCCGTCCCGCAGCCCGGCATCCAGCAGCCGACGCACTTCGTCCAGGAACCCGGCCGCCATCATTGTCTCGACCCGGCCGGCCACTGTCCGATCGAGCCGCGCGGTGTCCCGATCCAGCGTCAGGACAACGGCTCCGTAGCGCGCCGGATCGAGTGCCGGAAGTGTTGCGGTGAAAGGCTTTCCGGTGATTTCCAGCACCTCCAGCGCGCGGGCTATCCGCCGACCGTCGGACGGCATGATGGATGCCGCCGCTGCCGGATCCAGGCCGGCCAGCAGCTCGTGCACCGCCTCGGCGCCCTGCTCCTGCACCTGCGTCAGATACCTCTCCCGGGTTGCCGGATCCGTTCCGGGAAAGTCGATCTCGTCGATCACCGATTGGATGTACAACCCGGAACCGCCGACCAAAATCGGCGTCCGGCCGGCCGCCAGCAGCCGTTCGATCACCGATCTGGCCTGCTGTTGGTAGCGCGCAACACTCGCCGGCTGCCGGACGTCCAGCACATCCAGCAGGTGGTGGGTGACGCCGCAACGGTCGGCGGGTGGGACCTTGGCGGTGCCGATATCCATGCCGCGGTACAGCTGCATCGAATCGGCGTTGATCACCTCGCCGCCGAGCCTGGCGGCCAGCCTGATGCCGAGATCGGACTTGCCGGTACCGGTCGGGCCGGCCACCACCACCAGCCGCGGCGTCACCGCCACCAGCTCGCCAGGTGGTAGCCGACGCCGTAGGGCGCCCCCAAGTACTCGGCGGCAGCCGACCAGGCCGAGCCGGCGGACAGCTCGGCGAGCAGCGCCAGGCAGCCGGGTGTGGTGGCGCCGAGTTCGGAAGCCAACTCCCGGTTGCCGGTGGCCCAGCTCCGCAGGGTCGCCGGATCTCCGGTGGACAAAGCCCGCTGCAGATCGTGTTCGAACGGATCCGCCCGGTCGTCCGCCGCCGCCGGCGCGGCCGGTCCGTGGCAAAGAGCGCCGTCGGCCAGCACCAGCAGGCCCAGAGCAGCGGACGGATCGGTCGCGATCGGCCCGGTGGCCGAAATCCCGGCGCCGGTCAGGAGATCCGACTGCAGATCCAGTTCGCAGCCGATCAGGTCGCCGTGGGGCAGCAGCGTGCGTGCCACCCAGATGCCGGGTGCCCAGGTTGGGGCCGCCGTCGTTTCGACAGTTCGGCGCCCAGGGCCACGGCCGAACGGATGGATCCCCAGGTCGATCGGTAGCCGGTCGGTCCATCGGGGTTGCCGGCCGGCGGTCACCACCAGGATCCGGTCGCTCCGAGCGGCCAGCCTGCCGACCGTCGAGCGGACTGCCGGAACCCAACAGGACTGCTCGACGGCCACCCCGTTCGCCACGCCCGGGATCAGCAATGGAGCTGCGGGACACAGCACGGCGCCGACGATCACGCGGGCAGAGTAGCCCGCCGGCCCGCTCTCCCAGCCGTTCCGCTCCGGGCCCGGCAGCGACCCGGCGGCGCCGGGCGCCGCTCAACGGGCAGGGCTCGCCGCAGATCCGGACAACGGGCAGACTACGTGTGCCGTCGGTTACCGGCCGACCGCACACGACCGGGGCACCCGCGCGGTGCCCGGGGATTGCGATCCCCATGACGCAGGAGGGCTCCGATCCGATGACCCAGGACACCGAAAACCACACCGCCGACACCGCCACGTCGCTGGCCGAGGGCAGTTCCGACTCCGCAGATCAGCAATCGAGCCACCGGGCGATGACCGTTCCCAGCCCGCTGCCCGGCCCGATCGTCCCGCCCCCGGGACCGGCCGGTCCCTCCCCGATTCCCGATGTGCCGGTGCCCGAAGTGCCGGAGCCGGAACCTGCGGCGCCGCCCACTCCCCCAGCGCCGGAACCGCTGGCCCCACCGTCCACACCCGAGCCGGCCGCACCCGAGCCGTCGGCACCCGAGCCGTCGGCACCCCGACCGTTGGCACCCCCACCGTTGGCACCCCATCCGCTGGCTCCCGAATCGCTGGCTCCCGAACCGTTGCCATCGGAGCCACTGACGCCGGAGCCGGAGCCGGTGACGCCGGAGCCGGAGCCGGTGACGCCGGAGCCGCTGACGCCGGTAACGCCGGAGCCGGTGACGGCGCCGCCCACCGGCGGTCGCAATGAGCGCTCCGGTGATCGATCCGGTCGCGCCGGGGATCGGTCCGGCCGCCCCGGCAGCCGATCCGAACGCCTCGGACGCCCCGGAGCAGCACGGCCCGGTGGCGGCCATCCCGGCGGTCGCCCGGGCGGGTCCGGACGCGGATCGGCCGGCTCGAGATCGGTGGTCCCACCGGTGGTCGAACCCATCGTCGAACCGGTCGACCCGCACCAGTGGGGCCGGATCGATGACGACGGCGTCGTCTACGTCAGCACGCCTGCCGGCGAACGGCCGGTCGGCAACTGGCAGGCCGGCGACGCCGAAGCCGGGTTGGCGCACTACGGGCGCCGCTTCGACGACTTCTCGACCGAGATCGCGTTGCTGGAGGCCCGTCTCGCCGCCGGCACCGGCGATCCGAAGACCGCCAAGCAGCAGGCGATCTCGTTGCGCGAGCAGGTACCGACGCTGTCTGCCGTCGGCGATCTGGACTCCGCAGCCGCTCGCCTCGAGGTGGTGATCGGCGCCGCCGATCAGGCTATTGCCGGCGCCTCCCAGGCCAGGGTGCAGGCCAGGACCAAGGCCATCGCCGGCAAGGAGGCGTTGTGCGTCGAGGCCGAGGAACTGGCCGAGTCGACGCAGTGGAAGACCTCCGGCGATCGACTCAAGGCGATCGTCGAGGAATGGCGGCAGATCCACGGCATCGATCGCAAGACCGACGACGCACTGTGGAAGCGGTTCGCCAAGGCCAGGGACACCTTTTCCCGTCATCGCGGTTCGCATTTCGCCGAACTCGACAAGCAGCGGGCCGCCGCCAAGGACGTGAAGGAAGACCTGATCAAGCGGGCGGAGGCGTTGTCCGAGTCCACCGAGTGGGGCGAGACCGCCGGCAACTACCGGGACCTGATGACGGAGTGGAAAGCGGCCGGCCGGGCGCCGAGGGATGTCGAGGACGCCCTCTGGGACCGGTTCCGGGCCGCCCAGGAGAAGTTTTTCGCGCACCGCAACCAGGTGTTCTCCGAGCGGGATGCCGAGTTCGAAGGCAACGCCGCCAAGAAGGAACAACTGCTGGCCGAGGCCGAACGGATCGACCCGTCCGGCGACCTCGAGCGGGCGCGCAGTGCCCTGCGCTCCATCCAGGAACGGTGGGAGGACGCCGGCAAGGTGCCCCGGGAGCGGATCCGGGAGTTCGACTCGCGGTTGCGCGCCATCGAGGACAAGGTGCGCAAGGCCGAGGATTCGCAGTGGCGGCGCACCGACCCGGAGACCCAGGCCAGGGTCGAGCAGTTCCGCAGTCGGGTCGACCAGTTCCGTGGCCAGGCGGAGAAGGCACTGGCCGCCGGCGATGCCCGCAAGGCCCAGGAAGCGCAGGCGCAGGCCGAGCAGTGGGAACAGTGGCTGGCAGCCGCCGAGAACGCGGTCGATGACTGACCACGTCGGTACTAGTAACAGATCCACAACGACGTGTGTACGGCGCCGCACCGACGGCTGCTGACACTGCTGTTGCTCTTGACACCAGCCCGGTGGTAAGGCGAGACTTCCGCGAGTAATCGTTATCTCAGCGACGAGGAGCGGAGGTCGTCATGCACACCCTCTCGCTGATCTCCGACGGCTGGGGACGCCGGTGAGCGGCCGCGGAAAGATCGCCGCGGTGCTGGCACTGCTCCTGGCACGTCAGTCGTGGCCTGCGGGTCCGACAATGATCCTGTTATGGCGTCCTCTGGGGTTGTGACTCTGGGTCCGACCGACGCCCTGCTGGGCTGTCTTTCCGGTGTTTCGTCCAGCCACTGGGGGCGTGTTCCACCCGGGCTGCCGGGCTGGTTGGACATGACCTCATAGGGGCCTGGCCTCACCTGCTTGATCATTGTCCTGTCTGACCAGCCGGTCCGGTAGCCGACCCGTCGACGAAAGGACATCGGACGTGATGGCATCACCCGAGGTGATCGGCGGCGCCGACACCCACACCGACACCGTGCACGTCGCCCTGGTCACCGCCCTGGGCAAGCAGGTCAGTGACCGTGAGTTCCCGACCACCGCCGCCGGCTACGCGGCGGCGATCGCGTTCCTGACCGGCCACGGCATTCTGCTGCGGGTCGGGATTGAGGGCACCAGCTCCTACGGCGCCGGCCTCGCCGCCGCCTGCCAGGCCGCCGGCATTGAGGTGGTGGAGGTGAACCGGCCCAGCCGCGGCGACCGGCGGCGGCAGGGCAAATCCGATCCGCTGGATGCCTTCCACGCCGCTCAGGCTGTGCTGTCCGGCCGAGCGAGCGCAGCTGCGAAGGATCCGTCGGTCGAGGCGATCCGCAGCCTGCACACCGCCCGCCGGTCCGCGGTGAAGGCCCGCACCGCGGCCATGCAGCAGATCCACACCGCGCTGGTCCGCGCACCCGAAACGGTCCGAGCCAAGTACCGCCCGCTGACCGATACGAGACTGGTCACCACCCTGGCCCGGTGCCGGCCGGGCGCTGCCAGCGAACCCATCACCCGCTCCGTCCTCACCGCCCTGCGTAGTTTGGCCGAACGGCATCAGTTCCTCGGCGCCCAGGTCAAGGACCTGGACTCGGGCATCGACGAGCTGGTGACCGCAGCGAACCCAGGGCTGCGGGCCAGCCACGGCGTCGGATCCGACACCGCCGCACAGCTGCTGATCACCGCCGGCGGCAACCCCGAACGCCTCGGATCGGAGGCATCCTTCGCCGCCCTGTGCGGCGTCGCGCCCGTCCCGGCGTCCTCCGGTCGGACGGTGCGGCACCGGCTGTCACGCGGCGGGGACCGGCACGCCAACAACGCCCTGTACCGCGTCGCGATCGTGCGGATGTCCAGCCATCCACCGACGCGGGCCTACGTCGCCCGGCAGGTCGCCGCCGGCCGATCCAAACCCGAAATCATCCGCCTGCTGAAACGAGCCATCGCCCGCGAAATGCACCGGCACCTCACCCGCGCCACACCGGTGCCGGCCTACGACGACCTGCGGCCCGCCCGGCAGGCCAAGAACATCACGCTGACCGCCGCCGCGAACCACTTCGGCGTCTGGCCCATTGTCATCTCCCGGATCGAACGAGGACTGCAACGCCACGACCAACTCGCCGACCAGTACCGCGACTGGCTCACCGCCGCGTAGCCGATCAGGCTGCGGCGATGGCTTCGACCTCGACCAGCCGGGGGGCACCCCGACATCATGGCTTGGGGGCCGCGCCAGATGGGTGAATATGGAGAGCGTCGAGCGCCGCCCGGGCGTCGGCCGGGGAGATGCCGTCACCGACGCTGAGCAGAGCTGCACGCCACGCGGCGCACAGCAGGCGGGCCAGCGGCACCCGATCGCGGTCGATGGCGGCAGAGACATATCCGACTATCGGATCCGTGTGCTGGTCGGGATGGTCGGCGCCCAATAGCCGGGTGTACCCCTGGTCGGTGAGGTAATCGAACGCGACCTTCAGGGCAGCGAGAGCTGCGGCGGTGGGCTGGTCGTCGGGCCGGGCGGCGAAGGCTCCTTCCAGCCGATCCAGGGTGCGCCGTTCGACGTCGGCGCGAACCGCGTCGTACAGACCGACCTTGCTGCCGAAATGGTGATAGAGCGCTCCGGTCGTCACGTCCGCCGCTCGCGCGAGAGCCGAGACCGCAACCTCGTTGAACGGCGTCGATCCGAACGCCTCGAGCGCAGCGAGGGCGAGTCGACCCTTGGCGGACGCGCGGGTGGGGATCCAGTCGGGCACAACCCTAAACGTAACAGGTTGACGCGGAACCGTAATCCGATTACGTTCCCGATATGGAGAAGATAGAGATGATCTACCTGCCCGTGCCCGATCTTCAGCAGGCGCTCAGCTACTACCGCGATGCCTTGGGCTGGACCGAGCTCTGGCGCGAAGGCGAGACCACAGCCGCGATCGGACCATCGGACGGCGACGTGACACTCATGCTGGATGTATCGGTCCACGGGACCGGGAAGTCGGGGCCAATGCTCACCGTGGACGACGTCAGAGGCTGGATCGAACGGCGACGCGAACTGTTGTCGATCGCGGGGGCACCCTCCGAGATCCCTGGCGGCTGGTGGGCGAGCGTAAAGGACCCATTCGGCAACCTCACGTACGTCATCGACCAGAGTACCGCTGACCAATCCGGCTGACGTCCTACCGAAGGGGTCGGCAGCCGCAAAGCGAATTCGCTGACTCGTGCTTGCAGCACGCGGCGACCGATCTTATGAGCGTGGCACAGCACTGCGCCGCAGCCGGCATCGAGGACTGCCGCCGGTGAACAATCACCTCGGCTTGACAGAAATAGGAGCATCACCCCCGACAGCGCGAACCAGCAGCAGACCGACAAACTGCCGACCAACCCGAAACTCACGCACAAGCTCACCGGGGTCGCCCACGTCACCCAGGTGGCGCAGCTGACCGGGCCAGGCGGAATGAACGACACCGCCAAGGTCCATCTGGGCCGGTGCTGATCTCGGCTCCATGTTCCAGCACGACGGCAAGACCTGGTTCGTCTTCGGCGACACCTTCGGAATCCGTGAACCTGGCCTGACCGGTGGTGGCGGCGACGACTGGCGCAGCAATGCCCTGGCGTACTCCAGCGACACCGATCCGGCCAACGGCATCACCTTCGACGGTTTCGTCACCGATCCGAAACCGGCTGGTCGCTGGAAATGGTTCCGGGCGAGAAGATCGACAACGAAGAGATCACCAAGATCCCGACCTACGGCTTCAGCGCCAACGGAGCCATGTACCTGGCCTTCATGTCGGTGAAGCACTGGGGTGTGCCCGGCGAGTGGGAGACGAACTTCGCCGGTTTCGCCAAGTCCACCGACGATGGCAAGACCTGGACCCAGCCGGCTGCCCCGAAGTGGGCCGGCGACAGCAACTTCGTCCAGGTCAGTGTCAGCAATGTGGACGGCGAGCTGTACTTCCACGGCATTACCCACGGCCGGTTCGGTGGCGTCCAGCTGATGAAGGTGGCCGAGTCGGACGTCGAAAAGCCCGACGCATACCGGTATTTCACCGGTACCGCCGCCGACGGGGCGCCGCAATGGAGTCCCGATCAGAAGGCGGCGACGACCATCGTGCAGGACACCGTCGGTGAGCTGTCCGTCGTCTGGAACGAGTATCTCGGTCGTTGGTTGATGACCTACATCAACGGCGGTACCACGGATACCTCGATCCGCGAGGCGGCCGCGCCCTGGGGGCCGTGGAGCGATCCGATGCCGCTGGTCACCCAGGCGGACGCGCCCGGTCTCTATTCGCCCTACATGCTGCCCGCCTACACCGCCAACGGCGGCCGGACCATCTACTTCACCCTCTCGATCTGGGATCCGTACCAGGTGTTCTGGTACAAAGCCGACCTGCTCCAGGCCGGTGACACCGCCCAGAGCACCGTAAACACCAGTGCAGCAACCAGCATTCCCTGATTTCGAACTCAACACAATCAACCGATCCGACAACAGCAGGAAACTCAAGGAGGAGTCATGCGCACTCGATCACAGTAGGCGGTCGGCCTCGCAGCCGTCGTCGCCGGATGTCTGGCGATGACCGCGTGCGGTGGCCCGTCGGCCCCGACACCCGGCGGTGCCGGTGGGGTGGCGGCGGCGCCGACACGACGGCGGCAGGCACCGGAGGAGCCGGCGCTTCGACCGGCGCTTCGGCCGGAAGTTAGGCGCCGGAGACCGCGTCCGGGGTCTCGACCGCGGCCGGTACCGCACCTGCCGGCGCCACCACGGTGACGTTCTGGCAGAACAAGTTCGAGGACTACCAGCAGAAGTGGTTCGGCGCCAACGTCAAGAAGTTCAACGAGTCACAGGACAAGGTGCACGTCAATTACATCGTGGTGCCCGGTGATGTGTGGGATCAGAAGCTCAAGGCCGCCCAGGCGGCCGGGACCCAGCCGGATGTCGCCACCACCAACTACGGCTCGATCCGGGCCGGTGTCGACGAGGGCAAGTTCGCCGACCTCGGCAGCCTGATGCCGGCCGAGACGCTCGCCGACATCAAGGACAACGTCAAGAGCTTCGTCCAGGTCGACGGCAAGAACTACGCCTACCCGATGCTGGTGGAGCCGTCGACGGTGCTGTACTACCGCACCGACCTGGTGAAGGCGGCCGGTCTGGATCCGACCAAGCCGCCGAAGACCTGGGACGAGCTGCTCACCTGGGCCGACAAGCTGACCACCGACAAGGTGAAGGGCATGACGATCGCCTCCACTGCACCGGACCTGCAGTGGTCCAGCTGGGGACTGCAGTACAACGCCTGTGGCTACCTGCCGGTGACCGGCGACTGGTCGGCAGCGCGGGCCACCGACCCGTGTTTCCAGAAACTGCTGACCTTCTACCAGACACTGTTTCAGAAGAAGTACATCCCGCAGCAGCCGAAGGTGGGATACCCGGACGCAACGCCCTACCTCAACGGCGAGGTGGCGATGATGGCCAACGGCTCCTGGGCGGTCGGGCAGATCAAGGACGGCAAGAAGATGCTCGACAAGACGGCCGTCGCGGCGTTCCCGTCCGTCGACGGTGATGCCAGCAAGCCCGCCGCCACCCTTGGCGGTTGGACCCTGACGGTGAACTCGAAGTCGAAGAACCAGCAGGCGGCTGCCGACTTCATCAAGTGGTTGCTGGCCGACGATCCGCAGCGGATGGCCGACTTCTTCAAGCTCAGCGGTTTCTCCAAGTTCACCGTCCGCAGCTCGGTGGACAAGGCGCTGGCGAGTACTCCGGCGGCCACCAACGATCCGTTCATGAAGATCATCAGCGACCAGGTGGTGGCACACGGCAAGGCCGAGCCCGGCTATCCGATCGACATGTCGAAGGCTTTCGCCGATGCGATCGAGGGCGCGATGAAGGGCAAGTCCGACATCCCGACGGCGCTCAAGACCGCCAACGACACGATCGACCGCACCATCAAGCAGCAGCGTCTGGCCGGTAAAGGACCCGGCGGCAACTGATCCCTCGGCCGGCGCGCGGGTTTGTGGCCCGCACGCCGGCCGACCGGAACGGCCAGAGTGCCGGAGTGCACCAGCACATCTCCGACCGCCACCCGACGCGACAGACCAGGACATCACCATGACTCTCACCAGTTCGACCACTCAACTGGCGACCGAGGCGGCGGCCACCGCCGGAGCCCCGCGGAAGACGACACGCCGAGACAGGCGAGCCCTCACCCGCGCACCGAAACACCTGCGGGCCAACGGTACCGCCTATCTGATGATCCTGCCGCTGGCAGCGTGGTTGGGCATATTCGTGATCTATCCGCTGGTCTACGCCTTCTACCTGTCCGGCTTCGAGACCTACTACAACCGGCCGGCGGAGTTCGTCGGACTCGATTTCTACAAGTTCGTCCTCACCGATCCGGAATTCTGGGCGTCGCTGTGGGTCGGGCTCAAGTACAGCCTGATGGTGGTCCCGACGATCCTGGTGCTCGCCCTGCTGCTGGCCAGCTTCATCAAGACGTTGAGCAAACGGGCGGCGGGTTTCCTCAAGACAACCATCTACGTTCCGGCGGTGGTGTCGGTCGTCATCGCGTCTGTGCTTTTCGTCTTCATCTACCAGGACACCGGACTGGCCACTGGCTGGTCGGGCTGATCGGCATCTCGCCGGTAGCGTGGCTCAACACCGATGCCACCGCGCTGCCATCGGTGGCCGTGCCGGGAGTCTGGCTGGGCTTCGGTCTGTCCTCGCTGATCCTGCTCGCCGGCCTGCTCGACATCCCGGAGAGCTACTACGAATCGGCGGCGTTGGAGGGCGCCAACTGGTTCCAGCGCACCTGGTTCATCACCATCCCGCTGTTGAAAAACGTCTTCCTGTACCTGCTGGTCACCGGATTCACCCTGGCCATGCAGGAGTACATCCTGCCGCTGGTAATGACCAACGGCGGTCCGGTCGGCGCGACCACCACCCCGAACCTGTTCATCTTCACCCAGTTCCGTGATCAGTCGGCCTTCGCCTTCACCTACTCGATCACCGCTGCGCTGATCCTGTTCATCGTGCTCGGATTGCTGTCGGTGTTGATCTTCAAAGCGGTCAAGTCGGACAAGGCGGTGGACGGATGAGCGCCCGCATGGTGTTCAACATCCTGAAAGCGTTCGGTTTCCTTGTCATCTTCGTCACCGCGATGTTCCCGCTGGCCTGGATGGCCATCGCCGGGTTCAAGGGCAGGGACGAGGTGCTGCGCAGTCCGTTCCAGTTCTTCCCCGACGTGTGGCGCTGGCAGAACTACCGGGACATCCTCGACGATCCCGGCTACATCCACGCGCTGTGGCTGACCTTCGTCGGCGCGCTGATCTTCACCTTGCTGAGCCTTTTCATCAACTCGTTCGCCGCGTACGCGTTCGCCCGGCTGGATTTTGCTCTCAAACCGATCTGGTGGGTGCTGTGCATCATGCCGATGTTCGTGCCGGCGCTGGCGATCCTGGTGACCTCGTTCGTGGTGGTGGCCGATCTGGGAATGTTGAACACCCTGTGGGTGCTGATCGTTCCCGGGCTGGCGTCCAGCGGTCAGATGTTCTTCCTGCGCCAGTTCTATCTGAACATCCCGATGGGTGTGGAGGAGGCGGCGCTGATCGACGGCGCCAGCCGCTGGCAGATCTTCACCAAGATCTTCCTGCCGCAGTCGAAGGCGCCGTTCGTGGTGATGGGCTTCGGATCCTTCCTGGCCTACTGGAATGCCTATGTCTGGCCGGTGCTCACTGTCGGGGAGTCGCCGAACCTGACCCAGATCCAGCAGTTCCTGGCGACCTTCCGTTCCGAACGCGGCAACGAGTGGGGGCTGCTGATGGCCGGCTCGACGCTGGCCGCCGTGCCGACCATCGCCCTGGTGCTGATCTTCCAGCGCTACATCACCACCGGCGTCCGCCTTGCCGGCATGAAGTAGCTGACGAACCGAGCGGTCAGGGGGCGGAGCAGGCAGCAGTGGGCGCGGTGGCCGGAACGACAGGTGCGGATGGCCGGCCGAGGCCGGGCATGCCCAGCCCGACTCCAGGGGTCGTCGGCCGCTCCCCCGCCTGATGACGATCGCCGGCTCTGGTGCGGCGGTGGGAGGTCGGCGGGCCGTCGGCGAGCAGGTGGTGCGGCGCGGCTCCGGTGACCACCGTCGTCACCACGTCGCCCGGCCGGATCGGCTGCTGCCCAGCGGCGCCGGCCGGCGAGAAGTGCACCAGCCGGCCGTCCCTGGCCCGGCCGGACATCCGGTCGGTGGCACCGTCCTTACGGCCCTGCGCCGCCACCAGCACCTCCACCTCGCGGCCGATCTGTCGACGGTTGTCCACCCAGGCGGACTCCTCGACCACCGACGTCAGCCGCTGGTAGCGATCGCGGACCATCTCCGGTGGCACCTGGTCCGGGAGCTCGGCGGCCGGCGTGCCCGGCCGCGGCGAATACTGGAAGGTGAAAGCCGTGGAGAACTCCGCATCCCGCACCACGTCGAGGGTTTCGATGAAGTCCTGCTCGGTCTCGCCGGGGAATCCGACGATGATGTCGGTACTGATCGCCGCGTCCGGCATGGCGGTCCGCACGTCGGCGAGGATCTGCCGGTACCGGCCGGATCGGTAGGACCGGCGCATCGACTTGAGGATCCGATCGGAGCCGGACTGCAGCGGCATGTGCAACTGGTGGCAGACGTTCGGGGTCTGCGCCATTGCCTCGATCACGTCGGCGGTGAAGTCCTTCGGATGAGGTGAGGTGAACCGGACCCGTTCCAGTCCGGCGATGTCGCCGCAGGCCCGCAGCAACTTGCCGAACGCCAGCCGGTCGCCGAACTCGACGCCGTAGGAGTTCACGTTCTGGCCGAGCAGCGTCACCTCCAGCACGCCGTCGTCGGCCAACATCTGCACCTCGGCCAGCACTTCACCCGGGCGACGATCGGCTTGCTGACCGCGCAGCGACGGGACGATGCAGAAGGTGCAGGTGTTGTTGCAACCCACCGAGATCGACACCCAGCCGGAGTAGGCGGAATCCCGGCGGGCCGGCAGCGAACTCGGGAACACCTGCAGCGACTCCAGGATCTCGACCTGGGCCTGCTCGTTGTGCCTGGCCCGCTCCAGCAGGGTGGGCAACGAACCGACGTTGTGGGTACCGAACACCACATCGACCCACGGCGCCCGCTCGACGATTGTTTGGCGATCCTTCTGGGCGAGACAGCCGCCCACGGCGATCTGCATGCCGGGCCGGGCGGCTTTGGCCGGCGCCAGCATTCCGAGGTTGCCGTACAACTTGTTGTCGGCGTTCTCCCGCACGGCGCAGGTGTTGAACACCACCACGTCTGCCTGTTCACCCTCGCCCGCTGCGGCGTATCCGGCCTGCTCCAGCAGTCCGGCCAGCCGCTCGGAGTCGTGCACGTTCATCTGGCAGCCGTAGGTACGCACCTGATAGGTGCGGGCGAGGGAGGACGTCACCGGTCCAGAGTAATCAGCCCAGGCCGCCGCGACAGAACTGCCGATCAGGGATAAAGATCCGATAACCGAACGCCCTTTCTCGGGGGCATCGACCGGCACCGTGTGAAAGGCTTCACCATCCATGGCCGTCGGTCACGGGCGTTGTCGGGTGAGTGGAGGTCCTGCGCGTGTCAGATCCTTCGGCGGACAAGACGGTCGAGATCGGCAAGTCAGCCGCCGCCGCACCTGCCGCGTCCCCGGCGTCGACCGTCGGCGACTCCAGCACGATGGTCGGCATGTACGACGTCGAGAAGCACTTCGGTGAGCTGCACGTGCTCAAGTCGATCAACCTGCAGGTGCCGTCCGGCCAGGTGGTCGTGGTACTCGGACCATCGGGTTCGGGCAAGTCGACGTTGTGCCGCACCATCAACCGGCTGGAACCGATCGACTCCGGTCGGATCGAGATTGACGGCACCGTACTGCCGGCCGAGGGAAAAGACCTGGCCAGGCTGCGGGCCGACGTCGGGATGGTCTTTCAGTCCTTCAACCTGTTCGCCCACAAGTCCATCCTGGACAACGTCACCCTCGGGCCGATCAAGGTCAAGGGGATGGACAAGAAGAAGGCCCAGGAACTGGCCGACTCGCTGCTCGCCCGGGTCGGCATCTCGGCCCAACGGGACAAACTGCCGGCTCAGCTGTCGGGTGGCCAGCAGCAGCGGGTGGCGATCGCTCGGGCGCTGGCGATGCAACCCAAGGTGATGCTGTTCGACGAGCCGACCTCTGCGCTGGACCCGGAAATGGTCCAGGAGGTCCTGGACGTGATGACCGACCTGGCCCAGGAGGGGATGACGATGCTCGTCGTCACCCACGAGATGGGATTCGCCCGCCGCGCGGCCGACCGGGTGATCTTCATGTCCGAGGGCGAGATCGTCGAGGACGGCATTCCGGACGAGTTCTTCACCGCACCGAAATCGACCAGGGCCAAGGATTTCCTCGGCAAGATCCTGACTCACTAATACGTACGCACGGCCTGAGGAGATTCCTCGACCGTCCGCCATCCGAAAGGAATGACGCCAGATGAAGTTCCGCATCACGCTCGCAGCCGTCGTCGCCGGAGCCATGACGCTGACGGCCTGTGGCAGCGACAACGCCGCCACCCCCGGATCTGCTGCATCCGGCACCGGATCGAGTAACCCGTGCGGTGCCGGCGGCGCGTCCTCGGCAGCCGGCTCGTCGGCAGCCGGCTCGTCGGCCGCGGGATCGTCGGCCGCCGGCACCGCCGGTGCCGCCTCCAAACTGCTGGCCGACGCCAAGGCCGGAAAGCTCACCGTCGGCATCAAGTACGACCAGCCGGGCCTGGGCATGAAGATGCCGGACAACACCTTCGCCGGCTTCGATGTCGATGTGGCCAAGTACGTCGCCAAACAGCTCGGCGTTCCGGACGCCGGCATCACTTTCGTCGAGACCAAGTCCGCCGAGCGCGAGGACAAGATCGCCAAGGGTGAGGTCGACTTCATCGTCGGCACTTACTCGATCACCGCGACCCGGCAGCAGAAGGTGGACTTCGCCGGGCCGTACTTCATCGCCCATCAGGACCTGCTGGTGAAGGCCGACAACACCGACATCACCGGCCCGGACTGCCTGAACGGCAAGATCCTCTGCTCGGTGACCGGGTCCACCTCGGCCTCCAAGGTCAAGGAGAGCTTCTCCAAGGACGCCGCCCTGCAGGAGTTCGGCACCTACTCCGAGTGCGTCGCCCAGCTCAAGGCGGGCGTCGTCGATGCGGTGACCACCGACGATGCCATCCTGGCCGGCTATGCCGCCCAGGACGCCGGTCAGTTCAAGGTGGTCGGCAAGGGCTTCACCGACGAGAAGTACGGTGTCGGCTTGATGAAGGGCGACACCGAGGGCAAGGACAAGATCACCGCAGCCCTCAAGGCGATGGTCAAGGACGGCTCCTGGAAGAAGTCACTGGACACCAACGTCGGCCCGTCGGGATACAAGATTCCCGAGCCGCCGGCCAACATGACCTCCTGATCCCATCCGGACGCCGGGCGGTCGCCGATCTCGGCGCTGCCCGGCGTTCGGTCCGTCCCTCGGAGCAGCCCCGTGGATTTCAGCTTCCTGTCGAACCCGAGCTATGACGTCCTCGGGGCGTTCTGGGCAAACATCCAGCTCACCTTCTGGGCCGCCATCGGTGCCCTGATCCTCGGTACCGTGCTGGCCAGCATGCGGGTCAGCCCGATCCCGCTGATGCGCGGTTTCTCCACCGTCTACGTCAACATCGTCCGAAACACCCCGCTGACGCTGATCATCATCATGATGTCGCAGGTGCTGTACACCCAGCTCGGGCTGAAGCTGGCCAGCCGCGGCGGCGGCGCCCAGGGCGCGATCGATTTCCTCTACAACCAGAACTTCCGACTGGCCGTTGTCGGTTTCATCCTCTACACCTCGACGTTCGTCTCCGAGGCGATCCGGTCCGGCATCAACACGGTGCCGGCCGGGCAGGCCGAGGCGGCCCGAGCTATCGGAATGAAGTTCAGTCAGGTGCTGGGCATTGTGGTGCTGCCGCAGGCGTTCCGGGCGGTGATCGCGCCGCTGGCCAGCGTCCTGATCGCCCTGATCAAGAACACCACAGTGGCGGCAGCGATCTTCTCCGCCGAGGCCGCCGGACTGATGGCCACCTTGACGGAGAAGGAGGCGGACAAGTTCACCGCCATCTTCATCGTGATCGCCGCCGGGTTCGTGGTACTCACCCTGCCGATCGGGCTGCTACTGGGCCGGCTGGCTCACCGAGCGACGGTGAAGCGATGAGCACCTTGGCCGTGCTGTACGACATTCCGGGACCGAAGGCCAGACGCCGGAACCTGATCCTCACCATCATCTTCCTGGCTCTGCTGGTCGCCGGACTGTGGTGGGTCTACGACAAGTTGGACAGCAAGGGCCAGTTCGCCGCCGTGCTGTGGAAGCCGGTGCTGCGGGGCAACACCTGGACCACCTACCTGTTGCCCGGCCTGGCCAATACCGTCAAGGCCGCGCTGATCTCGGTGGTGATCGCGCTACCGATCGGCGCCTTGCTCGGTGTCGCCCGACTGTCCGAGCAGCGCTGGCTGCGCTGGATCGCCTCGGTCATCGTCGAGTTCTTCCGGGCCATCCCGGTACTCATCCTGATGGTTTTCGCCTACCAGCTCTGGTTCACCGTCGTCGGCAGCTCCAGTCCGCTGGCCTCGGTGGTGATCGGGCTGGTGCTCTACAACGGATCGGTGCTCGCCGAGGTGTTCCGGGCCGGCATCCGATCGCTGCCCAGGGGCCAGACCGAGGCGTCGCTGGCGATCGGGCTGAGCAAGTCGCAGATGATGAGCCAGGTGCTCTTGCCACAGGCGCTGACAGCGATGCTACCGGCCGTGGTGAGCCAGCTGGTGGTGATCCTGAAGGACACCGCACTCGGTGGTCTGTTGCTGATGGGCTACAACGAGTTGCGCCGAGCCGGGAACACCGCCGGCACCAACCTGAGGGACCAGCTGCAGATCTACATCCTGATCGCCATCATCTTCATCGCCTTGAACCTGCTGCTGACCACTGCGGCTTCGCTGCTGGAGAAGCGACTGCGCCGCGGCAAGCGCGGTGGACGTGGCGGTGTGCCGGTGACAGCCGCGGCGGCGGCTTCAGTGATCGGCGAGGTGGCCGGGCCGTCCGCCGCCATCGACGACACGCCCCGCTGACGGTCAGCTCCGGCCGGCCCTGACCAGGGCTTCCCTGGTCGCCCGGTGGTCGGTCAGCACCTGGTGCACCGGTCGCAAGATCCGCTGCTGCGCGAGGTCGGCCAGCGACCGGTTCACCGTCTGCTGCACGCGATCGCGGTGTCGGCCGGCGGTGATGCCGATCACCGGCCGGAGGATCAACGCCAGCCCGAGCCCGAGTACTGCTCCCCCGATCAGCAACAGCGTCGGCCACGGCAGCGGGCCGAGATACGGAGTGTCCGGTGGTGGAACCTTCAGCCAGCCGAGGACCGCGAGCACCAACAACCAGACCAATCCGGCCATCGCCGCGGCCGCCAGCAGCCACTGCAGGGTGCCGATCACCCGCCACCACACCGGCTTTCGCAGGGTGAGGTCGACCGAGCCGACGGCCCGGTCGACGGCATCGGTCAGGTCGTCCTGCGGTGGACGGGCGGCGGCGTGGACCGAGTCGGCCCAGCGCGGTGGCAGACCGGCGGCCGCGGCGTCGCCGAGCCGCCGGGTCGCCAGGTCCAGCTGAGCCAGTGCCGTCGGTGACGGCGGCGGCAGCGAGGTCCGAGCCGGAGACATGGCGGACGAGGATCCGGCCAGCACGTCCCGAGTCTTGGCAGAGGCCCGACCGGCGAGCTTGCCGGCGGAGTTGACCGCCCGGACGGCACCCACCGCCCCGCCGGCAACGCCGCCGATCCGCAACCGGCGCAACGGATCCGGCCGGAATCGGCGCAGCCACCTGGTGAACGGCCAGCCCACGGCGCCGGTAGCATCCCGGCGGTAACCGGCCTGGACCGCGGCCAGCACCACCGGCACTCCGGCGGCGTCGCCGAGCGCCACCAACAGGCCGCTGTCCTGCTGCAACTGGGCCGGATCGATCTCCCGGTCCGCCACTCCGGTGGACAACCGGCCGACCACGGACGTCAGATCGGCGGCCAACCGCTCGGCGGCTGCCGTTCGTCGCTGGACCGCTGCGGCCAGCCGAGTTCGCAGCTCCGGGATCCCGGCGCCGGTGGTCACCGAGGTCGGCAGCACCTCGACGGCCGCCAGCCCATCGGCCCGCAGCAACCTGGTCAGGTCCTCGACGCAGGCCCGAAGCTGTTGCGGGGTCAGCCGATCGGCCTGGTTCAGCACCACCAGGGTGACGGCGTCGTGGCCGGCCAAAGGCGTCAGGTACCGCTGGTGCAGTGCGGCGTCGGCGTACTTCTGCGGATCGGTGACCCAGATGAACACGTCGACCAGCTCGACCAGCCGGTCGGACTCGGCCCGGTGTGCCGCCTGGGTGGAATCGTGATCGGGAAGGTCGAGCAGCACCAGGCCGGTCAGCCCCGATTCCGGGTCCGGCGGCAATACCTGCCGCTGCGGCACGGCCAGCCAGTTCAGCAGCGGCGCCGGATCGTCCCCGTCGCCTGCCGAGCTCCAGATCGCCGCGGTGGCCGTCGACGTGGTGGGTCGGCGGACTCCGACCTCGGACAGCGGCCGGCCGCTGAGTGCGTTGAACAGAGAAGACTTGCCGCTGCCGGTGGCGCCGGCCAGCGCCGCGACGGTGCGATCGCCGGAGATCCGCAGCCGGTCGGACACCTTGCCCATCAGCTGCCCGGCGGCGGCGGATGCCTGCTCGTCCAGCCGACCTCCGCCGATCTGCACCGCCAGCTGCAGGGCGGCCATCCGCCCGGCCAGATCCTGCGTCCCGGCGTCCTTCTTGCGTCCGAACAGACTCATCGGGTCCGCGCCACCGCGTCGCCCAGCGAGACCAGATCGGCCGGTGTCGGACCGGCCGACAGCCCCACGAGCAGGCTGTCCAACCGATGCCGATCGGCGGCCAGGATCTGCTCGCCGCGCCGCACCAGGTCCTGCCGGGCCCGGCCGACCAGACTGCGCACCGCCTGATCACCGAACACCGCTTCCAGCACCCGCTGGGCGAGAACTGCTGTGCCACCGGCGATCCCGACCTCGGCGCCGGTCAACCCGGCGGTTTGGGAGAAGGTCGCCAGCATCAACATCACTCCGGTCCCGTTCACCCCGTAGGACAACACCCTGGCCGCCGTCCGCTTGTCCTTGCCCTCGGCCCTGACCATCTCCAGCACACCGCTCTGCCAATCGCGGACGGTCCTGGACACCCGATCCGGCAGCCCGGGCGCCGGGCCGGCCAGGTCGGGATGCCCGAGCACCAGCGGATTACCACCGGCCAGGTGCTTCCACCGTCGCATCACTTCGTCGGCGGCCAGTTCGGCCTGTCCGGAGATCAGTTGCTGCACACCGGATTGCAGGGCGCCGGCGACCTGATCGGTCTGCCGCGGTTTCCCGGACACCGCGGAGACCAGCCGATCGCGGACCCGGCCGATCCTGGATTCCAGCGAACGCATGAACTCGCCGGTGCCGAGGAACTCCTGCCAGCGGGCCAGCACTTCGCTGCGCAGCAGCGATCCGTCGGCCAGTGCGGCGGTGATCTGCTGGGCGGCAGCGCCGTACACCTCGTCGATCTGGGCGGCCAGACCGCCCAGCGCCCGTCGTTGCTGGTCTCCGGCACCGGCCAGCGCCCGCACTCGGGCCAGCAGCGCATCGATGGCACCGGTCAGGGTCTGCCGGACCACCGCCTGCCGGGCAGCCGCGTCACCGGCCAGGCCACCGAGCCATCCGCGCAGCGGCGCCACCGTCGCCGGCGGGAGCAGCCCGGCCGCATCGACCGGCGCCTCCGGGACGACGAACAGCGGCGAGGAACCCAGCCCGTTCTGTTGCAGCATCCAGGTCAGATGGCCGGCGATCTCCTGGCTGGCCGTCGGGGGAACGCGGTCCAGCACGATGGCCACCGCGGCCTGCCGGGCGGCGGCGCCGGCCAGGAAGTCCCACGGCACCGCGTCGGCGTACCGGGCGGCGGTGGTGACGAACACCCACAGATCCGCGGCCGCCAGCAGTTGGCCGGCCAACGCCCGGTTGGTGCCGACCACACTGTCGATGTCCGGGGCGTCCAACAGGGCCAGACCACGCGGGATGGCCTCGGTGGACAACAACTGCATGGCGGTGATCGGCTGGTCGGCGTCGAACCGCTGCTGATCGCCGCCGGAGACCCTGGCCAGCGACGGCAGGATTCGTTGGTCGGTGAAGTACCCGGCGTCGGCCGGGTGGTGCACCAGGATCGGCGCCCTGGTCGTCGGCCGGATCACCCCCGACCTGCTGGCCGGGAAGCCGAGCAGGGAGTTGACCAAGGTCGACTTGCCGGCGCCGGTCGAACCGCCGACGACCGCCAGCAGCGGCGCATCGACCGACTGCAATCGCGGCAGGATGTAGTCGTCCAACTGGGCGATCATCGCCTGCCGATCGGACCTCGCCGGCGCCGCGCCGGGAACCTCCAGATCCAACCGCAGATCGGCCAGTGCCCGGCGCAGCTGCTGCAACGACCCGATCAGCGTGGGCGGGACGGCAGCAGCGACCGGCACGGCCGGAATGGGTCCGGTCGCCGGTTCACCGTCGGGCGGTCGTTCACTGTGCGTCATCCAGGGTGAGCTTGCCGGTCGCCGGCCGTCGGCGCCAACCGGCGACCTTTTCCGGTGGCCGGCGCCGGGCTCCGGTCAGCGGATCGACGCACTTCGTCCGAAGCTCATGACCAGTGGGTGGCCGGCTGTGCCGGCCGGACCTAGCGGGCGACCTCAGTGGCCCGGGACTCCCGGACCACCGTGACCCGGACCTGGCCGGGGTAGGTGAGTTCCTCCTCGATCTGTTTGGCCACCTCGCGGGCCAGCAGATGAGCCTCGAGGTCGTCCAGCACGTCGGGCTTGACCATCACTCGCAGTTCCCGGCCGGCCTGCATCGCGAACACCTTCTCCACCCCGCGCTTGCCGGCCGCGATCGATTCGATCCGCTCCAACCGCTGGACATAGGACTCCATCGATTCCCGGCGGGCTCCGGGACGGCCACCCGAGCAGGCGTCGGCGGCCTGGGTGAGGACCGCTTCGACGGTGGACGGCGGAACCTCGTCGTGATGTGCCTCGATGCAGTGGGCCACCTCGTCGCCCTCGCCGTAGCGACGGGCCAACTCGGCACCGACCATCGCGTGCGACCCCTGCGCCTCGTGGGTCAAGGCCTTGCCGATGTCGTGCAGGAACGCTCCACGGATCACCGGTTTCGGATCGACGCCCAGTTCGGCGGCCATCCCGCCGGCAATGTGCGCGGACTCCACCAAATGCCCGAGCACGTTCTGCCCGTAGCTGGTGCGGTACTTCAAGTGGCCGAGCAACTTGACCAGCTCCGGGTGCAGGTCGGAGACGCCGACATCGAGCATGGCGTCCTCGGCCGCCCGGGCGCACCGGGCCTCCACCTCGTCGTGCGCCCGGTCGTAGGCCTCCTCGATCCGGTGCGGATGGATCCGGCCGTCCTCGATCAGCATCTCCAGGGTGATCCGGCCGATCTCCCGGCGGACCGGGTCGAAGCAGGACAGCAGCACCGCTTCCGGGGTGTCGTCGATGATGACGTTGACCCCGGTGACGGTCTCGAAGGCACGGATGTTGCGACCCTCCCGGCCGATGATCCGGCCCTTGACCTCGTCCGCCGGCAAGTGGACAACGCTGACCACGGTCTGCGCGGTCTGGTCGGAGGCCACCCGTTGGATGGCGTCGGCGACGATCGCCCTGGCCCGCTGCTTGGCAGAGGCCTGCGCCTCGGACTCGATCCGGCGGACCATCATCGCCGAATCCCGGCGGGCCAGATCTTCCTGCCGGCTCATCAGCTCGGCGCGGGCGGCGTCGGCGGTGAGTCCGGAGATCCGGACCAGTTCGACCTCGGCGGTCAGCGCATGTTCCTCAACGGCCCGGCGGCGTTCGGCGAGTTCGTCCTGCCGCGCGGCCAGCTGTTCGGCCTCCAGCTGCAGCAGCTGTTCCTTACCGGTGACCTTGGCCCACATCCGGCCGACCTCCGACTCATCGCCGCGGGTGCGTTCGCGGTCCGCCGCCAGTCGGCGTTGGTCCTCGGCCAGGGCCTCCATCGATGCTTGCAACCGCTGCTGGGCCGTCTGCAGGTCGGTCCGCTCGGCCGCGACAGCTGCGGTGGTTTCGGTGACCAGCCGGTGACGTTCCTCGGCAAGCGCCACCCGCTGCCGGTCGATCTCGGCCAGCGCGTCGGCGACCTCTGCTGCGGCCAGTTCCCTGGCCGCCAGCTGCGCCGATTCGGTGACTCCCTGGTCGGCCACCTGGGCCTGCGCTCGATCGGCGTTTACCTCGGCGCGGACAGTTTCGGTCTCGGCCCGAGCCGATTCGATCTCGACCCGAGCAGCTTTGGCGTCATTGCGGGCCGAGTCGGCGTCGTTCCGAGCGGAATCGGCGTCGTTCCGAGCGGTGACGGCATCGGCCCGGGCGGAATCGGCATCGGCGTCGGCCCGCGCGACGCGTTGCCGGCCCGCCGCCAGATCACGGTATGCCCGCTGGACCTCGGCGGCAGTCTCGGCCGAGACCGCGTCACCGTCGGCGTGCCGACCGGCCGCGACGATGCCGGAGGCCGGGGTGTGTGCGGTCAGTGCCTGATCGAGCAGTCGTCGCAGTCGATCCTCGTCGACCGGCGCCGTGCGTCTCCTGGACAAGATGATCACGAACACCAGCAGCACGACCACCATCAGCGACAGGAACACGAGAAGGGTCTCGGTCATCCGGATTCCCTCCTCGTCGATCCGCCGATGGCCCGGCGGGCCGATCGTGGCGCTTTTAACGCCGACGAGGCTCCAGCCATCGCGGACTAGCTCAGAAGGGCGTCCTGCGTACCGGCGGTACGCCGACTACGCCCTACCGATCCCCGGGGGTCGGCGGGACGTTCTCACCCGAAACTCCGGGCAGAGGCGGCCAAAAGTGGCCGCTGAGGTCGCGCCAGCTGCTGCGCGAGTCGTCACTCTCCTGTGACTTCGAGAGTAAAGATGGCGCCCCAAGTGGTCAAGGGTGGACACAATCGGAGCACTCGGCGGAGTACTCGTCGATGACCTGGTCCACCACTCGTCCGGCCAGCCCCGGCGGGTACCCACGGCGGGCCAGCAGACCGAGCAACCGACGCCGCGCGGCGTCCGGACCGGCGGCCATCGCCGCGCCGACCCGCTTGGCGAGCAGAGCGACGGCCCGGGCGGCTTCGGCGTCGGTGTCGATCCCGGCAACAGCCTCTGAGTAGTCGCTCTCCGCGACGCCCTGCCGACGCAGCTCGGCGCGCAGCGCATGCCGACCCAGTGCCCGATCACGGTGCTTGGTGATCACGTACAACTCGGCATAGGCCCGGTCGTCGATCAAACCGGCCTTCTCGAACCGGTCGAGCACGATCGCCGCCACCTCGTCCGAGATCTCACGTTGCCGGAGCTTGTTCTCCAGCACCGCCCGCGGCCGGGGGGCGGTCGCCAACTGCCGGTAGACGATGTCCCTGGCGCGAAACACCTCACCGGCCGACTGGTCGCCCGGTGGGACGACACTCGTCCCACCGAGGGATCGGTCGGTGTCGGTCTCCGCATCGCCGGCGCCTCCCGACCCGACGGCGGCGATGCGTGCCGCGATGGCATCGATCGCCGCCGCCCGGTCGGACGGCCCGGGAGGGGTCAGTGGTGACATGGCGAGTGGCCCAGTGGTCAGAAATCGACCGGGGCGGGCACCGGCTCGTCGACGTTGACATCGAGCCGGGCACCGACGCCGAGCTTCTCCTTGATGCGCTTGTCGAGTTCCTCGGACATGTCCGGATTCTCCTTGAGGAAGGTCCGGACGTTCTCTTTGCCCTGGCCGAGTTGCTCGCCCTCGTAGGTGTACCAAGCGCCGGACTTCTTGACGAAGCCCTGCTCGACGCCGACGTCGATCAGCGAGCCTTCACGGGAGATGCCGTGGCCGTAGATGATGTCGAACTCGGCCTGCTTGAACGGCGGAGCAACCTTGTTCTTGACCACCTTGACGCGGGTGCGGTTACCGATCACGTCGGTGCCGTCCTTGAGCGCCTCGATCCGGCGGATGTCCAGCCGCACCGATGCGTAGAACTTCAGCGCCTTGCCGCCGGTGGTGGTCTCCGGCGAACCGAACATCACCCCGATCTTCTCGCGGAGCTGGTTGATGAAGATCATCGTGGTGTTGGTATTCGACAGGGCACCGGCGATCTTCCGCAGTGCCTGCGACATCAACCTGGCCTGCAGGCCGACGTGGCTGTCGCCCATCTCGCCCTCGATCTCGGCCCTCGGCACCAGCGCGGCCACCGAGTCGATGACCACCAGATCGATGGCGCCGGAACGGATCAGCATGTCGGCGATCTCCAACGCCTGCTCACCGGTGTCGGGCTGGGAGACCAGCAGCGAGTCGGTGTCGACGCCCAACGCCTTGGCGTACTCGGGATCGAGGGCATGCTCGGCGTCGATGAAGGCGGCAATACCACCGGCGGCCTGCACACTGGCCACCGCGTGCAGGGTGACGGTCGTCTTACCGGAGGATTCCGGGCCGTAGATCTCGACGATCCGGCCGCGCGGCAGGCCGCCGATCCCCAGCGCCACATCCAGCGCGATGGACCCGGTCGGGATCACCTCGATGGGCGCGCGACCCTCGTCGCCCAGCCGCATCACCGATCCCTTGCCGAACTGCTTCTCGATCTGTGCAAGCGCGATTCCCAGAGCCTTGTCGCGATCCGGTGCCGTCATGACCCACCTCATGCCTTTCGTCTGTCCGCCGGCGCTGCCGGTCGGTGTGTACGTGTCTGTGTCGGTGCTGAATTGGTGCTGAGTGCGTGTTGTTCGTGCGGTGCTGTGGTGTTGTCGCCGACGGTAGGGCCGGGTACCGACAGTGGCCGGAGAACGTCGCGGTGTTGTGGATGGATCGAGGTCTGTGGACAACCTGCCTGGTGCCGTTCTACCGGTGTCTCGGTCACTGGTGTCTGGGTAGCTGGTGTCGGGGGTCGTCACCCGCCGACGTCCATCACTGTAGCCGTACAGGTGTTCGATGCAAGGGTGTTCGGCGGCGTGTCGCGACCGCCCGGAGATCCGGTCGGTCGGGCGACGATCCGGCGAGGGGACCGGCTGTTCCGGCGCCGATCAGTCGGGCAGACCGTGATGCAGGGTGGCCGGCACATCGAAGTCCCGGCAGACCTGGGCCCAGACCCGCTTCGGGTTGATGCCGGCCTCCAGCGCCTGGTCGACGCTGCGGTCGCCCAGAGCGGCGAACACGTGATCCTTGGCCACCGACGGCGCCCGCAGCGGCCCGAAATGGGCAGCCATCAGGGCTCGGAACTCGGTGAGACGCACCCCGTCAGCCTACTGATCCCACACAGCACGCCCGAGCGGCGGACCGGGGCGGACGGGCACACTGGCCGACGTGGGCGAGCTCGGATTCGACAGCACCATCGCAGCGATAGTGATGGTGGCCGGGCTGCTGGTGGTGTTGCTGCTGTTGATCCGGCAGTGGCGCAACAAATAGCGCCGACCGGCCAGGTCAGCCCCGATGTCGGTGGTCGGCCCTGCGGCAGCAACGTCGACATCCAGAACGCGGTGAGGGGTTTCATCAGCGCGGTATCGGCGCTCCGGTTGTTGGCGTCGGCGAACTGCAGGTAGATCGCGGTGACGGCCAGATCCCCCGTCTCGAACACACCGGCGGTGAGGGCGGCGGACGACCGGGTACGGCCAGTTCCGCCACCGTGTTCGAGGTGCCGAAGTCGATGCCCAGGACCACCGGGCCGGCGGCCGCGGTCACGGCAGCACCCGCGTGGTGAACACCTCGAGCAGTCGTTGCGCGGTCACGCCCGGACTGCCGGAGTCGGTAGCCACGGTGGTCGGGGTCATCAGGATCAACACCGGCATCGAGTCCAGCGCATAGGCCAGCGTCGGCAGTCGCGAGTTCATCGTCGACTGTCCCTGGACGATGCGGCCGGTCCAACCGCCCTTCGCCAGTGGCCGTGCCGGTTCACCACCCAGGTCCCCTTCCACTGTCTGCAGCAGTTGATCGCGCCCCGCGCCGTCAGGTAGTTGAACGAAGATCACAGCAGCGTCTGTTCCGACTGATCGTCCCTCCCGGTCAAGGTGACCACATCGTGGGGATTCGCGGCGTCGATCATCGCCCGGAAGTTGCCTGATCCTCCGCTGCCGGGGTCGAAGGTGACGAACGTCTTCAGCGCCGGCGTGATGGCCTCGGTCAGACAATCGCCGGGGGTCGCGGTGCCGGCCGGCCGGCACCGCTTCTTCGGCATCGATCCGGCGAAGCTGGCAACGGATCCGGCCGGCACCGACGCCACCGGAGGATCGACCAGCTCGATCCGCCGGCCGGTGAGCCAGATCAGCCCGGCAATCAGGGCGACCGTCACCAGCACCGCGCCGGCCAGCATCGCGGGGGCCACTCGGGTCAGCGGCCGTCGATCGGCGCCGGCCAACAACTGCTGGCCGGACAGTGGGGCCCGCAGCATCGGGACGGCCGCCGAGCCGTCGGCGGGTCGGCCGGTGCTGACGCGAGGGGTCACCGCCCGACCCGCCGGCCAGGTCACCGCCCGACCCGCCGGCCAGGTCACCGGCTGCGGCGCCGGCGACTGTAACGGCGGCGGCAGCGGGTGCTGCATCACGAGCGGCGCCAACTGCGGTCCGGGTGATGGTGGATCCGATGCCGGTGCCGAGTGCTTGTTGGTGGTCACCTGTCTGGCCAGCGCCGCGCCCATCGCGACGGCGATCTCCGGGTGTTCCTGGGTTACCGGGACGATGCCCGTGCGGTCGGGATCAGGGCGGCCACCAACGGGATTCGACTGGAGCCGCCGACCAGGAAGATCCCGGCCAGCTGGGCCGGTGTCCGCTCCGACTGCCGGATGGTCCGCTGCAGCTGGGTGACGGTCCGGACCACCGCCGGCCTGATCAGGTTCTCCACCTCGCCGCGGGTGAGCAGTGCATCCGGGAACGGATCGGGCAGCGGGACGTCGGTCTGCGGAAATCGGGACAGCGACTCCTTGGCGGCCCGGACGTCCATCCGCAGGCTGCGGGCCGCCCGCCGATCGGCCGCGGTCTGCGGCACGGCCATCGCTGCCAGTGGTACGGATCGACGTCGGCGATGGTGCGGCCCACCCGGAAACGTCGAAAAGACGCCCCGGTGCTGATGCACCGGGGCGCCTTCGGTCGATTCGGACCGGCCGCGGTCCGCTGCTCGGGTGGTGCTGGACAGAGCTGGTTTGTCAGCCTTGCTGGGTCGGCTGCTGCGGCGGAGTTGCTTTGGTGACGTCCGGACCGGCGGCAGCCGCGCCGCCGGCGCCAGCGCTCTGGTCGATCGAACGGGTCTGCTGGCCGGCCAACTCGGGATGCAACTGCTGGCGCAACTGCTGCAGACGGGAAGCGCCTGCCATGTCGAGGGTGGACTTCTGTACCTCGAACATCCGGCCCTCGACCGAGTTCTCGGCGAGTTCGGCCGAGCCGAGCGCATTGGCGTACCGACGCTCGATCTTTTCCCGCACCTCGTCCAGGGAGGGCGTGGTGCCGGGGGCTCCGATGCTCTGCATGCTCTGCATCGACGCCGAGATCTGCTCCTGCATCTTCGCCTGGTCCAGCTGGGAGAGCAGCTTGGTCCGCTCGGCCAGCTTCGTCTGCAGCTGCATGGCGTTGTTCTCGACGGCCTTCTTGGCCTGGCCGGCGGCCTGCAGCGCCTGATCGTGCATGCCCTTGAGGTCTTCCATCTGCTGCTCGGCGGCGACCAGCTGGGTGGCGAAGGCCGTCGCGGTCTGCTCGTACTCGGCAGCCTTGGCGGCATCGCCTTTGCTGGTGGCTTCGTCGGCCAACACCAGAGCCTGACGCGCCGAGGCCTGCAGGCGCTCGACGTCGCCCATCTGTCGGGTCAACTTCATTTCCAGCTGACGCTGGTTGCCGATCACGGCGGCGGCCTGCTGGCTGAGCGCGGCGTGCTGGCGCTGGGCATCTTCGATGGCCTGCTGGATCTGCACCTTGGGGTCGGCGTACTCGTCGACCTTCGACGAGAACAGCGCCATCAGGTACTTCCAAGCTTTCACGAACGGGTTGGCCATGTCGGTTCGGATCCTCTCGCCTCAGCCGCCCGGAAGGCGGTGTCGATGTCCATCGTGTCAGGTACATCCTGCAGCTTCCACCCCGGTAGGGCCGGGTGACGGAAGTTCAGGGCAAATCTTCGGGACAGCACCGATGGTGCATCCGGCCTCACCCGGACCGAGCGCTCCGCCGCCTCCGGAGAACCCCGCACTCGGATCACCCAGCCGCTCACCCGGTCGAGCAGCGCCGAGGTCGATACAGTGAGGTCTCCAGATCGGGCTTGGAGGTTGGATGGGGCGGCACATTGCTGTGGGGCGCCGCCGCGGCGTCGCCGGCTGGCCGCTCGCCGTCCTCGGTCTGGTGGTGCTGCTGGTGGCCGGCACTCTGGTCTATTTCGCGTTGCTCCGCAAGGGCAATGCAGCCACCGCGACCCATTGCACCGGCACCGTCAGCCTGCCGGTGCTGGCCTCCTCCGGCGCTTCACCGGCCGCCCGGGCGCTCAGCGACGCCTTCAATGCCACCTCACCCGAAGCTCGATCGACCTGCCTGACCACCTCGGTGACCACGCTGTCGGCGGGCGACGCCGGCGCCGCGCTGGCCGCCGGCTGGGCCGGACGGTCCGATCCGGCACCAGGGGTGTGGATCACCGACGACGGCAGCGCACTGGCTGCCGTCGACCGATCCGACTCCGAGCTGACGGCCGGTCGGGACGCCGAGCCGATCGCCGGTTCGCCGGTGGTGCTGGCCATGCGGGAGGCGGACGCCGCCCGACATCCGGCACCAGCCTGGTCGAAGATGGCCGGCGCGCTGACGAACGGCGCCGGCCCGCAGCTGGTGTTGCCGGATCCGCAGACCAACAGGGCGACCGCGTACGCGTTGTCGTCGATGATGGCCACCTCCGACAGCGCCCCAACGGTCGCGGCGGCGGAGAAGGCCGCCTCCCGGTTGAAGACACTGAGCAGCTTCCGGTCCGATGCGCCCACCACCGCAGACGCACTGGACCAGATTGCCGGCAGCGATGCGATGGACGCGGTCCCGGTGACCGAGGCCGACCTTGCTGTCTACAACAACAGCAGCGCCGAGCAGTTGACGGCGGTCTATCCGGCCGGTCCGACGGCCGGCGACGACGTGTTCGCCGTCGCGCTGTCCGGCGGCTGGATGACGCCGACGTTGATCGACGCGGCAACCCGCTTCCACGCCTTCGCCCGCAGCGCCGACGGCCAGAAGATCTTGGTGGCCGCACATCTGCGGGTCCCCGGCATGGCGACGCCGGCGGCGGCCGGCATCCACCCGGAGACGGCAGTCAGCCGCCTTCCGCCCGCCGAACCGGGGGTGGCCGCCACGCTGGCCGCCGGCATCGGATTCACCGCGGCCGGCGCTCCCCCGCCGGCCGCTTCCGGCGCCTCGCTGCCGCCGGCATCCTCGGCCCTGCCGGCGCCGTCAGCATCCTCGGCTCCGACCTCGATCCGACCGTCCGCTACCGCGCCGCCGGCCAGCAGTTCCAAGCCGGCCAGCAGCACGACAGTGCATCCCACCAGCACCGCGCCGACCTACACCCGCGTCGGGTTGACGGTGAACCCGCCGACGAGCGAGTCGGGCCCGGCAGTGACGTTCCTGATCGACACGTCGTCGACCTGGGAAGCCGTGGTGAGCGGGCAGAGTCGCACCAGCTGGCTGCAGCAGGGACTCACCGATGTACTGGCGCACGCCGGCGCTACCGAGATCGGGCTGTGGTCCACTTCGTCGAACGACGGTGACGACGGTTGTCGCACGCTGGTGTCCACCGGACCGCTGACCGAGGAACTGGACGGCGGAATCAGGTCGGCGGAGTTGACCAGCGCCATCGCCGATCTCGACTCGTCCGGCACCCGGCGCAACTACCGGGCGTTGCCGAAAGCGCTCAGCGAGGCAGCCGTCGGCGCGTCCGCCCAGCACCCGCACCGGGTGATCCTGGTGACCGACGGCCCGGACCAGACGCCCGGCTATTCGCGGGCGGCGGTGATCGCGGAGATCACCACCACCGCGCAGAACAATCCGAATGTCCACCTGGAGATCGTCGGGGTCGGCGAGGCGGTGCCCGACGAAGCACTGCAGGAAATCGCCGCGGCCGGCAATGGCAGCTACACCGATGTGGCCCACACCCCGGAATTGCCGGCCACCCTGCTGTCGGTCTTCAACGGTTTCTGATCAGAAACCGTGCCCGATCAGAAACCGTGCCTGGTCAGAAGTTGTCGGGGCACCAGGGGGCGCGGTGCCAACCGAATGCGGTGGACACCGCGTCGACGGCGCCGGCCGTGTGCTCGACCACTCGACCGACCCGGTGCAGATCGGTCAGCGGCACGCCGCCGAGATAGATGGCGCCCAGTTCCAGGATCGACATCGAGACATCCGGCGCCGTCCTGACCCGACTGACCACTGCCTCGTCGGCGCCGGCCCGTAGCCGATACCGGCCGGAGTTCTCCGGCAACAGGGCATCTGTCACCTCGATGACGACATCGATCTCGGCGGCATACCGGCGGGCCTGCAATGCACCGACCACGTCGACCACCCGGAGGTAGATGTTGTCCGACACCTCGGTGACCACGGCCCGCGCATCGGCCACCAGATGCCGCAGCGGCTCATCGACAGGAGCGTTGCGCAGGACGAACTTCCGCGCCAGATCCAGATCGAGCAGGTACCGCCAGAGGCCGGCATAGGCGCCGGGATCGTCGGCCCTGATCTCCTGGATCCGAATCTCACCGTCCGGCCCGGTTGGACCGAAATCCTCCTTGAACCGGTACATGGCGAAGCCATCGGCGTCGCCGGAATCGTTGTAGTGCAACAGATATCGCAGCTCGGAGGCGCCGTTGCGGGCAAATTCCATGTCGAATGTCGAGATTTCCCACCACTTGTCGTCCCGGTTCAACGAGCCCGGACGATCCGATCGGCCGGTTTCGTGCAGGCCCGGTGCCACCGTCAGGAACTGTTGCTTGGTCACCTCGTCCACCGAGCCGGTGACGGCGATGTCCGGCAGGAAACCCAGTCGGCGGTTGTCGCCGGACAGCCGCGCGCGGGAGGCAGCCGGTCCGTAGCCGAAGCGGCCGTAGATCAACGATTCCGATGCCCACAGCGCCGCCAGCGGCTCACCTCGACGGGCCACGTCCTGCAGCTGGTGCTTCATCATCTGCGAGAGCAGCCCACGGCGGCGGAACGGCGGATGCACGGTGACGACGGTGACGGCCGCGGTCGGCACGTCGGCGCCGCCGGGCACCGTCAGCCGGCGGCTGAAATCGCCGCAGGTGGAGACCCAGCGGCGGCCGACGGTGAACCCGAAGAACCGGTCGTTCTCCATGATCGGCCGGTCGAACTCGGCCACCTCGTCCCGTGCCTGCTCCTGGAATCCGCGGGAGATCGCCTGGTGGAAGGCCCGATAAGTCCGATCGGTGACGTACTTCAGCACCGGTTCGGCCAGGTGTGGCGCCGGCGGCGGCTTGCTCGAGCGCCGTGGCGCAGTGGTCTTCCGGTTCGGCTTCTTCGGCGCACGCTGATCAGGGGGCATCAGCACATTCCATCGGATCGGCGGCCCGCGCCGCCAGTGCTTAACCCCGACTGGTCGAATCGGTCAGCTGCCGACCCGGCGCAACAGCTCCGAGAACTCGGTCGGTGCGCCGAAGCCTGCGTCGCTCCCCCATCGCGGGGTGGGCCGCTCGGCCCGGGGGCGACCGTTGCCCAGCGCGGCGACCAGATCGCCGGCGGCCAGCTTGATCCGTTGCTGCAGACCGGATTCCGCGGCGCCGGCGGATCCCCAATCCTCGGTGGCCGCGAACACCGCTGTCGGTACCGTCACCGCACCCAGATAGCCGAACATCGGCCGCAGCGCATGCTCAAGTACCAGGCTGTGCCGGGCAGTGCCCGCAGTGGCGGCGAGCAGGACCGGCTTTCCGCGCAGCAAGTCCGGTTCCAGCACATCGAAGAACATCTTGAACAGCCCGGAGAAGGACGCACTGAACACCGGGCTGACCACGATCAGTACGTCAGCCGCGGCGACGGCGTCGATCGCGGCGGCCAGCTGACCGGTCGGGAACCCGGTCAACAGGTTGTCCGCCAACGGATGTGCCAGCTCGCGCAGCTCGATGATGTCCAGCTCCACCGGATCGGCCGGGCCACCCGCCGGGTCCTCGACGGTCAGTCGGTCCATCACCGCCACGGCCAGCCGATCGGCCAGCAGCCGGCTGGCCGACGGATTGCCCAGTCCGGCGCTGACCATCGCGAGCCTGCTCATCCGGCCACCCCGGCCGTGGTGTCGGCCGGCCTCGCCGTGCGGGCGGCGAGCAGCGAGGCATGGCTGGGTGCATCCGGCACATGGGCCGGCTTCAACGCCGCAAACTCCTTGCGCAGCACCGGGATCACCTCGCCGCCGAGCAGATCGAGTTGTTCCAGCACCGTACTCAACGGCAGCCCGGCGTGATCCATCAGGAACAGCTGGCGTTGGTAGTCACCGGCGTACTCCCGGAACCCCAGCGTGCGCTCGATCACCTGTTGCGGGCTGCCGACAGTGAGCGGCGTCGAGCTGCTGAACTCCTCCAGACTCGGCCCGCCGCCGTACACCGGTGCACGGTCGAAGTACGGCCGGAACTCGGCGACGGCATCCTGGGAGTTCTTCCGGATGAACACCTGACCGCCCAGCCCGACGATCGCCTGATCGGCGGTACCGTGGCCGTAGTGCTCGAACCGGGACCGGTACAGCTCGACCATCCTGCGGGTGTGGCTGGCCGGCCAGAAGATGTGGTTGGCGAAGAAACCGTCGCCGTAGAAAGCGGCCTGCTCGGCAATCTCCGGGCTGCGGATCGAGCCGTGCCAGACGAACGGCGGCACCCCATCGAGCGGCCGGGGCGTCGAGGTGAACGACTGCAACGGGCCACGGAACTTGCCGTCCCAGCTGACCACGTCCTCGGTCCACAACCGGCGCAGCAGGTCGTATTTCTCCAGGGTCAGCGCAATGGCATCCCGGATGTCCTGGCCGAACCACGGGTAGACCGGCCCGGTGTTGCCGCGGCCCATCATCAGATCCACCCGGCCACCGGACAGGTGCTGCAGCATCGCGTAGTCCTCGGCGATCTTCACCGGGTCGTTGGTGGTGATCAGGGTGGTCGAGGTGGACAGGATCAGTTTCTCGGTCCTGGCGGCGAGGAAACCCAGCATGGTGGTCGGCGACGACGGCACGAACGGCGGATTGTGGTGCTCGCCGGTGGCGAACACGTCCAACCCCACCTCCTCGGCCTTGATCGCGATCCGGACCATCGCCTGGATCCGCTCGTGCTCGGTGGGCGCCCGGCCGGTGTGCGGATCCGGGGTGACGTCGCCGACCGAGAAGATGCCGAACTGCATAACCACCTCCGTTGATTGATACGTCAAGTATCTTCCTGCAACGGCCGGGTCCCACCCGACATTCCCGGCTGGACAACGAGGTCAAGCCGGCCGGCCGGCGCTCTCGGCGGCATCCAGGTTCCGATTCGTCAGCACCGTCATGAATCCGAGCAGGCTCAGGATCAGTACCGACATCAGGGCGAACAGCACACGGAAGCCGACCAACTGGGCCAGCAGACCGCCGAGCACGGCGCCCAACGGCATGGTTCCCCACGCCACCAACCGATACCCGCTGTTCACCCGGCCGAGCAGCCGGCCGGGCGCGATCCGCTGCCGGAGCGAGACCGCGATGACGTTACCGATCACCAGACCGATGCTGCCGATCACGAACCCGGCACCGATCAAGAACGGATTTGCCGTCACCGCCAGGACGCCAACCAGCACCGCCCCACCGCCATAGGACAGGGCCAGCGATCCGGCACGGCCGAGCATCCGCTCCACCGGGCCGGCGAGGAACGAGCCGAGCAGGCTGCCGACGGCCAGCGTCGCAAACAACAGGCCATAGCCGCCGTCCGACAACCGCATCGCCGACGCCGGGCCGACGGCGTAGAGCACCAGCACGCCGAAGGTGGCGTTGGTGGCCAGGTTGAACAACCCGGTCATCATCGCCAGCGTGCGCAGTACCCGGTTGCGCCACAGATACCGCAGTCCCTCGGCGATGTCGGCCCGCATGGTGCTGGCAGTTGTCCGTTCGAACCGGTACGAGCCGCGCACCATCAGCAGCGCACCGATCGCCACCATCCACAGGGCGCCCGGCACCGCGATGGAGAGCGCCGCACCGGCCGCCACCAGTACGCCGCCGAGCGGTGGGCCGACGAACTGGTTGGCCGTCAGTTCGGCAGCGAACAATCGACTATTGGCCCGGGACAACTGATCTCGCTCGACCAGCTGCGGAAGGATCGACTGGGCCGAGGTGTCGTAGATCGTCTCGGCGATGCCGAGACAGACGGCGATCAGGTACAGCAACCAGATCGAGCCGAGCCCGGCGGCCAGCAGGGCAGCCGATCCGCCGAGCAGCCCGGTGCGGACCAGGTTCGCCGCGAGCATGCTCCGGCGCCGGTCCAGCCGATCGGCCAGCGCGCCGGCCGGCAGCGCACAGACCAGCCACGGCAGCGTCAAGGCGAACGTCAGCCCGGCGATCACGGTGGGTGATTGGGTGTACCGGATCGCGACCAGCGGCAGGGCCACCTTGACGATCCCGTCGGCCAGATTGGACAGCCCGGATGAACACCAGAGCCGGTTGAAGGCCGGTCCGAGCTGCCGGGTATCAGCCGGCCCCTGGTGCCCGGTGTGGAGCTGCGCGGTCATTGATGGAGAATCACACATCGATTGATAAACTTCAAGTCGATGGGTGATACTCAATCAATCCGCTACGCTGGGTCGATGAGTGGGCGAGGGCCGGTGAAACGCACGACGATCCCGAGCGACGAACTGGTGGTCCAGCTCAGCGGGGGGCGGCGGGCAGCGACCATCGCCGAAGCCAAGGCGGTGGCCCATCCGCTACGACTGCGCATCATCCGGCTGTGCGCACTCGAGGAGCTGACGAACAAGCAGCTCGCGGACCGGCTGGAGCGGGACCCGGGCACCGTGCTGTACCACGTGCGACTGCTGGTCGACGTCGGCATCCTGGAACCGGCGCCGATACGTACCGGACCTAGCGGCGCGCTCGAGAAGCCGTACCGGGCAACCGGTCTGACGCGTCTACTGGAATCCACTCTGGCCCTCTCACTGCCCGGTGGAGCGCTCGCCCCGATCGAGGCATTCCAGCAGGAGCTGGCCGAGGCCGGACCGGATTCGGTCCGCAAGATGTCCCGCTTCGTGCTGCGCCTGTCGCCCACCGATGCCGAGGAGCTGGCGCTGCGGCTGGTCGCGATCTTCGACGAGTACGCCGACGACGATCACCTTCGAGCGGATCAGCCGGCCCACGGCGGGCTGTTCGTCCTGCACCGGCTCGCCGAGTGACCGTCCGGCTGTCCGATCGGCTCTACTGGCAGATCAGGTCGCGACTTCCGCGGCCGGGCCGACGCCCTCAGTATGGAGTCCATGACCTGGACCTGCCCGGAGTGCCGACGCCGATTCGGCCGAACCCGGCAGTCGCACGAGTGCGCACCGGCGCTCGATCTGCCGGCATACTTCGCCACCGCCGACACCCGCGAACAGCCGATCTACCAGGCGGTGCACGATCATCTGTCCTCCCTCGGCGAAGTGCTGGTGGAGCCGGTGGTGGTGGGCATCTTCCTGAAACGGGATCGCAGCTTCGTCGAGCTGCGACCGATGACCCGGTGGGTTGCGCTGTCCTGGCCGATGCGGCGCCGGATCGATCACCCGCGGATCTCCCGTAAGCCGATCCGATCCGGCCAGCGCTGGTATCACGTGGTGAACCTGCGCGACGCCGCCGAGGTGGACGACGAACTGCGGGACTGGCTCACCGAGGCCTGGCACAGCCTGCCACCATGACGTGAGGTCAGGGGGTGCCGCCGGTATCGTCGTCCTGATAGGCCTCCGGCGACGGGCAGGAACAGATCAGATTGCGGTCGCCGTAGGCGCCGTCGATCCGGCCGACCGGCGGAAAGTACTTGTGCGCCGGGTCGACGCCAGGAGGAAAGACCGCCTCGGCCCGCGAGTACGGGTGCTGCCACTCCCCCGCCAACACGGCGGCGGTATGCGGGGCGTTGCGCAGCGGGTTGTCCTCGCCCGGCCAGTCGCCGGCGTCGATCCGATCGATCTCTGCCTTGATGGCGATCATCGCGTCGCAGAACCGGTCGATCTCGGCCAGGTCCTCGCTCTCGGTCGGCTCGACCATCAGCGTCCCGGCGACCGGGAACGACATCGTCGGGGCGTGGAATCCATAGTCCGCCAACCGCTTTGCCACATCGTCGACGGTGACGCCGGTCTTCGCGGTGATCGGCCGCAGGTCCAGGATGCACTCGTGGGCGACGTAGCCGCCGGTACCGGAGTACAGCACCGGGTAGTGCTCGGCCAACCGACGCGCGATGTAGTTGGCCGAGGCCACGGCGGTCAGGGTGGCCCGGCGCAGACCGTCGGCGCCCATCATCCGGAGGTAGGCCCAACTGATCGGCAGTATCGATGCACTGCCCCACGGCGCCGCCGAGACGGCGCCGACGCCGCCGTCCTGCGGCGCGGTGCCGCCCAAATCGGCCAGCGGGTGGGTCGGCAGGAACGGTGCCAGATGTTCGCGTACCGCGACCGGTCCGACGCCCGGGCCACCACCACCGTGCGGGATACAGAAAGTCTTGTGCAGATTGAGATGTGACACGTCGCCGCCGAACAGTCCGGGTTTGGCGATGCCCACCAACGCATTCAGGTTGGCCCCGTCGACGTACACCTGGCCGCCGGCCGCGTGCACCTGATCGGCCAGCTCGGTGATGGTGTCCTCGTAGACCCCGTGCGTCGAGGGATAGGTCACCATGATCGCCGCCAGGTTGTCCGCATGGGCGGCGATCTTGGCAGCCAGGTCCGTCATATCGATGTTCCCGGCATCGACGCCGACATGTTCGGTGCCGACCACCACCACCTTCATCCCGGCCATCACCGCCGAGGCGGCATTGGTGCCGTGCGCGGACGCCGGGATCAGACAGACGGTGCGGTGGTCGTCACCGCGGGAGCGGTGGTAGGCGCGGATGGCCAGCAACCCGGCCAGCTCACCCTGGGAACCGGCGTTCGGCTGCAGCGAAACCCTGGCGTAGCCGGTGATCTCGACCAACCAGGCCTCCAACTGCTCGATCAGCTCCAGCATCCCGGCGGCGTCCTCGATCGGCGCGAACGGGTGCAGCCCGGCAAACTCCGGCCAGCTGACGGCCTGCATTTCGGTGGTGGCGTTCAGCTTCATCGTGCAGCTGCCGAGCGGGATCATCGACCGGTCCAGCGCCAGGTCGGAGTCCGACAACCGGCGCAGGTACCGCAACATGGCGGTCTCGCTGCGATGGGCATGGAAGACCGGGTGGGTGAGGAACGGCGAGGTCCGGGCCGTCGGGATGCCCGCCAGGGGGGCAACGGCGACGTGGACGCCCTCGCCGGCCTCGCCGAGAGCACCGAAGGACGCGAGGACAGCGGCCAGGTGTTCGCCCGTCGTCGCCTCGGAGGCCGAGATCTGCACGACGTCGTCACCCTCGCGCCACAGGTTGACTCCGCGTTCCCGCGCGGCAGCGACGACCGCGGCCGCCTGCCCGGGCACCACCGCCCGCACGGTGTCGAAGAAGTTCTCGTGCTCAACGGTGATACCGGCCTGCTCCAGGCCAGCAGCCAGCATCCGAGCCTTCCCATGGATCGTCCTGGCGATCGCGGTGAGGCCCTCCGGGCCGTGGTAGACCGCGTACATCGAGGCCATCACCGCGAGCAGCACCTGCGCGGTGCAGATGTTGGAAGTGGCCTTCTCCCGGCGGATGTGCTGCTCCCGGGTCTGCAGCGCCAGCCGGTAGGCGGGGTTGCCGTTGACGTCGTGCGAGACGCCGACCAGCCGACCTGGCAGCTGCCGCTGGACGTCGGTGCGGACGGCCATGAAGCCGGCATGCGGGCCGCCGTAGCCGAGCGGCACCCCGAACCGTTGCGAGGATCCGACCGCGACATCGGCGCCGATCTCGCCCGGTGGTCGGAGCAGCGTCAGAGCCAGCAGGTCGGTGGCCACCACCACCTTGGCGTCCCGCTGATGGGCGGCCTCGACCAGTGCCGCCTGATCCCGTACCGCTCCGGAGGCGCCCGGGTAGCTCAGCAACAGCCCGAAGAAGTCCTTGGTCGGCAGCACCCCAGAGTTCGCCGGGCTCTCGAACCCGGCGCCGGCCGGCACTGACGAAGCAGCTCGCGGTCCCGACAAGTCAACGACCAGGATCTCGATGCCCAGTGGCTCGGCGCGGGTCTTCAGCACCGCGATGGTCTGCGGCAGGGTGTCGGCATCCACCACGAAGGTCGACGACTTCGACCGGGCGGTGCGCTTGATCAGCGTCATCGCCTCGGCGGCGGCGGTGGCCTCGTCCAGCATCGAGGCGTTCGCGATGTCCAGCCCGGTCAGGTCGGCGACGGCGGTCTGGAAGTTGAGCAACGCCTCCAGCCTGCCCTGGCTGATCTCCGGCTGGTAGGGCGTATAGGCGGTGTACCAGGCCGGGTTCTCCCACACGTTCCGCTGGATCACGCCCGGCACCAGGGTGTCGTGGTAGCCGATCCCGATCATCTGCGCCATCGGCGTGTTCTTCGCCGCGAATGCTCGCAGTTCGGCCAGCGTGGCGGCCTCGGTGGCGGCAGCCGGCAGTGCCAGTTCGTCGGTGCTGCGGATCTTGGCCGGGATGACGGCGTCGGCGAACGCATCGAGACTGTCGGCGCCGAGGGTGGTAAGGATGGTCGCCAACCCGCGGGCGTCCGGGCCGATGTGCCGTTCGGCGAAGACCGTGGGGTCCATCGGGGCGACCGCACCGACCGGGAAGTGTTCGACCATCGACAGCACTTCCGCCGAGGGCGTAGTGCTGTTGGCGGCGGTGTGCTGCTGGGTCTGCTGGGACATCACGTCTCGTCTCCGACCGGCAAGGGGCACCGGGAATGTCGATGGCAGCGGCGGCTGCGGGTGGCCGAGAACGCCCGCCGGTTCCGGCCCGGTGAGCGCCCTCCCCCTCTGTCATGGGTACCTGAGAGCTTCACGGACAAGAGTCCGTTTGCCCCTTCGGCGAGCTGGTCGGCCGGATCGCCGAACAGCTACTTTCCAGAGGTGCCTCGCCCCGGCGGTTCGCTGGCCTGAGAGTTTGGCGGGGAGGCTCTTGCTCCTTCGGCGTCGCACCCGATCGTGCTCGGGTGACGACTCTCCCGCCGGGGGTCACCGACGTCGCTCACGGTACCAGCGTCGGCGCCGCCCGATCAGCGACGCGGATTGCGGGCCCAGAAGAAGCAGTAGATGCCGAAGCAGATGAAGCCGATGGCCATCGCGGTCAGCAGGTACGGGCCCACCGGGGCGGTGGCAACGGTGCGCAGCGCTTCGTCCAGGCCACCGGCCTTGGCCGGGTCGTAGGACAACCCCGCCCAGACGAACAGGCCGCCGACAACGCCGATCGCTGCCCCTTTGGCGATGTAACCCAGCTGACCGAACCGCAGCACCGGTTCGGGCACCGACTGCCCCAGGTCCTTGGTGAAGGACTTCTTCACCCCCTTGACGATCGAGAAGACGCCGACACCGATGATCACCAATCCGACCACGATCACCAGCACCCGGCCGAACGGCACGCTCATCAACCGGGCGGTCATCCCCTGTGACTTGGCGTTGCCAGATGAGGAGCCGGAGCCGGCCGCCACCTTGATCGTGGCAACCCCGAGTGCCACGTAGACCACTGTCTTCGCGACCGACCTGGCTCGTCCGAGAGCCCGCTTCTTGTCGTCGTCCTCATCGGTCTGCCCCCAGACAGCCTGGGTCAGTTGCCATAACGCCAGCGCGAACAAGCCGACGGCGAGTACCCAGAGCAACGGCGTGCCGACCGGCGTCTGTGCGAGTTCGCGGAGTGCTCCTTGCTGGTCCGCCTGCTGGTCGTCGCCACCCCAAGCAACTTGCAACGCGATCCAGCCGACCAGTAGGTGCACGATGCCGTAGGCGATCAGTCCGATGGTGATCAGTGCGCGCATCGCCGGATGCTGCTGCACCGATCTCGCTGTGCTGCTCGCAGTCGATTTCGCTGAATTCATCTGCCGTTGCCTCTTCCCTGGTGCCGGCCACTCGATCCTGAGCCGCTGCAGTTCATCAGACCTATCGGATGGGGACAACCAGCGAACGGTGGCTGCTGTCCTGGCGGGTGCAATGGTGCTGGTCGCGGCGGTCACCGGCGGCTTCGTATCTCAGCTGACGGCCGGCCCCGGGCAACCCGCACCGGGCGACCGGGATGCGGCCGCCGTCATCGACCAGCCCGCGGTCGTCACCAACGCGGCAGTCGTCGACAACGCCGCGGTCGCCAGCACAGTGAAGGCGCCGACCCCGGCCAATCAGTGTGCCGCCCGAACGACGGCGACCGTCCCTGCCAACGAGACACCCCGTCCGGGGTCGATGGGCGCTGGACGCCGATGCGTTCGTCGCCGGCGGGAAGCTGTTCCTGGTGTACCGCGACGACGCCGTCACCAGCGGTGCCGAGATCGGGATCTCCGGAGCGCAGCTGGATGGCGAGGGCCGCGCCATCTGGAACACCCGGCACACTCTGGCCACCTCGCGCGACATCAGCGGGGACACCAACAACATCTCCGGCGGGACGCACGTCATCAAGAATCCGTCGATGGCCCACGTCAGCGGTGCGTATCGGGCCCACCAAGATCGTCTGGCACTGGTATCGCGACGGCTCCCCCCGCCCTCACCGGCAGTCTGAACAGCAGCCTCACCGCCACCTGATAGGAGGATCGGTCGCAGCCGGCCAGATGTACAAGGACTCTTGTGCAATGAGTCTTGTTGAATTACTGTGGGCGGATGACCGACGAGATTCGACTGTCCGATGCCGGCGCCCTTACGGCCCTCGCGCATCCCTTCCGGCGCCGCCTGCTCGATTCGCTGAGCGCCGACGGCCCCTCCACCGTCGGCCAGCTCGCGGCGCGTACCGGCCAGGCCGTGGGCAGCGTCAGCCATCACCTCAAGGTGTTGGCGGCAGCCGGTCTGGTCAACGAAGCCCCCGAGCTTGCCAGGGATCGACGCGAGCACTGGTGGCGTCGGGTCGCCTCGATCAGTTGGGGTGGTTCGACCGACTCCCCCGCCCTGCAGACGGCCATCGAGGCGGCCACCGATGTCGCCTTCTCCCGCCAGGTCGAGCTGTTCGCCGGCTACCGCGCTGATCAGGAATCGGCGCCGGACTGGAGCGATGCGGCCTTCGCCTCCGACGGCTGGCTCCGGCTCACTCCGGACGAGTTGGATCAACTGGGCAAGCAGATGACGGCAGTGATCCATCGCTGGCACGACCGCGCAGTCCCCGAGGACAGTCAGGATCGTGCATCGGTGTTCGTCTTCGCCCGCGGCTTCCCGGCCCGGCCATGAGCGCCGAAGGCCAAGCGCTGCATCGCTTCCGCGGCTTTCGGCTGCTGTGGACCGGCGAGGCGATCAGCCTGTTCGGCAACTCGACGTCCGCGCTGTTGCTGCCCCTGGTCGCCGTCACCCAATTCGGCGCCGGTCCCGGCTGGATGGGCGTGCTGACCGCGGCGGCCTGGCTGCCGTGGCTGGTGATCGGATTGCCGGCCGGCGCCTGGGTGGACATCTGGAATCCGCGCCGGGTGATGCTCTGGGCAAACCTGGTGGCCGGAGTCACCTCGGCCGGCGTGCCGATCGCCTGGTTCACCGGTGTGTTGTCGCTGCCGCAACTGCTGGCGGTGGCGGCGATCAACGGCACCTGCACGGTGTTCTTCAGAGCCGCCTATCAACGACTGCTCCCCCGACTCGTCCCCGCCGCCAAGCTGGTCGCCGCGAACTCCGCCCTGCAGGGCACCGAATCGGCGAGCCAGCTGGCCGGGCCCAGCGCGGCCGGACTACTGGCTCAACTGTTCGGCGCAGCCGCCGGTGTGCTGGTGGATGCGGGCAGCTTCTTCGCCTCTGCCCTGCTGCTGCGATCGATCCGGCCGCGGGACATCGCCCCTGATCTCGATCCGCCGCCGCCGAGAGAGCCGCTGAAGACCCGGATCGGCACCGGTCTCCGGTTCGTCGCCGGCGACCGGTTCCTGCGCAACTTCACCGTGATCGGCGGGGTGTCGAACCTCGGCCTCACCGGCTACGGCACGCTGCTGGTGCTGTTCCTGATCGACAATCTGGGGTTGACTGTCGGCACCGTCGGGGTTCTCGGCAGCGCCGCCAGCGTCGGTGGTGTGCTCGGGGCGGTCGCCGCCAGAACAATGTCGACCGGACTCGGCGACGCGCGCGCACTGCTGCTGATCCGCTGCCTGGGCGGCCCTCCCGCGTTGCTGATCCCGTTCGCCACCGCAGGCTGGGGAGTCTGCTTCTACGTCGCCGGATCCTTCCTGGTCGCCTTCTTCGTGGTCGCCGGCAACGTGCTCACCGGAGCGTTCCGCCAACGCTATGTACCCAGCAAGCTGATGGGCCGGGTGGTGACCTCGGCCCAACTGGTCAACTTCGGAACGATGCCCGTCGCCGGCCTGCTGGCCGGCTGGCTCGGCGGCCAGATCGGCCTCCGGCACACCATGGTGATGATGGCGGCGGTGCACACGGCGGCCTGCCTGGCGAACCTCTTCGGTCCACTGCGCGGTCTGCGGTCGCTACCCGGACCACTGGAAATAGGGCGATGGGCCGGGGCAGCTGCCCCGGCCCATCGTCCCTAGCCTCGATCTTTCGTGAGTCGGCGGGGTCGGTGTGACGGCAGTTGGTCTTGATCATTTTCTCCTTTCGTTTGGTGTTGGTCGTGGCTGGCTGGCCGCGTGTCGCCGCGGTGGGTGCGTCGGGT
>JAABUR0100000101.1_pt1 | contig 192224 bp, 113 predicted proteins | sample 5560091 | NCBI WGS metagenome assembly JAABUR01 (sample SAMN10711879, study PRJNA513375) | rock metagenome | isolation source: Antarctica rocks | place: Antarctica: Victoria Land, University Valley sud | reverse complement strand
CCTAACCCTAACCCTAACCCTAACCCTAACCCTAACCCTAACCCTAACCCTAACCCTAACCCTAACCCTAACCCTAACCCTAACCCTAACCCTAACCCTTGAGGGTGCTTAAAGTGTTACGACCCGTTCGCCTTCTAACTAGATGGCTCTGGGGTCTAGGTAGATCTCGTAGAGAGGAGTGTTAAGGACTAAGGTAAACAGGCTTCGTACTAAACTAGTCTAGTATAGGTGTAGTATTATAATTAGTATCTAGGAGATAGTCTAGTAGATAATATAAGTTAAGTACTAAGCTCCTATCTTAGAGAAGAAAGCACGCTCTTTATATAGATATAAGAAAGCCTACTAAGAGGTATATTTAATCCGCTTAGTAACTAATTAACTTAATTATATTCTATCTATTTAGTAACTAATTAATCTAATTACTCCTAATTAGTTATCTTAATAACTAATTATTCTAGCTTCTTCTCTTTATATACGTATTATAAGGACTATAAGTCCTAATTATAATAGTAGTAAGAAAGACCTTTTACGTAGTAGTTAAAGGGGCGTATATAAACCTCCTTAATAAAAAGGAAAAGGAGAAGGGACTAGTAAGAATTAGGGAGGATAATATTATTACCTACTTAAATACTAACTTTACTAGTTTTAAGTAGGTAAAGTATATAATAAGACTAAGGTAGGATAGGAGTAAGAAGACCTACTTAACCCTAATTATCGGGGTAGTAATACCGGAGGTAGTAAACCGCCTAGTTTAAGGAGGGATAGCTCTTAGTAGTAGTCTCTTAGTTTATAAGAGATAGGAGTAAGGAGTAGAGATAAGATAATACTTTAACTACTATAAATACGGATACTTTACGCGAGAGTATTAAAGGGAGAAGAGGTACGGCTATTATATAGGTAGTTATAACTTAGTAGACTACGTTACGGGTAAAGGAGTAATAATATATACTACTTATAAAGGAGGTTATAAGGTATAAAGTAAAGACTACTTAGTTAGGTAAAGGGAGTACTAGAGAGTAGTATAAAGATACTAGACTAGGCCGGCGTTTTATAATACGTAGGGCTTACGGGGAGCTAATACCCGTAGTAAAGAGGAGATAGACGTAGATAGTTTTAGGGTAGTCTAGGGTATATTAAGGAAGAGAAAGTTACCGGTATAAGCGGAAAGAGAACTACTAGACCTAGCCCCTCTTTAATAAAGAGGGCGGCTAATTATAATAGTCTAAATAGCTTAAAAGGAGGTAGGATAATAGGTCCTTCTACTACCCTAAAGGATACCTAGGGTTAATATTACCCTTAAGGGCGCTTAGGTTATAGATAACTAAATAGTAGTAGACTCTAGCCTTATACTAACTATATAGTAGGATAACTACTTAAGATCCTATAGTATAACGTATAAAAAGAAAAGGACGGCGTATAAACGCTACTTTTAGAAGATATTAAAGTCTAGTAAATAGATATCTTAGTAATATAAGAGTTATAAACTAACTTAAGGACTAAGTTAATATATAACCTATCTTATAATAGGTTCTACCTAGTTTATAAAGTTAAGGAGAATACTCGGGTATACTTTTATATTAATAAAAGAGTTAATATAAAGAGCTAGAAGGCGGACTTCTTAAGTAGTAACTACTACTCGCTAAAAGTTAGCCTTAAGAAAGGGTAATAGGGAATATAAGCGGATAATATCTAGATATATAATATTTATAACCCCTCTCTAACGACGTATAAGTTAAAGGACGGCCTAATAATAATCCCTCTAATAGCGGAGGCCTTAAAGAGGCTAGGGGAATATATCCTCCTTAGGGACTTTAATCTCTACTATCCCCGGCGGAATAATAAAGGGAGAAGTATATACTACGTTATAGTAGATATATTACTAGGCGAAACGAATAAATATAGTATAGAAGTTACCCTACTAGAGGGTATAGTAATATAGCGAGGGAGAGGTTTAAAGTCGGTAATTAACCTAGTCTTTACTACTAAGGGTACTACTAACGTACTCCGAAACTACGGCTTAAGGGTAGACCTCTAGTATAGATCTAACTACCTTCTAGTAAACACGGAATTTAAATAGAGCTAGGAGAGCTAAACCCTAGTCTAGAGGAGGGTATAAAAGATACTTAAAGATAAGGAGGTCGTTATAAATATAAGGAATAGGGCCTAGTAGCTTAGACTTTCTCTAAGGCTCCCCTAGATTAGATCCGCCGGCGAGGCGGACGAGTACCTAGGGTAGATACTAGATAGGTTCTAGGCTATTATATAGGAATATATTCCGTAGGCGAAGCCGTCTAGTAAGGTAAGATCCTTTTAGAACTCGGCTTATAGGGATATAACGTAAAGGGCTAAACGGGAACTAAAGGCCTACTACTAGTACCGTAATATAGAGACGAGGGAGACTCTAAGAGAAGCGGAAAGGGCGAAGGTAGCTATAATTTAAAGAGAGAAAACCCTCTACTTCCGGGCGGCTATATACTAGGCCTTAGAAGATCCTTAGGGGGTATAAGTACTAGCCTAGTAGGGGAAGAATAAGAGTATATCGCTAAGAGCCCTACCTAAGTTCCCCTCCCTAAGTAGATAAGACGGGACGCTGGCGGCTACTTTTAAGGAGAAGGTAGAGCGCCTTTAAGAAACCTATTTCCTAGCCCCTTTAAGGGCAGATTTAGAAGATATTACTAAGGTAGAATACCTAAGCCTAATACTAGGGGGAGGGGATTTAATAGAGGCGGAAGTCTATAACTTTATAAAGAGACTATTATAAGATAAGGCTCCTAGGATAAATAGGATTCTAAATAGGTTCCTACGCGCCGTATATAGTAAACTAGAGGAGGAGATCCGCTATCTCTTTTAGGGGTACTTCGAGATTAGATACTACCCCTAGAAATTTAAGGAGGCTAATATAATAATCTTAAAGAAACTGTAGAAGGAGAACTACGCTAACCCTAAGTCTTATAAGCCGATCGCCCTCTTAGATACCTTAGGAAAGATATTTAAGACGGTAATAGCGGCTAGGCTTAGAGATTACGCGGAGGCTAATAACCTCCTTCCGGAGGAATAGATAGGTATAAGGTAAGGGAGATTAGTAGAAACCGCGCTAGAAATAATTACTAATATAGTCTATATAATATAAGGAATAGGGAAGAGGAATATAACGAGCCTCCTCTCTCTAGATATCGCCGGAGCCTTTAATTACGTCTCCTACTCTAGGCTACTTTATACGATAAAGATAAAGAGGGTCTTAAAGAGGATAGTACGCTAGATAGTAAGCTTCCTTATAAAGAGGGCGACTTTAATTACCCTTAGTAGGAGGATAAGTTAGATAGAGTTAGTAGAGATAGGGATCCCCTAGGGTTTACCTATCTCTCTAATATTATTTCTATTTTTTAATACTCCCCTAATTAAGGAGTATAAAAAGCTAAAGCTACTAATTTAAGTCGGCGGATTTATAGATAATATCTATCTACTAGCTTATAATAGGAGTATTAAACGGAACTACGAGGTTCTAAATAAAGCTTATAAGGTATACCTACGCTAGGCGAAGACTTATAAAGCCTTATTTATACTAAAGAAGTACGAGCTCGTTTATATAACCCGTAGAATAAAGGGTATAAAGATAGATGTAATAGTTAAGCTTAAAAGAATTAAAGTTAAATTAAAGATATTAATTAGGGTCCTAGGACTTATACTTAATAGTAAGTTAAATTAGAATATATATCTAAGAAAGGTATAAGCTAAGATAGATAACTAGATTTAGATACTCTACTACGTCGCCGGCTTTATATAAGGCGCGATTCTACTAGTTAGTAGGCTTATCTACGCGGTAGTAATAAGGCTTATAATAATATTCACGGCGCTAATATAATATAGCTTAAAGAATACCCCTAGGGTAGTAGGGAAGTATATAAAGACCCTAACGACGATCTAGAATAAAGGACTACGTAAAGTACTAGGGGCGTATAAGGCTACCCTAATTCTAGTCCTTAAAGTAGAGGCGGGAATCCCGTTAGTAAGAGACTTCCTTAATAAGGCCTTACTACGGAGTAAGATCCTTTAAGGGATATATAAGATAGTCTTAAAAGGGAACGCGAAGATTAAGTCTTAGTTATAACTAAAAAGGGGTAGGAGGCTACGCCCTCTACTACCCCCGTTAGCTAAGAAGGAGTCTTAGGTGAAGCGGTTATTAAACGGGGTACTTAATAGCCTAATATTATAGAAAAGGATACTAACCTAGTAGGAAGGCCGGTAGTAGGGCCGGTGGCGCTACTACTAGCGGGGATTAGAGGGCTGAAATACAAGCCTAGTATAGAAGGGTAACTTAGTAGGGGGGAGATAGGACCTTTATAAGGGCTTAAAGAAGCCGGAGAGCTCTATAATAGTCTAGTTACGCACGGATAAGATTAGGTTTTACTACTTCTTATTTATTAGGAAGGTTCCTAGAATCCTAAGTCCTAGCTACTTATACGGGGCGGCGAGGTAGACCGGTAAATACGTCCTACTATTCTATCCCGACTATTATACTAGTAGGAGTTAGATATTACTAGAGGCTAGGTCGGAAGATTATAGTACTATTCTCTTATTACTAATAGGGATAAGGGTAGCGGCGAGGTAGTTAACTAGGTTAGGCGCCCTCTACTAGTTTATACTAGTAAAAGAGATATTAGCGAGAACTAATAGAGAGGAAAGGCTCCGCCCTAACTAAAGAGAAGAGAATATAGTCGACGAAACCTTAGTATTATAAATAGTAGACCTAACCCCTTAATATACCGCCTTAATAGTAGGCTTATTAAGGGGGGGAGGGAAGGAGCCGAATAATAGTATAACCTACGGATAGTAGGTAGAGTTTTTATCCCTTAGCTAGGTTTCTCCCTAAATAATAGGTACGCTAGGCGTACCCCTTAAAAAGTCTACCCTTATTAGCTTTAGCTAGTATAAGAGTATAATTAATTAATTAATTAATTAATTAATTAATAGTAGATATATTTACTATAACCTATTTATAAAGTTATCTCTAAATCCTATAAATTTATAAGGATTTCTATATAAGGATTTCTATATAAGTAAGATTAAATTACTATCTAAGTATTATATAATTAATATATTAAAAGAGTTAATTCTAATCCTAATCTATTATATTCTATATATCTCTACTTTAGTAAGTCTATTAGTAAACCCTTATATAATCTAATTAAAAATACTATATACCTTATAATAAATAGCCTCCTAGCTAATTTAAATATATAATAGCTTATTAAAGAAACTCTTTTAACTTAACTAGAATACTTATAATAGCTATTCTAATAATATAGAATAAAAGTATTACTATTTATATAGAATATTACTTCCTATTCTACTAGCTAAGTATAAATTATATAGAGATAGTAATAGTAGCCTATTATAATAATTTAAATTAAGGTAAGATAATTTATATACTACTATAGAAATTAATAACTCTAATAAGATTAGAAAAGTTTAAAGTAAGAATTATTCTTAGTATATTTATATAATACTATAACTATTTAAGGTTTAGTTAGCTATTATTATACTAAGTAATATACCTTATATAATCTAATTTCTCTAAGAACTTTTCTTTCTAGTATTACTTCTAGTATAGTTATAGTATAGTATTTCCTATAATATAGCTACTATATTCCTTATAATATAGCTATAGTATTAGTTATAATATAAATATAGTATAACTTATAGTAGTCCTTATAATATAAGGTATAATATAGATATAATATAAGGATAGTATTAGTTATAGTATTAGTTATAATATAAGTATAATATAACTTATAGTAGTCCTTATAATATAGGATATAGTATAGATATAATATAAGAATAGTATTAGTTATAGTATTAGTTATAATATAAGTATAATATAACTTATAGTAATCCTTATAATATAAGGTATTATATAAAGATAGTATAAGGATAGTATTAGCTATAATATTAGTTATAGTATAAGTATAATATAACTTATAATAGCCCTTATAATATAGCTATAATATTAGCTAATAGTATAGTTATAGTATTATCTAGAGTATAGTTATAGTAGTCCTTATAATATAATTATAATATAGCTATAATAGTCCTTATAATATAGCTATAGTATTAGCTAGAGTATAGCTATAATAGTCCTTATAATATAAGTATAATATAAGTATAATAGCCCTTATAATATAAGTTATAGTATAGATATAATATAAGGATAGTATTAGTTATAATATAAGTATAATATAACTTATAATAGTCCTTATAATATAGTTATAATATAGCTATAATAGCCCTTATAATATAAGGTATAGTATAAGTATAGTATAAGTATAGTATAACTTATAACTATCTTTATAATATAAGGTATAATATAAGTATAATATTAAGATATAGTATAAGGTATAATATAAGTATAATATAAATATAGTATAACTTATAATAGTCCTTATAATATAGTTATAATATTAGCTAATAGTATAACTATAATCTAATAGTAGTATTTAATAAATACTACTATTAGTATAATAGACTTATACTAGATATAGCTACTATATAAGTTTAAATCTTATAAAGGTATTATTATTAAGTCTAGGATATATTAGTATAATACTTATTAGTTTACTAAGAGTAAGACTATAAGTAGGTCTACTATATAACTTTAATTAATTAAATTTATACTCGTATCTACTAAACTATAGAGGTAATTACGGGCTTCTATAGATAATACTTTATGTAAGGGAAACCGTATATACTAGATAAAAACCCTTATAGTTTTTTAACTTAGTATCCTTTATCTTTATTTACCTACGTACTATATTTATAATAAGTATAAATAGAGTAATATATATATATAAAGCTGCGACGTATTATAATACCTAGCCTAATAGCTAAGTAGTAAGGGAGGGAGGAAGAAGGAGGGGGGTAAGAGCGTTAAATATACTTGATACGCGAGATATACTAGACCTAAGGGGTATATAACTATACTACCGCTAGTAAGAACTAGGGTAGTAAGCTTATCTGTATTAGCTATTATAATATAGCTTAAGGGCCCTTACTAACTAATATTAATATAGCTTAAAGGTTACTTATACCCGCCCTATTAATAAGGAGTTACTATTAACTAGTATAGTCTAGGTAACTTATAACGATATATTTTATATCCTATCTCTTATACCCGTATCCGTAGCTAGGTAACGAGAAGCCTAGGACCCTAGCCTTATATAGGAAATCTATAAGTCTAATTCTCGCTATACGGGCTTAGGTAAGTACCGAGCTCTTAGCTTTTAGGAGCTTACTATAGAAGCTAAGGCGGTTATCTTATAGACCTCTAACCTAGGAGACGCTAGGGGGGTTATATTTATTAAACCTCGCCTTATAATTATCTTATATTCTAACCCGCCGCCTAGTTAACTAGCGGCGTATCTTATCCTTAATCTTCTCCTTATAACGGCTACTATCGCTTTACTCGAGTTCCTTCTAGTTATTAAGGCTAAGGGACCGGAGTACCTATTCCCCTTTCTCCTTAGCGGCTATATTAGTAGCTACTAGCCTTCTACCTCTCTTTAGTCGTAGTTTCCTCCTAATACGGGTGTTCCTAATCCTTATTACTAGGTGTATTCTTTATTAGGTATAGTACCGGAGGACCGCGCTATTAAAGATTATCTATATAAGCGTAATATATACTTCTACCTTAAGGACTCGTATTAGCGTAGCTTTATAGGCCCCTAGAATCCTTTACAGGTAGTTATTCTAGATAACCTCAAGCTTTTATATATATATTTTCTTCGCGTCGCGAAGACCTCCTAGTATATATTACGTAGATGCGGCGTATATTATCGCCGGCCTAATAACTGTACTATATACCTACCTAGCTTAGCTTAGTATAATACCCTACGTTAAAGCCGCGGTTATTAATAGCGCTAACCCTTAGTTAGTTATCTTTACCTAGACTCTTTTAATATAAGGGCCCTAGCGGAGCTTCCTATTAATATAAAGGCCTAGGACCTGAATTTCCGCCTTAAGTCTAGTAACTACCGAGCTTAAGTTAACTACTACCTATATATTAAATTAGTATAGTCGCCGCGAAAGATAGATTAGCTTATACTTCTACGGGGTAAAGTTAGCCTTATATATATTCGCCTATTCTAGGTATAGCTAGTAAGCGCGTTCTAAGGTCTTATAGTTTAACTTTATAGTATTACTATACGCTAGGAGGTAGATATTATTAATAAACCTACCTACTTAGAGCTAAAGGTTAGTCTTAGAATAAGCTAAAGAATAGAAATAGTATAAGCGAGATTAGTAATCCCTACGGTATACCTATCTCTACCTACTCTACTACGCTCGTTCTAGTACTTAACGTTAAGGATATAAACCTATTTATAAAGAAGCTCCCCGTCTAGTTAATAATTCGCGCGGGTACTCCCTTCTTCTTAAGGTTATAAAGGAGCCTCTAATATAAGACGTTATTAAAGGCTCCTACGATATCTAATAATAGTAGGCTAGCTATATTATTCTTCCCGTAGTTCTAGACTATATAAATAGCGTTGATAATAGTCTCGAGTACTATCTTATAAGACCGTTTTCTTCTAGCCCCTATTTACTCTAGGGGTAAAAGGCTATAGTCTTTAGTATAGTAACTTAGTCTCCCCGTAACTACTATCTTAAGGGCCTTTCTAAGCGTATTTAACAGCGCTATTAGTTAATACGACTTTAGTTCCGCGTAATTCTCCTTCTTTAGCTTCCGGAGGATTATTATATTAGCCCTTTTAAACTCTTTTAAGTAGTATCCTAACTAGAAACACGTATTAAACAGGTAGGTAATCTTACCTAGAAGTCCCCCGGAGATTATACGAATAAACCTATTTAGTATACTATCTAGGCCTAGCGCCTTATCCTAGGCTGGGTAATAGATAGCCTTACGTACTTTATACTCTATAATCTCGTCGTTATTATAGATTAGATCTAGGTAGACTACCTTTATAATATCTTCTAGATCCGCTTAAGGGGGTAGAGGGAAGAAGGTCTTACGGAGCGTAGATACCTTCTTATTAAATATTCTAGCCTATCTACTATCCCTTATACTTAATAGGGGGAACTTAGGTAGCGGCCGTAGCCGTATACTATCGTTTTATACCTACTTAGCTAGACTTTATATACCCTTTAGTAACTCCGCCGCCTTATATACTCCCTCTCGGAAGTACAGGGTCTTTGCTCTAGTAATAGCCTTGTCCCTCTCCTTCCTTATTCGTCGCTAGGCCTCTTTTATTAGCGCGCTACGGTCCTTCTAAAAGCTTCTTATAACGGCTAGTACCCGGCGGGTAGTCCGCGCGTATTCTAGGTTCTAGAATAATTTAGCCCGCCCGCCTAGTTTCGCCTATAAGATAGCCTGTTCGATAATCTCTTTAAACCCCTAGAGTATTTATTCTAGGTAGTTATTAACCTCTACTACTATTTATAAGGGTCTTATATAGAGAGCTACGTCTAGGGCTTAAGTACCCTTTTCTATTTCCTTAGGGTTAGCCGTCTTCTATAACCGCCGTTTTACTTCTAGCTAGTCTAGCGCTTATATATCTAATATTATAAGGATTAGTAGATAGTTAGACTTATACTATAATTCCAGGGCGACCCTATATTTTATAGTCGCGTTTAATAGGAGCGGTATCGCGAATATTAAGTTAATAGCGCTCTCCTAACCGCGCGCCCGCTATATAACCGATCCCTCCGGTAGGAGAAGCTCTATTCCCTATCCTAATATAAGCTCGGCTAGTTTATCTACCTCTAAGTAGTATAAGAACCTCCTAGGGTTATTCTAACTTAGGTAGTAGAGGTTGAAATCCCTAAGGAGGATAAGCTCCCTAGTATTACTAAGCTCCTTTATATTAGGGTTATATAAAGGATTATTATTTATAACTAATAATAGGCTTAAGTTATAAGCGCTATAAACCTAAATAGCCCCTCTACCTATTTATAGAGTTAAGACTATTATATTACGTGATATATAACTAACCTCCTATATTTCTATATTAAGTCTCTTATTAATATAGAAGTATATACGTATATCCCTCCTAGCCTTATACCCTAGGTAGAAGGTACTAGAGCTCGGGTTATAAGAGGACTTATTCCTATTATTATAGTACGGTTCCTAGATTACTAGGATATTAATATCTTATACCCGCTTATCCGCTAATAAGGCGGTTATTATACTAAGTTTATTTCGGATATTATATTATAAGATCTTTAGGCTTAGTATCTTAGATATCTACTTGAAGTTATACGTTTAAGTCTACTTCTATTTCTATTATACTACCGTTCTAGTATCTTAGCGCGTTTAATATACTAAATATATATTTAGTACGTCTAGTAGGCTTAACGTGCCTAAGGATACGTTTAATATACTAGATATATTTAGTTTACTAGGTATACTTAATATCCTAGATATACTTAATACGTTTAATATACTAGATATACTTAACTTACTAAGACTCCTAAGCGGGTTCTTACTATTTAAACTATTTATAAGTATATTAATATCCCTTACTATAGTCGAGCGGGCTATAATCTCTAGAGTAGTCTACCCTAGCTTAATCGCGGCGAACCTCGGTGAAGTAAATATTAGTAGCCTCCCTACCCTTAACCTAAGGGTAACCCTAGGTCCTTAACTTCCGCTCGGGGTCCTACTACTTAATAATAAGTCGGTTGCCGCCTTCCTCTTCCTAGGCCCGATTATAGTAAAGCCTTTAGCGTCTACTATTATCTACTTTATTATTTCTCGTTATATACCGTATAACGGTGCTTTTATAATAATCTTTTATAAAGCCCGATACTTCTCCTTTATTTATATCTAATATCCCTTCTCCTAGGCGGAGTATCTAGGCTTCTTACATGCTATATAGTATCTCTACGTACTATATTCCTTATTATTATAACTCCTTATATCGTACTCCTTCTTATAATCTATATAAGACGTTCTATTAGAGTATCTACGCGTTATATAGCTATACCCCTAGTAGTTAAAGTATTAGAGTATACGAGCCTTTAACTCGTACCTCTTAACTATCTTTAACTCCTTAGCTTCTACTAGCCCCTACCTTATTAAGGTATCTACTAACTTAGATATAGCTACGAAGATTATAAGAGACGAATATAATTTTATTAGCTAATAGGACCTAATTAGCTAGCGGGTTAAAACTACCTTAAGGTTATTATATAAGACCTCGTTATCCCGCTTAATCCTCTCCTTTATAACGCCCTAGTCCTTAGTATTAAAGACCGAGGCTTTTATACCGTATACTATTACCCCGAATAACTTCCTTATTATTATAACTAAGTACTACGTCTTTTTAACCTATCTTAAGTTCTTCTTAAGGCGTTCCCTATCCTTTATACGGGCTGTCTCTAGCTATATATCCCCGCTTTTTAACCTCCTTAAAGTAATAATCTTCGAAGTATCTAGGTATTTAAGCGATTAGAAAGCTGTAATAATCCTCTCGCTCGTTATATCCTTCGTAGAGTCTCTCTTTATACTATCTATTAGCGTAATAAGAAGCTGCGTCGTACGGCGTATATCTACCTAGCTTTATAAGTAGGGGTTCTAGCTACTTACGGTTCGCGTTATTAGTATTAACGCTACCTAGCTTTATAGCCTAGTATAAGAGGGGGATCCTAATCGTATATACGTGTTAGGCACGTAAGATATACTTAATATATTCGATATACTAGAGAGGCTATATAAGCCTTACGCGTTATATTTCTACTCTTCCTTAAAGTACTTATTATCCTACTAGATCCCTCTTAATATAGCCTTAATTTAATTAAGGCCGGCCTTTATTATCGCCTATTATAACGCGTTAATATCCTTATATATTATATCTTATATCGCCGTAATTATTTTAAACGCGACTACTAACTATCCGCCCGCTACTATAAAAGGATAGGTATCCTTCTTCCTATCTCTTCCCCGCGTATTACCTCTATTATAGTGTACCTAAAATACTTATTCCTACGTTACTAGTTATTATCGAATTACTAGGAAACTACTACGCGTTCCCTTACGTCCTCCTCTAATACCGCTACTACTACCCCTATTACTAGTACTACTACCGCTATAATAGCTATTATTAGGGTCCCTAGGACCGTTATTTATCTATCCGCGTTTCTTAAACGCTTTATTACTCTATAAGCTCGCCGCCGTTAATTTCCGTCTTAAATCTATCCTTTCTACTATATAACTTAATTTATAGAATAGAGCTAGTATAAGTAAAGTTCTTTAGGTCTTAACTAGAGGGCTAAAAAGACTTTATAAAGAGCTAGGGATTATACTAAGTAAGCTCTTAATAGTTAATCTCCCTTTATAAAGTAGGATATTATAGGAGTACTCCTTCTTTAAAAAAGACTTATAAGCTATTAGATTTATACTCTTAGAGTAGCTACTAGTAGTTAGAATTAGTATAATAGGACTAGGATAGCTACTTTATTAGCTACTAGTATATCTATAGTAATAGGTATAAAAGATAAGGACTAGGAGTTTAACTCCCCTAATCTAAGATAGTTTATAATTTACTAGTCTATAAAATACCTAGATATATAGAAGAAAAAAAGTAATAGTATAACTATAATAGTCCTTATAATATAACTATAGTATTAGTTATAATAGCCCTTATAATATAGTTATAATATAAGTATAGTAGTCCTTATAATATAGCTATAATATAGGTATAGTAGTCCTTATAATATAAGGTATAGTATTAGGGTATAGTATAAGGTATAGTATAAGGTATAGTATAAGATATAGTATAAGAATAGTATAGCTATAGTATAGTTATAGTATAAGTATAGTATAAGTATAGTATAAGTATAATATAAGTTATAATATAAGTTATAGTAGCCCTTATAATATAGGTATAGTATAAGTATAGTAGCCCTTATAATATAAGGTATAGTATAAGGTATAGTATAACTAATAGTACTCCTAGAATTATAGATTTTAATAGGTTTTTAAGGAGCTTAGCTCTTAGAGTAATTAGGTTTCTAGGAAGTCTCTAGCTTAATTACTAATCTCGTACTAAGATAGTAACCCTCTAGTTAGATATATTATAGTAACTACTAAATTAAATATTAGTACCTTAATATAAGTTAATTATAATACTATTAATTTTCTAAAGACTTCTATATAATAAAATATATAGATATACTTTCTCTACTAGCTTCTTTATAATAATAGTAATAATAGATATACTATTAACCTTAAAATATAACTAATTAACTTTTTATTAATAGATTTAAATAAAATATTTATTAAGATTAGCTAGAAATATAAAGCTATTACCTATTATTTTAAATTACTTTCTACTAGATTTAATATATAAATAGCTATAAACTTATACCTTAAAACTATAAATTAGATTAAAAAGTAGTTATTAATATACTCTATTAAATTAAACTAGTCTATTTTATATATAAGTTTATAGAAATAAGATATTTAAGGTATAAGAAGATAGCTTAAATACTAGGCTAGTATATATTAGTATTAGTAATCTAGAAAGCTTTTAAGAAAGAAGGCTTTTCTTAATATATTACTTTAAGAAAACTACTATTTTAGAGGTAAATTAGATTATATATCTCTAGTAAACTAGAGAAGATCTTAATTAGACTAGGAAATAATAGAAAGCTATTCTTTAAAGAGATAAGATCTAGGTAATAGCTAGTAACTATATATTTATCTAGGTTACTAAGGCTTTAAATAAGGAATAGAATCCTACTTATATTATTAACTAGATACTTTAGAAGTAAGGTTAAATATTCTAGGAATTATTTTATAGTAGTATTAAAGGCCTTAAGGTATTTTAAGAGAAAGACTAGGAAATAACTACTTAGATAATATATTACTAGTAGATTATACCTATTATTTATAACTACTTATATTAAATATAAGTAAGTCTACTTACTTAGTAGCTTTAAGAGAAGCTACTAATTACTTAATTCTAAGCTATTTCTCTTAGTAGAAAGCTAAGATACTAAATCTTAGCCTTAGAAGTTATATATAATTAGTATAAGTAGATCTAGATATATTTCTACCTATCTCTAATATAAGATTATACTTTAAGGTATATAATAAAGGCTATTATTAAGAATCTTTATAAATATAATACTTATATTATTAGATAGCTTATATTTAATTCTAATCTAAATCTAAATAAGATAGTATAAATTAAGATAAAGGATTAGATATAAGAAAAATATCTTAAGAAACTTAATTATTATAAGCTTTAAAGTACTATTAATATAATATAAAGATAGATAACTATTAATTTTCTTAGTATTTTAATAGATCTTATATATACTTATTATAAAGCTATTATTAAAGCTAATAGTATATATATAAAGTACTAGTAGTATTAAATATATAAATTAGCTATTATCTTTTAATATACTAATATTTAACCTTTTTAAGATATTATTAAATATTAGTAATAAGGTTTTTATAAAGTTAAACTAATAAATTTAGTAGTTAAAGTTATAAAAATAGTAATATCTTTACTATTAATAGACTAATTTATATAATCTTATAAACTTATATATATTATTTATACTACTAGAATATCTATTATAAGTTATTACTATTATTAACTAGGTATATTAGTATAAGTATAAGTATAATAGATTTTATCTTATTATATAGATTTTAGTAGTTAACTATTATATTATTAGATTTATCTTTTATATTAATAGATAGATTTATATAACTTTTAATATTATAAATTACTTAAAGTATTACTTATCTATTTAATTAGATAAAATTAAATTATATATATAAGTATATAAAATATATAAAATATATAAATAGAGTTAAGTTTTAATATCTATACTAATACTTAAATAGGAATCTAGAATACTTCTTTAAAGATATATTAGCTAGTTCTTAAATAATAAAAGAGCTTTAAGCCTTAATATTAATACTAGCTTAGAAGTAAGTTAAAAAAGTAGATTAATAAGATAACTATTTAAATAGTAAGAAGTAGATATATAAAATAGCTTTAAGTATTAATAAATACTTATATTAAGTAAAGTCTTAATATTACTTCTATCTCTAATAAAAGTAATAGTTATATTACTTTATAAAGTAGTCTCTTATTTTTACTTAAAATCTATTAAATATAAGCCTTCTTTATAACTTTCTAATAAACTATTCTAAAAGAAATTAGATTAATAATAATTAAGTAGTAGTTATATTTATAATATAACTAATTAGTATAATTATATAATTATAAATATAAGAGAAAGAAAAAGAAAGAAAAAGAAAAAGAAGAAAGAAGAAAGAAAAGCTTAATAAAATTTAAGATAAAGAGATTTAAATAGCTTAAGATATATATTCTAAGTAATTAAGTACTTTAATTAAATACTAAGATATTTTTAATATATTAAAATTTATATTAAATTAACTAATAATCCTTTAATTATATTATATTCTTATTTAATATCTAGTATATAATACTAGTAATAGGCTTCTAACTAGTTCTAGTATATATAAGTATTATTTATAATACTTTTAAATAACCTCTTAAGTATTAGTAAATCTATTACTATTAGTATTATAATATTCTAGGTCCTTATTATATCCTTTCTTAGATTTTATACTTTAGTCTTCTTCTATTATATTTAGAGTTTATAATATCTTTTATAATCTATTCTTCTTATCCTTTAATAATAACTAATAGAAGTAGTAGATTTTATTAATTAGGTAAGGGATTTATTTCTACTAGTATTAATTAATTTATATAGAAAGTATTAAAGATAAATATAAATATAAGAAGTTCTAATTTATATAAGGTTTCTATATTTTCTAATCTCTTAAAAAGACTTCTATTTTTATTCTTTAACTTCTTTAAAGATTATTTTATCTTAATATATCTAATATTTAAGAATATTATATCTTTTATCTAAAGAATTATCTTCTTTACTATAATAGAATATCTATAATTTAAGACCTTAAGCTTATTATAACTTATTAGTTAGTTAATAAGTACTCTAGATTCCTTTCCTAGACTAGTATAAATATTAGAACTCTAATATTTCTTTATATTCTACCTATCTATATACTAATACTTTATAATATTTTCTAATTAAATAAAGTTATATAACTTACTTTTAACTATCTTATACTTTAAAAATAATAAAAATTAGTATAGTAGTTTAAAAGATATTTTAGATATTATAAATTTACCTACTTAATTCTATATACTAATAGCTAGAATATAGATTATAAATAATAAAAATCCTAGTATTATTTATATTTTACTTATTTTACTTATTCTACTATATTACTTATTTATATATCTAATATTAGTTTAAATAGAAGGTAATATCTATTTATTACTAGGTATAAAATACTATTAGAATAATTTATATTAGTCTATTAGTATATATATATAATATAACTAATATTATTATATATATAAGCTACCTACCTACTAATATATCTAATATACTTCCTACTATTTATCTTACCTACTAATATATCTAATATTAGTTTAAATAGAGGAAATATCTATATTATTAATAGCCTACTATATCTAATATACTTCCTACTATTTACTCTACCTACTAATATATCTAATATACTCCCTACTATTTGTATTACCTACTAAATACTAGGTAGTAGGAGTAATTTTCTAATATAAAAATCTTGAATTTTTATAAGTATTTTCTAGTATTAGTATAATACTTATTAACTTATTATTTAGTTATTTATTTAAATCTTTTAAGGTTTTAAGAGATATATTAAAGTATCTTATTTATATATTATATAATATCTTTAGTCTTAACTACTTCTAGTTATTTATAAGTAATATTATAATTTATATTATTAGAGTTAAAGCTTATTTAAAGATAAAATTCCTTATTTATATAAAAGAGAGAAGGAATTATTACTATTAAGATATAATAATATCTAATAAACTTAATTATTAATAAATATCTTATCTAATTATCTTAGAAATATAAGTTATATAGTTTTTATATAGATTAGCTTCTAGCTTCTAATTAGATTAATTTATAAATAGAAGGCTATTAATAGCTAAACTTTATTACCTACTCTTTTACCTATTTTAATAGATTTAAATACTACTTTTAATACTCTTTTTACTAGATAATTACCTAGCGCCTTTAATACCTTAAAGCCTTCCTCTATCTAATTCTATATATTATATCCTTCTATTATACTAATAATTATTCCTATATTAATATAACTATTATAATATATATTACTTAACTTAGTACTCTTATTATAAAATTATATTATAAGGCCCTTCTCCTCTTATTAAATAATAGATATAAGATAATTCCTTTATAATAACTCTAGTAGTTATCCTCTTTTATCTATCCTTCTTATTATACTACCTTTCTTCCCTTTCTTTCTAATCTATTAATACTTTATATTTATTCCTCTTATATAATATATTAATACTATTCCTTATAATATAATAATAGTATTACTTATAATATTACTTATAATAGGATAATAGTATTCTTTATAATATAATAATAGTATTACTTATAATATATTAATAGTATTCCTTATAATATAATAATAGTATTTCTTTTAATATAATAATAGTATTACTTACTAGAAAATACCTGTAAAAATTCAAGATTTTTATAGAGGGAAATTCACCCCTACTACCCGGCGTTTAGGGAATAATAGTACGGATTTTTCGGGCTAAATTCGGGCTATTTAAGCTAAGATATAATATTTAGCCTGTAATAGCAATAATATCAGCCGTATTATAAGTACTTATATACTAATCTAGATAATTCTAATAGTATTAGAATCGCTAGAATAAGATATATAGATACGCGTATAACGATATATATTATATACGTTATTAGTTAACTAGAATAGTAGGGAGTATTCCTAATATTTACCGGTCGTATTAAATTTAATAGGTGAAATCTATTTATTCTAATATAACTTTTAAAATACTATACTAATTTAAATAATTCTAATAGTATTAGAAACGCTGGAATAAGATATATTATTTACGCTATTTAAACTAATATTATATACGTTAGTAGCTAACTAGAATAGCGGGGAGGGTAGGTTAGGATTATAATATTTATTACTAAGAAAAGCTACCTGAAGTAAACCTAGGTAGTATAATTCTTTAATTTGCAGTAAATATATAGTAGAGTCTAGGGAATAGTTTTATACTATACGACGACGATAATAATATCAAATACTATATTCTAAGTACTACCTCCGGAGGTAGGTATAATAGTAAAGAAGGTCCGGAGCTATTATAAAAGATATTCGGATATATAATTATTAATAACTTAGGTCCTAAGTAAAATATTATTATAGAATATTAAAGGTATTCTATACTACTATTAATCTATAGAATAGCTATATAAGACCCTTATTAATAAGTATTATTATATTTCTAAAGTAATTAAGACGTTCCTTATATATTAGGCGGGTATTCTATTAACGTTTAGTTACGGTAAATATATTAGGAGTCGTGTTCCTAGTCTACCTATTATCTAATAGTACCTACTTATATATAACGTTCCTTATTAATCGGCCGATAATATATTTAGGAGTATCCGGCCTAATAATATAGAGGTTTCCTTATCTTATTACCCGCGATAGAGCTACGTATAACTAACCGTAGCTAAAAGTAGGCCTAGTTTATAAATTAATACCTACGAACTTTATTAATTAACCTTGTAATTTATTAATCGTTATAGCGAATACTAGCCGGACTAGGTACTACTTACGGATAAAGGGGGTAGGAATCCGCTTGTTATTTTCCTTGGATTATAACGGCGTCTTAAATAGTATTACCTTCTCGCCGTCGTAAGTACCGCTTATAATTTCCCCCTCGAAGATATACTTCCTATATCTCGTTACCCGTAGTCGGGTCCCATTATATAGACGTGGCGGGTTGAGGTTCCTTAGTAGTATAACTAGTACGCCCAGCTTGACGTAGAGCTTATAACTCGGTAGGGAAGGTTTATAGAAACTATAGAAGTACTTAAGGGGAAAGAGTTTATTATCCTCTTCCGATATAGTACGGTTAATACTCTAGTACGTTATTATATCGCTAGGGATACGCTATATTATTTTGACGTTAATACTAGTAACGTCTTTATTAGTAATAGCGAGGATAGCTCGTTTTAATAGGTAGTCCCTCCGAGAGATATTTATCTTAATATTAGTATAGACGTTCTTAACTAAATTATTAATAGTATTTCTAGCGGTATAACTATATTTCTAGTATAATACCTCTTTATTAGTAGTAGGGTATCTGCGGATATTAACGCTATTACTAATAGCGAGTAGATTATTTATAAATAATCCTATTTTATAACGTAGAGTATCTATTAGGTCCGGATTATTAAGTCGCTTATTAATAGTAAGATTTAAACGTATAATCTTATCCTAAAAATAGGCCTTCTATAAATACGCCTTAATAACCTAGCTACTAGATCCTCCTAGTACGACTAGGAGTATTTATCGGAAGTTACTATAAAAGCAGACTACCTTACCCCTAAAATAAGCCTAGTTATTACTATAAATATCCTAGAGGCTATAACTAATAGCTTCTATATCGTATTAACTCTATATAAGAGACTTATCCTAAAAGATAATATAAGCTCGCTTAATTAGCTTAGTAAGATTAGTCCCCTTCTTAATACTATATAAGGAAGTAGTATTAGAGTCTAGGGGTATCTTAAACTATAAGTAGGTAGTCCGACCTCCTTAAAGTAACGTTAATACTATACTAGAAGACGCTACTACTAAAGTAACCTTTTACTAGAAACGTAGCCTTTATATAATAGTATTTTAGACTATTATCTTACTAGTCCCCCTAGTACTATTTAAGAAGAATAGTATACTAGGAGTACTAAATTTATTATCTATATTAGCGTTAATAGTAGTAATAATCCGATTAGTAGCGTGGCGTTAGTCTGTATTCAGCCTGTTCTATAAGACCTCGGCCTCGTTAGGGGTAATTTAGTAAGACATTTCTTCCCGTAAAAGTCTATTTAGAATGTCGTTAAAATTATTAAATTAAATAGTTGGAATTAGTAGGCTATATTAGGCTAGATCCTTAGTATATTTAAGGGTAGATTAATATTCTAATTAGCCGTTAACTAGGTAAAGGGCGTACTATTTAGTAAACGACTATTACTTAGCATAATCGTCTAGTATCTAAAGCCTTGAAAAATCTCGTTGTAGGAGGTATAAGTAGTCGTTTAAGATATACTCCTTATATCTATTCTATAACGTTAGGGCGTTAGTAGGTTAGAGTTTAACTAATACTAATATAAAAAGACTGCGTAGCTTATAACCTCCCTGAAAGTCCTTTCCCTTATCAAGGATTTTATTAGTATATCTATTATTTTCAGTTAACCTAAGCTCTACGCAGGCTTCCTTCCATCCTATAACGTGGCCGTCGACCGTCCGTAAATTCTTAAAAGATGTAGCCCCCTTGACGTGACAGAGGAGTAGTCGGTAATAGTAGAGATCCTTTGTTTTTAGACTAATGAAATTAATACGCCTAAGGGTCTCCCCCCTTTCACGGATTTTCCAACGTTTATTTCTTTTATTCCACGTAAAGACCTTAGGAAAATCCGCGTAAAGATAGTCGAGTAGATCCCTTATAATAGCGGGACGTTTCCTATTCTATTTTCTAAAAGGTAATAGCCGACTATTATTGTAAGCTTCCTTAGCGAGATGATTTATATTGAAATATTCTATTAATATAGTCCTGCGTAGCTTATTACTATCTATTAGCTTTTATTTAGTAGCCTTATTAGTAGCCTCGTCGTTAGCCGGCTGGAAAAAGGTACGTTATTAGTCTAGGAGGTAGATTTATAGACGCTTTATATAAGGCTTTATAACACCTATACTAAATAAGAGCATCTTCTATATAGCCTTAGTAGACCCGATCTAACGTGCTAACTAGAACTCCGTAATCTTATCTACTAACTCCCCTTACTATCGCGGGTAGCCGTTAGGAGCGGGGTTATCGTTATTCCGCGTACGGTTCCTAGTAAGGGAGATATCGGCTTAATTAGGTCCCTTGTAAATATATTTATATAGATAGAAAACGGACTTAATAGAGCTATAGATCTTAACGTTAATATAGGCTTCGTATTTCTTTAATAGGTAGGGGCTATAAGGGATAACCTACCTATTATTAATAGAGGAATCGGGTTTAAAGGGGCCGACTAGACGTTTATAGAGAGGATAACTCCTATTAGGTGTAAAAGATATCTCTTAGCGAAAATCTTTCGGGAAAGCCTTACTATAACAATGTTTTTCCTAACTATAATACCGGTTACTAGAGACGCTAGTATAGCGATTATAGACTATATACTATAAGACTAAGCTACGTAGCTTACTATTATCTTCTTTAGTAGGAATAAATACTTGAATAACGCTGTCGATATTAGTAACCGTCTGGATCCGATCCTCTTCCCGTATAATAAGGAGAATATAAGTATATAGGAGACCTCGCTTTTAAAATTTAATAATATAATAGTATACTATATAAATACTAAGGACGTGTTCCTTAAGGAGGTCCTTTATAAGCTACTAGAGCTTTTAATTAAAGACGCGGGCGATTAGATTATAACGGTACTCTAATATCCGACCGGGTTTTAGTAGCTTCTAAATATCAGGCTACTTGGGATTGCATGTAAAGGTAATGAAAAATTCAGGTTTACCCCTTTTTCGGACTATTACTATAGCGTCTTATATCCTCGCTTTTATAGTACGTAGGCTTCCTAGTATTATTAATAGGAGGATAGTTACCTTACTACTAATATCTTTAAGCGAGATATCTAGATTAGTACTAAGCCTATCTATAAGCCCGGAGTAGTAGTTAGCCCGGATAGTCTATTAATTCTAACGATACTAATTCAGGTTATTAAGCTCTATTAACGTCTAGATATTAGTAACCTAATAGCTAAAGAGATATCTATTATAGATAGTACAATTAAAATAATCCAGACGGATCTAGAAATTAGTCAGCCGATTAATAAAGTTACCCTAACTAACCCCTAACTATTATCTAAATAATTTAGAACTATTTATAACTAAGCCGATTCTAGGCTAGAAAAGGAATAGGAAACGCGTTAAATAGTCTTACCTACATCTATTTCATATAAAATTAACGTCTCGTTACTCGTTAAGACCTACTACGACCTCGACGTATATATTCGCCGTCGACGTCCTAGTCTAGCCCCTACTTAGGGTCGCTACCCTCCTCCTACTCTAGCTCCTCGTCGCTACCGATTAAGGTATACCTAGCGAACGTGCCAGCGACACGGTTCCGTCGTAAGGCATGTAATAGATAATCGCCTAGAAGCTATTAACCGGCTAATAGAAGGCGGTTATACTACGACTATTCGTTAAATAGAAATAGGAGCGGATATTAGAGGGCTATATAAAAAGGATACTAATTAGGGATTAATATAAGGCCCCCCTCGATTATTTTAACACGAATATCCCGCTTGATCCGGCCTCTTACAGCGTTATTAGGAGTTATTATAACACAGGCGACTTCTATAAAGGTAGGCCGATTATAGGTACCCTTATCCTATTATTTAGGATTTAGCTATTAGATACGCACGCTTATTATATTAATAGGATATTAGGGTTCATCCTCCTTAAGGCGGTCGTAGTAGGATTTAAACCCCTAGACGTATAAGTTAATAGCGCGGAGGGTATACTAAGCGGAAGTAAGGGTATCTTAATTTAAATTATTAAATAATTAGTAGCGAACGTCGAGTTACTCCTAGGTACTATCGAGGGTATAGATTTAGGCGAATTTAGGCCGAATACCGTTATTAGTAATAAGAGGTCCTATTAGATAATAAATAGACCCCTAGATCCGGAAGGTAGTACGGCTAACGTAGGTGTTAACGTTAGTTATACCCTCGCTTGTAAAGGAAAGATAGTTATTATAACTAATAATATTATCTAAAAATTCCTTGCTACGTGTAGTCCTCCTTCTTAGGGGCTGATTATTAGTAATAATATTATCGACGTCGCTTAGTAATTTATTAATAAATTGTACCCTAAGCTCCGCCTCCTTTTTAGGCCCCTTAGGTAATAAGTTAACGTCGGCCGGCTTACGTAACTAGTTAGGGGACGGCTAGTTATTCTTTCTACTATTATAGTATAGCTACTAACTATCCCCTATACTACCACGTTTAGTTTTCTATAATAGTACGTTATAGTATAGATATATCTTAGTAAATAATATATTAACCTAGTAAGGCTTTATTCGTTTTACTTTATAAGGATCCCTGCATGCTTAATATCCTAGGCCTAGCGTCAGCCCCCTGTATATATCGTTCGGTCGCTGGTAAGGGCCTCGGCGGCCCGTAGGATAATAGTTAGGATTATGTCCTATATTAGGTTAGTAACGGGCATGCCGTTAACCCGTACGTAGATAGTATTCTAGTACTAGCGATAGAGCGATTTCTATAAGGGTCTCTTTATAAGTTGGAGGAGTAGGTTATTAGGGGTTCCTAGGAGGAATAATAACTCGAAAAGTAGAAGAGGAGGGGGGGTGAGGTGGCTGGATAGTAGGCGGTCGGTGGAATTAAGGAGGAGGTAGGGAATTCTATAGAGAATTTAATTAGTATTAGTATAGCAAAGAAGATATAGGGTAGATTAATAGAGGTTATAACTAGTATTAAAATATTCCTTAACTACCTAATACCCCCTAGACCCTTACTCCTATATACTCGCCGGCGTTTAGTACCTACGGTATTAGGATTAATTTTAGAAAGGGGGCGTCGAGTAGTTATAAAAGGGAGGGAGTGTAAGGAGGCTATATTAGCGTAGTTAGGGCGCTATTAAGGATTCCGAAGGCGAGTAGAGGGTAGTAAAGGCCGTAAACGGTTAGAGGGGGTATTAGAGTCTATAGTATAGTATATAGAAGAAAGGTAGAAAGGTAGAAGGTAGGAAGGTTTCTATTAATAAAATAGACGCGGAGAAAACATGCTAAGATATTACGCCTTAGTACGCGAGCCTTAGTAGACGTTATAAGCGCTTACTAAGTCGAATATACCTTAGTATAGCGAGTCGAGCGACCGCTTACCTAGTCGCTCTAGTTAATATAAGACGATTATAGCGAGCTAGGCGATCGCGCGACTAGTCGCTCTAGTTAATAAAGAGCGAGTACTAGCGATTAGTACAAGTATAGACTTTCCTATATCTATATAAATAGCGTTACTTTCTATCTAGATAGGAGCTTTATACTTAACTTATATTATCTACTAGAATAATCTCCTAGATACTAAATATAATACTATACCTGTATTAGACTAGTTTAGTATAAAGCCTACTTATCCTATCCTTAATACTCCTCTCTACGAGATCTACTATAGACCCTATCTACCTCTAAGAGACACGGGTCGTAATATAAGAAACGGGATTTTTAGTAGGTAAATCTATTAATTAAGACATATCTTTTAAATTACTACACCGATTTTAAGGATTTTAATAGCGTTAAATTCCTTAAAAGAAGCTAAGTAACTTTATTTAGCTAGAAAATTATATAAGGGTAGGGTATATAGTAAGTCTAAATACGTAGAATATTAGGACTTTAATATTCTTCGCGATAGGAGGCTAAGCTTAAAGCGGTTAGATAGGGGCGTATAAGGAGTAATATATTAGATAAAGGGATGTAGGAGATCTTTAAGGTTTAAATATCAGGATATTCTATTATAGTAAGAAGATATTAATAGTATATTAATAGTATTTCCTATAGTAAGATAATAGTATTATAAGCTAGGGGTAAAACTTTATAAATTATAGATATAAGATATCTTATAACTTTATTTAAATATCTATTAATAATATTTCTAGGTTATAATAGGACTTATATACTATTAAGGCCTTTCTACCTAATTCTAATAGAGAAGCTTTAATAATTTACAGGCTACTAGTATTTAGCTAATACCTTTATAAAGTACTATATATATACCTATTCTAATAGCGTTTTATACCTAGTAATTAGATAGATATTACCCTCTATTTAAACTAATATTAGATATATTAGTAGGTAAGGTAGTAGAATAAGTAATTTATAAATAATAATAGGATTTTAATTATTAATCTAATTATTCTAGCTATTAGTATATAGAATTTAATAGGTAAATTTATTTATAATAATATATCTTTTTAACTATTATACTAATTTTTTAATTTTTTAATTTTTTAAATAGTTATAAATATATTATATAACTTTATTTAAGTAGAAAATATTATAAAGGATAGATATATATATAAGTAGAATAAGAAGAAATATTAGAGTTTTAATATTTACTATAAATCGCGCTAGTCTAGGAAAGGAATCTAAGAGACTTATAAATTAATTAATAAGCTGTAATAATAAAAAATAACTCCTTTATTAGACTAGTATTATAATCCCGTCTAACGGTAAGGGAGAAGTAGGGTAAGGAGAGCTAGCGGTAGTAATAATATAAGAACCTAATTACTAGTCTATATCCCCTTAGAATAGGTGTAACTTAGTTAAGAGAATAACTATTTTAAATTAAGTACGAAGCTCTTAAACGTAGGTAGAGTACGCTCTTTATATAGATATAGGAAATCCTACTAAGAGGTATAATTCGTGTAGATTACTTACCGATCTACTACGACGTAGATTAGATAGATTATCTACCGATCCACCTAGCTATAATAAGAAATGCACTAGCCTGTACGTAGTATAAGGACCGAGTCCTAGTTATAATATTAGGTTCCCTTCTATTAGTTTTTCGTCCCGAAAACTCTTAATATTATTATACTATTAGACCGACACCGTATTTTATTAACCTATAGGAAATAATAATACCTAGACTACCTAGGCCCCCTTAAAGAGGTTATACGTCTTTATAAGAGATGTACTAAATCTAATCGTCGATATAAAACGGGTAAGGCTTTAGATAAATACACCGAGTATATTAAGATAGGTTATCCTTACGACCTCGTAATTTCTCTAGTAAAACTTCGTCGTATTAACCTAGAGCGTCTTCGACTTCGTCGTGAAGTAAAGGAAGTAAGAGCTAAATACCTTCGGCTCGAAAAGCAGTTGGAATACATAGAGAATAAGGAGGAAGAGCTTGTTACCGCGGAGTGGCAGAACATCAACGAGGCGGAGAAGGAGCGGTCGAACGCCGACATCCTAAACATACTCTTTGACGTCCTTTCCAAACAAGTCGAACTTCCTAAGGGGGTGGAGTAGCCGGACTAGTCACTTCCCCTTCCCGAGACGGTCGAGTTAGGAAGTCCCTCTAACTAAATCCTTATTATCCTACACGTATAACTCTCTTACTTAATCCTTTTCCTATTCGTAAGGTATATAGCCGTTATCCTTATAATTTCTCTAATCGGTTTATATATAACCGGTTCTTTCTATAATTGCAAGCGTTCTACGTATAAAGTTTTCCTTTAGCCGCTTATAGTATATTACTATATATCCCTTCTAATTATACTTATAACACCGACGTTCTCTATTTAGATTCTTCCTATTCTAGGATACCTCCGTGACGTCTAATTCTATCGGCTCTAGTCTATAGGAGTTCCTATTCTTAGCCTTCGAATATCCCCTAGACCTTCTAGTATTAATATATCGATCTTGTCGCAAGTCCTAGAGGCGCTTATCTACTTCCTTTATAATACGGATTAATCCTATAAGAGAATTTATCTTCTCCTTACGAACTATTTCGCTCTTTACGATATCCTTTAAATCTAAGTAAAACTATAAACGAAACGCGGCGTTATTCTACTCTAGGTCTATAATAAACCCCTAGAAGTTAGAAGCGTAGACGGTAATAGATATTATCTAGCGTAGCTTCCTAATTTCTCTATCCGCATGCGCTTCTTTATTAGTAATCCTATATAAACTTTCGAGCTTTTCTTTAAACTTCGTATAACTCCTGAAAATTACTTTTATCTCTCTATTAGGTACTTCGCCTAGGTCCTAGTTATCTAGCTATTCCTTCTAATAAGGTCGGAAACCTTTCGTAGCTCTCCCTCGAAGATACGATAATGCATATAGTACCTTATCTACCTCTTTTAAGAACTAGGTAGAGTTAAATAAGATATATAACTTAAGTTATATTAAGAACTCTTTAAGCTTCCCTAGTAAACTATTAAACGTTTCCGGTGTTAAAACCTTTAAAGCCTTAGTCGATATAATAGTACTAAGCTATTTACTAGTATTAACTACCGAAGGCGTAGGTATTCTAGCTATCTTCCCCGTAGTTAATATCCTTGTAAATGCTTCTGTTATCCCTATATATAGGGTAGGTCTTACTATTAAATCGACGTCTCGATAAGCTCGCTACTCCGTTATATACTACTAGGGTTCCTCGTAGATATAGTGCTTAAAGTATTACGATCCCGTCTAACGGTAAGGGAGAAGTAGGGTAAGGAGAGCTAGCGGTAGTAATAATATAAGAACCTAATTACTAGTCTATATCCCCTTAGGATAGGTGTAACTTAGTTAAGAGAATAACTGTTTTAAGTTAAGTACGAAGCTCTTAAACGTAGGTAGAGTACGCTCTCTATATAGATATAGGAAATCCTGCTAAGAGGTATAGTTCGTGTAGATTACTTACTAATCTACTACGACGTAGATTAGGATAGATCGTCTACCGATCCACCTAGCTGTAATAAGAAATGCACTAGCCTGTACGTAGTATAAGGACCGATTCCTAGTTATAATAACTAGCTAGTAATCCTAAATAGGTAGTAGAACTTATTCTATTATAGTAAGAAGATATTAAAGGCTATTTTAGAGAGAAAGATATATATATCCTTTTATATTATACTTATTATAGCTTTAATCTATTACTATTACTAATAAGGGTAGTAGAAATAAATTTAAGATTCTTAATATCTTAAATAAGTTATATCTACTACCCTATCCTTATATTACTATACTTACTCTACTATTTATAAACTAATCTTTTATTACCTTCTCCTTAACTTCCTTAAAGTAGTTATTCTATCTTTAAATTACTCTAGAATAGAAATAGCTAGTAGTACCTTTAAAGGGGGAGATAGTAGAAAGACCTCTATTCTAGTAATATAAAAATACTATAAGAAGTATATATATTTCTAAGAAGTAAGCTCTAGCTAATACTACTCTCTAATTTTAAATATCTAATCTTAGAAGTATTACTAGTATAAAACTTCTTATAAGTCTATATATCTTCTAATATAGTAATAGATAAGCTCTTAATAATAGTAGTAAGTAGATAATAATTATTAGTTAAATTTTAAACTTACTAGTATATAAGTAAGATTATAGACGCGTAGTAAAATATTTTTCTATAATATTATAATTCCTCTATTTTCTAGAAGAACTACGCCTTAAGATATATATCTAATACTTAAGCTATCTACTATAACTTAAAACTATAAGCTACTTTAATATAAGCTACTAGTAAGAACTATTAACCCTTAATAGTTAAGGAAACTTAACCTAGTATAATAGGTTAAAGTTAATTACTACTTAGAGGTAAGCCTTTAATAATAGAAGTTAAAGTTACTATTATAAACCTTCTAAGATTAAAATATTAGTAATATCTTAACTCGCCCTTATACCCTTAGTAAAGGCCTTATACTTATAGGCTTAAGGCTAGCCCTAAGGGCCTTAAGCTAGCCCTAGGCCTATTATAGTATATTATAAGGCCCTAGGCTACTCTAGGCTTTAAGAGTAGTATTATATAACTACTAACTAAGTAATATTTCTAAAGTCTACTAGTTTATAGATTTTAAGAAGTTATATAACTAATTACTAAGTAAAACTATATTATATAACTAATAATTAAATAGAACTTTAAAAGTTTTAATATTATATAATTAATACGGGACTTAAGTAGTATATCTAAGGGCTACCCCTAATACTACCTTAAAAGTAATCCTAGAATTAATTAATTTAGCTAATTTCTACGTAGGAGTATTATACTAGGGTAAGCCTAGGTAGAAGTTAATAGTATAGTAGTTATATTAACTTAGGGTAGTTAATAATATAATAGTATTACTATTATAAGTACTTTAATACTATTACCTAGTACCTAGAAGCTTAATTATAAGATACTATAATACTATTATATAACGCCTAGAAGCTTAATCTTAAGGTAGTTCTAGGTACTAGGTAGGTTACCTTTATAACCCTTATAACTCTAGGCGGACTCGTATCTACCCTTATAGTCCTAGGATAAGCTTTCTTAAACTATAGCCCGAGGGGCCTAAGGCGGCCTAGGGCTAGCCCTAGATACCCCTCTAGATTTTTAGAAACTACTAACAAAGTATTCTATTACTAGTATAAGAGGAATCCTCTTATATAATTACTATTAATAAGTCTATTAAACTTATTATAATTTAGGATAGTAATATAAGAAGACTCTTTAAATAGAAGTTAAAGAGAGGTATAAGAAGGAGTAGCTAGTAATTAATATCTAATAATAATTAAAGGGATTACTAGTTATAAGAAAGAACGCTTTTTAGATAATTAAATATATTTTTATAAAAAGGATTTATATTATTAACGCGCTCTTTATTCCTAATATTTTATTAACTAAATAGGAGTATTAATAGTAAGTAATAGCTATTATTATATTAATTATACTTTATAGAAAGTAGGAAAGCTAAGACTTCTATTAATATATAATAGTTATTAAGGTTAAAGAGGAGGAGACTTTAGTCTCTCTATTATTAAGTCTATTAGAAATACTTCTATTTAATTATAAAGCTACCTTATATATCTTTTACCTTAGGAATAAAGATCTATTAGCTATTAATTACTTGAAGACTTTTATATCTTATAATAACCTTAAGAAGTACTTCTATTATAAGTATCTCTACTACTATCTAGATAGTTAGCCGATTATATATCCCTATCCTAGGTATAATATTACCTTAGATAGTAAAATATATTTATAGAACTATACTAAAGTAGTATATAAGACCCCTACTTAACCTCTACTATTATAGATAAGACGTCTATATCTAAGGACTATATACTTACTATAAATTAAAAGAATAACTATACTATAATACCTATCCTAGTAGCCCCTTATCTAATACTATATTCTCTAGCTAGGCTAGTTATATAGCTAGTTAAGTTGTAATCCTCCTATTTACTCCGACCCTAGTAATACCTATCTTTACCTAAAGCTATAGAGCTAGCGATATTAATAGGTATATAAAGAGGGCTCCCCCCTAAGAAATATTAATTTAAGGACTATACCGATAATGTATTACCTAATTAAATAAATAAAGAAGCCTTCTCCCTTTATTACCCCTAAGGTACTAAAGAGTAATAATATTATATAAATCTTAGCCTTAAAGACCCGTTTATAAAGTATAGAGAAGGTAGTTATTTATTACTAGCGCTAGGATCTCTATAAATATAAGTAGTAAGCCTCCTTATCCTCTACCTTACCCCTACTAATTAACTTTAAAAGTATTAGATTTTTAAACTATATAAATATTAGGCCGGAGTTCCTTTAATATATATATCTATAATACCTCTAGGGATACTAATAGCTTTTATACTATAATCCGCGATATATAGATATATTTAGTCTAGGCTAAGCCTACTACACTCTATATATTTATAGACCGACTTACCTAATAAGGCCGTCTTCTTTAGTATTCCTATATTAGTTTCTCGCCTACTAGAGTATACTAACTATAGCTCCCTTATTTAAGTTCGCCCTAATAAATAGGAGAGTATCTACGAATTATATAAGTCTTATAAAAAGTCCTCGCTTATATTATAATAATAGCTTAGTCGCTTTATAAGTATTAGATTTACGTAGGAGCGCGTTAGTTATAAGGTCTCCGGAGTCTAGGGCTACCTAATATCTATTCCTTTAAGGCTAGCAAGTACTCCCTTAGCGACTACTCCCTCGACGATATACTCCCTAGTATCCCGCCCTTAGTTTTTAAAGTGCTATACTAATCGCGCGCTCGGCGTTAGTACTAGCTAGAACTATCTAAGTTAGGAATAGTAAGCTCGTAGACCTATTATATAACTAGACTAAGAGAGTAATCGTGTCGTAATAAATAGACCTTACTTAGCGTGCTAAGCTTAACGTCCTAATAGACTAAGAGATACTACGTCCTTATAACCGTATATAAGCAGTTAAAAACAGGTAATATCCTCGTTACGATAGGTTTAAACGCCCGTCTTACTACTAATAGGCCTTACTAGAGGAGTACTCGCCTAGGGAGTATTCCCTAGGAGTCCTCTTAAAAAGTAAGGGGAGGAAGTATTAGTAGCTCGCTCCCCTTAAATAGTATAATAGGAGTAGATAATATATATCTAGTTTAGTCTTAAAGTAATAGGTAAATATACTAAGTACTAGGTCTTATCTTATTTAAATCCTGTTTAGGAAGTAGTTATAGGAAGAATTAGTTTAATACCTTATTAAGGTATTAAGTACCTTAGTTTTCTAGAGTAATACTAATTACCTCTTATAGTAGTAGAGATACTTAATACTAGTCCTATCGTATACCCTTAAAGCTCCTACTTAAGGGAGTAGCTAAAAAGACACGTTTACTTAAGTTCTCCTCCTACTACCAAACTTATAATAGTAGATTCTCGAAGTTTTACGATTCGGGAAGTTAATTCGTTAAGTAGGACGTATTTCTCTTTGACGTTTAATTCGGAATAAGTATCTAGAGTAATCTCTATTATCTAATACCTAGCTTTTAACCTCTCTTTCTACCGTCTTACGTCGTCGTATAACGTGATAGCTTCTCTAGCTCTTATCTTCTACTACGCTACTTAGAGATTAATAATCTACCTAGAAGAGAAGATATAAAGAGGATATCCCTCGCCTTTAACCTATATTATTATACTATCCCCGGATACTTAAAATAGTAATCCTGTTTCCGAAGCGACTCTCTTCTAGCCTTTATATAATCTAAGTAAAGCGCTATCCTTATACTTAAAGTGTTTTCTTTCTTATCTTATAGTCTTTCTCTTATATTTAAATTCTAGAAATATATATATAAATTATAGCGACTCCTTCCGTATTATATAGACGTAGGTTCTTAGAAAGATAGTATTTAAGTAGAGCTAACCGAGATGCTTTCTTGTTAATAGTCTCTTAGTCTTCTCTAGTCCTGCTATTCTAGCTTCTACTACCCTACTCTAGTTCTAGCACCTGCTCTAGTTATAGTACTACTCTAGTTCTAGCCTCTTCTCTAATTCTAGTATAGTATATACCTTAGAACCTAGTAATTCGGGCTCTCCTAGGTAATATCCCCTTAAAGGTTTCTTCTAGGCTAACTTAAGATAGGTGGGCCGTCGTACTTCGCCACCTAGTAACCCAGGCTCTCCTAGGTAGTATCTACCAGAGGATTCATTTCGGGCTAGAGGTAGCTAGGATGAGTCGATATTAGATTAAAAGGGACTAACTAGAATCAGACCTTCTAGAGAATAAGCTCGGGAGATCTTTCCTAGGAAGCTGGTAGCGCTTTTAGATCCCGCTAGAAGGTTAGTATAAAGAAGTAGGTACGGCTTATTCTCTTATCATCTTTTATTATATTAACTATTTATTAATTAGAGACTAGTTGAGGTCAAATATATATGCAGGATCGGGCGAAATTGTGCTATATAGAAGACTAAGCGAGAGAGGTAATTAAAGAGATAGGCTGGCCTATTAAGATATACTCGCCCGCTTAGTCAGGCTGTATTAGCTCCCGCCGCTCTGCGCACCTAAACCATATCCTAATAGTGAATACTTTTTTAACTAGAAGTAGCTATCGCCTTCTAGGGAGCCAAATTCTCCGTGCCCCGTTAGTACTTCCTTAAGTGTTATAAAGGTAACTGGGTGCGGTCTCCCTCCTGTATTAATACGCCTATCTTCTCTGCCAAATACCTTAGCTAGCGTATCGCATAGCATCCGGCTATAATTATGCTCTGTAATCCTTAGAGCTTCGCCAGTTCGCGTATAAAGCGTATATCTTTCCCTGCTCCGTAGTAGCTACACGTCTCCTCCGCGTCCTAGTAGATAAATATATGCCGTAATCCCGTAGCCTCCTGTACTAGTTAATTAAGCAGCTTATACTAGGAGGAACTCTCGCTCGTAGTATATAGGAAGGGAACCTCCTTAATATAGTATACAGCGTGGATAAAAATGCGGATGCTTTTTAGATACTTGATATTAAGTCGACCGATTTATTTAAACTATTTGAGGATTCGATCCGGCTTAGCGACTAGGAATATGTTTTTAGAGTAGAGGATCGGAGAGGCTTCGCTGTGGATCCGTTTGCATGTTCGGAGTATAGATGGAGTAATAGGTGGATCAGCCGCAGGTCTACAGTATGGTATAACTTGCGGCTTGCGGACAAGGACGAACTCGTATATACGAAGGCGTGCTACTAGCGGTAAAGAAAAGAAACTAACTTTTAACTTCTAGGGAGGCATAATATTTACGTGCGATTAGTATATACTATTAGAATTTACTACTAGATTAAGAAAATTAATATTATAGTATTCTAGAAAAGGTAATATAATATTATCTTACTACTATAGGGGTTACTAAGAAGTAGGAAGAATAGGGGTATCCGCCTTACTAAATAGGAATAGATAAGAAAAACCTAAGTAATATTAAATTAAATTTAATTAACTAGATAATTTAAGATAGTAGGTATTACTAGTATATTATATTATTATTTAATAGTTTTATAATTAGCGTCTTACTTAATCTAAACCTATTATTCTTAGAATTAATAGTAGTAAATCTACTAGTTTACTTATAAGTAGTTATTTATAGATAATAATAAGGTAGAGGCTAATAATATTAGGACTTAATTATTCCTAGTATAGAAGTAGTAAATACCTACTATTAACTATTAAATTAATACTAGGCCTAATATTTAATATATATTAGTACTATTTAAGTAATTATAGAATAGTAATATAAGATAAGATATAATCTAAATTTAACTAAGTAGTATTATAGATACTTATAATATTACTTATTAAATATCTTAACCTTACTATTTATAAGTATTTATAAGTCTTATTAATTATATAATTAGTATATATAATAGATTCTTTTTATACTTAGCTAATTAGTATTATAAATACCTATAAATAATACTTATTAAATATTTTACCCTAATTATTAATAGGCTTTTATAAGTATAATTAGTTATATAATTAATATACGTAGTATAGTCTTTCTATACTTAGCTAATAATATTTATAAATACCTATAAATAGTACTTAGTATTTATCTTACCCTTACTATTTATAAGTATTTATAAGTATAATTAGTTATATAATAGTTACTTATAAAACTTAAATCTTTAAAATATTCTAACTTATTATAAAGAGGGAATATAAATTTAAAGTTAGCTTATAAATTAATAATAGAAGAAATATATAAAACTTCTATTTTTTAGAATTATAATTAATAGTTAAGGAGGGAAGTTATAATAGTAGAAGGGCGTAGTAGATATAAGTATATACTACGCGCGGTCTTATAAAATACCCTTTCTCTACTAACGCCTGTTATAATAATTTAAAGTATTAAGAATTAAAGTAATAATTAGAATAAGGAGTCTTATAAAGAATTTATACTTTTTAGATTTTAATTATTATATTATAGCGTAGTATAAAGATAGTAGGAATAAGGATTTAGATATAGAGTTAGATTTTAAATTTTCTCTAAGTCCTACGGCTAATCTACCTTAATCCTAATCCTCTTATACCTCTAATTTATTCTTAATTATAAAATCTCCTATAATAAACCTTAGTACTTAGTAGAGTAGAAGGATTAGTCTTATAATTATAATTAATAGCTATATAAGTAGGACTTAGTTAATATACTAAATATATTAGAAAGATTTAAGTAAGATTACCTTAAAGTATAAAGTTTATATTATATAAGAGGGAATAAGATTTTAATTATTATTAATAAAAAAGAAAAGATACTTAAAGCTACTAAGAGTACTATACTAGAGGGCTATTATATTATACTAGTAGTAGTACTAGGCCTATTACTCTTACTACTACTATTAATAGGATCCTCCTCTTTATCCTTATCTTTATCCTTTATAATAGGAGGGAGGTACTCTTATAATATATTAGTAAGGCTTTAATAAGGCTTTAGAAGGGAATATAAAGTAATATATATATATTAGTAGAGGATATTAAGAATACCCTTAAGGGTATTCTTAATATAGTTAGTAATAGTAGGGTTTATACCTACTAAGGTAGTAGTAATAGAGGGGGTAGAGACGTAGTAGACGTAGTAATAGTACTAGTAAATAAGCCTATTAAAGGTTTACTAGAATCTAATAAGTTAAGGGAGGTTAGAGCTAGTATCTAAAGTATTTATAATATTTAAGGCTTATAAAAGGCGAGTATAAGACTAGTAAGTAGAGGTAGGGATTTCCTATTTATACTTAATATTAAGATACTTATAATAACTATATCTAATAGAGTTAAAGGAGGCGTATATATAAACTATACTACTAAAGGGGTAAGTAAAGCCTTAATTAAAAATATTAGACTTATAACTCTTTACTTTAAAATATAGTATACTAGAGGTATACTATATAAGATAATATAAGAATAGGTTATTAGTAACTTAGTAAAGGAGGTTAAGTACTATTATAAGGGGGGATAATAGGAGCCTTCTTTAATTAATAGAGGGTAAGTTAATTATTAAAGGAATACTTATAAAGTAACTACTAGAAGTATAAGGAGGTATTATAAGGTAAGAGGAGGGCGATAATATAATTAATAAAAAATAAAGATATTATAATTAAAAGAAGGATATTAAAGTTATATAAGGAAGGTACGCCTTAAGTACTTAATAAACCCTTAATAGCGACGATTTCCTATTTACTTTAAAATATTAAGACTTCTAACTACTTTTATAATAAATTAATAAAGAATAATAGGAGGTATAATAAGATATCTTATAATATATAGATTATATATAAGAGTATTATCTATAATTATTATAATTTAAGGAAACTATATATTTATTAAGGCTTAGCTTAAGGAGCCTTATAATTAGTTATATTATTATACTCTTATTAAAGCTATATTTTATTATAAAGAGAGTACCTTTAATAAGTTATAACCTTCTATACTCTTAGAGCCTAAGAGCCTAGATAGGGAGATAATTATAAGGACTATTTAAGGATATAGTACTACTATTAACATGGTATTTATAACGCGTAGTAGTACTACGCTACCCCTTTACTTATAATATATAAAGGAGGGAATTCCCCCTAAAGGAGAAGGGTAGTAATTAGTCTTACTATTAATAAGAATAGAGAGTTCTATATATAAGTATATATATACCGCTTATAGTACTTAATAGCTACGTTATTATATAGTACCCTTATACTAGCCTATATCTTCTACTACTACTACTACTACTACTACTACTTATAACTCCTTCTTTAATACTATATTCTAATATTAAGACTTATCTTACTATATATTAAAAGTAGGTTTATTAAGGCTTATTCTTAAAGATCTTTCTAGTATATTTCTTACTTTTAAGTAGTTTTTTAAGTATATATATATAATATAACTTATACTATTATAAATATAAGCTATCTACTAATATATCTAATATACTTTCTACTACTTATCTTATCTATTAATATATCTAATATTAGAAAATACCTGTAAAAATTCAAGATTTTTACGTTAGAATATTACCCCTACTACCTAGCATTTAGTAGGTAATATAAAGAGCGGGGAGTATATTAGATATATTAGTAGGTAGGGTAGATAGTAGGGAGTATATTACTATTAGATATACTAGGCTATTAATAATATAGATATTTCCCCCTATTTAAGCCGATATTAGATACGTTAGTAGGGGAGGTAAATAGTAGGAAGTATATTAGATATATTAGTAGGTAGGTAGCTTATAAATACGATAGTATTAGCTAATATACTAATATACCGATTTAGACTATCCTAATAGTATTACCTACCTAGTAATAAGACGGATATTTCCCCCTATTCAGGCTGATATTAGATATATTAGTAGGTAATATAAATAGTAGGGTTTTAGCTTATAAATGTAATAGTATTAGCTAATATACTAATATACTAATTTAGACTATCCTAATAGTATTACCTACCTAGTAATAAGACGGATATTTCCCCCTATTTAGGCTAATATTAGATACGTTAGTAGGTAGATATTAGATACGTTAGTAGGTAATATAAATAGTAGGGTTTTTAGCTTATAAATGCGATAGTATTAGCTAATATACTAATATACTAATTTAGACTATCTTAATAGTATTACCTACCTAGTAATAAGACGGATATTTCCCTCTATTTAGGCTAATATTAGATATATTAGTAGGTAACGTAAATAGTAGGGTTTTTAGCTTATAAATATAATAGTATTAGCTATATTATATATATATACTAATAGACTAATATAAACTATTCTAATAGTATTATATACCTAGTAATAAGACGGATATTTCTCCCTATTTAAGCTAATATTAGATACGTTAGTAGGTAGATATTAGATATATTAGTAGGTAATATAAATAGTAGGGTTTTTAGCTTATAAATGCGATAGTATTAGCTAATACACTAATATACTAATTTAGACTATCCTAATAGTATTACCTACCTAGTAATAAGATAGATATTTCCCCCTATTTAGGCTAATATTAGACACGTTAGTAGGTAATATAAATAGTAGGGTTTTTAGCCTATAAATACGATAGTATTAGCTATATTATATATATATACTAATAGACTAATATAGACTATTCTAATAGCGTTATAAACCTAGTAATAAGACGGATATTTCCCCCTATCTAGACTAATAGTAGATATATTAGTAGGCGTTATTATAGAATAGGTAAAATATAAATAATACTAGGATTTTTATTATTTATAATCTATATTCTAGCTATTAGCGTATAGATTTTAGTAGGTAAATCTACTTATTCTAATATATCTTTTAAACTACTATATTAATTTTTATTATTTTTAAAGTATTAGATAGCTAAAAATAAGCTATATAACTTAATTAAAATAGAAAATACTATAAAGCGTTAGTACGTAGGTAGGTAGAATATAAAGAAATATTAGACTTTTAATATTTACGCTAGTCTAGGAAAGGAATCTAGAGGACTTATTAACTAACTAATAAGCCGCGATAAGCTTAAGGTCTTAATTCTAGTATATTCTATTATAGTAAGAAGATTAGTTTAAATAGAAGGAAATATCTATCTTATTACTAGATATATAATACTATTAGAATAATTTATATTAGTCTATTAGTATATATATATATAAGGTAGTAGTAGATTAATTATAAAGAATTAAATTTAGAATCGAATTTATAAACTTATATAATACTAAACTTATATAAGGTATAAGCTAGTTATAAGTAGTTTAATAATTCAAGTTAATACTAAATATAACACCTAAGTACTAAAAAAATAGTTAGTCTAAGTAGTAGTATATATATAGTTTATTCTAGCTTATATATACTCTATTCTAGTACGCGTATACCTCCCTCTATTTAACCTAGTAGTTAGTAAGTATAAGTATTCTAAATAGTTAACTAAGCTTATCTAAGAAATATCTAAGTAGTATAATAGAAAATTATTAACTCTTTAATACTTTATACTTCTATTATACTATTCTAATAGTAAAACTACTTAATATAATAGGATATAGATTATACTAGTAGTATATATATCTTAATAAGAAGTCTAGTAGTTTAAAGACCTTTAAAATCTATCTATTAATAGGAAAGTTATAAGTAAAAGTATTATAGAATCTACTAGGCTAAATTAAAGGAGGTATATATATACTAGAATAAAGTATATATATATTTAAATAAGATATATATATACTATTATCTTATATATAATATAACTAATACTATTATATTTATAAGCTAAAATATCTAATAGCTAAAATATCTAATATACTTTCTACTATTTATATTACCTACTAAATACTAGGTAGTAGAAGTAACTTTCTTATAAAAATCTAGATTTTTATAAGTATCTTCTAATTTAAATATAGTATAATAGTATTTAATAACTAATAGCTAATAATAGCTATATAGAAAAGAAGATATATAGAAGGGAAACTCTTCTAGTATCTACTAAGACGTAATTTATAATTACTAAGGTTAACCTAGACTAAATTCTAATAAGAGGGAGGGGAAGAGTAGGTACTAAGGATACTATATAATTATAAGAGGAAGCTACCTTCTATAGATTTAAAGAGTAATAGGGGATATTCTATTAAGGCGCTAGTAGGGGTAGAGCTAGGAGTAGATATATTAGGGGAGTATAAGATATTATTATAAAGGGAGTAGGTAGGGGTATAAGGGAGGGTATTAGGGAAGAAGGTCTAATTTAAGTAGTATAGTATTAAGTTTTTCAAGGAGTAATATATAGGGAAGGAGTATTATAAGGGTTATAGTAGGGATATTAAGGAGATATTTAAGTTTATAAGCGATTAGGGATATAGTAAGTTAAGTCCTTTAGATTTAGATACTATCCCTACTATAGCTCGTCTTTTAGAGGGAGTCGCGGCGGCGAGTATAAGTAGACTAACCGCGTCGGGTCGGTACTTTAAACTCGAGTCGGGTACCCGACTCGACTCTTAGCGAGTTAATACTAAATTCCTAGCCCGAGTATTCGGGTCGGTACTAATAGTTAGTACCGAGTATTCGAGTTAATACTATGGGGTAGTACTAAGTATTAGTACCGAAGTATTAACCCGACTCGCTAAGATATTAGATCCACTTATATTATTTTACTAAGACTATAATATTAGGAATATTTTTTATTTATAATAGTATTTTGTACTATATATATAGCTTACTATTAGATTACTAAGTGTTATTATTATTACTAACTAGGTAATTCTTAATAGTAAATAAGGTAATAGCTAATTAACTATTTATATAGAAATAATTACTATAATATTACTAGTATTTTTTATTTATAATAGTATTTACTATTATATCTATAGTTTACTACTGTATTACTAAGCATTATTATTATTATTACCTAGCCTAACCTAGGTAATTCTTTAAGGTAATGCAAAAAGGTAATGCATATCCCTAGGGAACTAAACGGGGTAGTAAAATTCTAATTAAAAAAAATTCTATTTTTAGTATAGGGGTAACTCTAGAAAAAATTTAGGGTTCCTTACTATTTTATTAGGGGCTTGGCGTCTTGGCGATACCTTGGCGAGTCGGGTCGGGTTAACCCGACTCGCCAAGGTACCGAGGGCTTTTCGGGTCGATACCGGAAACTGGTACCGAGTATTCGGGTCGGTACCTAAACAGGTACCGAGTATTCGGGTCGGTACTAATCTATGGTACCGAAACCCGACTCGACGGTTAGTCTAAGTATAAGACCGCGATCAGCGCTAGTCGTTGTAGATGGGATGTTTCAGGAAATACGTATCGTCGCGGAGCTCAGGCTGACATTTTTAATATCGACGTAGATAGGGGCGATCCCGAATATAAAGGGAAGGAAGAAGTAAGTAATAAATTGATAATTGTTTGAATTTATCAGGCTTCGTTCTAACTCCTGTATACAGCTTGGCTAGGAGGTAACAAGCCTAAGTAGTATCGAGAAGTACATTAGATATGAGGATTAGTTGCCCGTAGGTACCTGATAAAGGCAGAAAATAGCGTCTCAAGTTCGGTACAAGTCTTTTGCCGTCATAGTATTTTTTTATTGACCGCTTCAATAAAATGACGGTCACGAGGACAAACATACCATTTCTCTGTAAGATTCCACGAGTGACGAAAGGACGGCTAGTAGATCCTGTTGTCTACCATGGAATCTGACCCCCATCATACCGGCCCACCGATTCCTCCTGCCCAGGCACATGAATATTCAGAAACTTGCCATTCTGCTCTTTCCCTGACACGAGGATAATGCGCCTCAGCTCCGCAACCCCAACGCCAATCTCAAGGTCCGCATACTCGGTTCCCAGATCCGTCTTGAGCCACTAAGCACCAACCACAGCGTCAGCAAGTAAACCAAATGATAATACTCAAAGGCTCGGAAGAAATACGTACACCCGGAGAGATACATAAAAAGGTAAAGCCGGCATCGGCGTGCTCCATCGCATATTGCGCATTCAACATATTTAACGCCGCTTTGGAGACTTTGTAGGCTTGCGATGGCGCACTCCTGTAGCTCTCGCAGCGGGCGATGGAGCCGAGCGATGACGAGCTATTGTCCATAAGTTAGTACTGGCGCCAAATCCAACTCCCGGAGCACTAGTTGATAAGACATTAACACGTACATGTTGACCACCTTCTTCTGTTCCCCTTTCTCAAGCAAGGGCAGAAACGCAGCTATCATTCGCTGCGCACCAATCACATTGACATTAAACACGTCCGCCAGAAGCTCTGGCGGCATCATCTTGAAGCCTCCAGGGCTGAAGCTCGCGATGCCCGCGTTGTTGATCAGGACATCCAGGCCTCCAGTCTTCGATTGCGTTTCGATCTCGTGGGCAGCTTTTTGGACGCTCGCAGTATCATCGACGGAAGCGAGGACGGAGACGGCGCGGTCTGGAGATTCGTGGATGAGGGATTGGAGAGGGCCGGAAGGGCTACTACGGGTTACGGCGAAGACTGTTTTGACTTGAGAGGCTGGGAGCTCGAGGAGCTGTTTGGTGAGCTCGAGGCCTATGCCACGAGATGCGCCGGTGATTAGGTAGGTAGCCATGTTTTAGAAGATTTTGCTGGTAACTGTGGTATCGATGATTACCTTTAGGAGGGCTGGCTATTAAAGATGACGTAAAGACTTGCAAGTACAGGAAAGTGGCCATATAGATTACCTTATTAATGCGGAGCAAGGAGACCGAAGGCCGTAGCTCGGTTTTCCGAGTCTTATCTCCAGCTTACCTCATTGTACTGGGGATCGCCATGCCACATACTTGCGGCAGCTCATTGGTCTACTGTTTACTCTAGCTAAAGATGTAATAGACTATCTAATGTAGCCTGGATCTAGAAGCGGCTAGAGCGGCTAGAAGCTGCGGCCTGTCCCGAGCCTCCCTTCCCCTAGCGGCCGAGGGTCGGGGACAAAAGTCGTTGCCGACTTTCTCGCCTATTTCCGGGAAAAGGTCGGCAACGACTTTTGTCCCCGGCCCTCGGGCCGGGTTTTCTATATTCCGCTTAAAGTACTGACTGTGATGAGGACACCAACTTGTCTGAATGGATCGGCTACAGCCGCGGAAAATAACAAGGAAGCGTGAATTGCGAGCGTGTACTGAGTGCCGCAGGCGAAAACTCAAATGCGACTGCGTTCAGCCCTGCACCAATTGTAATCGGAGAGATGATGCCCCAAGCTGTGTCTACTTGCAAACAGCCAAGTCGTCACAAGATGACAATGGGTCTCGGGTCCAGGCAGAAGCAAGGCTTGGGCACCTTGAGCAGCTATTGAATGAGCTCTCCCAATCGCGGCAATCACCTACAGAGTCTGAGACATCGGCATTCAATGACTGCTCGGGGCAAAGGAACGGAGGCACCCTTACACCGCAATTTGTGCAACATGGCGCAACACATTGGTCGGCCATGCTGGAAGAAATCAAGAGTCTCCGAGATAATCTTGATGAGCAGGCTGATATTGACGTTGACCCTGCAGATCACCAAGGTCGGACTATTAGCGAAGACGCTACTGGCCTCCTCTTCAGCGGAGTCAGATACACGTCATTCCAGCGAGTTCTTTCCCAATTTCTGCCTTGCCGGCAAGAGGTAGATCGCTTGGTAGGTGCGTATTTCAAGATGAAAATTGTGGCTGCACCGTTCATTCACACTACACAATTTCAACGCCTATACGGGATATTCTGGAAAGATCCTTCTGCAGCCTCTCCTCTCTGGACTTCCATCCTGTCCTCCATCCTTGACATATCTACGAAGATTGTGTCTCGGAAGCAGGAGTCCAGTAGAAACAGAAACCCAACGGACAATCAACACGACGTTGCTGCCGCTCATTGCTTGATCGTTGGAAATTATTTTCGCCCTCAACGATTTGCGATCGAAGGACTCCTTTTATTCGCTCAAGCGAGATGCCTTGCAAGCGCCGACATTGGCCCTGATACTGCCATACTCTTTGGCACTCTCGTCCGCCTTGCCACGGTCGCGGGTTACCACCGAGACCCGGACGCGTATCAGCACAAAATGTCCGCCTTTGAGGGTGAAATGCGCCGCCGAACCTGGTCTTTACTCATGCAACTTGACATGCTCGTTTCATTTCAGCTTGGACTGCCGAGCAACGTTCAATATCCGACCTGGAATACTAGACCACCAACCAATCTCTCGGACTCCGACTTCGATGAAGACACTTTGCAGCTACCTCCTGCAAGATTAGATACTGATCCTACTGAGCTACTCTTCTACATTGCTAAGCACAGATTAATGGCTGTGTTTGAGAAAGTCATCCGACACACACTATCTGCTACGGAGAAGCCAAGCTCTGAGCTTGAAGCGATAGACCTTGAACTCCGCAAGACTCAAGCAGAGCTTCCCATTGCTTTCCATCCCAGGCCAATGGCTGAATCGATCGTTGAGACCCCGTCCATCAAAGTCACTCGGTTATGCGTGAACGCCATCTACCAGAAATGCCTTTGCGTCCTACATAGAAAGTACGTCACCCAGGGCAGATGGGAAAGTCTGCAGACATGTTACACTGCGGCATCAGGTTTGGTAGGCCGCTTTTTAAATGTCCATCCGGAGTTCGAGCCTGGTGGACAACTTGAGACGGAGCGATGGTTTATGGGAAGTCTCACGTGGAATGACTTCTTGCTCGGCTGCATGGCGTTATGCTTAACCGTCTGCTCCACAAAACAGTACACTACCTACCTTGCTGTCGTCGATATTATGGCATCGGTGCAAACGCTGCGAGAGGCTGAAACGATCTGCGATCAGCATTCGAACAGGAGCAGGGACACCAAGAAAGTGCAACGAATGATCGCAGCCACGATCAAAGCGTTTGATGGTCAAGACAGTGCAAATACCTTTATGAGTGAATATGTGCAAACACAAGCCCATCTGCCTGACAGCCAGGCCACAGGGCCTCAGGCAGACTGGCTTGCCGACCCGCCTCTTCGCAGCGACATTAACTGGACCTCAAGCGAGGATTCGACCTTCGGAGCGGGCGACACTGAATGGGCCTACCTTGAGCAGTTCTTGAATTTGCCGAATGAAGATCCAATGGCCGAAGTCGAATACTGAACAGCGTGGCCGTGTGACAATGATTCCAGAATATTTGTATGGTAGCATATCTCAGCGTCCGTACAGGGCAATAGAAGCTGATAGAGAACTGCTGAAGCTTTGCTACTTAATTCTTTGACAGCATGCCGCTACTTGCTTCGGAAAGCGGCGTTGACGCTAGCAAGCCTGCGGCCCACAGTCAGGGTTGCAACCATTATGCATCATGATGTACCACGAGCGCCGATCAGTAAGCCTACCTAACATGTCAAAGTTGTCTTTGATCCTTGTCAAGGTGTAAGATGCATCGGAGGTTACCATACAACCGTGCCGGCGTGCGAGCCCTCTCACCCGACTCGACCGACTCAGCCGACTCAGCCGACACGCCCGAAGCTCCCATCTTGAAGCCGGCGATCCTTCGCCCCCAGACTAATGTAGATATACCCGTGTCAGATCTTTACGGCCGATGACAACATTCTAGCTTGAATCTATGTCGTATTTATATCAACACCTTACATCAATCTTGAACCCAGAACCTAAATTACATTGCAACCAATCCCCTTCACAATTACAAAGCTTGACAAGGATTGACACACTTCGCACCTTGGAGAGTCGCAGTCACGCATAATTATCATGACCAACCAGGAAATTGTTCTGATCACTGGCGGAAACACAGGTCTTGGTTTCGAGACCGTGAGAGCGCTTTACAGCTCTCGAAAGGCTTACACCATCATCCTCGCCGGTCGCTCTCCGGCCAAGGTCGATGAAGCTATCAAAGCTGCGCAGGCGGAGTTTCCCTCTTCTCACAGCAAGTTATTTCCTCTGCAAGTCGACGTCGAGCACGATGAATCCATCACGAAGGCTTTCGAGCAAGTCCAAGCCATGTGGGGAAAACTAGACATCCTGATCAACAACGCCGGTAAGCCTCGTCACCAATCTACCCGCAACGGTCATCGGTCCATATAGCTGACATGCTCACCACCTAGGTGCCCAATTGGACCAACTAGTCGCTGCCGGCAAGCTAAGCCAGCGCGAAATGTGGAACGCAAGCTGGAACGTCAACACCACCGGCACGCACATCCTGACCTCAACATTCATGCCTCTGCTCCTCAAATCTCCCAACCCCCGCCTCCTCTTCATCACCTCCGGAACCTCCACCCTCGCCGGCACCGAAAATATGGCTTTGCCCGTCAACAAGTACCCACCGAGAGGCTGGCCCAAAACCGGGTTCAGCGTCCCGGCCTACCGCAGCAGCAAGACCGGCATGAATATGATGATGCGCGAGTGGCATCGCACGCTGCATGAGGATGGCGTCAAGGTGTGGGCCGTCAGCCCGGGCTTCTTGGCTACGGGGTTGGGGGCTGGGAAGGAGTTCAATGCGAAGATGGGGGCGAAAGATCCGGCCGATGCCGGGGAGTTCATTAAAACGGTGGTTGAGGGGGGATGTGGGGAAGGTTGTTATGGCTGGAGGGGTGGTGCAGCCTTGGTGATCGTGTAGATGGAGATGATAAGACTAAGAGTCTGACGCGAATAGATGAATGGGATAAGGTGACTTTGCCTCCTACTTCAGCTCGCTGCAGACCACTGAGCGTTATAACTTGGGAAGTAAATCTATACCTAATGCTTACCTGTGATTCGCTATACCGTACATGATTATGTACCAGCCAGTTGCTTCCAATAATTCCAAATTTTCTTCTACTTATATCCGCTACGCCTAGTTACATATATCCGCTGCTAGGTAATAGGAAGAACCTTCCTTTTAGTAATCTTAGTTACCCCGAATATTATCTCTTTAAGATATCTTAATCTTTACTCTAATTCTAATTAAGATTTATTAGAGATTATATAAATTACTAAGCTATCTCTTATATATATATATAAAACTCTATATATAATATATTTATATATATTATACTTTTAAGATATTAAATAAATAAATAAAATATATTTACTTCTAAAAACTTATATATTAAGAAAGATTAAATTACTTCTAAGAATATCTATTAATACTTATAAGTACTAGCTCTATCTTACTATTTAAGTAAAGTAGATATAAGTATTATAATTCTACCTTTATTTTACTCTACTTTATATAAAAGTAGATACTTTATATAATTATAAGTACTAAGCTTTAATTATAATATTTACTTATTACTTGGTTTATTTAATACCTTCTTTTTCTATTTATTCTTTATATCTTCTTTATATTAAGAAGATATAATTTTAAACCCTTTTAATATAAGATTAAGACTTTAGCTAATAATATATATATATCTTTTATTTAATATAAGAGTTAGTATCTATATTAGTTAGTATAAATTAAGTATATATATAGTATAGTAATAACCTAATTTAATTATATAATTAGGAGCTAGTTATTAAATTATATCTGTAATAGTATATCTAGCGCTCTATATCTACCCCGCTATACGAGCTAATTACTTAGGGCTAAAACGTCTACAAGATAGTATTATACTACTTTCTCTACTCTTAAGTCCCTTCCTTTATAAGCGTAACATGTCTACTACCCTACTCCTATATCTGAAAACTAATGTACTTCGATGGACTTTATAAAGCGTTCACGTCAAATGTCCGTACTACGAGGAGATACATTAGCACGGCGTTAGGTCTCCGGGTAGACGTCCTTTATACTATTACCCAGGCGGCTAATACGAGTTTATCTTTCCTATTAATAAAAGTAGTAAACTTGTTAGCTATAAGGTTAATAAGGGAAGGGTTTGTTTTATAAATACTACCTTGTAGATAGGAGAAGATAATAAGAGTAAACTATTAAATAGTATAATATTAATAAGTTATCTACACGTAATTTAGGTGTAGTATAATAGTATTATAATAACTAATAGATAGATATAGCTATATAGAATAGAATAACTATTATAAGAAATCTCTACTAGTCTACTAAGGCCTCCTAACTAATCCTAGTTAGTAACTACTAAGGTTAATCCAGCCTAATTTCTAATACTCCCTCTTAGATTAGTAGTAACGAGGTAGTCTATCTATCGCTAACTATTATATCTAAATACCCTTATACTTTACTTAAAGCTAGTCCTAATTATTATCTAGCTAGGCCGAAGTTAATAGGGCTAATAGGTTTTATTAGTAGATTAGTATATTAACCTTTAGTATTAACCTATTAGAGATAGATTTCTTTAGTTTTAGAAATAAGTTAACGTACTAAATAATATCTTATTTAAATATATTTTATAGTAGTATAATTAATTAGGTTAGTAGCTAATTTTATAGCTACCTAGTTATTAATACTTAGGAGTACTAATACTACTCCCTTATTATACCCTAGCTCTTTAAGTATAAGGCCTAGATATAGAGCTTCTTTATATACCTCTACTATAGTAATATATTTAGACTTATATATAGATATCGCTACTAGCTTTTATAATTTAGATTACTAGGCGATAGGGCTATTAAATAGTTTATAGACGTACGCCCTAATAGAATAAGACGTCTTATAGTTATTATAGTATAACGCGTTAGTAAAACCTTCTAGGCTATTATTATTACCTAGTTAATAGATAAGGCCGTCGTCGACTATTCTTAATAGATAATATAGTACCCTTTTTACTATATTTATATATTATAGAGTAGGGTTATTAAGTAAACGACTTAGGTTACTAATAGCGTATATAATATCTAGCCTAGTTATAATACTCAGCTAATTAAGTACTCCTATAAGGGACTAATAAGCCTTCCTTTTAGATAAGGAGGCTATATATCTATTAGAAGCGATAGTAATATTAGCCTATTCTATAAGCGACTTAGCTAGCGAATATTTTTCTATACCTAGTTATTTTAATAATTAGTTAATATATTTTATTTAGTTAACCTAAATAGAATAGTTATCTAGATTTCTAATAATATTTATTCCTAAGTAGTGTTTTAGGTCTCCTATATATTTAAAGTTAAACCTCTTATTAAGTTCCTTCTTTATTTAGGTAATTAAGTCCCGATTACGTGCTATAAATAATAAGTTATCGACGTATACTATAATAATAACTTTTATAATAGTATTAATAAACACGTAATAATTATACTTAAGGCGCTTAAAACCTAGAGACTTAAGTACCTTATAAAGGGTTTTATACTATTTATAAAAAGCTTATTTAAGGCTATATAAAGCTTTATTTAGTCTATAAGCGTGTCCTTATTTACCGTTAGTAAAGCGGTAAGGTTACTCTACCTAGATTTCTTCTTAAACGAGTAATTCTAAGAAGGCCGCGATAATATCTAAATACTTAACGACTAGCCTATATTTAGCTATTAGGGCTAGGAGGAGTTACTATAATAATACCTTTAGGGTTAATAAGAATATCTTACTAAAATTAATCCCCTTAATTTAGTAGAAGCCTTTAACTACCTACTATACTTTATATTAGCTAATTTCACTTATTAGTCTATATTTATAGGATAAGACCTACCTACCTAGTAAGATATATACTTTACGAGGTAGTTAATATAGTTCTTACTATATTATCTACTTATTATAATTAGCTAATTCTTCTTTAGTAGTAGCGAGCTATTTATCTTTATTAGGTCTACTAAGAGCCACGTCTATTAACGTTAGGTAGGGACGCTCCTTAGTACTAGCAATAATATAGGTAAGTATAGCTCTAAACCTATTAGGGTTATTAAAAGATTTTATACCCCTCTTATTTATCTAGCTATAATCGATCCGGGGTTTATTATAAACGGAATAACGTAATATATTAAGAATAATTCTCTAAGATTTATTATTTTAAGTCGATTATTTATTAATAATAGCTAATAGTATTATAGTAGTAATTTAGCGTATTAAACTATCCTAACTATTCTAATATTAATTAGTTAGTAATTTCAACTCCGCTTAGTTATTTTTAGTAGTCTAATTATTCGACTTATTCTAATTTAATTTAGGTGGATTATCCTAATTATATCTATTTAGACTAGTCGGCCTACTTATATTATTAGTTAGGCCTAATATTAATTAGTTAGATAGAAAAGTTATTACTAATCTATTACTAGTATTATTAGTATTTTTAGTATTATCTAATACTCCCTCGACACCCTATTAATTAGGGGTATTTACTCCCTCTAAGACCTAATTACAGTTATCTAATTATTTAGTTTAGAGCTAGCTTAGGAGGTCTACTATATTATCGTTATTTAAGTCTCCTTCTATTAGGAGCTTATTATTATTATCTATTAATAATATATCGGCCCTCTTGTTAAATACTATATATATTAATTAAGTAATATACTATCCCTTAATATCCTATACGCGGTAGATACTCTTACTATTATAGCTAAGGAAGCGGTATTTAATAGCCTTATTATTTAATTTCTTCTTATTCGGCGATATATTAAACGAGTAGTACTAATATCTAAATAGCTTTAAGTATATTAATTAAGGTTTATAGCTATACTATTTCTTAAAGGGGGACTTTCTATCCTTACTAGGTATAAGGTTCTTAATATAATTTATATAGTAGATAGCCTTACCCTAGAACTCTTATAGTAGTCCGGCGTTAATAAGAACCATTCTAACTTTACTAAATAGTATCCGGTTCTTCCGTTTAGCGATCCTATATTAATAAGGGTTATATAGTACTAACGGGGTAATAAATATCCTATATTCCTAGAAGACTTATTAATATTTACGGCCCTAGACTAGTTTATTAGTACTTTAAATAAAGGCTGTTTTATACCCCTAGTTTTTCTAATATTTTATTCGGAACTCGAGTTTTTATAGTAGCTCTACCTAACTAGTTATATAATCTATTTAGGTAAACCCTATTACTTCGTATATAAATACTATTATATTAGTATACCCCTTAAGGGTAGTTATATAGCTTACTAACGCTAGGTTAATATACTAGTATTAGCTAGGGATAGTAACTCTAGTTATTAGTAACTATAAGGGTATTTAGGTAATTTTCCCTAATACGTAACTCTTATATAGTTCGTATTTCTTATACTATTATAAGCGATTAGCGGCCTTATAGTCGATATTAGTAGTATATACTATAGCCTTTATAGCCTCTATACTAATATATCTATATCTTTTATACTATTAAGTCTAAGATATATCGTTCTTAGCCGGGACTATTAATTTAAGGCGGAATACCCTTATCTAGTTAATCCACATAGTGTCTAACTAGTATATACGGTTATATAAAAAGGCTTATAGTACCTCCTCGCCTTATTTATTATAGAATATATTCTTCCCTCCGCTACTAGTATACGTATAGCCTTATAGGTCTAGCTATATAATAGATAGGAGGTTATATTCGATATTTAGTATATAGCGAATATCGGTTAGTAAGAATTCGCTGATCTTATTATTAATAATTACCGGGATTAGTACTATTCTAATCCCTTTAATAGTTACTAGTTTACCCCTAGTTAGTCCTAATATAGTATAATTCTAAACTAGTAAATAGTTAATAAACTTAGATTAGTCCTAGAAGATATACTCTTAGTCCCCTAAGTTAACGATAATCTTATAGGACTTATTATTTTATTATAAGCTATACCCGAAGCGAGCGGTATAAGATTTATCTTATTTTTATTTATCTAGGTTTTATCTACTTTATTAGCGACTAGGACCTCTATTTTAATAGTATTATTTATTCTATACTTCTAAATCTTTCTTTATTTTAGGAATAAATCCTTCTAGTCCTAGCTTTAAATTTATATACTAGTAGTCTTTTATATTATATTAGTAGCTATAAAATATATATTTATTATTATTATTATTCTAGCTCTTATTACTAGGCTTATTTTAATATTAGCCTTATTTTAGCTATTTACTAAAATTACTAGCGTATACCTTAGATTCTTTAGTCTTTAACGGTATAAACCTATTAACTAACGATATAGTAATATACTTAAAATCTTATAACTTACCCCTAGATTAAGCGATCTTAGTAAGGGTATAGACTACTTCCTTTATCTCTTCTAGTAGGCCCCTCTTAAAGACCGCTATCTAGAAATCTATTTCTAGCGGACTATTTATTTATAAAAGCTTATTTATATACTCCTTAAATTTAGCGAGGTAGGCGTAAAGGTCTTTAAATTAATCTAAGCGAAGCTTATATAAGGCGAAGTATATTACTTTCTTAGTAGCGTAGGAATCCGTCTTATATAATAACTTTAATTTAGCCTATATTTCTTTTACTATTATTAGAGTTTTAATTATACTATAAGCTAACAGCGATATAATAAGATGAATAGCGGCGAGTACTCGCTCCTCTAAATTAATATACTTTTCCTCTTTATCCTTATCTACCTCCTTAATAGGTAGTTTTACTCCTCTAGTAGTAGGTAAATTAGGGTTAGTTAGCGGTTTATATTTTAGTCTAATAACTTTAAATACGCTATTAACTATAAGTAATACGCGTATAATAATTTTCTATAATTTATAATTCTTAGTACCTTTTAACTTCTAAATTTTATAATAGTTAGATATAATAGTACCTATTATAAATAGTTCTAGGAATATTTCTTCTAGAGTAATACTAAGTCTTAGTAAAAAGCTTATTATATAATTTATATAGTTCCTAGATTATATAGAACCTGGGCTTATAACCTATTAAATAGTATAATATTAATAAGTTATTTATACGTAATTTAAGTATAGTATAATAGTATTATAATAACTAATAGATAGATATAGCTATATAGAATAGAATAACTGTTACGAGAAATCTCTACTAGTCTGCCAAGGCCCCCTGACTAGTCCTAGTTAGTAACTACCGAGGTTGACCCGGCCTGATTTCCAACATGAACTGGCCGATCTTTTCCGCTCCACAATGAACCTCTCAGCTAAAGACACAAGGTCGGGGCCAACTATGGATTTCTACAATGATTCAAGAGAGTCAACAAGTCTCACTCTTCCAAACGGTGACACCTTTGAGCAAAAGAAGATTCTATCAGCTTTGTCGGATTGCATACTTGGTGACTTGCATGAAATGAGCCAATATCTTAATACTTCGGCCGAAACGAGACTCTTTCTGCACGGGAAAAACGAGACTGGAGACACTACTCTAATCATGGCTGCGGCAGAAAGGAGCCATGATATGGTGTCACTCCTTTTACAACACGGTGCAGATGCGAACGCTATCAACAATCACGGACGAAGTGCGCTCATGGCGGCGGCGCTCTGGGGCCGAGTTGAAGGCGTGAGAGTGCTGCTCAACGCTAACGCCGATAAACGCCTTCGAGATCACGAGGGTCGTTGTGCGATGGATCTAGCACAGCCAGCTCGCAAGAACGAAAAAGAGAGATACAGCCGTTCTTCCTTAGCGGCTGCGAAAAGTGTGCCCACACGTGATAGCGACAGGCGACACATAGTCATCTTACTTGGTGACTCGAACGCCGAAAAGCAGCATGGATACACTGGACCCTTGTCGGAGAGTGAACTCAACAAGTATAGCTTCAGAAAATCCCAAGCTGAGATGGCCATAACGCTTTGTGGACCTATAAGCAGCTATCCCGTGCCCCGTATAAGCAAAACCGCCGCCGTTCTCGACAGGGGAGATCAATTCGCTCGGATATCGGCAACCAGTGGTTGGGGTGCAGATGCTCTACCTCTGAATTACAAGACTAGGCCACACTGGATCGAGCAAGTCTGTTATATTGCATCCACAATTCATTATAAATTCCAAGATGCGCCAGACCCAGGTTGGGACCAGGGCAAACCTGGGCAGTATTTTGCATCCCATGCGGAGAAGAAGTTAATTGCCTACTTCATAGACAAGCACGTATTCATGCCTCGGGACAGAGAGCCTAACCAGGACTTAGATGACTCAATCCTGAAAGTAAGAAAATCTCTTGTAGAGGAAAGGTACTCGTCCGTAGCCTGGGTAAAGGTGTACGATCTAGAGGAGAGGAAAGAAGAATTGGACAGTCTTCTCTCCGACGCAGATGATCGATTGCTGGGTGATGAATACGATGAGCAAGAGGTCAAAAGACTGGAAAATGACATTCATGTGATCGGTGAAGAACTGTCAAGCCTTGAGTTGGACGCTCGCGTAGCTGCGATAAGAGCTCAAGAGAAGAAGGAACGCATGTTGTTGAAGCGAGAGAAGATACATCAAGACCTGATGGAGCTGAGTAGAAAGGAGCCCCCTATCTCATTGAAAAGAGCAGTCATACTGAGCAGCAACAAGATCTGCAACGACTGTGATATGTTCCTGCAAAGGGTGAATGACTGTTTCCAGTTGAATATCGAAATGAGGTGGTGTACCTAGTCTAGTTCCACACAGCCGTCAAATAATAGACTTCTTACCGCCAGGCTCTACGCATCGCTTACTGCTTAGCTTCTCAATCTTTCATTTTGAGGTAGTCGTGTCGTTTTGTATGTTACAATTTCTCGATTTGATTACCAAGTGATTTCACTCGCACTGGTGCTGGTCTGATTGACTGCTCCTCCGAAGTCAAACAGCCGTATTGGAAAGTAGGCACCTCTGATCAGAGCGTTCCAGGCAGCATCCTTCACAAGCCTCCATCAGTGGTAATCCGTTCGTGAGTTCGGGCATGGTAGGCGAATGAAGGCAACCGTTGTCCATGCTAAACAAGTTCCTCAAAAAGATTGCGAAAGGGAGATAAGAAACAGCATATACAATACGCGGAAGTCCATTGAAAGCTCTCAATCTCGCTCCTATGGTCAGTCAGTTTCGCTCTGATTGTGGTTACATTATCTCGCGAGGGGCATAGCAACGTCTCCTTCTCTATTGTGGCAAGGTTGAAACACTTGAGCCACAGCGCTGCTTGGGCGGCCTTGTCGATTCCTGCATCGTGACGATCGGGATTGATCCCAATGAAATACCGGTAGCTTTAATATACGGCAAAGCACAAAAACACCACATTCTTCTGAGAAATCTGCAAGGACATTACACCGATGTGCAAAATAAGTACACCTGCATGCCTGCGTACCCGAGTCGAGCTGGAAGCCTCGATGCACGCCTCGACTGAAGCCTAATAGACGTACTTCCCGGACTAAGCTCTATAAGTTCTACAACATGGGGAAGGGTCTCTCATGGAGTCATCGTGCTACCAAGAATGTTTTTTTCACGATTAATGGCGACGCTTAGCAGGGCTACGGGCCTTATAGAATAGTGTTCGGGACTGACACGCTGGCCAACATGCGGGGGCGGACATGCGGGGGCGGATATGCGGGGCCTAGGGGGCTGATGCCGCGGGAGATTAGGGAGCCTTTGGTACGCTGCCGTGCAGGTGCAGTACGTTCGCAATCTATGTTGTAGGCGTGGTCCTTTTCCAACTTGTTGGTCACATATCGTGAGGTCCGTCGCTCTTCAACTGGCGTCGATCGATCGCTGCAATCCTACTCCGCCCCCAGAGCTTCATCCTCCTGCATAAAACTCTGTCTGCTTCATGTTTCATGCTACTTCGTAATGCATGGCGCTTACCATTAAGCCCCCTCTCGTCTGTTCTCTATTCACCAACTCTTCTTCGATGGAGCTGACGCCGCACAACAGTTCTAGCCAAAAAAAACCAAACGCCGCCCTCATGTCATCAACACCCGTACAGGAAAATGGCAATTGTCATGCTTGTCTGTCGATGATGCCGCCAGAGCTCATCACAAACGTCTTCTGCCAGCTTCCATCCTTTCCCGATGTCTTTACCCTCTCTACAGTATGCCATAGACTGAGACATGTTTGGTTGGAGAATGTAACATCAATCTATAATGCGATAGCACCCCGAAGCATTCCCTGCGAGAGTGCGGCGCGTCGCTTCCTCGTGGATCAAGTGGGACTGGGCTTGGACTCTCCGATGTCCGCCAGAGATGTGGTCTGCATGGTTCGGAATGCGGACATAGTCGAGAACGCCATCCTCCAATTTGAACGAGAAGTCGTGAGTCGGGTGAGAAGTAAGTGGATCTGTTGTTGAGATTGTCAAAGCAGCAGGTTTGATATTCAAGTGTAACAGTGGATGATCTGCCAGCCGAGCCATTCTACGGGAAGGGTGTGTATGAACATCCTCCGACCCTGACTCGCACCGAACGTTCGCGGTTCATTCGTTCCTACTACTCAATCTGGGGTCTGATGAAACTTGATCCTAAGGAGTGGGAGTCCAGACTTCAAGCAATGACGTCTCAGGAGCTGTATTACCTGCGGGAGGTATCCAAGTGGACGCAAGGCGTTGAAAACGAAGAGATTGTTCCTCCGCCAATGTCCTCGGACGAGCCTTCCGACTTGGCTCACTCCATCAATAGTGACCTGTCCAACAAGCGTAAAGCCCTCGAGAGGAGAATATGGAACCAGCTCCAGCGCAATGCTCGGCGCTTCTTGGAACGGGACGCTCAAGACCCTTCTAGGTATGTGAGCCATGAAGGCTTCCTCCGGTTCGTCGTCATGTGGGATCAGTGGCAGTCATTTCTAAAGGAGATGATACGCCATCACTCTAGGATCTCGGGTCCATTAGCTGCGGCGGTCATCGAACGACATCTATGGAAAGATGGCTCGGATGAATGAGCATAGCGCTACGTTATATAAAGGCTAGTCCCGCAATATTTGGGATGCGAAAGATTGAATATCTATTTCCGGATCAGAAGCTAGGGAGAGCTCAGTGTGCGAGAAGTACGGTCTAAAACATTGTAGGCAAGCGAAACACGATGAAGAGCTCTTCTTACCAGCTACTATAGCTCTTAATCCTTTCGATCAAGTATGGAACCTCTCTCAGTCGTATTGATTTTGTTCTGACTAATGGCTTCACATGCCTGAATTTTAGCTGCAATGGACCAGTAACAGTACATAATGCCTTGTCTTTTTGGCGCGACGCGACATGGTGGTAATATGATGGGATAAGCATACATATACGATATATATATGACTAAAAAAAATTAACCTCCCCAATGCAGAGCTGCCGCTTGGCGAACATTAACAATATTGTCATGAAGTCAGGTGAGAAAGTAGAGTCGTCGGGAAAATACAACCTGACGCATACCCATTTAATGTCGGGATGAGGCGGAGATGGAGAGAAGGTGAGATCGGGCTGGAGTACCAAAGTCCTAACCGATCTCAATGTGCAAGCCATTTTCACTTTCCCAACATCTTGCTCGTTGCGAACGAAAGGTGGAAGGTTCCGGAGAAAAGAGTTTCCCTTTGCAATGCCAATAAAGCGTGGCGCAATTTTTTCAGTAAATGATAGGCCGAGTCCGATGTAAGTTTTCACCTTCGGCGTACAAACTGTAAGCCTCAAAAGCCTCTTACAACTTTGGATTCATTGACCTCGTCAGCAGTAAGTCCATCTCTTCTTCACATTTGCATTCTATCTTCTCCATATTTGACAAAACACAAGCACACAAGCACACACTCACATAGCTACACTCATTCACTGACTCACTCGCACACACACACACACATATCTCATTTAGGCACTATGGAATGGTCCCCACGCGAAGTTCTGAGGATCACTCACTCATCCATGTGTGCGGGATTCGCAGTAACAAAAGGCAGAAGATGTGAGATTCGCCTTGCCGCATGTAAAAAGGAGGCTGCCGAAAAGCTATTGAACGACATATCCGTTTGCCCCATGTCAAATGAAGGAGAGATGCTGAGATTCATGAAGACCCTAGCTTCATATCTGTTGTGCCCACAATGGCATGAAGACCAAGCGTCGCGGTTGATAGGGCAGTGGAAGATACAAGTATTGAGCTCTCGAAAAGCAAAGGTAATGAAGGAGATGCAGGACTCCAGCAGGGAGTTGGAGGATATTACAGCGAAGCTAGGAAGAGCCAGCTTGTCGGGACCACAATCGTCTCCATCATTGGACCGTAGTGCGACAACGGACCCGGTAACCTTGCCTTGAGAAGAAAGATCTACTCCCGGTGATGCGGCTTCTCGATTCAAAGTTTCTGGACTCACATTTGGTTGTATTGATGATTTCCGCATCCCTACCCCGGACCCCAGAAGCCCTACGCCTCAATACCAAAGCCGCCGTGGGGAGTCAATAGCATCGATGGATTCCAATCAAAACACACCATCACCGCGAGTCTCAACAACCGCGGCACGGATCACTCCGAAAAGCTCGAGTCAAATCCGTGAGTCTGTCCCTAACAACAAGAAAGAATGCCCGATTTGTCTCGAGGCAACAAAGGATGACCGCTACAGCGTAACAAGATGTCCAGGTTGCCTCGGGGCGTTCCATGGGAGCTGCGTTACTTTATGGACGAAGGAATGCATAACCAATGGTGGAAGACTGACGTGTCCATATTGGTGAGTATCGAATCAACGTGGTTGAGCTGAGACTGACTTTCACAACCTACCAGCCGCCTTGATTGGCGAAAATGAACGATGAGTAGGGGGTCGGTGAAAGTTCCCTATCCAATCACTCGTTGTCTTCTGGATCGAGAATTTCCATACGTTGGCAAGACTGATTGTGGGTAGTCAAGCCTAGCTGTTACCCGCTTTGGAGCGTGTTGGGGCCCAAATCGTACCTTGATCTTAGGTATACAGAACTTTGATGCAACATAGGATCGCAAATTTCACACGCAACTGATGATGTGTGGTTTTTATGGCTTTGTCGTTGAAGGAGCCGTCTACTGCTGTCATGGGAGGTCGCGGCAAAGATTCAATGCGTTGGCGGGAATGCACCTGCGAAGAGAAGAATGAAGCTACGCTGCGGCGTAATTAAGATATGAGGCTTGGATACTTGTCAATGTGGCAACTCCCTTGTGGCCTCATATTGAAATGCTGCTCAAATCTCGAGCCCACATTCGCTGCGGCACGAGCCAAGGAGTCGCAAAAGTCATGCAAGCGCTAAAAGCTCGGCGCCAAGATGCTAAGTTCTCCCACGCGTGGTTTCGACTTATCTTTCAACCACCATACCGAACATGCTTATATTTCAGGCGATCAACACCAACCTTCGACTGCTTCGGCAAAAGGAAGCTTCGCTGCAAGCCGATGGGTCCTTTCTCGGCCGGACCACCGAGGAAAAGCTCAGGTCTTCTGGAATGATGGGACCAGTGTTGCTACGATCAGCCACAGGGGCCGTAGGTCTTCAAGAGCGAGTTCTTTCCAGTCTGACGGGCGATAATATTGATCCGGGAAAGAATCTCGAAGCATGGGCTCAGTCTATACTCGAGTACTCATACGAAGAGACTGTTGCTGTACACACGGTTGTTATAGGCTTCCCTGAATTGATCAACGAGCAATTTCGCCTACAGCAGCATTTCCACCCTATGGTTTGACCACGATGTACGATGAGTCATGATATCCGTGATCCCAGTGACCTTGCCCACTGAATGGCAAGTTCCGACAGGCGATCTCCACTCGCGGCTGGTGTGTCGCGATATCTATCGCATGCATATACTTTAAATGAGACGTCGCCTATCACACGAAGACTCTGCCGCAATTAAGAGCGCGGTCTATCCCACCGTTCCTCAATCTAGGAGACCTGCTCCGCGTCAATTGCAACGGTCTCCATCATATCGTCCGAGATGGTGAACCCACTACTGATTCTGCCGTTACTAAACTCCTCTCTTGCGGCCGGTCCATTCTGCTGGCACCAAGACCCACACAGCCAGCCTCAGCGAGTAACGCTTGATTATAGACAATGTCGTGCAGCGATTACAGATCTCAAGATCAGCGCAAGGCAAGCACTTCGCACGCCCCTCACATTCGGTCGAAGCTCCGACGTTGGGTTCGAAGTACCCAAGACATGGGACCATGGAAAATGCCATGTCACAATCGACATGACAAGATCCGATGTGATGGAGACCACGACCTTCGCAACGATCTTGGAGCAGGCGATCGATATAAATCTAGCGTGTGTGAGTAAGCCGCCTTTCCTCGGCGGAGAAGTGTCCGTTGGGGATCATCATTTGATCAAGCTCTCGATACATGGCGATGGTACAGGTATGTTATGACACCCATCTATCCATCGCCACTTGCTAAAGTTGAAAGGTACTGCGGAGCAATGATAACGCTGGGACCACTCGGCTCAGACCTAATACGAAAAGCAGCTCGGTTTCCAAGGAGACGTCGGTATCAATGCCTTGAAATCCGATCAACAAAAAGCGTGGAAATTAGATTATTGTTCGAGTAGATCTAAAGGAGATGAGCCTGCTCCGTAATCACCAAATGACATGAACATGGACACACCAGATGTCTATATATCCCCAGGCTTGAGTATTTGCTACCCAGTCTCGCAAGCTGGTTGGAAAGCATTTCATCAAATTTACCCCTGTCTCCCCCGCTTCTTTACTACCACCTCAACGCCCATCTTCCCCACACTCCATAACCCCATTATCCACTTCAAACCATACCTCATCACTTCACCACGGACTTGACTAACCCCAACATCGACAACATCAAAGCAACAATCACAATATACCATCACACTCCCATCCCCAGTAATGACTCCAACCTCTTATCCTACTCCTCACATAAGTATTCTAAGCTCTATCTCTATAAGATGGAATAATCAAACGACTCTATGCTGTACACAACTCGCCACCCACGCATTGGCACATAGCCTTGTGGCGAAGGTCTATTCCGTCCGGATATTATAGATTGGTACAGTTCACAGGCCTGAGTATAGGTAATTACATAAAGAACTGTCCCGAAGGATGTGTATAATCACAGGGGTTCAGCCTCCCTGCAGCACCTCATGTATCTCGAATTTTGTACTATGATTGTCTAGTATCAGGCTGTCATTCGGGTATGCTAGAAGTACTAGTCCGAGGATCCGAGTCGTGGTAAATTGAGCGTGTAAGATCTCGTTGATAGATTGTAGAGACTCTTCCAGTCTTCGATCCGGCCTATGTCACTATTGGACAGATCTGCAAAGGGCACCATTGATTCAGGGTCGAAGATGATGAAGAGTGGGGGAATGCATTTGGTAGGTGTGGTTGATGATGATGACGACGAAGACGATGATGAGGGCGGTTATTGGGCTTAGGAATCTTATGCAGGAGATATCAGCTGCATGACGATGATGATAGAGATGATTTCAAGGGACATTGGTTGAAAGATGGGAGATTCAAATCGTTTCTGACGTAACGCTCTGACTCCAAAATGGATTGAATCTAATCACCGTTCAAATGGCGTGCTGATTCGAAAGCCTGAACAGTACTTAAGACCGCGCCTAACACTTTCTCGCAAATGCCAGACATTGTTGGTACAAGGTTTCTGCATCTAGAACTCGACGCAATCGCTTTGTATTCCAACTCCGATTGCCTTACATCTGTCGTCTAGTCTGACCCACTCGATGCTAACGAATATTAAGTAGACGATTCCTCTTCATCAAGCTCGCTCAACGCGCGCGGAAGCATCATGTGGCACGTCGCGAACGGTGGCCCTCTCCCCGACATGGACGTCATAGCCCTGCAACTGACCCTGTGCCATGAGAGCAAAATCCACCGGCCCAATTGGGTGGTAGAAAGTACTGTCGTTCCCTTGCTGCCATTGCCCAAGCGTGGGATATCTCACGGGGCCTTCATAGGGATAGGGGAAGTGAAAGTCTAATTGAGTGGACACAGTCCTGTCAGCCTTGCAAATTCTAAGAGCTTTGCTCGGATTTACCATAATTCAGGGTGCGGTCGATCGCAGCACGAGATATTCTTCTCGAGATCACACAATCTCTGCCGGGCGAGAGGATTCGAGGTATCTCTGCCTAAATCCAGTGAATTTAGCTGATGCTGCCATGGTCTTACAGAAATACATACAGCCTGATCATCTTGTCGGTCAGGGTCCTCAACGAGTTCAACTGTGCCACCGAACACCACGTATTCGAGCCAACGACCAGCTTCTCCACGAATGATCCCATCGGAGTATACCCCAGGAAGCCCACATCCGATGGTTGGAGGAGTCAGCGTTCCAGGATTCGTGTTGCCAAGGAATGTGACAAAGACATGGGCGATTTCATGGAACAAAATGTGAGCAAAGATGAACTGCCATGTCCGGAACTCCGTCATGCTACGCATCGCCGCAGTCCTCATCTTTGAAAATTTCTGGCTAATGTCAGTCGCGCCCCATGGAGTCTTGAAAAGGCATCGTTGGATAATGGGAGCCTCTCGCGGCTAGCTAATAGAGACTAGGAAGAGAAGTATGGCAAGATCAATCATCCTCAACCACTTACGGTAGCATTAACATGGATATATTGGTGTCTAGTATCGAAGTCTAACTCGGGGCCAATTCGTTGTACGAACCCTAGAGAGCCACCCTCGGCGAGTTGCTCGTCTATGACCACCACGGGAAAACGTGCATTGAGTTTACTTAAAAAGAGGCTCACAAATTCCCTTGCACGGGCTCTGTCGAGGTGTCTCGAGGCGTGTTGAGGGAGAAACGAGTCCAATTCGAGCGCGAAAACTGTTAAGGCATGCTGAGCCATGGGAGTTGAAAGCATACCCAGTGTTATTGTTATGCTGGATGCGATGTAGGAAAATGCCAGCGAGGTGGGTTGACGTGTCTCAACCTCACCATTGGGTCGGCGCACCACAACAGCGTAATTCGTAATGTTAGGCATGAAAATGATCTGTACTGAGACTATTCCTCGAACTGTATGCGGACTCTTGGGAGAGATGCAACATCCGGGGTACAGAACCAAGCCTGTACGTTGTACACGCCTCCAAGAATAGCGCTCAGAGACCGTGCCTTGCGCCTTAAGTAGTTTCCCAATCGTGTTCTCGCCGCATAGTCAAGGTATCGGGCGGCCAACCGGATGGCGAAGTGGTCATCTCGCTACACGTTCCACAAAGTAAACAGTTAGGAGAGTTCTGCTCACGTGATAAGGCAATATCAGTGTAGCCGACAGACTCACAAGAACTAGTCTAACGGGAACATTAATCATTGTAAAGTGCTATGTCAAGAAAACAGCCTACTAATCACCCCCTTCTCTCCAGACTTCATGCGTCGTGATCTATGGAATGTAAGGAAACGGGTTCCCCTCCAATGACTTAGGAAAAAATGACCAGTCTCTCAAGCCCTGCAAGGCGTCATCCAAAGTGTAATTGCTATGATCGAGCGATCTGCGCCGTGTACTTGCAGCCTCGTGCGAGACGGCTCTCTTCTATAATTGTCGGTCGAACTCAACACATGTCTTTCAATCCAACGGTCCAAGGCAGTCTTCCTACCCTGAAATTGGAGCAGTACGCTGGCCACCTAATATTGATTGCAATCTTGAGTAGCCACGTCTGCGGGGATATACCCATGACTCCGCATTCAGAAAATGGGTGACAGCACACGCTAGATCTTGTGAGCGTAAATTTGACAGAATTCATTCGCATGTGGTTGAAGGTCGTAATTTGAGAAGGAGGGAAATGATACAGAGGTATAGGCTGTGTAGCTATGATGACCCTAAGGGGTGGCCAGTGAGGGTGGCCCTATCAATGCTCAACCGGTACCGAATAGTGTCTGAATGGGTACAGTCGAGGCGCATGATCCCATATGAAATTCGCAATCTAGGCGTACTGCTGTAATATATAGCAAGGCCATCAACAACCAGTGCCTAAGACATATCGGAGGCTTCTCCTCTAGGACCTTCAGTCCCAAGTAAGACAACAACAGAGTCATGACTGATACGGAGAAAGCTGTTCTTTGCTCCTCCTCCACAAACCTTGATGAGTGCAGCGAGGATAGCGGCAGCGCATGGACCTACGCTTAGCTGCAATTCTTTGAGCATATCCTGCGCAGACTTGGAGTCAGCATCGGTGACGGTGATGCTAGCATCCACGCCATTGCGAAGCACTGGCCAAGCGAGAGTGGATACAGTGCCACAGTTCATTCCACACATTGTAGTATTTCCAGTCGATATGGAGGTAATCCGCCCGTTCTCCAAACTTGTCTTCAAACAAGCAGCAGTGTCAGGCTCGACAGCTAGCACAGCTGCAGAAGGCCTTCTGCCCTTAAAGTGGGCCACAACAGCCTGCCCGAGTGAGCCAACTCCGATGGGGACAACAATCAGGTCTGGTGCCTTTCCCATGTGTTCTTGAGTTTGGTTATCGACCTCGACCATCATAGTAGAGTAGCCATCGACTACCCACTGAGATGCTCAGCTGTGGCAAAGCTTTTATGAATGAGGCTCACCTGGGGAATCTCTTCATAGCCTGGCCATGCCGTGTCTTCAATAAGAAGCCCACCCATCTCTATTGAGGCTCGCTCGGCTTCCTTGACAGCCAGATCGTAATCACCGTCCACAACCAGCACGGCGGCCCTCTCATCCCGAATCTTTCGCTTCGTACTGTCCATCATTACTCGAGGAACATATATGTGGACTTCGACTCCCAGCATTGCCGCCGTACGGGCCACTGCTCTTCCCCAATTCCCATCTGTAGCAGTGTAGATGTTGACGCTTCTCGGTGCTGCAACAGCCTTGAGTGCCGACACTGGTATCGCAGAGGGCAGACAGAGGTGCTTTGTTAGAGCGCGATAGCAAGCCCATGATGCTCCGAGGATCTTGTACGCGGGCAGGCCGAATCGACGCGATTCGTCTTTGAGAAGGACGGCTCTTACTCCAAGCCTCTTGCTGACGGAGTGAGGCAAGGTTCGGAGCGGCGTCCAGCCATAATCGGGAAGGGTCTCATGGTAAGAAAGGACAGCTGGGTCAATGCTGTACTGGCTTTGCCATGAACGTGCGGATGGGTTGCAATACATGACGAGGATATTTGCTGTCGCTCTTGTTGATTGAGGTGTCTGATTGAGGAAAGTTTTAGCGGACGAGATTCGGCTGAAGCTGCCGCAAATATCTTGGCGTCACCGTCAATACATCTCCGACCTAATAACATATTGATGAAACTAAGAAACAACAGGATGACGAGGTGACATCGCATCTCGTGTAGAGTGTTCCGATTTCGTGTATTCTGTCTGGTCTTCTTAGAATAGCGAGAATGCTTTTGAAGGTCTAAGCTATCAGCTCCCTTCCCCACGTAGCGTAGTAATCAAGTCTGACTTGTCTTCTGATCATTTGCAACCCAATCTCTTGCTTTTCCTCTGTAATTTATCCTTCTCTTTGATATAATATCACTGCACCATTCAAGATGGGTTTCCAGCGAGATCGTGGCATCCGCATCGCCATTGATGTGAGATGCCTCTCTGTCAGCTTCGACACCACACTGCTGATACAGCCTAGAGGGGAGGTACTTTCACGGACTGCGTGGGTAATCCAGGTAGCGGAAAGATGGAAGATGACATAATTATCAAGCTACTATCAGAGGATCCATCAAACTACGACGATGCACCACTGGAGGGTATCCGTCGCCTGCTCTCCAAGTTCACGGGCAAGGACGTACCTCGAGGTGAGCCCCTAGACACCTCAAAAATTGAGAGCATTCGTATGGGAACCACAGTGGCTACGAATGCACTTTTGGAAAGAAAGGGTGAACGGATTGCTTTGGTTGTTACCAAGGGCTTCAAAGACTGTCTCGAGATTGGCAATCAATCAAGACCCAAGATCTTTGACCTGGCCATCCGGAAACCAGAAGTTCTGTACGAGAAAGTCATAGAAATTGACGAGCGGGTCACACTCGAGGACTATGCTGAAGACCCCGAAAGACATACCACTAATGTCGATGAAACGACTGGAGACGGAAATCTTGTACGTGGGCTGTCATCTGAGGCTGTCCGGATACTGAAGAAACCGTCTACAGACATAATTAAATCACAGTTGCAAGGGCTCTATAGGGACGGCTTTCGAAGTATCGCCGTCTGCTTAGTCCATGGCTACACCTTTCCGGATCATGAAGCGCTCGTTGGCAGTCTGGCAGATGAGATTGGCTTTAAACATGTCAGCTTGAGCCATCGATTGATGCCTATGATCAAGCTTATTCCCCGGGCTACTTCCGCGTGTGCAGACGCATATCTAACGCCTGCCATCAGAAAATACATTGCAGGCTTCCAAGCCGGTTTCAAGGGTGGATTAGGTACACAAAGCGTCAAAAAAGAAGGTGGGGCTAGAGGCGCGAGATGCGAGTTCATGCAATCTGATGGCGGCTTGGTTGATGTCGATCTCTTCTCTGGTTTACGAGCAATTCTGTCGGGACCCGCAGGAGGTGTAGTTGGCTACGCAGTCACCTCTTACGATGAAAACACGAAGACTCCCGTGATTGGATTTGACATGGGCGGTACGAGTACAGATGTGAGCCGGTATGGCTCGGGAAGGTACGAACACGTTTTTGAGACCACGACTGCAGGTGTAACTATCCAGTCACCCCAACTCGATATCAACACCGTTGCTGCGGGAGGTGGATCGCGTCTCTTCTTCCGTAATGGTCTTTTCGTAGTTGGCCCCGAGTCGGCAGGAGCACACCCCGGTCCTGCGTGTTACCGCAAGGGCGGACCACTGACCGTGACAGATGCAAACCTGTTCCTGGGTCGTCTTCTACCCGACTTTTTCCCCAAGATCTTTGGCAAGACTGAAGATCAGGGCCTTGACCGAGAAATCAGCGAAAAGCTATTCAAAGAGATGACCAATGAAATCAACAAAGACATTGCAGCCCACGATAAAGACAAGGAGATGAGCCCAGATGAAGTAGCCTATGGTTTCATCAAGATTGCCAACGAAACAATGACTCGGCCTATCCGCTCTCTGACCGAAGCAAAAGGTCACGACACCTCTCAGCATCGACTAGCAACCTTTGGAGGAGCTGGTGGTCAGCATGCAGTTGCCATTGCGGAAAATCTTGGCATCCGACAGATCCTTCTCCATCGGTACTCGTCTGTACTCTCAGCCTATGGCATGGCCTTGGCAGATGTGGTAAACGAAAGCCAGGTACCAGAATCCAAGATATGGACTGACGGGGGCGAGGTGGTAAAAGAACTGAAGGAAACTATGGACCAATTGAAAGAAATATCGACCCGAAAACTAAAGGATCAGGGTTTCACTGACGATAGCATTGTCTTCGAAGAATACTTGAATATGCGATACCGAGGAACTGAATCCGCTTTGATGATCGTAAGGCCAAGTCAGGAAGAGGCCCAGAAAGAGTTCAACGGCGACGATTTTGCTTTTGGCAAGGCATTCATCAAGCAACACGAACAGGAATTTGGCTTCACGCTACCTGACCGCGACATCATTGTCGATGATGTGCGGGCGAGAGGCATCGGCAAAAGCTTTGAAGGCCTCGATAAGACAGTCGATATGCAACTCAAAGAGGTCAAACCTAAAGACGTTGGGGAAAGCAAGCAGTATGGCGTTTCGCAAGTCTACTTCGAAGGCGGACGTCAAAAGACACCCATCTACAAGCTTGAAGATCTCGATGTTGGTGATCGAGTGCAGGGACCTGCAATCCTCGCAGACGGAACGCAGACGATTGTCGTCACGCCAGGTGCCTCAGCTTTGGTCATCGAAACCCATGTTGTGATCAATATAGGCAAGGAAGAGGGCCAGGGTCAGAGAGTCAACGCCGAGGAAGTCGATCCAATTATGTTGAGTATCTTCGCTCATCGCTTTATGGCAATCGCAGAACAAATGGGTAGGGCGCTGCAGAAGACCAGTGTCAGTACAAATGTCAAGGAGAGGCTTGATTACTCTTGCGCACTTTTCGACTCGACTGGCGGTCTCGTAGCCAACGGTAGAAATGATTTTCGATGATATACCAATGTCAGAAGCTGATTGTATCTAGCACCTCATCTACCGGTCCACCTCGGCAGCATGTCCACCTGTGTCACCACCCAAGCCAAGATCTGGAAGGGCAAGCTCAAACCCGGCGATGTCATCGTCTCCAATCACCCCGAATTCGGCGGGACCCACCTTCCCGACATAACAGTCATAACCCCCGCCTTCAACGGCGACGACATAATCTTCTACGTCGCCTCCCGCGCTCATCACGCCGACATCGGCGGCATCCTTCCCGGCTCGATGCCTCCCCATTCCCGCGAGCTGTACCAGGAGGGCGCGGCCATCAAGTCCGAAAAGCTCGTCTCGGAAGGCCACTTCAACGAGAGCCTCATCACCAAACTCCTCTACGACGACCCGGCTCAATACCCAGGGTGCAGCGGCACCCGCTGTCTCGCCGACAACCTCAACGACCTGAAAGCGCAAATCGCCGCGAACCAAAAAGGCATCAACCTCATCAGCGCGCTCATCTCCGACTACGGCGAAGCCGTCGTACAGTTCTACATGCGCAAAATCCAAGACAACGCCGAGCTGAGCGTGCGCAACCTACTCAAAGAGATCAGCGCGCGCTTCTCAGGAAAGGATCTGACAGCAACAGACTACATGGACGACGGCAGCCCCATCCAGCTCCGCATCACCATCGACGCCGCAAAAGGCGAAGCAACCTTCGACTTCACAGGCACAGGAGCGGAGGTGTACGGCAACACCAACGCCCCACAAGCCATCACCTACTCCGCCATCATCTACTGCCTCCGCAGCCTCATCCCCACCTCCATCCCCCTCAACCAAGGCTGCCTCGCCCCCATAACAGTGAAAATACCGCCTCACACCTTCCTCTCCCCCTCCTCCGGCGCCGCAGTCGTAGGCGGCAACGTGCTCACCTCCCAACGCGTCACGGACGTCATCCTGCGCGCCTTCGCCGCCTGCGCCGCTTCGCAGGGCGATTGCAATAATCTCACGTTCGGGTTTGGCGGGAACGTGGCTGCTGCTGCTGCTACTTCTGGAGATGGGGATAAGGGGGCGGTGGTGACGAAGGGGTTTGGATATTATGAGACGATTGCTGGTGGGTCTGGGGCGGGGCCGGATTGGGACGGGACGAGCGGCGTGCATACGCATATGACGAATACGCGCATCACGGACGCGGAGGTGTTTGAGCGGCGGTATCCTGTGATTCTTAGGGAGTTTGGGCTCCGGCGGGGGAGTGGGGGCCGAGGACAGCATTTTGGCGGGGACGGGGTGGTGCGGGATATCGAGTTTCGGATCCCGGTGCAGGTTTCCATCTTGAGTGAACGGAGGGTTTTCCATCCGTATGGGCTTGAGGGGGGTGAGGAGGCGGCGTGCGGGGTTAATTATTGGGTGAGGCGGGTGAGGAGGGGGGATGATGGGAAGGGGTGGGAGGAGAGATGGATCAATTTGGGGGGGAAGAATACGGCTGCTATGGGGGTGGGGGAGAGGATTGTGGTGTGTACACCTGGTGGTGGGGGGTGGGGCAGGGTTGGGGGGGAGAGTCGGGTGGTGAGGAGGAGGGATGGGAGGGAGGGGTGGAGGAAGGGGAGTGTGGCTGCGAGGATGGAGGCGCAGGAGACGGTTTGAGGGGTTGAGGTGAGGCGGGATGAGGTGGCGTGAGATGTTGTGGAGGCGAGAGAGCTTAGATTGAGAAGTTGGTATGTTATGAATCAAGATGGTCTCGCACTGAATGGAGTTGTCTGAGCGGCCAGCACCGATCATGTTACTCGAATGTTTTCGACGGTGTTGCGCGCGCGTATTCATTTTGCTATGTAGATCCATGGGCCCGTTGTCCAGCAGCGTAATTCGTATGAACGTCATTGATGATTAGTTGCTCAAACCTCTTCCGATATGGCTAACCTGAATGGTTGATGGATCAAGATGGTCTTACATTGAATGGAATTATTCGAGCGGCCATCACTATTCGTGATACTCATATTTTTCGACGGTCCTGCGCGCGCGTATATATGTTGCTATGCGGATCCAATGGTCTGTTGTCCAACGGTGAAACTCGTACCAACATGTTGTATTATTGATGATTCGTCATTCAAAAGTCTTCTGATATGGCTAAATTGGGGCCAGCGTCTGCCGCAATCTCCCCTTTACCAATGTGGGACTCGGCACCCTTTCGGACCATTTCTTGTAGTCGTAGTTCCAGGCGCTCCATATCTGTGGGCGCCTGCGGCGTACCGGTCAGAGGGGCTGCCGGGAAGATCCACCCCGCACCAGGTAACGGCGGTATGCCAGTTGAGCGATCGTAAATCACTTGAATTTTCAGGTCCCGCAAGCCGTTGGGGCCATGTTGTAGGCTGAAGATGCGAGACACCCATTCCTCCTCTGTCGACGGGACTCTCATGCGCGGTTCGAGGTAGACGAACACCTCAACGCTTTCGAGGCCCGTCATGGTGTGTCGGATGGTGTCGAGCCAGAGGTGAAGGTTGCAGGAGTTGCACTGTTGGAGGTTGTGCTGGCGCTGCAGTTTGGAGGAGTGCCGGTTGAAAGGGTAACAGGTTTTGTACATCCAGCTTTGATGGTAGCAGATCTGGACCCGTCTTATCTGGGCCAGGCGCTTGGGCAGTAAACTTTGGAGGAAGAAGGGGGGTTTGTCGAGGGAGTTGAAGAAGAATGTTGGAAGGTCTGTGAAGGGGAAGGGATTCGGTAAGCTGATATAGATGCAGGAGAGAAGATGATAGGACAAAGTAAGACTGACTGTAGAGTAGGGGTATGGTTTCACCATAGATCTGCTTACAAGTCCTCGAAAGCGCGAGGATGCCTCGACCTGCGTGTTCGGAAAATGGCGCCTGGCATCTGGGAAGTGCACGACCGTACCCATAAGAGCTTATGATGAAACAGTTGCAATCATTCACGGGGTTTTGTCTAACGTCGAACATGCAGAATTGACCATGCATCCTACTCATGAGTCGCCTTTTCCCCGGTTTCCGGGCGCGATGGACTGTGATATGCACATGAGTGCTGTTGCCCAAGATGACTTCTCTGTATATCTGCAGACGTAGCTCAATCGGCAGTCGTGTGATTCCACTTGGTCCTGGCAGGGACGAGGTGAGAAGCTCCTGGCTATCAAACCCCCTTGGCAGCCGGGCTAGAGGGATGGGTCTGGCCTTCTCAATGTCCCATTCCGAGGCGAGTCTTTTCGAATTGTCTCGATAATAATCAAAGATATGACGTTGCACTTCTATTGGTGCAGTGTACCAGTGGTAAAGATTGCTCCATCTGCGTGATATGAAGGTGAGTGGAAGGATGGTAAACGTGATGAGGACAATGTAAATGAAGAAAGAGACAGCGAGACATAAAGTAAGGCAAGCCAATAGGATGATTTGAATGCCATGGCGGATCACAAAGGACGTTCTGGTTGGGCTTTTCACACGGGGATAGTCCGGCCCAGTACTTTCACCGACTCCCAGAGCCATTGCAGATGTTGGAGGCGGGTACCTCATGGCGGAGATGATTGGGAGGATGTCTATAAATCTTCGAGACCTTGGAGCGACTGGTAGGTACTAGTGGCGGTAGGTACCTAGTGTTTCACAGCCTTGCCTCCGCCCCTACCTTTTGCTGGCTTCATCCAGGCTGCAGGTCGAGAGCCATACGTGGAAGATACTGGTTTATGAGTTACAGCGGGCTTTCCTACATATGTTATAGGAATCTATCATAGCGAAGAAGCATGATATAAGGTAGAATAGTATTGACTGTACACAGCGTGTCGTTGTTTTGTACCGGAGAAGTTGGCTCGGCTGAAGTTGCTCCGGTGTTTAGAGTGTTAAGTCCAGGTCACGTGGTCATCAGCTCAGGGTCCAGGGGCTCGGCTCGGTTGGAAGAGGAAGAAGCAAGCTGTCCATTCGAAGTGAAAACTTACAAATACACGACAGCGTAACAACTAGACAACTAGACACTTACACAAACAATCTCTCTTCTGCACCATACCAACCTCCTACTACTTCCTTTACAAAAGCCCCTCTCCCTTTCTTCCTTGTACACAACCATGAGAAACTTCCGGAGTGTGGCCCTCGGGCTCGCCGCTGCAGCCGTAGCATCCGCATCAGACGTCCACGACCTCAAGAAAGACACCTTCACAGACTTCGTAAAGAGCCACGATCTCGTCCTAGCAGAGTTTTTCGCCCCATGGTGCGGTCACTGCAAGGCGCTTGCCCCGGAGTATGAAGAAGCTGCCACAACACTGAAAGAGAAGGACATACAACTAGTCAAGGTAGACTGCACAGAGGAGGTCGACCTGTGCAAGGACTATGGAGTCGAGGGATACCCAACTGTCAAGGTCTTCCGGGGCCCAGACAACGTCCAGGCATACTCAGGCGCACGAAAAGCACCAGCGTAAGATCCGAACCCTCACTGTCGCAAGGGCGCAGTTGAATAATGACTATATCCAGAATCATCTCCTACATGACCAAGCAAGCTCTCCCAGCAGTATCAGTCCTCGGATCCGACTCGTTAGAAGAGTTCAAGACCGCCGACAAGGTCGTGGCGGTTGCATACTTCGACGCTGACGACAAGACGTCCAACACCACATTCACCGAAATCGCAGAATCATTGAGAGACGATTATCTTTTCGGCGCTACAAATGACGCCAAGCTGGCCAAGGCCGAAGGTGTCAAGGCACCTGCAATGGTTTTGTATAAATCTTTCGACAACGGCAAGGACACCTTTGAGGGGAAGTTCGACAAGGACACTATCTCCAAGTTTATCAAGACCTCGGCCATCCCCTTGGTCGGCGAGGTCGGCCCAGAGACCTACGCTGGCTATATGGCCGTATGTACCACCAGCTATCCTTGCGGTTCCCCCTACTAATTCTCAGCAGGCTGGTATTCCCCTCGCCTACATCTTTGCCGAGACCCCGGAGGAACGCGCAGAATTGGCGGAGACCCTCAAGCCTCTCGCACAGAAGCACAAGGGAGCCCTCAGCTTCGCGACCATTGACGCCAAAAGTTTCGGTGCTCACGCTGGTAACCTGAATCTGGAAGTGGACAAGTGGCCCGCTTTCGCAATTCAGGAGACCGTGAAGAACCAGAAATTTCCCTTTGACCAAGGCAAGGAACTCTCTCACGATAATGTGGGCGCATTCGTCCAAGACTTCGTTGATGGCAAGATGGAGCCCAGCATCAAATCCGAGCCTATCCCTGAAAAGCAAGAAGGACATGTCCAGGTCGTTGTCGCTCACAACTACAAAGATGTAGTCATCAACAACGAGAATGACGTCCTTCTCGAATTCTACGCACCATGGTGCGGCCACTGCAAAGCGTAAGCCACCTTTGGCATTCCTCTCTGCACTTTCACCGCTAACCTTCCGTCCTAGCCTGGCTCCCAAATACGAAGAACTCGCCGCCATGTACCCTGCTTCCTCGCAAGTGACCATCGCAAAGGTAGATGCTACAGCAAACGACGTCCCAGACGAAATTCAGGGCTTCCCCACCATCAAGCTCTTCCCCGCCGGCAGCAAGGGAGAACCCATCACCTACTCAGGCTCGCGCACCATCGAAGACCTGGCCGCATTCGTCAAGGAGAACGGCAAATACAAAGTGGATGCGTATGAGGGTACGAACGCTACAAATGAGGATGAGGTGCCGTTGGCTGAGGGTATGGGCGAGGCGGCCAAGGCGGCCACCAAGGCTGCTACCAAGGCGGTCAAAGAGACGGCAAAGAGCGTGGCTAGTGGTGCGGCCGAGGCCGTGAAGACCGCCGTTACCGATCCAGATGGTGGTGACGAGGGGGAGGAGCATGATGAGCTGTGAGAAATTGGTGGAGGCTGAGTGATATGCCATGTAGGTTCAGTATGATACAATTGGCGCAACGAGATCAATGGGGGTAGGTACAGCTTGGCTGCTTTGTGATCTATCGTGTACATCTACAGCTACCGGCGTTGTGTTTCTTTCGATGTAGAATGAAAAAGTGGTTGTTCATTGACCTACACTGACGTCCAGTCAAGGAGCGCATATTATAGTGATCTGCAGGAAGGAGACTGAAGATATCGTCCTGTCAACGCAACCGTCCCCATTGACTGGCTCACAACCTACACACTTGCATTCTTTACAGAGGCTTAGACGAGGCTAAGACGAGATATGTTACCTTAGCGGCGCGCAGTGGGTTACTCGGACGGTCTATAGGCGGTAGTAAGTAGTTAACGGTTCTAGTATAGTAATTTAACTAATTAACGTTATAAACTTTAAGTATTTAATATCTTAAAGGTATTATATATTAACTATTATAATTATAGTCTTTATTATACTTTATATCTAGTTAGCTAATATACTTAATTTTATACTATAATAGCTACTAAGCCTATTAAGCCTACTACTTATTAGTATAAGGCTATATATCTCTTTAATATTCCGCGAAATCTAATCTTAGATTTAAGTGATTTAGCTAAATTTTATACGGGGGGTAGAGGGTCTAGGTAATAAGGGGCGTGCGCGACGTAGGGTAGGTAGGTAGGTAAGGTAGATATACTCTAGGAGACCTCCGCTAATTAGGGTATTTTAAATACCGCGCTAAGATTTAAGGTTTAAATATTATTATAAGGAATATATTATATATCTATTATTAAAACTATTATCTTAAATATATATATCCTTTAAGGGATTATATTAAGGCGATATATATTTAGAAATATATAACTAAGACTAAACTATAATACTATAGTATTATTACAGTATAAATATCCTACCCCTAGCCGCTAAGTTATTCTTAGTAGTCTAACCTTAAATAGCTAGTATAGTTCTAGAAGGATTTACCTCCTTCTAGTCTAAACCTACTTCTAGTCTAACCCTAAGGGACTAGCGGCCCGGAGCTTTTAAGACTCCGTACTCCTAGCCCTAGCTCTAGGGTACTCTTAGGCCTAATAGTATTTATATCTATAGATCCTTAATTAAGGAAGCTAATTTTAAATATAAGTTTATTATAAGAATTATTTAGTATAAGATTTCCTATTATATTTATAGCGAAAAGAAGTTAATAAAGTCTATCGTTATGGAAAGCGAGGGCGTGGACCAGAAGTAGGTATAGACCAGAAGGGGGTGAACCCTTCTACGCCGGTTTCAGGAGTTGTTTTCCCTGGGTTCCAACAGTATAGGATATATTCCACCACATATGCTCGATCATTGGTACCGAGCAGCAAATCAGTGTCTCCCTTCTTTAGGCAGATCTTACAATGCAAGGAAATCGAGATGGCTCTTACGTTGGTCGACAACACGTCGCTCGATAAACCATGTAGCACAACCTCACATTCCACAGCCAACAATCGACCTACCGTCAGGAAACCGTAGGCTCCTTCTCTCCTTACACTGTCACCTCAAAATACTAGCTAAGTACTATCCAGCTCTTGACCCTCACAGCTACACTAGCGGCCGGTGGCTCCGTCATGACAAGCTACAGCGTGATGCGCGCTATATCAAATTCGACTTTGACGCTCTCCGCAAAAGGGTCATCGAGCTGTGCCCCGGCGCATCCTCTGTTGTGAGCTATGAGAAGAAAGAAGGTGGTTTCAACCGCGTTTTCATTTTCACTTGTGATAATGGGAAGCGTAGTGTCGCGAGGCTACCTACTCGGGTGGCAGGGCCATGTAGATTGACGACTCATTCGGAAGTGGCCACAATCAAGTATCGTGAGTCTGGATAATGTTCACGGGAAATACATTGGAGCTGGACCTCATTTCTGTGCTAGTCCAATCTAGTACCACTGTACCGATACCAACGATCCTCGACTGGAGCGATGATTCCTCCAATGCCATTGGCAGTGAGTATATCATCATGGAGCACGCGATAGGTGTTCAGTTGCACCAGAGGTGGCCCACAATGTCCGGAGAACAGCGAATTTCCTGTATCCACGCAATCTCTACGAACGTTCAGCAAATCGCAGCGATCAAGTTTCCCGCGTACGGAAGCCTGTACTTCGACAACAGATCTATCGAATCCGCTTCCAAGGTGCCATTAGCCCAAGGTTTCTGTATTGGACCCCATTGCGGTACTAGGTACTGGGAGTGCAATATTGGTGAAGCGAGATACTACACTGCGATACAGCCTAACAGGGGACCGTGTGAGCTCCGTGTCCATTGAACCCCATTGATCGAGCCGCTTACAAGTCTATGTAGGGTGCGACCTTGTGGCATACTGTGATGGCCTTATCGATACAGGCCTTTCCAGACTTCCGGTCGTCAACAAGCCCTTCTCCGAATGTCCACAACTTCATGGATCCGCTGCAACGCACATGCATCTGCTCAATGCCGGTCGCGATGTACTTCATAAGCTGTCGGAGGATCCTCGAATTCAAGAAGCTGCTGCTCCTACCTTGTGCCATGCCGATTTACACAAAAGGAATATATTTGTTTCCGACCACGATCCTACCATCATCACCGATTTCATCGACTGGCAATCATCTAGTATCGAGCCAGCGTTTGAATACGCCGACGAGACACCGGACTTCGCAGCCGCTAGCCCGAACCATCCATCGGAAGACCAGCCAGCAGAAATTATCGCCCAGCTCTGCAAAGAGGCTTTCGATGCCTGTCTGCAAGGCCTCGTCCCGAGTTTATGGGCTGCTAGGGCCCTTGATGATGACCTACTACGACCTTTCCGTTATTCTCATAGAACCTGGAAAGATGGTGCGGTGGCTTTCCGACAGGTGCTGATCGAAACCTCGACTCGGTGGAAGGAGCTGGGTCTTTCGAATTCTTGCCCTTACCAAATCCCTACATCAGATGAAATGGTCCTCCATCGAAGGGATTTTGACGATTTCATGGAAACGCGAAACTTGAAGCAAAAGCTGGTAAGCCTATTGGACGTAACATCTGATGGATGGGTCCCATCAGACTTGTGGGAAGCGACAAAGGTAGCCCACATGGAAGCATTCTACTTAATTTGTCAAGCTGTGAGAGACGAGAACCTCATCGACAATCAGTCGATGAGCGAGGAGAAGTTGAGGAAGATGTGGCCTTTCGATATTGAATTACCTTCAGAAGCCTGCTCAAAATGCGAACGCTGAATACTAAAAGGCGGCGAGAAAAGGGTTGCCGAGCGGATTGAGACTCATAGAGCAAAAGTCTAGAACTGCCCGAGAGGTCCAGTGATACCACAGCTACTCTTCACGAACAGGTTGGTCAGGTCGTTTCGACGGCTAGTAATTTTGGGCTCCATCATAGTGGTCAATACCAGACTGTTACATTGCTGTTCTATTCTTTGATGCCAACGATGACGTGCCCAGATGTCTTCTCTAATTAGCCGATGTTTGCTACCTGCTGGTTGACTTTCTCCCTTCCCTACGCATTCTAGTAGGTTAGTTTTCGATGAGCTCAGGGACTTTTGCTCATTGAATGGAGCGGAGAGTGTCGGGTAACACCTTGCTGACCGTGAGCGCCTGTTTCCTCTTAGACTGGGTGCTTGACTCGGATGTCGTCTCTTACTTTCTGGGTCTCCAGGTTTGGGTTTCCTTCATATATTAGGTGCGCTTACAGAATCACACCATGAGTTCGGGCGTGATGGAATCACATAATCCAAGCTGCTGAGTACCATTGTCTACATAAGCAGGCACATAAATATATACACCCAGCTGCCAGCTATCATGGTCTTGTTTTACCCACCCACGCCACCAGTCATACTTGTGAAAGCATCCACCGCTCAAATGCCGGATCGTCGCACACTAGAAGTACCAAGATTCCATCTGGGCTTGTGGAAAGGGTGGGGCAAGCGAAGGACGGAAAGAATATGCTATACGCATATTGGTTCGTGGAAAACTCATCACTATCGACTGTCTAGATCATCCCCTTCACCAGGTCCTTACTCCAGACCAGAAGCGCCGTTATAGGCAAAAACCTAGGCACAAAGTTTTAGTCTCACAGTAATCAAAGTTCTAGGTTTTGGCTTACATTGACGGTCCCTTCCGGTACATCTTTTACCCCACCCTTCAACGCTATGTCCAGAAGTTGCTTCTTGATAACATCCGGTGAAGAAGCACCCTTGTCGGCAGCGGAGATGAAATACGCCAGAAGACCCGCAACATGGGCAGCTGCAGGGCCCGTACCACCCATCACTTCTGGTGTTTCCTTCGAGCGTCTGGAATCCGATCGTGTATACTCCCCCGGTGCGAACAGGTCGACGCAACTGCCGGTATTCGAAGAAGGTTCGATCCTGTCGATGTTGGTGGTACTGCTAACCACGAGACCTTTCGTTTTGCCAGCGGCGGAAGCGCACGCATCGCCCGTTCCGTTGCCAGCGGACACGGCAACGTGCATTCCGGCTTCATAGGCAGCGTCCAAGGCCGCGACCAACTCATCCGAAAGCGGTATTCCTCCGTCAGACAGCATAATGACGCCTCCTTTCAAAGTTTCATCATTGCAACGTCTCAATTGGTGATCTATGCTAGTCCATTCGATACCCTTGATTATAGATGTCACGTTGGGACGTCCCGTCGCGAAAGTTTTGACGGCGATAACATTCGCCTTCTTGCTCACGCCGTATGTCCTACCGGCCACGGTACCGGCGTAATGCGTGCCATGGCCATCGGCATCCTCGTCTTTCCCGTCCTCGACGATGTTCTTGCCCCAGATCGCTCGACCCTCGAAGTCGGGGTGGTCGATGTCGATGCCGCTGTCCAGGATGTATACGTTGACGTCTGCCCCGGCCTGTGGATCGTGTACGTACTTGTTGAACGTTCTCCAGTCCAGGCCGGAACGGTGGGAAATTCGTGCCAGGCCCCAGGCTGCATTGGGTTGAACGACTGGTTCTTCGAACTTTGTGTGCAGTGATTGTTGTTGCGGCGTCGGTTTGAGACGAAACTTGATCTGTTCAACAGTGACTTCGTAAAGGTCTTGTATGTGATAGGGGTGGAAGGGAGAAGCAGCCGCTAGTTGTCCGACCAGCGCAACGGTGACGACGACGACAAAGGATTTCATATTTTCTCGCATGGCAACGACAGTAAATGAGCCAAGTTTGAGATTTTCCTGGAAATAAGCCGGGTTAAGACGAGGGAAATTCGCGCAGTGGTATATAATATGACTTCTCCGATCGCCCTCGCACTCGGTCCCAAAGTTCTAAACCGACGTTTTCCGAAAATGGTACCTGCCGGCTCATCATCAATGCTGCATCTTGCAAAAGCTTATGCAATGCCTCCCACCCTTTCTGCTATGTGGATACCATAACGAAGGACCTCGGACGACACCGAGTCTGGGCGTATCCTCTGCAACAACCTCGCCGATCGGTGCGATCTGCAATATTGGCAACTCTTCAGGAACCCACAGTGCCAATACGATATTGGAGGTGCAGTTCTATAACAGCATACTATCGACATCAAAGCCCTTTGAGTATTAAGGTCCCTGAGCTGCGAGTGGAGTCGCTGCTAGAGACATGTATTCTACGGTTCAGATCTAGATCGACATATAGAGGCTATTCTGTCTCTATCGGCCGAGCACCTCCGAAACGAAAGGATCGGTAGAAGGACGACTTCTTTGGGACATCTCCTAGGTGCGGCGTACCCAGATGCGGTACAAGATTGTCCACAAGAAGACTATAAGGAACGCGAAGAGGAATTGAGGGATGTGTCTAGTCTGCGGCGTTCGGCTTATTAATCGCGAGGAGTTTGAGAGGTAAGGGGGTAGCTACGTTGGTAGAATGAAATACGGGTTGCTTCTGGGAGGGGAAGAAGAGGAGGAGGAGGAGGAGAAGGAGAAGAATTTAGAACCCTAGCTCTCGCAGGACGGAGCTATGAAAAATCCGCGGCAACATACCTACGGTGGGACTATATCAGATTATCGAACTGATATAGATTGAAACCTGTTCAAAATCAGGACCCGGATGCAAACGGCGAAGATTTTGGTACTTGACCCTAACCTCGAATGCCAGCTTCGCTCCTGATGCATTGATTATGCTTGAGTCATTCTCTCAATCCGACTTGGAATGAGCTGGGAGCTCTACAGGCCACGTTGCAGTCGTCTCAACTGATATTATATAGATAACGCTTATGGTTCGGGAATGTCTGTGATACCTTTGTCCTTATATGCTTTCAGTATGTTGTATCCTTTCGTATTTTCGACTTCAAGATGAAGGAGGATAGTAATCTTTCCTATCCAAAGTTCTAGATACACGTAGTCTATGTATACTTGCTATTAAGAGCATCAAGACGCTGGTACTAATACAGTGACCTGATTATATATCTTGCATATTATTTTCCATCGAAGCAAAGATCTATACGGTGATAGCCTGACAGGCGGCCGAGTTCCGCACTTGCCCAAAGCAGCTTAGCGCTGCCATGTCTTAAAGCTGATGCTAACAACATACATTACTTGACACTTCATCAACGCCAGCATATCACATATCCTATCACAGGACTGGTGAAAGCTGTATAGAATTGTCTGAGTGATAACGCTCACGCTGACACCAACGCCGAGACTGGGTGGTGAAATAACACATGAAGAGTATCAATCTCCTTCTGATCTTACCCTGACCAACAGCCCCCTTCATCAGATCTTCGTCGATGTTTGCTTATTCTTACAGTTTCCAGCTATAATAAGCAACAAATCTTGTAGCTCTCAATTACTTGGTATTACATCAGTAATTTCGGTAAAGCCCGATATAGAAAAAAATGGCACCAAAGACCGTGTTCGTCTCTGCCAAAGATCCGAAATACCTCGCATTGAAGACGGCTATCACCAACGCCGATCTACAAAAGCTCAAGTCTATACTGGTGCAAGACTCTACCATCGACATCGATGCCTTACACCCTAGCTATGACGAGTCGGAAGGTCATACAATACTTCACTTAGCTGCGAGCAATGGGGACGTCGAGTTGATTGACTGCTTATTAGCTTGGGGCGCGCGGGTCGATGCACTCAGTCGAAGAATAGATGGTAATTGCACACCACTGTTCGATGCTGCAGTCCGTGGCGAAGTTTGCGCCGTGCAATTGCTTCTGCTTGCTGGAGCCAGTGTCAATACCAGAGGCTTGCTGGGAAGTACACCGTTGCACTGCGTCTTACTCAACAAGCGGGTTGTATACGACTCTCAAATACAAATAATCAAGGCCCTACTTGATAGCGGGTCCTCCATCGACGCCGACGCTCCCAAGTGCGGTGGCAGGGTGGTGAGCATTGTAAATGATCCAAAGTCAGATTTGACTGACGGATACACAGCTTCATCAAGCAATACGTGTAGGCCACGTTGAGTTGATCAAGATGCTGATCGATAGAGGTGCAAGTCTCGAGGGCTCGCTATGCGCTGCTGCTGAATTCCAAAAGACGGCCACCGTGATCAATATCCTACTAGGGTATGGCGCTAAAGACGAAGACATGTCAGCATACTACAAAGCAGCTGGAAGCGGCAAGATGGAAATCGTTCGCGCGTTACGTAACAACACCAACAACGCAATGGACCCTGGGAACAGCGGTGCACTCCATCAAGCTGCCCTCAATGGCCACCTAAATATCGTGACTCGGCTTCTCAACCAGCGCTTCGACGTCAATCAAAGGGACTACTGGCGCCGAACGCCTCTTCATTTTGCTTGTCTCGGAACTACACGACGTTGCCCAGAGATTGTGACAACATTAATCAAAGAAGGAGCCGATACAGCTGCCAAAGACCAGATTGCTCCCACATGGCCTTTCAAAGGCGGAAATACACCCCGTGAGTTACATCCTTCAAGACAGTGTCTATACCGGCTAACCCTCACGAGTACACTGTGCCGCCTGGCGCAGCGACCCTGGCGTCGTGCAAGCCCTCCTTGACGCTGGCTCCGAGCTTGATGGAATCAACAACGACGGATCGACGCCTTTGCTCCTGTTTGCATCCCAGATAAGCCTCCGCTCAAATTATATATGGCCAGGCTTGAATTCGCGCATTAAAAGTCTAAACCTCTTGCTGGCTGCTGGCGCGGACCCTATTGTAACCGATGTTGAGGGAAGAAACGCACTGCATATGATAGCTGCGATCCGCCACACAGATGCAGAAAAAAATAGGCTGCGGGCTTCGAGGTTGCTGTTGGCACGGGGTGCTCGGAAGGATTTACTAGATATTCACGGGAACGAGCCCGAGGATCTGCTCTCACCAGATGATGGAGAGTTGCGACGACTTTTGGCCGAATGTTGAGCGGATAATCTCTGCCTCACGCGTATTATACATACGGATGATAAGGAATTGTTGATTGTACGGAATTGTGGAGAAATCTGTAAAAAACAGTATCTTTCGAGACCAAACGTGGTTGAAGCTAATCAGGATACATTCTGGCAGGTCGAACATCTACAGCCACAGGCTGGGCAACCGTTGGAATCCCATTCATATGGTACGTTCTTGATCTTCTCCTAAACATGTCGTGCACGGATCATTTACCCTACATTTTCCTGTCCCTAACGTGCTTCATAGGGTCAAGGGATAACAACGCCAACGAATCCCATGGATCCACACCACAGGGCTCAACAGGTGTTCAATGCCGCACAGCAACCGAAGTGAAGTCATGTACACCATACCTTCATTACTCTAACATACCATCATCCTCTGAATCAATAATCACAAGCCTCATCGCCCTCACCATCGAATATCCTAAGATCCAACACCTACACTCTGATAGTCTAAACCCTTTGAAGAATATAACTCACACCCTAGCGAAGATAGTAATAGATAAATAGCGACCCTACTAAGTATCACTATATATAGCTAGTACCTACAAAAAACCCCGAGATTCGCAGTGTTCTACACTATTATTCCCCTACTATAAGAAAAAACTCAAAGAGAAAACAGCTACCGCTAGCCTCACGTCCCGACTCAAAGGCTACTACAATATCAACACCCAACCCATTACTCTTACTTACTCTTAACCCCTAAAGCTATATCACCCACCACCACACACATCCGCCCCCAAAAACGCACCTCTCCTCCTCTATCACCTCCCCAACCTAAACCCTACCCACACTCCAATACCCACTCCCACTCCCACATCCCAAAAACAACCTACAAACACCCTTGTCTCTAAAACCAGTAAACCCACTATCTACCATCCCTAAAATAGTCTATATATCTAACTTTCCCTACTCAACCCCCACTCAACCACCACCACCTCTCCCTTCTCACTCTCACTCCTCCTCTCACGAACGTCGACATATTCCATCTATGCAAACACCCTAATCCCCAAATCTCTGACGACGGAAGAAGATCTACAATAACATCCCCCTATAGTACTAACATCCCTCTCCACAAAAATACCAGCACCTTAATACAAACAAAGAAGCAAACCCGAAATCCCCTACCCCGCCTCCCTAACAATAATCCATCCATCCTCTACTACTCTACTACGTAAAATTCCACCCCTTCGCCCCTTACCCCCCCGATCCCCAACTCAATCCCATCGCCCCATCACCCCTTCCCCCTATACTATATCCATCCTCTCACAAACCACAAACTACAATCCTCCCACCCCAACCACCCCCTCCAAACTCAATCCTATCACACCATCCCTCCCCCCTCTACGTACTAAATCTCATCTCATCTATAACCCCCGTCATCCCTTATCCAAAAACTATCCCATGGGTATGCATGCAGAGTACTACACCCCTACCTCCTACAGTTCCATCTCACCTCCCCCCTCTACATACCAAACATTACCTATAACCCACGCCGTCCCTTACTTATTTAACAAATATCCTAACGGTATACAGAGTACTTCTCTCGAGTGACTGGCCGGATCGTCTCGGATATTTAGTTATTACTTACTTTACCCTGGGTAGCTTACTTACACATACATACATACAGCCTTCTTATACTTATCATCAATCACTCATTCAAAAAACAAGCGGTGAATAGATATCTTCCTATCTAACATAAAAATACATATATGCGTGCGACCTAAGGTTTGAGAGTACGAGTTTCGAGGGTGAATGAGTATGTGCATGCATGCATACCTCACGAACCACGGCAGTGATCTCCCTTCAACGCCAAGAATGAACTGCATCCATCCTCCTCCCCCAAATACCACCATCGATCGCATCATGATATGACACCCCACCATTATCAGCAAAGAAAAACCCCAGGCGAGGTCATATTCTCACCCTCTCCCTCCCCTCCCCTCCCCTCCTCACCCCTCTCTACCGAGCATAAGGATGGAAAACCCCCCGATGCCCACCCCCTCTCCCTCCACCCCGATAATTCGCCCCCGGCTTCCCCGCATTCTTCGGCCCTGTCGGCGCATTAGCAGGCGGCGCCGCCTGCGGTTGCGGCGTATGGCTCCCCCCACTCCCACCCCCAGCCCTCGCACCGCCCCTCCCGCCACGTCCTCCGCCACCCCCCGGAGGCTGCGGCACGTCATCGTACATGCCCTCCCAGCTCGTCGGCTGATACCCACCCATCTGCTGCGCCTCCATCGCCGCGCGTCGCGCGGTCTGCTGCTCGTATTTCTGCTGCTCGAACGCCATCTGTTCCTGGGCGGTGTAGCCGGGGGTGCTGCGGCGAGGTGGGGGCACGCCGGGTCCGCCTTGGAAGCCGGCGGCCATGGCGGCGGGGTTGGGGGAGGTGCCCATGGGACCGCCTCCGCCGCCGTAGCCGTTGGTGCCCGCTGCTTGCATCTGTTGCATCTGCTGCATTTGCTGCAGCATTGCGGGGTTCATGCCTGCCATTCCTTGTGCGCCGGGGCTCTGGGGAAGCGGGCTCTGGTTTCCCTGTCGGGCCATCTGTTGTTGTTGCATGGCTTGCATTTGCTTCATTTGTTGCATTGCTTGCATTTGCTGCATCATCTGGGGGTTCATGCCTGCCATACCGCCCATGCCTCCGTTCTGCATGACGGCTGCCGATGCCATCTGTTGCTGCATGGTGGCGAAGTATTGCTGCATCTTCTGCCAGTACTGTGCCATCATTTGTGGTGTCATGCCACCCATCATGCCCTGACCGCCTTGTTGGTTTTGATTATTTTGGTTTTGCTGATTGTTGCCATCGTAGCCACGGTCGTTATCTCTACCGCCACCACGACGGCCGCCTCGTCCACCTCCAGGACCGCCGCGTCCCAGAGACTCGTTCTCTTCTTCCCGCATGTTTCCTCGGGGCTGGGCTTTCTTGACTTCGATGGGCTTGCCGAGGATCTGAAGATCGCCTGCTAGCGTAGCGTCGACGGCAGCTTCGCTATCAAATGTCACGAAGCCAAAGCCACGAGGTCGGCCGGTATCTTTGTCCATCATCAACGTGGCATCGACGACGCGCCCGAATTGAGCAAAGTAGCTCTTGAAGATTTGTTCATTGGCTTCCTGACTAACGCCACCAACGAAGATCTTGCTGGTGCGCTCTTGTTCGTCTCGAGGTATAGCCCGCTTGGGGTCGATCTTGGGTAACGGTGAGCATACATCCACAATCTCAGCGGGGTTCCCAGGGGGTCTCATGAGCCTTGAGGGTGCTTTTTTAGAAGTAGAAATATCGGGTCTTACGATTTTGCCATCAAGATAATGTTCTTTCACCATTACTACGTTGACGGTCTTCGGGTCTCTGAAGGTAAGAAAGCCGAAGCCCCTGGAGCGCCCGCTGGCGCCATCTCGCATGACTGTGCATTCTTGGACTTCGCCGAATGTCGAAAAGTAATCTTTGAGCGATTCTAGTGTAGGACAGTAAGTCAGATACAGGTGAAGTCGTGATGATTGTATTCAGTGAGGGGTACATACGATCGGTGGTTTCCCAATTCAATCCGCCAATGAACATTTTTCTAGATCCAAGCAAATAGTATTAGCGAAGGACAACGCCAACAATAGAAAATTCAAGTCAACATGAGACAGCATCAAAGCGATAGTCAAGTAATCAAGAGAACTCCTTTGCTAGTCGCCGATGCTCAAAAAGGTCATCGCCGATAATGTGATCCAGGTCCGCTTCAATCCATACTGAACCATAATCTCTGGGAGGCGCCAGGGGGTCGTGGACTGGCAGAGCCACATGGTCGTGGTGAACTTGATGGCGATGAGTACGCTAAGGTCGTTGTCCGGCCAGAAGTCCAATCCATGGTCCCGCTGTGTGCGTAGAATGGGGTTAACCGAATTTGCCATGGAATACAGGACGCAGTCCCCACGTAACAGAAGCCCAGTGTTTGGCACCATGCGTACACCCGGGCAGCTGGACAACCATGTACCGGACAGTACGAGCATATGTCAAGTACTCGGGGGTGATTCGTCTTGTTCTTGCTATAGAGTCGTATGCTAGGTACTGTTGCTCGGCCGCTAGACAGTAGCATGACACCGGCCTAACCTGCTCTATGAAGATGATATCGACAACAAGCTATGTAGTAGCAGGAGTAGCACTATCGTGAGATCATGAGTAATTCCAGTGCCGAGTGTTGTATACGATCCAGCTGGTGCCAATCTGATTGCCCGCTTCATCAACTTTAGGCCACAACCTCACGAATCGCAGCTGATCAAGCAGCATCCCGAACACAGCCCAAGCTCATTATCCTCCACAGCTCTCAACTTCAATTATTCGACCCAATGTGAATATCGTAATTGAGGATTCCAACTGCTCTGTCCCGTGGACCAATGCTAGAAACGTCGCAACCCTGGCGGATAACAAGATGCTTCTCCGGAATGGTGTGTTCTGTATCAGTCTTTCCAAAGACTGCAACTCACCACATGAAATAGTCGGCATGGAAGCCTTCGCGATCATTCCGCCGTACTTTTAGGTAAGGGTCCGGGGATTTCCACAATCACAGGTAAACGCCAACCGATCAAGGGAGACTAGGACAGAAATGTGCATCAAAAACGCTTCACGCAAAGACTCACCCATCCTCTTTGATGCCAATAGGTGGCAGTTCGTGCTCCATATGGGCATCATTGTATTGCCCTGAATGGCCGCCATTGACCTGATCGCCATTCCACCCTTGGGCAGCATCATCATTATGACCGTTTCCGTACATAGGCTCTTCTTTTATTGGGGGTTCTGGGGGGGCGTCGAAGGTGTTGATATTGTTCGTCCCCAATCCATTCACCACTGGTGCAGGGGCTTCGACGATTGGTGGTGGAAAGTCAGGCTCTGCTGCAGTGTCTTCTTTGGCAGGGGCGTCGTCTCCATCGTAGCTGGCGGACGCTGTCAGTATCATTCAAGTGACCGTATCTGCCAACAACATTACTACATCTCAGAGGATACGTACAGGTCGGCGAAGAGATCCTCCTCGAGATCTTCTGGTTCGGTCATTCTGGCTATCAGTGCAAGAGTAGTGCGAAGGTGAAAAGGCAGTCAGCTTTATCAGAAGGTCTTATGCCTTCCGATCAGCATGCGTCGCAGTAGTGTTGTAGAGGTTGAGGAGTGATGGAGCCAGATCACGCTCTGGGCTGCCAGAAGCGAGTGGAAGGTGGTGAGCCCGGTCTTGCGCGCTTGATCGAACAGAGATATCCTGTGACGTTTACCGGGCAGCGTGAGGTAGTCCTCTACAGGCAGCACGCCTCCAGTAGAAGAAGATGTTCGTCAATGAAGGCTGAGATGATGCAGTGAGGAATCGGTCAACCGTTGCAAACAGCCATTCAAAAAGGATCGACAGCTAGGGATATAGCCGCTAGCCGCATTGGGGATCACTGGTTTCGGCCTCCAGTGCGGTATGCACCATTAGCCTTATATACCCATTCGACCAGCTCTTCCTCAGGTCGCTGTTCATATGAAGAGGGGCATACCTAGTGGGTCTACCTAGTATGAGCTCCAGAAAGATCCTTGGTCAGGTCAGTATCCTCCAGAGCGGATGCACAAACTAGGCTAACGACTTATCAAAGGAAATGGTTCAGGTCGGTTCGTGTTCTACTTTTCGAGCTGTGCAAGGGCATTGCATGCTGTTACCCGACCAGTGTCCCAATATTACAGCGCTAATATATGACCAACGAACAAATAGATGGGTCAGAGCAAGTATACCAAGATCAATCGCTTTCGAATCGTTTGCTAACCGAACTGCAGCAGAACTACCTCGCCATTCTGGCGCAATCGGCCAGTGAATGAAAGAGACGGCTCCTTGAGAGCTACCAAACCCAACGCTGTTTTTGGTGCCTCATATTCTCACGCGGATGTGCTCAACTTCGATTCATTGTTAGTCATTCGCTTCTCATGGTTGACGCAACTGATGAAATGCTGAAAGATCCTTAACGCCCTCAAACTCACGCCCTCATACTCCTCCCTTGTTGTCCTCCAGATCAAACTCCCGCTATGCGACCCAGTCCCCTCCTCCAAGATCCAACTCCGCCCTCTCGTCACCTAACAAACGACCCTCCTACTCGCATCCTATCTCGCATACAATCAACGCTTGGACTACTGAACCCGAGGACGAGAATGATAATGAGGACGCCGCTGAAGAGTACTATCTGAATGAGAATGCGGACGAAGACGAGTTTGGACTGCCTAGTATAGGGAATTCGAGACGAGAAGCAAAGAGAAGGATACCCGTGAATACAATCAATGACCCTGGTGGTGGCATACTTGGAAGTGCCAATGGCTCATCCTCTAAAGGGTTATATGGTCGTCCAAGGGCAAATGACTCTGATATTGCCGACGAGCGAGGGCCCCCGAACTACCCAATAGCGAAGAAGAGTGAAGGAAAGATATTGAGACCGCAGTACAAAGACATCCTACGAGGTATACACGCCGAAACACGTGTATCGGCTAATACTAAATGATACTCCAGACCCTGCGAACTCCCTCCACCTCATCAGCCACCCACCAGTCCCGCAGAACGCAGCCCCAAAAGAAGCGGAAGCCCACTCGACGCGAATATCCCGCATCAACAAGTTCAAGCGAATTCTCCAAGCGAGTTCTATCCCAATATCGGACCTCCGTGACTCCTCGTGGTCAGGTATTCCAGAAGAAGTGCGAGCAATGTCATGGCAGCTCCTTCTCGGCTATCTTCCAACAAGCAGTGAGCGGCGAGTTGCCACTCTCGAGCGAAAGCGGAAAGCCTACCTTGACGGCGTTCGACAAGCGTTCCCAGAACGAGGTGGAAATACCTCAATTACAGGCGGCGCAGGAAGCTCGACTACACGACAAGCGCGGATTCGTGGTCTCGATGAAGCTCTTTGGCACCAAATATCTATCGACGTCCCTCGGACGAGTCCTCATCTCCAGCTCTACAGCTACGAAGCAACCCAACGCTCCCTCGAGCGTATCCTATACGTATGGGCGATCCGGCATCCAGCAAGCGGTTACGTCCAAGGTATCAACGACCTCGTCACGCCCTTCTGGCAAGTCTTCCTCGGCAGCTACATCACAGACAATAATGTGGAAAGCGGCATGGATCCCGGTCAGCTACCCAAACCTGTCTTGGATGCGGTTGAAGCAGATTCATTCTGGTGTCTCACGAAACTACTTGATGGTATTCAGGACAATTACATAGCTGGCCAACCGGGCATAGTGCGACAAGTAGCTGCTCTGCGGGATCTGACCACACGAATCGATGCCGGGCTGGCGAAGCATCTTGAGAACGAGGGGGTCGAGTTCATGCAATTTAGCTTCCGATGGATGAACTGCCTGCTCATGCGGGAAGTCGCCGTGAAGAATACGATACGAATGTGGGATACATACATGGCCGAAGAGCAAGGCTTCTCGGAATTCCATCTATACGTCTGTGCAGCTTTCTTAGTGAAGTGGTCCGAGCAGTTGGTGAAGATGGATTTCCAGGTACAGCCCCACTTACACCGACACAAACCACCACAAGTCCAATAGTGAGCTAATGTGCGTACTAGGAGGTCATGATGTTCCTGCAAGCGCTACCGACGCGGGATTGGACCGAGAAGAACGTCGAGCTCCTCCTGAGCGAAGCATACATCTATCAAAGCCTGTTCCGAGGAGCGAGCGCGCATCTGAGGAATTCCAGCGGGGTCACATAGGTGCAGTGTATTGTTCCTTAGATGAACGTAGGTCACTCTGTACAATATATAATCTCCATATTTCCTCGATGATCATCATATACGCACCCAGTCCTAATTTTCCATGCAACGAGTTTCCCCCCCTTTTGCAATAACGGGATTCATTCGCGAAACCCTCGCCATCACGCTCCCCACCAGAATCCGCGCTTACATACCAGACCCCCACTTAGGCCCGTATTAAGGCCTTAGCGAATTAATATTATACTAAAAGCTAGTACTAGGTATTAAAGGTAGTACTAATACTCTAGCCTAAGTATTTTATTAGTATTAAACCTTAGTACTAAGTAAAATTCAACTTAATATTTAGCTTAAGTTAGAGGTTAAAATACTATAGATTATATATAAAAGATAGCTTATAACTTTATAATACTATTTATTAAGTATAAGTTATAATTAAGACTATATATTATTAAGACCTTACTACCTAGACTAACTATTAAGTTAGAATTTAGTACTAAAAATTAGTACTAACTAGATACTTAATACTAGCTCTAGGTACTAACTTAAATACTTAGTACCTACTTCTTATACTAACTTACTAAGGCCTTAATACCTTAGTAATCTAAGTTAATCTAAGTTAAATTACTAAGGTATTACTAAGATACTAAGGCCCTAATAAAAGAGTAAGGGATACTAAAATAAAATCTAGAATTACCTTTATTCTAAAAAAAAAAAAATTAATTAGAATTTTAATCCCCGCTTTAATTTCCTAGGGATATATATAACCTTTTTATATTACCTTAAAGAATTACCTAGATTAGGCTAGATAATAATAATAATAATACTTAGTAATATAGTAGTAAACTATATATATAGTAGTAAGTACTACTATAAATAGAAAATATTATTAATATTATAGTTATTACTTTTATAAGAATAGCTATTACCTTTCTTATTATTATAATTCTAGTACTATATTAGCCTAATTAGGACTAGCGTAGCTATAACGCGTACTATATTAGTTATATTATAGATATATTATAATACTATAGCTTTTATTCTTATTATACTAGAATACTACGTTATTAAACTAATATTATTCTAGTCCCTAATTATAAGGGTACTATGTAATAATATAGCTATTAAGTACTATAAATAGTATATATATACTTATATATAGAACTCTCTATTCTTATTAATAGTAAGACTAATTACTATCCTTCTCCTTTAAGGGGAACTCCCTCCTCTATATATTATAGGTAAAGCGGTAGCGTAGTACTACTACGTACTATAGACACCACGTTAATAGTAGTACTATATCCCTAACTAGTCCTTATACTAATACTTATTATCTTATCTACTATTAAGAATTACCTAGGTAATAATAATAATAATACTTAGTAATATATACTATATATACTAGTAAATATAACTATAAAAAGAGAATATTACTAATATTATAGTTATTATTTTCCTAGGAATATATATTACCTTTTTATATTATCTTATTTACTTTTAAGAATTCCTTAGATAATAATAATAATAATAATAATAATAATAATAATAGAGGAAAAAATATAGAAAATATAGTAAGAAATATACTATAAGTACTTACTTATTATTACTATTATTAATAGTACTATTTACTTAGTATACCTTTCTTATAAAAGGCTTCTATACTTTATATACTTAGATAGATTTCTTATATATAAAGAGTATATCTTCTTTCTATATTATAAATTAGTAGTAATATATAGTAGTAATACTATAAATCTTATTCTATATTACTAAGAACTATAAATATACTAATAAGAACTACTAGCTCTAGTAGTACTAGCTTTAATAGTACTAGTCTTTAATAGCCTTCTACTTCCTACTATTTTATCCTTATAATTAGATAAATAGCTATTATAACTACTAGTCTATTAGCTATTAAAGTAAAATAATAAGGTAATAAAGCCCTTATTAATTTAAGAAATACTATATCTAAGTATATTTACCTTATCCCTTACTATTACCTTTACTACTACTTCTTTAAAGTAAAAGGTAATACCTCCTACTTATATTTCTACCTTACTAGTAGTAAATAATTAATAAGCTAGCTCCTAATCTAGTACTTCTTAATTAAGTAATCTATTAATTATATAAGACTAATTTATTCTTTAAGAGTAGTAGCCTTATTACTAATAAGCTTATAATAAAGTCTTAGAGAGTACTTAAGTTCTTTACTATATATTACTTATAACTAGAAGACTTAACTCCTAACCTTAAAGATAATAGTACCTTAGAGTTATCTACTATATCTACTATCTTATAACGGACTAGGTAAGTATTATTACCTACTACTATAATACTTCCTACCTAAGTACTTAGGTAGTTAATAAGTATAGATTTAATCTTAATATTTAAGTCTAGTATATTAAGCTTAAGAGGGTAAATATTATTCTAGTAAGCTTTAAACCTACCCTAATACTACTACTATCTAGGACGCTAACGCTAGTATTAAATATAACTACTACTACCTTCTTAGAGGCCTAGCGAATTAAAATAGCTAGTATTATTACCTAAGCTATATATATATTTAATTAGATATAACTAGGTAATTTATAACCTATTATAATAGGTCCTTAATAAGGATCTTATTTTTCTACTTCTATCTTTAAACCTTAAGATATAATATATTTTAATCCTAACTTATAAGTTATACCTATTAAAGTAAAGGGTAATTATAATATCTATTATAATATCTTTAACTTTACTAATTACCTCTAAGTTAAGGTAGCTAATATAGACCTTACTATCTTAAGATAGAATATAGATTTCTATTTACTTAATACTATTAATAATTTATATATTAACTAGCTTAATAAACTTAGCTAATCTAGCTTATATAATAATTCTAAGAGTATTAATTAATAGTATAAGAGTCTTAAAGCTAGATTCTATAACTCGCTAGGTAAGTTACTAGCTTTACTTAAATCTATTTATTATATAATTAAAGATATAGGAAATTATTATAATCTAGCTAATTATATTAATATAATTATTTCTAATAGTAAAAATACTAGCTTTACCTTTCTAAAGGATATATAAGTTAGGTTAGTATATAAATATATAGATAGTAAGTTAAGATAAAATCTATCTTATCTAACTAATATATCTACTATTAGTAGCCTACTTACTAAGTTATACTATTAGAAAGATATCTAGTTTAATATATATATAGAAAGTCTTTTATAAATATAATAACGGCCTTATTATAAGTAAATAAGTAATAGTTATAAGCTAGTAAGTAAGGTTAATATAATCCCTTATTAGTAAGATCTTAACTTACCCTTATACCCGTACTAAAGGCCTTATAACCTATAAGTCTAAGGCTAGCCCTAGGAGCTCTAGGTTAGCCTTAAGCCTATCGCAGCGTATTATAAGGCCTTAGGGCTACTCTAGACTCTAAGGGTAGTATTATATAACTACTAACTAAGTAATATTTCTAAAATCTATTATTTTATAGATTTTAGGAAGTTATATAACTAATTACTAAGTGAAACTATATTATATAACTAATTACTAAGTAGATCTTTAAAAGTTTTAATATTCTATAATTAATAGGGGACTTAGGTAGTATACCTTAGAGCTACCCCTAATACTACTTTAAAAGCGACCTTAGAATCAATTAATTTAGCTAATTTCTACGCGGGGGTAATATACTAGGGTAGGCCTAGGTAGGGGTTAATAGTATAGTAGTTATATTAACTTAAAGTAGTTAATAATATAATAGTATTACTATTATAAGTACTTTAATACTATTACCTAGCGCCTAGAAGCCTAATTATAAGATACTAATTATACTATAATACTATTACGTAGTATCTAGAAGCTTAATTTTAGGGTAGCCCTAGGTATTAGGTAGGTTACCCTTACAGCCCTTATAACTCCAGGCGGACTCGTATCTACCCCTATAACTCTAGGGTAAGCTTTCTTAAACTACAGCCCTAGGGCTAGCCCTAGATACCCCTCTAGGTTTTTAGAAATTACTAATACTATTCTAATTTTAGTTATAAACCTTTTAATTTAAATCTATATTAGTATAATTAAGGTTATAATAGACTATATAAGCCTTATAATAATATCTTTAATCCTTATATAAGTAAACTATTTAGTAATCCTTCTTCTAATTATTAGAACTATATTAACTAGTAATAATAGTAATAGTAAAATATCTAAGCTTGTATCCTTCTTAAAGGGTATTAGTACCTTTAAATTACTAGTAGAAATACTAACGTATTAGTAGGGATATAGAAGTAACTAAATAATAATATTAATAATAAGAATCCCTACTATAAGCCCTTTTAGCCTTAGTATTAGTATAATAATTATACTTATTAAGTAAGTATTAAAGATAAAGAGAAGGATAATAAGATCCTTAATAATTAAGAATAGTATAATATATATGAAGAGGGATACTATTAAGGTATTAACTAGTCTTAGATAGATTAATAGATAGACTAGTCTATACTAGAAGCTTCTAGTTTAACTACTAATAAGGTAAGTATTAATAATATTATAGAGAACTACTTTATAAATCTGAAAATATAATTATCTAAACTTAAATATTATACTTATACCTTTATATTTAAGTTAAATAATATATTATATTTATATATTTACTCTAGCTATATTTTAAAGCCTTAAATAACGCCTACTCTCTTATCTAGTATAATAGGTAAATTAAGTAAATTATCTATTATCTATTCTAATCTTCTTACTATAATAGAATATCCGGATATTTAAACCCTAAAGATCTTCTAGACCCCTTATCTAATAGATTTATCGCTTTATACCCCTATTTAACCGCTTTTAGTTTAGCTTACCTTTACGAAGAATATTATATTCCTAATATTCTTTACATTCTACCTACGTATATACCGACGTATTATAATATTTTCTATATAAATTATATTATTTATTCTATTTCATACTACTTAGATATATTAAAATTAGGAAAATCGGTCTAGTAGTTTAAAAGATATATTAGAATAAGTAGATTTACCTACTAAATTCTATGCGCTAACGGCTAGAATAATTAGATTAATAATAAAAATCCTATTATTATTTATAAATTACCTATTCTACTACGTTACCTATTAACGTGTCTAATATCAGCCTAAATAGGGGGTAATATCTATCTTATTACTAGGTATATAACGCTATTATAATGATCTATATCGCTGCATTACTATATTAGCTAATGCTATCGCATTTACAGGCTAAAAACCCTACTATTCACGTCACCTACTAACGTGTCTAATATCTACCTACTAACGTGTCTAATATCGGCCTAAATCGGGGGAAATATCCGTCTTATTACTAGGTATAGAACGCTATTAGAATAGGTGTATATAATATAGCTAATACTATCGTATATACAGGCTATCTACTAACGTATCTAATATACTCCCTACTATTCACCTTACCTACTAACGTGTTTGATATCAGTCTAAATAGGAGGAAATATCCGTCCTATTACTAGGTATAGAACGCTATTAGAATAACCTATATCGCTGCATAGGTTTATAGGCTAATACTATCGCATTTATAGGCCGGCTACCTACCTACGTGTCTGATATCAGCCTGAATAGGGGGAAATATCCGTGTTATTAATAGCCTACTATATCTAATATACTCCCTACTATTCACCTTATCTACTAACGTATCTAATATACTCCCTACTATCTATATTACCTTCTAACGTGTCTAATATCAGTCTAAATAGGGGGAAATATCCGTGTTATTAATAGCCTACTATATCTAATATACTCCCTACTATTCACCCCACCTACTAACGTATCTGATATCGGTCTAAATAGGAGGAAATATCCGTGTTATTAATAGCCTACTATATCTGATATACTCCCTACTATTCACCCTACCTACTAACGTGTCTGATATCGGTCTAAATAGGGGGAAATATCCGTGTTATTAATAGCCTACTATATCTGATATACTCCCTACTATTCACCCCACCTACTAATATATCTAATATGCTCCCTGCTATTCACGTCACCTACTAAACGCTAGGTAGTAGGGGTGATTTTCCGACGTAAAAATCTTGAATTTTTACAGGTATTTTCTAGTTCTAATAATATTACTATAAAACGTTATAGCTTTTAAAGATATTACTATATTACTATCCCTATTACCTTCTTAGCTAGTAGTATAAAATATTATATCTATACTAATACTAGTACTTAAGTATATCTAATTAATTAAGACTTCCTACTTACTAGGTTCTTAAAAGCTTTAATAGAAAAGATACTAATACTTATAATAGTAAGAGGTATTAATAATAAGAAGTATAATACTATTAAATTTACTAAGCTCCTTATATTCTTTAAAAGTAGTAATAGAAAGGTTACTTTAATAAATTAAAGTACTTATTATAGTAGATATCTTAAAGCTAGTATAAGTAGTTATTAATTATAGTAATAACTTAATAAAAATTCGTTCCTATTAAAATATAAGAATACTAGTTATATTTATTAGTTAAGGTCTTTAAATTAGTACCTTAGTATTTAGTAAGGTATATACTACTATCCCGCCTTAAAGTAATTTTACTATACTAATAAGTAGTTCTTAATACTATTTATTAAGATTATCTTAGGACTATAATTTTATTTTTAAACTAGATACTTTAAATAATCTATTACTATATACTTATAGTATTAATATAGTAATATCTTATATCTTTATCTATAATAATACTAATAGCCCTATTATACTTATATATAATTAGGCCTTTAATAAAGTTATAGAATACAAGTTAACTAGTTATTTTCTAGTTAACTCTAATAATAAAGTACTTGTAAGTAAACTACCTACTAAGATAATTAGATAGGTAAGGTTTAGTATATATAGTTTACTTACTCTTATAATAGCCTTTATAACTATAATAAGCTCTTTTTAAGTAATTATAATAAATTCTTAAGTAGTTTAAGTAAATAAGGCCCTTAATACCTTACTTCTAGTTAAAGTATATTATCTTACTAGAGTTATAATTTATAGTACTATACCTTAAGTAGCTACTTTAATTACTACTATAATTAATAAATTTCCTAATCTTTAGAAAGATATTAGTAATATTAGTAAACTAGGAAGCTTATATATTATAAAAATATACGTATTTTCTATATATAATAGGCGCGCTTATATACTAGCTCTAGAGATTAACTTTATACCTCTAGTTATTAAATATAGAAAATACGTATTTAGTAACTTTTAATATATTAAAACTTAATAGGTAAAAGTCCTAGTTAGTATAACTAATTAGGTATAATAATATAAGGCTAGTACTAACTAGGTAACTCTAATATATTACTAAGTCTTATTATTTAATTAGTAGTACTAATACTTAGTAAGAGAATTAATAGTAGGTAGAATATAATTATAGAATATAAGGCTAGGCTAGAGGAAGTACTTTATACGTATATAAATTATATAAATTAACTGTATTTAAAACTTATATTATACTAGTATTAATAATATAGCTATTATAACTCTAGTAAGCTTCCTATTTCTTCCTAGTACTAGAGGAAAATTACGGATTTAAGGCCTTAAACCTATATTTTCTATATTTAAGACTTTTAAGCTAGAAAAAAAAACCTGAGATTTTCCTATTTATTACTAGTATTTTACCTGGAAATATTACTTTTAGTAGATTTAATAGTTTGGATTTTCTATATAGGTTCCTCGTTTACTAATAAATATTATTATTATTTCTAAGTCTTAATATATAGAGATTCTCTTACTTAATAATTAGGAAGAATTTATTAACTAGGCTAAGTATATATATACTCTCTTAATTAGAGGGATAAGAAAGTAATTAATATAGAATTTAATAAGCTTTATTCTTAGAAAAGATTAGAATAGACTAATATATCTATACTATTCTCTTTCCCTTACTTTATTATTTAGAAAAATACGCCTAAAGCTTAAAAGACTAAGTTATTATTAATATTAGAGTATTAAATAAGATTATAATACTTAATACCTAGTCTATTCCTCTCTAATTAGAAATACTTACCTTATTATATAATACTTTATTCCTGTTACGACCCGTCGTCTTCTAACTAGAAGGCTCCGGAGTCTAGGTGGATCTCGTAGAGAGGAGTATTAAGGACTAAGGTAAATAGGCTTCGTACTAAACTAGTCTAATACAGGTGGAGTATTATATTTAGTATCTAGGAGATATCTAGGTTAATAATATGAGTTAAGCACGAAGCTCCTATCTAGAGGGAAAGCAACGCCATCTATATAGATATAGGAAATCCATACTCGTACTAGTCGCCAGTAATCGACCCCTATTAACTAGAGCGATCAGGTCGAGCGATCGCTCGACCCGCCATGCTAAGGTATATTCGACTTTACTAAGCGCTTATAGCGTCCGCTAAGGCTCTAGTACTAGGTCGTAACATTACCCCTTATCCCCTAAACCTTTATCCTAAAGGTTAGGTAAATACTTATACTATCTCGTCCGTAGTAACGCCGTACCGAGCTATTAGACCGAGTGGCTTATAGGGGAGTGATTATAATAGTATTATGTCTGCGATACGCAAGATCTTAAAAGGAGTATTAGGTGTCTTCTCTTTCTCGGAGGTACGCGGAATATATTCGGCTCGGAAAATAATACGAACCCGCCGTACCGGTTATCCACTTCTCTAGTATTAACAAGGCTATAGAGAAGCTTAAACGTAAGGAGGTGGAGATAGAGGTAGCGTGGGAAGCCGCTAACGAGGCCGCTCGCCAGAGCAACGAAATTGCTCGTTAAAAATAGACGAAACTAAAACGCCTTCGTTAATAGAAGCGTTTCCTAAAAGAGCGGGAATAACGGATGTTTAATAAAGGTCTTGACGATATTAAGGAGTTAGAACGTTTAGAAGAGCTTAAGAAGGCTAGTAAAGTCGAATAGGCACTAGTAGAGTATCCTACTTTCTTAGAGTTTAAGGGTTCCGGAACTCTCTCGCCTGGAGCTCTCGAGTGGATCGCTTAGGGTATGTCTGGGTTTAATAATACTACTAGAGGAGCTCTTGACAGTTCGTAAGATTTATAACTAGTTCCCAGGTATTTTCTAAGTCCTCGTATCCTTTCTATTTTACTAGGTAGCTCTAACCTCTATATAATAGAATCCTTTCGGCTTCGAATTCATTCTCTTCTTCTATCTAGAAGTAGAAGGTTTCTTGTAAGGGTGTATTAGGGTCTACTGGTTCCAATATTAAGATATGGAATACTAGGTGGATTTTAGCGTCGGGTAGAAGCTGTAATTCATAGTTAATAGGCCCTCTATTTCTAATAACTAAAAATGGTCCGACTTTAATATGGTCCAGTTTCCTACTTAGTCTTATACCTTTTAAATTCTTTGTAAGGAGGTATACTTTATCCCCCTTCTTTAGCTAAGGACCTAATTTTCTTTTCTTATTTACTAGCTTCTTTATAGTAATATTAGCCTCGCTAATCGTATGCTATATATCTCTATACAGGCTTTTTATATTAGAAGTTAACACCAAGGCTTTTTCGGTATCTAGTCCTTGTCGAGGATCTAGGAATAAGTTTACGTGTCGACCGTAGTTTGTAAAGAACGGTGACAGCCTTGTTATATCTAACCTTTTGTCGTTATATACTAACTGTACTATTAGGAGTAACGTAACCTAATTATTTTGTCTTTTATTAACGTAGTGTCTAAGATATACTTCTATTATCTAATTAGTACATTTAGTCTATCTATCCGTTTAAGGGTAATAGGCTGTTAATATTCGTAGTTTAGTTCCTATTAACGCGATTAAAGTCTTCTAATAATTTGATATAAAGAGTTTATCTCTATCTGAAGTTATTAATTCCGGTATGCTATAATCTCTAATCAGTCTGTCTAATAAAATAAATCCAAGCTAACTAGTATTATAGGATTCCTTATATAGGATTATAATGGCATACTTAGTAAGTTTATCGATGATGACTATTATTAAGTCGTACTTGTCGTTAGTTACTAGGTTAACTAACTAAGGTAGTTTTATAATAAAGTCTATCGTGACGTCTTTCTATAGCGTGTCTAGAACTTCGGCAAACTGAATTTGTCTGTACTTGGCATGTCTTGCAGATTTGTTCTACTAGTAGCATATACATTCCCTGATATATTACTCGACTGACGCTCGCAGGTTTAGTGCGGCGTATACTCTTTGAATGAGCTCTAATGTTTTAGACACTCCTAGATATCCTAGTAAAGGATTATCATGGTGATCCCTAATTACTCCTTCTATTACTTTCGGTAGTAAGTACAGCTTCTACTTGTATAGTAATAAGTCCCGGTTAGGCTGTTCTTTCCTAAGTTATCCGGCTAGTTTATTATCCTCGTATACTTCCTTTAAATCAGGAACTATATGTGTCGTGACTCGCATAGTCGTGGCCAGATTCCTTACTGGTACTAACGAACCATCGTTTTCTTGTTTTAAGATAGGTTAAGTGGTAATATCTTTTACTTATATATAGTTAGATCGTCTACTTAAAGCGTCTACTCGTCTATTATCTTTTCCTAGGGTGTACTAAATTTTAAACTTATATTGCCTAAGGAGTTCGGACTATTAAACTTGTCGTCGATTTAATTCTTTTATGGTCGTAAAACCTACTAAATTTTTGTGATCGGTGAAGATAGTAAGTTCTAAATAGCTTTCGGCATATACTCTCTAATGTTATAGAGAATAGACGACTACTAAAAGCTCCTTGTCGTGTATATTATAGTTCTGTTCTGCTGGAGACATCTTGCGTAAGTAGTATGCTACTAGATACTATTTGCCGTCTTTTTATTAATAGAGGCACGCTCTAATCGTAAGATCTAAAGCATCTGTCTTAATGCGTACTAGTTCTCTATTTCGAAACGTATAGAGTACTAGAGGATCTATACAAGCTTGCTTTAGTTCTTTAAATACTCTCTTCTAGTTAGTATCCTATCGAAATCCCGTGTCCTTTTTAGTAATTTCTATTAGCGGCAAGGCCTTCTTAGAGTAGCCTTCTATGAAACGTCTATTAAAGTTAGTAAATCCTAAGAATCCTTATACTAATTTAATATCGTGTGGTGTAGGCCATTCTTATATAACCTGAATCTTCTTAGGGCTTATACGAACGCCTTTAGTTATTACTATAAACCCTAAGAACTTAACTAAGGTCTTATAAAACTCGTATTTCTCTGGTTTCAGGAGGAGTCTAGCTTGTAATAAGCATATTAATACATCTTGCACATAAAGGATATATTCTCTAAGAGTCTTAGAGTAGATTAATATATTATCGAGGTATACGATCGCTATAAGATCTAAATAAGCTCGTATAATATTATTAACTAATGCCTAGCAGGTTACTAGTACGTTAGTAAGACTAAACGGCATGACTAGGTACTCGTAATATCTATATCGAGTCCTAAATACTATTTTCTATTCGTCACCTTCTTTTATTTAAATCAAGTTATACGCTCCTTAAAGATCTAATTTTATAAAGATCTTTACTTTAGCTAGCCGGTCCTATAGCTCGCTAATATTTAGTAGCGGGTAACAATTCTTAATCGTTATATCGTTTAACTTTTAATAGTCTACGTATAGTCGTAGTAACCCGTCCTTCTTCTTTATAAAGAGTATCGGATATCCTGCTAGTAATTTAGATTCTCGAATAAATCCCTTTTTTAGGTTCTTATCAAGGTACCCGCGTAGTATTATAAGTTCCTTTTCGGATAACGTATAAATAGGTCTAAATATTAGTTCCTTCCCTAGTTCGAGTTCGATCTTATAATCCTAAGGTTAGTATTTAGGTAGAGCTTTTACTATTATCTCTTTTATAAAGAGGCGTTTCCATCTTTAATACTCTTATAAGATATCAGGAGTACTATTAGTTACTCTAAGAACTCTAACTTATTAACCTAGCGGACCGCTGCTAGTATCTATTAAGTCGGATCCTTGTATTCCAAGGTCATCCTTATTCGAAATTAAGGTAATATATACCTCGACTATTCTTCGGTTCGATTTTTTATCCACCGTCGTCTACTATCGACGTGTAGGTTAGAATCTAGTAATATCGCCAGTTCGCTTAAACTTAAGTACTTTTCTTCTCTAGTTAATTACTAGGTTATACTTTTCTAACTAAGGCATGCCTAATATAATGTAATAGGTGGCCATCCCTATAATATCGAAGGACATTTCCTTATAGTGTCGTTGAATTACAAATGGTAGCGAGGTTATCTCCTCGTCTACGCTTCCTTTTAATAGCGTTGACCCGTCGGCTATTCGTAAGTTATATAGATCCTTCTTTCTCCGCGTTAGTAGGCCCACTAACCGTACTAGTACTTCGGAGATAAAATTTCCAGATGCCCCGGAATCTATTATTACTATAGTCCGCTGACTATCTATTTTAACCGGTACGTTTATATATATTACGTAGTTCGTTAAATATAGCTAATATATTTTTAGGGTAAGGACATTAATCTCCTTATACTTCCCCTTAATACAAGGGATTACTCTTTTCCCGAAAAGGATAGGAATCCGGTAGTTCTTTTCATATATATGTGCTTCCTGTAGTTATCGTAGAAACAGGTATACTAATTATCTAAGTGGCACTCTGACGTGTACTCGTCATACTTGAGGTGCTTATAAAGACTGCTATGCCATCTTTAGTTATAGTTCGGAAACTACTTCCTTGATCTTTTAGTTACTAAATGCTAATAATAACTTATATTATTACAGCTTAACTAAATCTTTCTATACGTTCGGATCCTAATAGATTTCCCTAAGTTTATCTTCGCTTAGTAGTAAACCATATATATTTCGTCGGCGCAGGCTGACTAGTATATTTTTCCGTGCTATGGATATACTAAGTCGTTCCTAAACTCCTTTTATAGAAGTCCTCCTACTACTTTTTCTTAGTAGAACTCTACCCGTTCCTCGAGTTTTATCTGTGGATCTTTTAATATAGAAGCTCGAGATGCTACTCTATTACCTTCTTTCTTAGAAGTCTAGCTGAGGTTTTCCTAGTCGGAATCATCCTCGCTTTCTCAGCTTTATTCGGGTTTTCCCTTCTAAATACAACTACTATCATATTTATTATTAGAGTCTAATTCCTTAAGTTATTCGTGAATATCTGCTAGCCTTTATTTAATCTTTACGATATTCCTCTATTTCTTAGCTATTTCTTCGCGTAATTCTTCCTCTCTAGATTATAGTTCTCTATTAATAGGTAGATTAACGAGTACTAGTAAATCATCTATAACTACGTCTAGCTCGGTGTCGTCGTACTCCGTTTCTTATTAATCCTTTAGAGGTTTAGTCTTCCTAACTGGAACTCTTTCTAATATATTTAACTGAGGTCGTTTCACCATGTTTTTTAACCTGTAGTCTCTAGCGATGTGGCCCGGTTTACTACAGCTATAGTAATTTATTGCTTTCTTACCCCCTTACTATTTCTTACCTTTAAACGGTTTCTTTTTCTCGGTAAAGTCTAACTCCATTAGCATCGGACCGTAAGGATCGCGTGAAAATCGTTTCTTCCTATAACTTCCTCCGGAATAGAGTCCTATGTAACCGAGTCCAGAAACTCTACTATTATAGCGTAGTTCCATTACTAACTCGTAGATCTAGTCATCGACTCTTATTAAGGCTCTTATTAATAAGTCTAAGTTATTATAAACGGCTCCGTCTCGTATAAGTTCCTTCTTTACCTGAGGTTTTAATCCTCTCCGATACATTACTATCAGCGCGTTATTATCCTAGTCGGTTCTTATAAAGTACTGTTAAAACTGTGTCGTATACTTAGATACCGATTTCTTTTATATCAGGTGCTGGATAACTCTCGTTACCACGCTAGCTTTATTAGAAGGTCTGAATATCCGTCTTATTTCCTAGCGAAAGAGCGTTAAGCTCTCTATCTATAACTTAATAGAGATATTGTCGTCGTTGTCAGGATCTTCTATATATCGTTTAAGAAATGGGGCGGACTATCTCTAGGCCCGTCCTCTTATATAAGTCATTATAAATAGTAGTTATTTCTTTAGCCTAATAGCGTCTTTATTAAAAGAGAAGTATAGCTATATTTATACTAACTACTCTTTAAGTTTATCTCGATCGCTATAATATAAATCTGGTTTAGTAACCTTAATACCTTCTTTAACTTCTGCTATTACTAACTGTCGTAGACCGCGTTTACTTGGGGTGAGGTCCCTTTATCCTGAGGTACTTATCTTAAGGGTACTTAAAGTGTTACGACCCGTCGTCTTCTAACTAGAAGGCTCCGGAGTCTAGGTGGATCTCGTAGAGAGGAGTGTTAAGGACTAAGGTAAACAGGCTTCGTACTAAACTAGTCTAATACAGGTAGAGTATTGTATTTAGTATCTAGGAGATATCTAGGTTAATAACATGAGTTGAGCACGAAGCTCCTATCTAGAGGGAAAGCAACGCCATCTATATAGATATAGGAAATCCATGCTCGTACTAGTCGCTAGTAATCGACCCCTATCGACTAGAGCGATCAGGTCGAGCGATCGCTCGACCCGCCATGCCAAGGCATGTTCGACTTTGCTAAGCGCCTATAGCGTCCGCCAAGGCTCTAGTACCAAGGTCGTAACAATTCCCTACCCTTAAAGAGGGTAGGAAAGGCTCTAGAGTAGAGTTATTTTAAGAGAAGGTAGAGGTCCTTTAAGGGACCTTCTTTCCTCTACCCCTAAGGGTAGACTTAAGTAATATCTAGGGGTTTTAGTATAATATACCCCTAATAATAAATATAAAGGTTATTAAGAAGAAAGTCTATAAGGTAATTAATAGGTTAGAATAAGATAAGGTATTAAGGATAGATAGGATCCTAAATAGATTCTTAAAAATAGTAGAGAGGGAGCTACTATCTAGCTTTATATACTTATTCTAGGCTTATTTAAGGGTTAGATATTACCTAATAAAGTTTAAGAAGGCTAATATAATTATCTTAAAGAAGTTAAAGAAAGAGGACTACTTAGAACTAAAGTTATATTATCTAATTACTCTACTTAATACCTTAGAGAAGGTATTAGAGGTAGTTATTATAAAGAAATTAGGTGACTTTATAAAGGAATATAAGCTACTACCCTTATAATAAATAGGAGTAAAGAAGGGAAGGTTAATAAGAATATCCCTTAAAATAATAGTAGAGGTAGTATATATAATCTAAAACTATAGTAAATCTAATATAATAAGTATATTATTATTAGATATTATAAGCGCCTTTAATAATATCTCTTATAAGAGGTTATTATATAACTTAAAGAAGAAAGAGGTCTTAACCCTTATTATATAATAGGTATAAAGCTTCTTAATAAAAAGGGCTATAATAACTATACTAAATTAGGAGATAAGTAGAATAGAGATAATAGAAACTAAAATCTCTTAAAGATCTCTAATATTACCTATTTTATTTTTATTTTTTAATTCTCTAAGTACTTATTAAAGAGTATATAAAGATAAAATTCTAAGTATAAATTAAAGGCTTTATTAATAATATTTACTTAATAGTATATAATAAAATTATTAAGAAGAATTATAAGATCTTAATAAAGGTATATAAGATATACCCTTATATTACAACCCGTTCGTCTTCTAACTAGAAGGCTCTAGGGTCTAGGTAGATCTTATAGAGAGGAGTATTAAGGACTAGGGTAAACAGGCTTTATACTAAACTAGTCTGATATAGGTATAGTATTATATTTAGTATCTAGGAGATTCGTCTAGTAAATAATATAAGTTAAGTACGAAGCTCCTATCTATAAGGAAAGTAACGCTATCTATATAGATATAGGAAAGTCTATACTCGTACTAATTACTAGCGCTTACTCCTTACTAACTAGAGTAACTAGTCGCGCGATTACTCCGTTTACTATAGTTACCCTATATTAACTAGAGCGACTAGGTAAGTAGTTACTTAACTTACTATACTAAGGTATATTTAACTTTAGTAAGCGTCTATAATATACGCTAAGGCTCGCGTACTAAGGGCGTAATATTACCCCTCCTTCCCTAAACCTTTATCTTAAAGGTTAATAAGTATTTATATTATTAGTATAATAACGACGCCGTATTAAACTATTAGATCGAGTGGCTTATAAGGGAGTAATTACGATAGTATTATATCTATAATATACTAGATCCTAAAAGGAGTATTAGGTATCTTCCCTTTCTTAAAGGTACGTAGAATATATTTAGCTAGGGAAGTAGTATAAGCCTATTATACCGGTTATCTACTTCTCTAGTATTAATAAGGCTATAAAGAAGCTCGAGCGCGAAGAGATAGAGATAGAGGTAGCTTAAGAGGCCGCTAATAAAGCTACTTATTAGAGTAGCGAAATTACTTATTAGAAATAAATAAAATTAAAACGCCTTTATTAATAGAAGCGTTTCCTGAAAGAGCGTAAATAACGGATATTTAATAAGGGTCTTAACGATATTAAGGAGCTAGAACGTCTAAAGGAGCTTAAAAAGGCCGGCGAGGTTAAGAAAGTACTCGCTACTTATCCTACTTTTTTAGAGTTCAAGGGTTCTAGGACTCTCTTACCTAGAGCTCTTAAGTAGATCGCTTAGGGTATATCCGGGTTTAATAATACTATTAGAGGAGCTCTTAATAGTTTATAAGATTTATAACTAGTTCCCAGGTATTCTCTAAGTCCTCGTATCCTTTCCATTTTACTAGGTAACTCTAACCTTTCTATAATAGAATCTTTTCGGCTTTAAATTTATTCTCTTCGTCTATTCTAAAATAGAAGGTTTCTTATAAAGGTATATTAGGGTCTACTAGTTCTAATATAAAGATATAGAATACTAGATATACTTTAGCGTCTAGCGGGAGCTATAACTCGTAGGTAATAGGTCCTTTTTCTTTAATAACTAAAAATAGTCCAACCTTAACGTGGTCTAGTTTCTTACTTAGTCTTATACCTTTTAAATTCTTTATAAGGAGGTATACTTTATCCCCCTTCTTTAGCTAAGGGCCGTTTTTTCTCCTTTTATTCGTTGACTTCTTTATAAAAGTATTTACCTTGCTAATTATTTATTATATATCCTTATATAGACTTTTTATATTAGATGTTAATACTAAGGCTTTTTCGGTATCTAGTCCCTACCTAGGATCTAAGAATAAATTCGCATATCATCCGTAGTTTATAAAGAACGGTAACAGCCTTATAGTATCTAATCTCTTATTATTATATATCAATTATACTATTAGGAGTAGTATAACCTAATTATTTTATCTTTTATTAATGTAGTATCTAAGGTATACTTCTATTATTTAGTTAGTACGTTTAATTTACCTATCCGTTTATAGATAATATACTATTAATATTTATAGTTTAATTCTAATTAATATAATTAAGGTCTTCTAATAGTTTAAAGTAAAGAGCTTATCTCTATCCGAAGTAATTAATTCCGGTATACTATAATATCTAATAAGTCTATCTAACAAGATGAAACCAAGCTAACTAGCGTTATAGGTTTCTTTATATAGTATTATAATCGTATACTTAGTAAGTTTATCTATAATAACTATTATTAAGTTATACTTATTATTAGTTACTAGGTTAATTAATAGTAATAATTTAATAATAAAGTCTATTATAATATCCTTCTATAATATATCTAGAACTTTAGTAAACTAAATCTATCTGTACTTAGTATATCTTATAGACTTATTCTGCTAATAATATATACATTCCTTAATATATTATTTAATTAATACTCGCAAGTTTAGTACGGCGTATAGCCTTTAAATAAGTTCTAAAGTCTTAGATACTCCTAGATATCCTAGTAAAGGATTATTATAGTAATCTCTAATTACTTCCTTAACCGCCTTTAATAGTAAATATAACTTTTCTTTATATAATAATAGGTCGCGGTTAGGTTATTATTTCCTTAGCTTACTAGCTAGGGTGTTGTTAATATATACTTCTTTTAGGTTTAGAACTATATATATTATAATATATATAGTCGTTACTAGACTTCTTATTAATACTAATAATCCATCTTTTTCCTATTTTAAAATAGGTTAATCCGTGATATCTTTCGTTTATATATAGTTAGATTATCTACTTAAAGCGTCTACTTATCTATTATCTTTACCTAGGGTATACTAGATTTTAAACTTATATTACCTAAGTAGCTTAGACTATTAAACCTGTTATCGATTTAACTCTTTAGTTATAATAAAACTAACTAGGTTTTTATAATTAGTAAAGATAGTGAGTTTGGAATAACTTTTAGTATAAACTCTCTAATATTATAGGGAATAGATAACTACTAAAAGCTCTTTATTATATATATTATAATTCTGTTCCGCCGCTATTATCTTACGTAAGTAGTATGCTACTAGATGCTATTTACTACCTTTTTACTAATATAAGTAAGCTCCTATTATAAGATCCGAAGCGTCTATCTTAATACGTACTAGTTCTCTATTATAAAATATATAGAGTATAGGTAGGTCTATATAAGCCTGTTTTAGCTCGGTAAATACTTTCTCTTAGTTAGTATTCTATTGAAATCCCGTTTCTTTTTTAGTGATTTCTATAAGTAGTAAGGCCTTCTTAGAATAGCCTTCTATAAAACGTCTGTTAAAGTTGGCGAATCCTAAGAACCCTTATACTAATTTAATATTATGCGGTTTAAGCCAGTCCTATATAGCCTAAATCTTTTTAGGGCTTATATAAACTCCTTTAGTTATTACTATAAACCCTAAGAACTTAACTAAGGTCTTATAAAACTCGTAGTTCTCTGGCTTTAGGAGGAGTCTAGCTTATAATAGACATGTTAATACACTCTAGACATACTAAATATATTCCTCGAGAGTTTTAAAGTAGATTAATATGTCGTCGAGGTATATAATTACTTCTTAATCTAAATACGCTCGTATAATATTATTAACTAGTACTTAGCAGGTTACTAGTGCGTTAGTAAGACTAAATAGTATAACTAGGTACTTATAATATCTATACTAAGTCCTAAATGCTATTTTCTATTTATTACCTTCTTTTACTTAAATTAAGTTATATACTCCTCTAAGATCTAACTTTATAAAGATCTTTACTTTAGCTAGCCGATCCTGTAACTCGCTAATATTAGGTAGCGGGTAATAATTCTTAATTATTATATTATTTAACTTTTAATAGTCTATATATAGTCGTAATAATTCATCCTTCTTCTTTATAAAGAGTATTAGATATCCTGCTAGTAATTTAGATTCTCGAATAAATCCTTTCTTTAGGTTCTCGTCTAAGTACCCGCGTAGTACTAAGAGTTCCTTTTTAGATAATATATAAATAGGTCTAAATATTAGTACCTTCCCTAGTTCAAGTTTAATTTTATAATCCTAAGGTTAGTATTTAGGCAGAGCTTTTACTATTATCTCTTTTATAAAGAGGCGTTTCTATCTTTAATACTCTTATAAGATATTAGGAGTACTATTAGTTACTCTAAGAACTCTAACTTATTAACCTAGCGGACCGTCGCTAGTATCTATTAAGCCGGATCCTTATTCTTTAAGGTTATCCTTATTTAAAATTAAAGTAATATATACTTTAACCTCTCAGTTTAATTTCTTATCTACTATCATCCGCTATTAATATATAGGGTAGAATCTAGCGATATTACTAGTTCGCTTAAACTTAAGTACTTTTCTTTTCTAGTTAATTACTAGGTTATACTTCTCTAACTAAGGTATACCTAGTATAATATAATAAGTAGCTATCCTAATAATATTAAAGGATATTTCCTTATAATACCGTTAAATTATAAATAGTAGAGAGGTTATTTCCTTATCTATACTTCCTATTAATATTTTTAACCCGTTAGCTATTTATAAGTTATAAGGTAACTTCTTCCTTTATATTAGTAGGCCTACTAACTGTACTAATACTTCGGAGATAAAGTTTCTAGATACTCTAGAATCTATTATTACTATAGTTCTCTAACTATCTATTCTAACCGGTATATTCACGTCTATTATATACTCTATTAAGTATAACTAATATATTTTAGGGGTTAGGATATTAATCTCCTTATACTTCCCCTTAGTATAAGGGATTACTCTTTTCCTAAAAAAGGTAAGAATCTAGTAGTTCTCTTTATATATATATATTTTCTATAATTATTATAGAAATAAGTATACTAATCTATTAAGTAGTACTCTAATATATACTCGTTATACTTAAGGTATCCGTAGAGACTACTATACTACCTTTAGTTATAGTTTAGAAACTACTTTCTTAATCTCTTAGTTACTAAGTACTAGTAGTAACTCACGTCTTAGTAACTTAACTAAATCTTTCCACACGTACGTACTCTAATTGCCTTACCTAGGTTTATCTTTACTTAGTAATAAATTATATATATTTCGTCGGTACAGGCTAACTAGTATATTACTCTATACTAGGGATACGCTAAGTCATTTCTAAACTCCTTCTAAAGAAGTCCCCCTAATACTTTTTCTTAATAGAACTCTACTTATTCCTCGAGTTTTATCTATAAATCTTTTAATATAGAAGCTCGAGATGCTACGCTGTTTTTCTTCCCTTTTTTCTTGCAATTTTTGGAAGCATAGCTGAGGTTTTCCCAGTCGGAATCATCCTCACTTTCTCGGCTTTATTCAGGTTTTTCCTTCTAAACCCAACTACTATTACTATCGTTATCGGAACCTAGCTCCTTGAGTTATTCGTGAATATCCGCGAGCCTTTATTCGATTTTTACGATATTTCACTATTTCTTAGCTATTTCTTCACGTAATTCTTCTTCTCTAGTCTAAAGTTCTTTATTAATAGGCGGTTTAATAAAGGCTAGTAAATTATCTATAATTATATCTAGCTTAGTATTATTATACTCCACTTCTAATTAATCCCTTAGAGGTTTAGTCTTCCTAACTAGAACTCTTTCTAATATATTTAACTAAGGTCGTTTTACTATGTTTTTTAACCTATAATCTTTAGCGATATAGCCCGGCTTACTATAGCCATAGTAATTCATTACTTTCTTTCCCCTATACTATTTCTTACCTCTAAACGTTTTCTTCTTCTACGTGAAGTCTAATTCTATTAGTATTAGTTTATAAGGATTACGTAGGGCTTATTTCCTTCCGTAACTTCCTCCTAAATAGAATCTAGTATAATTAAGTCCTGAAACTCCACTATTATAACGTAGTTCTATTTTTAACTTATAGATCTAGTTATTAATTCTTATCGAGTTTCTAATAAGTGAATTAAGATTATTACTCTAGGCTCTATCTTATATAAGCTCCTTTTTTACTTAGGGTTTTAATCTACGTCGATACATTACTATTAGTATATTATTATCCTAGTTAGTTCTTATAGAATACTATTAAAACTATGTCGTATACTTAGATACTAACTTCTTCTATATTAAATGCTAGATAACTCTTATTACTATACTTACTTTATTAGAAGGCCTAAACATTTATCTTATCTCTTCTCGGAAAAGCGCTAAGCTTTCTATCTATAACTTAATAGAGATATTATTATCGTTATTAGGATCTTCTATATATTATTTAAGAAATAGGGCGGACTATCGCTAGGCCCGTCCCCTTATATAAGTTATTATAAATAGCGGTTATTTCTTTAGTTAAATAGCGTCCTTATTAAAAGAGAAGTATAACTATATCTATACTAACTACTCTTTAAGTTTATCCTAGTCGTTATAGTATAAGTCTAGTTTAGTAACCTTAATACCTTCCTTAAATTCTACTATTATTAACTGTCGTAGACTACGTTTACTTGGGGTAAGGTCTCTTTATCCTAAGGTACTTATCTTAAGGGTACTTAAAGTGTTACGACCCGTTCGTCTTCTAACTAGAAGGCTCTAGGGTCTAGGTAGATCTCGTAGAGAGGAGTATTAAGGACTAGGGTAAACAGGCTTTATATTAAACTAGTCTAATATAGGTATAGTATTATATTTAGTATCTAGGAGATTCATCTAGTAAATAATATAAGTTAAGTACGAAGCTCCTATTTATAGGGAAAGTAACGCTATTTATATAGATATAGGAAAGTCTATACTCACACTAATCGCTAGCGCTCGCTCCTTACTAACTAGAGCGACTAGTCGCGCGATCGCTTCGTTCGCTATAGTCGCCCTATATCAACTAGAGTAACTAGGTAAGCGGTCGCTTAACTCGCTATACTAAGGTATATTCGACTTTAGTAAGCGTCTATAATATACGCTAAGGCTCGCGTATTAAGGGCGTAACACCTTATTAGGTAAATATATATAAGGTAACTTTTACTCCTTATTCTATATCCTAGCGAATTTAATACTTGTAATTTCTTAGTAATAGCTACTAATATTTTTAGATATAGGAGTTCTCTTATAATATTCCCTCTAATACTATACTCTTTATTAGAGATACCTATAGTAGCTAGTCTATATTATCTACGGCGTAGCCCCTAGATATAATATTAGCTGTAATAGTTAAATGTAAATAATATAAGCGTCTATATTTTAATATTCGTAGTACCTAGGTAAACCTTAGTACAAGTATCTTACTAAGATATAGGATAAATATAAGTTAATCTATTTATTAAGGAGCTTAAAGAGGTTTAATATAAAGGTAATAATAGATAGACTAACTATATTAGGTCGGTACTTTAAACTCGAGTCAGGTACCCGACTCGACTCTTAACGAGTTAATACTAAATTCCTAGCCTAAGTATTCGGGTCGGTACTAATAGTTAGTACCAAGTATTTAAGTTAATACTAAGGGGTAGTACTAAGTATTAACCCGAAGTATTAACCTGACTCGCTAAGACTTTTTTCCCTAGTAATATTTTCTATTTTTAGTAGTATTTCTTACTATATTTTCTAATTTTTCTTCTAATTATTATTATTATTATTACCTAGGAAATTCTTAAAAGTAAATAAGGTAATATAAAAAGTAATATATATCCCTATAAAGATAAAGACTATAATACTACTAATATTTTCTATTTATAGTAATATTTCTTACTATATATAATATTTACTACTATATATAATATTTACTACTATATTATTAATTATTATTATTATTATTACCTAGGTAATTCTAAAAAGTAAATAAGGTAATTATTAGGAACTAGACTAGAGGGCTAGTTCCTTAGGGCTAGAATAGATAGTATAAACTACTAGCGAGTAGGTAGTATTACAAAGGTGGACTTAATACTCTAGTAACTTTATAGTTATAAAAGAACTAATCTCTACCTTTTAAGGAGGTAGAGGGAGGACTATCTAAATACCCCTTAAGGAAGCTACCTAGCCTCTTAGATATCTAGATAAAAGGATATCTATTAGGATAATAAGAAGCCGAACTAATACCGCTAGGATATTACTAGTAAGCCGTATTATACTAGCTAGATACGTTAAGATATCCTAATAATTACCTCCCCTTTAAGGGTATTTATCCCCGAATACTAACTATTACTATCTATAATAGGACTTGTTAAAAACCTTTAAAACCCTAGTAGGGAAAATAAGGGAAAGAGTTCTAAGGATAATAATATTATAGTAATAGTAACGCGCTATTAATATTATATAGTACTATTATATAATAACCTTCATAGTTATAATATTATTAGTAGTAGAATATAATTATTAATTAAGTTTATTATTATAGTACTTTATAAACGCGTAATATAAATAAGTAATTATAGAAGTTAGGTAGTAATATTACGCCGTTAAATTGCGTAGTTAATATATTTAATATAGTATATAATAGAGTTATAGTTTATTTACTTCTAACTTCTTTTATAACTACTACTATTAATACTAACCTACTATAAGTTACCTTAAGCTATATATTAATATATTAATAATTAAAGCTAACGTATTTAGTATTAATACTATTAATACTTCGTAAGATAACCGCTATTAGTACGTAAGTATAATATAAAGGATTAATTACTAATGTAGTACTATATATTAAATAGTTAATAACTATAATAATAATTAAGGTAAGTCTCTACTAGTTATTCTTTACTACTCTATATATATTATTACCTTATAATAGACTTTAGTTATCTTTAAATATATTATAAGTATATTACTTATAAATTACCTTTTTATATAAGTCTATTATATTAGTTATTTAAGGACCTTATTAATATCCTATTATATTATACTTCTTTTAAATTATTCCTATACTCTTTATACTTAAAGGTATTCCTATTAGCTAACTCTTATAATAGATAGTTAAACCCTCTCGCCGCGCTACGCTACCCCGTTATACTACTAGGGTAGTAGCCCTCCTACGGCCCTATTATCTTTAGTACGCTAAGTACCTAGGTTTAAGTCCTAGGTTACTATATAATTATAAGACTAATAGGGCTTATAAGAGATACTACTACCTTTATAAGCCTTATAAATTAATTTATAATAATAGGATTTTGATATACTTTACTTATAATATATTAATAAGTTATAAACCCCCCTTACCTTTTATACCTATTTATTTAACCTCCTTACTCGCGGCCCTATTTTACCCTCTAGGGTAGAAAGTTAACCTATTATACTACCTTTATAATATAAGTTACTACCTTTAAAATTAAGGTAGAGGTAGTAATTTATTTAGGGGAGCGCGGTAAAATACTTTTATATAAGTTATAAACCTTTAAGGAATTACTACGCCTTAATATAAAGGTAGGTAGTTAAGTAGCTATCGCCTTAGATAGTATTTTAGATATAATAAGATAGCGGGTAAGTCCTTTATTATATACTTTTTATAATATATACTAATACTTTTATAAGAGAGGTTAACTACCCTTATTATAATAGAGGTTAATAAGTATTTAAGGGAGGTAAGTATATTATTAAAGTATTCCACTATCTTTATATAAGCTAATTATATATTAGGAGGAGGATAATAATAATAATAATAATAAAGGGGAGACGGGGGAGATAGAGGAGGATATAAAGGAGGAGGAGGCTTCTACCTCTATTACTATTATATTACCCGCCCCCGCTCCTACTAGCCCTAGCCGCCCTTCTTATAATAGTAGTACTACTAGTACTACGCCTTCTACTCGTAAGATTTACGCCCCTTACGCCCCTTATACTCCTTCTACTCCTACGCCTACTCCGCCTACTCTACCTACCCCTATTAGGGATACTACTTTATCCTCTAGCTCGTCTACTATAGGCCCTCCTTTATCTTCTACGGGCTTTAACTCGCCTTAATACGCTCCCCTTATAAGACCTTAATACTACGCCTTTAAGTAAAGATTCTTTTCTTAAGTTATAAGGATTTTCCCCTTAATTAATTCTTTTCTTATATACTTCATTACTAAAATCTCTATTATATAAATATAACTTATAACTTACCTTATATAACTTAACTTTATACTTAAATAGTTCTATTATAATAACTAGGTATAGGCGTTTTACTTATAATATCTCTTTATTATATATATATTATTATATTCCCTTTATAAGTCTTTTATATTTATATCCTTAATAGATATCTATTAATTATATTCTATTTTATAACTAAACTACTTAGTTAAGTAATATTAAATACCTTTACTTCTTATAATATCTAGAATTTATTATACCTTATAATATTCTTTACTATTAATAAGTTCTAGAGGAGGTATAAATAGTTACTCGCCTTTATTAAGACGGCTCTAATATAGTTCTAATAAGGAAATATAAAATATAGGATAGATTCTCTATACTATTAGAAGACTTAAGTAGTACGCCTAGTATCTAATTATATCTACTACCTTAAAGGGATTAGTATACTTATATAATAGCTTTTAGTTTAATCTTTTCTACTTTAAGTTCTTTATAACTAATATTACTAGTTCTCTTATTATATAAGACTTTAAGATATAAAGTTTATTATAAAACTTTATAACTTATACTTAAATAGTCTACTATTAATCTACTAGCGTAGCTCTTACTTTTAAAAGGTTTTCTACGCGGTCTTTAACTATAAGTACTCCTTCTTCTAGAAAGTTATCCCTAACTTCGTCTTTTATATATAGATTATATCTGTATATTATATAAAATAGTAAATAACCTAGTATAATATAAATACTATTATAGTACGCGAAATTAGCTATTAGGAGTAATATAGCCTAATTATCTTATTCTTTATTTAAAAATACCCTAAGGTAATATTCTAATATTTAGTTCTAGTATTTAGTCTACCTATCTATTTATAAATAGAAGGTAGTACTTAGTCGTCTCTTTATTTTTATATAATAGTAGACCTCTAACTAATAGGTACTTATAAATAAGGATCCCTAATCTAATATAATACCTATTAGTAAACCGTATTATAATACTATATTCTTAAATAAGATCTTAGCTAATTTAATAGTAGTATAAGTACTCTTAGTTAGAAGGTATTAGACTATCTTCTTACTATAATAGAATATCTGGATATTCGAACCCTAAAGATCTCCTAGACCCCTTATCTAATAGATTTATCGCTTTATACCCCTATTTAACCGCTTTTAGTTTAGCTTCCTTTTATAAAGAATATTAAAGTTATAATATTCTTCGCATTCTACCGAACTATATAACTACCCTTCCTATAATTTTTTAACTAAATAAAGTTATTTATATTCTTTTAAGGGTCTTAATTATATTAAAATACTAAAAATCCTTTTAGTAGTTAGGAAGATATATTATAATAAATAGATTTACCTACTAATATTCCTATTTCTTAGTATATTTTCTCCGCGTCTACTTTATTAATAAATAATTTCCTACCTTCTATCTTATCCTCTTTCTTTAACCTACCTCCTTATAATCCTATATATCCCTACTTATTCTTTATAGCCTTTACTACCTATTAGCCGCCTTTATAACCCTTAGTATTACCCTAACTACGCTAAGCTAGGCTTGTTACCCTCTCCCCTATTCTTAACTAATTAATATCCCCTTTTTAATATTAAACCTAATACTATAGGTAATAAACGCCGGCGAGTATATAGGAGTAAGAGTACTAGGCGTATTAAGTAGTTAAGGAATACCTTTATAACTACTATAACTAATATTATTTATATAATAGTATTTCTCCTTTAACCTAATACTAATTAATTTCTTTATAGAATATCCTACCTCCCCCTTAATTCTAACGCCCTCCTACTATCCTGTAGTTTATACTACCTTCCTATTCTACTATTTAAGTTATTATTCCCCCCTAGGATCCTTAATAATTAAGCCCCCTAATCTTTTACAACGCGCTTAAAGAAACTATACCTCCCCTAGCGTTAGAATATAAAGGCCGTACCCGACGTAGATATACTTAGGGCTAGGGGGGAAGGGAATATAATACTAAGTATTAACCTCCGCGCCGGTGAGGCTTATACTAGCGGTAGAATAATATATATTAGAGGCGGACGCTAGGCTAGGGATATTAAGTATATAAGGATTCCTATATAATAAGAAATATAGAGCTCTACTAGGTTAATAAATTATTTAATATTAATAGTAATAAATATCTATACTATAACGTATTATTATAGGAAAATAAACGTAGTAGCTTAGGGTATAGTTAATAGCTATATTATAATAGTAGAGAGAATAACTAGCTAGCCCCTAACTAGTTATATAAGCTAGCTAATATTAACTTATTACTTAAGGGGCCTTAAAAGGAGGCTAAGGTTAAGGTATAATTTATTGATAAATTACTTAGCGACGTAGATAATATTATTATTAATAGATACTTTATAAGAAGGAGGATTATACGTAGTAAAGAATTTTTAGATAATATTATTAACTATAATAATTATCTCTCCTTTACTAGTAAGGGTATAACTAATATTAATACCTATATTAATTAAACTACCTTCTAGATCTAGGGGTCTATTTATTATCTAATAGGTCCTCTTATTACTAATAACGGCCTTAGGCTAAAATTCACCTAGATCTATATACTAAATAGTATATAGGAGTAACTAGATATTTACTATTAATATTTTAATAATTTAAATTAAGATACCCTTACTTCCGCTTAGTATACCCTCCGGTCTATTTTAATATATATCTAGGGGTTTAAATCCTATTATAACTACCTTAAAGAGGATTAATTATAATATCCTATTAATATTATAAGCGTCTATATCTAATAGCTAAATCTTAAATAATAGGATAAGGGTACTTATAATTACCCTACCTTTATAGAAGTCGACTATATTATAATAACTCCTAATAACGTTATAAGAGGCCGGATTATGCGGGATATCTATATTAAAACTATTAAGGGGGGCCTTATATTAATCCCTAATTAGTATCCTTCCTATATAACCTTCTAATATCCGCTACTATTTCTATTTAGTAAATAGTTATAGTATAACCGCCTCCTATTAGCCGGCTATTAGCTTCTAGGCGACTATCTACTATGTATATTATAACGGAACCGTATTACTAGTACACTTACCTAGTATACCTTAATTAGTAGCGATAATAAGCTAGAGTAGGAAGAGAGTAGCGACCTTAAGTAGGAACTAGATTAGTATATTACTAGCGAGTATATACCTTAGGGTTATAGTAGGTCTTAGCGAGTAATAAGATATTAATTTTATATAAAATAGATATAAGTAAGACTATTTAACGTATTTCCCTAGTTATTTTCTAGACCCGGATCCGCTTAATTATAAATAGTTCTAAATAATTTAGATATTAGTTAGGGGATAGTTAATATAATTTAAATAATTAGCTAATTAATATCTAGATCTAGCCTAATTTCTTTAATTATACTATTAATAGTAGATATCTATTTAGCTATTAGGCTACTAATATCTAGATATTAATAGAGCTTAATAACCTAATTTATATTATTAGAATTAATAGACTATTTAGGCGGACTACTACTCTAGCCTAATAGATAGGCTTAGTACTAATCTAGATATCTCGCTTAAAGATATTAGTAGTAAGGTAACTATCCTCCCGTTAATAATACTAGGAAGCCTACGTACTATAAAAGCGAGAATATAAGACGCTATAATAATAGTCTAAAAAAGGGGTAAACCTAAATTTTTTATTACCTTAAAATATAATCCTAAGTAGCCTAATATTTAGAGCTTACTAGAACCTAGTTAAATATTAGAGTACTATTATAATCTAATTACCCGTATCTTTAATTAGAAGCTCCGGGGGCTAATAAGGGACCTTCTTAAGTAATACGTCCTTAGTATTTATATAAGCCACTATTATATTATTAAGTTTTAGAAGCGAGGTCTCCTATATACTTATATTCTCCTTATTATATAGGAAGAGGATTAGATCTAGATAGTTAGCGATATTAATAGCGTTATTTAAGTATTTATCCCCCCTTAATAAGATAATAATACGCTACGTGAGTTAGTCTTATAATATATAATTTATAATTACTATACTAGGGCCCCTAGTAATAGATATTTTAGTCGGGAGAAGAATTATTATAATAAGGCTTTTCTAAAGGATTTTTACTAAGAGAAATCTTTTACACCTAATAGGAGTTATCCTTTCTATAAATATCTAGTCGGCCCCCTTAAACTTAATTCCTCTATTAATAATAGATAGGTTATCCCTTATAACCTATACCTATTAAAGAAATATAGTACCTATATTAATATTAAGATCTACGGCTCTATTAAGTCTATTTTCTATCTATATAAATATATTTATAAGGGACCTAATTAGGCTAATATCTCCCTTACTAGGAATTATACGCGTAATAATAATAACCTTACTCCTAATAGCTAGCCGCGATAGTAAAGGGAGTTAGTAGATAAAATTATAAAGTATTAGTCCGCTTACTAGATTAGGTCTACTAAGGCTATCTAGAAGATACTCTTATTTAATATAAGTATTATAAAGCCTTATATAAAGCGTTTATAGATCTACCTCCTAGACTAATAGCGTACCCTTTTTAAGCTAGCTAATAACTAGGCTACTAATAAAGCCGCTAAATAAAAGCTAATAAATAGTAATAAGCTCCGTAGGACTATATTAATAGAGTTTTTTAATATAAACTATCTTACTAAGGAAGCTTATAATAATAGTTAACTATTACCTTTTATAAGATAGAACGGGAAATATCTAGCTATTATAAGGGATCTACTTAACTATCTATACGCGGATTTTCCTAATTTCTTTACGTAGAATAAAAGAAATAAAAAATAAAAAATCTGTAAAAAGGGGGAGACTCTTAGGCGTATTAATTTTATTAGTCTAAAAATAAAGGATCTCTACTATTACTAACTACTCCTCTATTATATTAAGGGGGCTACGTTATTTAATAACCTCCGGATAATAAACGGCTAGCTAATAGGATAGAAGGAGGCCTACGTAGAGCTTAGGTTAACTAAAAATAATAGATATACTAATAAGATCCTTAATAAGGGAAAGGATTTTTAGGGAGGTTATAAGCTACGTAGTCTTTTTATATTAGTATTAGTTAAACTCTAACCTACTAACGCCCTTATATTATAGAATAAGTATAAGGAGTATATCTTAAATAACTACTTATACCTCCTACGACGAGGGTTTTTAACGCTTTAAATACTAGATAATTACTATAAGTAATAGTTATTTATAGAATAGTACGCCCTTTACCTAATTAACGGCTAATTAGAATATTAATTAACCCCTAAATATACTAAGGATCTAACCTAATATAACCTACCTATTCTAACTATTCTATTTAATAATTTTAACGATATTTTAAATAGACTTTTACGGGAAGAAATATCTTATTAAATTACCCCTAACGAGGCTAAGGTCTTATAGAATAGGCTAAATACTAACTAACGCCACGCTATTAATTAGATTATTACTACTATTAATACTAATACTAATAATAAATTTAGTACTTTAGGTATACTATTCTTCCTTAATAGTACTAGGGGGACTAGTAAGATAATAGTATAAAATACTATTATAGAAAGGCTATATTCCTAGTAAAAGGTTACTCTAGTAGTAGCGTCTTCTAGCATTATATTAACGCTATTATAGGGAGGTTAGACTACTTACTTATAATTTAAGATACCCCTAGACTCTAATACTACCTCCTTATATAAGATTAAGAAGGGGACTAATCTCGCTAAGCTAATTAAGTAAGCTTATATTATCTTTTAGGATAAGTCTCTTATATAGAGTTAATATGATATAAAAGCTATTAGTTATAACCTTTAAGATATTTATAATAATAACTAGGCTTATTTTAGGGGTAAGGTAGTCTACTTTTATAATAACTTCTAATAAATACTCCTAGTTATTCTAGGAGGATCTAGTAGCTAGGTTATTAAGGCGTATCTTTAAAAGGCCTATTTCTAGAATAAGGTTATATATTTAAATCTTACTATTAATAAGCGACTTAATAATCCCGACCTAATAGACGCTACCTATTATAAAATAGGACTATTTATAAGTAGTCTCCTCGCTATTAGTAATAGTATTAATATCTAGAAAAGCCCTACTACTAATAAAGACGTATTGTATTAGAAATATAGTTATACCCTAGGAAACGCTATTAATAATTTAGTTAAGAATATCTATACTAATATTAGGATAAATATCTCTTAAAGGGTTTATTTATTAGAACGGGCTATTCTTACTATTATTAATAAAGATATTACTAGTATTAATACTAAGATAATATCGCGTATCCCTAGTAATATAATAATATACTAGAGTATTAATTATACTATATTAAAAGAAGATAATAAACTCTTCCCCCTTAAGTACTTTTATAGGTTTTATAAACCCTCCCTACTATCTTATAAGCTATACGTTAAGCTAAGCGTACCCGTTATATTACTAAAGAACCTTAATCCGCTACGTTTATATAATAGGACCTAATTATAAGTAACGAGATATAGTAAGTATATCTTTAAGGGGGAGATTATAAGTAGTACCTATAACGGCGAGAAGGTAATACTATTTAAGACGCCGTTATAGTCTAAAGAAAATAATAGGCGGATTCCTACCCCCTTTATTTATAAGTAGTACCCTATTTAACTAGTATTTACTATAACTATTAATAAATTATAAGGTTAATTAATAAAGTATATAGGTATTAACTTATAGACTAGGCCTACTTTTAGTTATAATTAGCTATACGTAGCTTTATCGCGGGTAATAAGATAAGGAAACCTCTATATTATTAGGCCTAAAACTCCTAAATATATATCTAGCTAAATAATAAGAAATATTATATATAAGTAGGTACTATTAGATAATAGGTAGACTACCCCTAATATATTAGTCGTAACTTACTATTAACGCCTAGATCCTATTAATAGCTACTTAGTAGCTTATAAGAATACTAATTATAATATTAGAAGTATAAAAATAGCTTAATATTATACTTAGTTATATAGCTATATCTTTATATTAGACTATAATATTAGACTTTCTAATAATAAAAATAAGCTATTCTACTATTTAATTTATTAAATACCGCCGGTTAAACTTTAAAGGGCTAGATAAATATTAGGCCGTACTAACTCCTACGTCTAATAGATTCCTCTATATTAACGCGATAAATCTAGTAGGACTATTAATAGTTATTATAAGAGTATAAAAGATATATTATAATATAAGGGATATAATAATTTAAGAATCACGTTAAATAGTCCGGTAGTATAGAAGTTATTAGTAGAATAGAATATTACTATACTAGATATCTTATAGTTAACTAGATACCTAATAGATAGTATTAGTCTTTTAATACTTCTATCTTAATAATAATAATATCTTTTCCTAATAATAATTAATACGATAAGTCGTCTAATAATAGTATACTTAATTATACCCTATTAGCCCTAAATAGTAATATTACGGTAGAGTTATAATATAAGTAGGCCTAATAACTATTTATTAATACTTTAGTACTAGGTAACTATTATAAATAATCCCTTTAGTTTAAAATTAATATTTTTAGTAATACTTACCCTATAACCCCTATAATACTTAAGGAGGGTCTTAGTATTTATAAAAGTTCGTACGAATATCTATTATATTTAAACTTAAATTTACCTTATAACTATTATTACTTACTAATAAATAAAAGAATTATACGTTTAAGTATACTTTTCCTAAGTAAAAATCTTGAATTTTTATAGGTATTTTCTAGTAGTATAAATATTATCTTTAATAGTTCTTATAATCTACTAATTTACTTTAATATTAACTTTATAGGTATTATTTAATTAATAGAGTATAATAGAACGTAAATAGTAGGAGATATATTCTAGGGCCTTTTAAAGCTAGTAACCTTATAGGGCTGAGCCTCTTCCGGGTACGCGCCCCTTCTAGGTGAACTCTTCTAGAATAATACCTTTAATAATGTAACGCTCTCTCTAACGACAATAGTAGTATAGGATCCTATACGATTCATGAGCATTTACGAAAGCCACAATGATGGTGTCTAAAAAAAGTGACTTCGACAAAAACCTGAACTCGTCTATACGCACGCTAGCACTCGAGACGCTGCCTGTCTTATTGGTACTCACGACGGCTTTCATGGCGTGGAAGTCGCTTTCAGTCTTCACCAATTCGTCGCATCCCGTCATGGCTGTGATCTCAGAGTCCATGGCGCCTGCGTTCCATAGGGGAGACGTCGTCTTTCTTTGGAATCGAGACCCGATCATCAAGGTCGGAGACATTCCTGTATGCTGGTTCCCTGGCAGATCGACCCCGATGGTCCATCGTGCAATAGGGACGCACTTTGAAGCAAGCGATAGCGGGCGCATTGGGACATACAGGTACCAGAGTGATATATCGGTGGCAGAGTGGGCAGATTTGCTAATGGTCTTCGTCGCAGGCAAAAAGTCTTGACCAAGGGCGACAACAATGCGGTTGATGACACCTTGCTCTATCCAGCTGCGCAGAACTTCGTCGACCGGGATGAGATTGTGGGTGTTGTTGTTGGCTATGCACCACTTCTCGGGTGGGCCACAATAGTCTTCAATGAGTATCCTTGGTTGAAAGGTGTGGGACTTGTAGTGCTTGCTTTACTCTTATTCCTGAGATGGTAGATAGCCGAGCTGATATCCAGGTGGCATGCCAAGAAAGAGTCAGGAAGTGATAAGTGTTTGTTCATATGCTGGGGATCTACATGTCAGAGAACGAGGCATCAACCACACACCATATACAGGTAAACCATCCATCCATCGTTGAATAGTCATGTCGCCTCTAGTAGCGCTCTTGATTGCAAAGCACCAACGACTAAATCACTTCTGAATCCAGCTTCAAGAGACAGTGCTATCTCCTATCATACATAATGGAACCCTCAACACATCGCTACTATTTCGAATCCCCCCACCATACACTCCTTCTCCATTGTGTTTACACAGACCCATACCATCACGAGAACTTTATGGCTACCACAACGCCCGCACCAATGATTCCACCAATGATAAATCCAATAAGGAGTTTTGTCATGAACCAGCGCTTAGAATCAGCCCGGTACCAATCATCGTCTTGACGTTCCAGAGATTCATGATTCTCGAAGACGTGTGGGGGAGGTTTTGACGGGGTAGATTGAGTTGGGGAATTTTCGGCGGTATGAGGTGCATTGTCGACAGTGCCTGAGGGTCGGAGAGGAAAACTTCCGGTGCTCTCAGATCTGGCCGGCCACATGGCTTTCGATCAATTAAAGGAGGCGATGAGGTGAGTGCTTGGGGGGTTGTATGTATTTGCAGAGTTCTGACTTCGTAATAGACCTAAGGGGTGACGTCTATAGGCCAGAGAGGACTGTGGACCGATTATGTTCAACGGAATCAATCATGAGAGACTGGCTTTGCCATCTTTAGGCGGAGGTGCAACATATACGTTGTATAACACACCCTTTGACGTCATTGCTGGGATCTGTTCTGTGTCGTGGCATTGCGTCAGCTTACCCGTCATGTTGGAGAAATCCGTGAAGTCTCAAGGGGGATGATCTGCAAGGTGTGGGTAAGCTTCCGCTGCGCACAGTCTCATGTGTGTTGTATGCATGAGCTGGAAGGCTGTGTTGGACCCGATATGCGGCATCCTTCAGGTCGTTTGGATGTAACCACATGAAACACTACTTTGGTAAGACGTCAGCCTTTCAACATTATACTCGACCAACTTGAACCTCGCCGTGCTCCTTCTAAGGCTAATTCGTTTGACAGTGTTCCATTAAGGTAACCACATGAAACCTTACTTTCCCTCTCCCAACGCCAGTATACAGAAACTGCGCAATCATCCTGGGCCAGAAGCCTGTATCTCTCACTCTCCAGCTCGCCTCCCTTACCCTTTCTCTTTTCGAAACATGGATCTCTAGAGGCTAATAGCGTTCATCATGGAGTCCGCTCTTATCCCTGTGGCATACTTTGGCATCTCAAGTGCCATCAGCCTGATCGCCCTCAACGTCTCTCAAGTTCAGCGGATCTACTTCGCGCCTTTCATACTACTATTTGCAATGCTGTCCTTCCGACACCTGGACGATATCCCATCGTGGCTGGGCTTCAGCAGTCTCTGGGGCTTATTCATCACGATCTACATCATGCACATCACCGCCGTCCTTTACATTGAGAAATGGGTTCTCGAGCCCATGAACGACGCCGACGACGAATGCGTCTTCGGCATACAGGACCACAATCACCGTTCAGTCTCCCGGAATCTCAAAGCCGCGTACAAAGTCTGGAGTAACCCACGCTGGCTGCCTCCGATCCCAATCAGCGACAATGGCAACGCAAGCACCGAAATTCCTCTAGGCCAGCTCCACCCCAGCACCGATGCCAAACGATCAACAATGACCTCCTTCATCCTCATCCGCACCACAAAGCTCTGTGCATATGGCTTGATCCACCAGCTAATCGCCACCCACATCTTCCCCGGCCATTTCCGACCAATGTCCATCGACGACTTCAGCCCCCACCATGAACGCTACATCTACCGACTCCTCTTCCACCCAACCGCCTCCGCCACTGCAGCCTCAGTGGTCGGAGACATACAGCTCCGCGAGACCCTGCTACGTGCCGTCCTCGCCGTCGACTGGGTAATCGCAGCGTACCTCGTGCTAGAAGGCAGCCATCACGTGTCCGCGCTACTCTTCGTCTGCGTGCTGCGGCTCGATGAGCCGGAAGAGTGGCCGCCTCTCTTCGGGAGCATGTGGCAGATCACCAGCGTGCAGCGTTTCTGGGGTAGTTTCTGGCATCGGCTGGTCGTCAGGCCGTATGGCAGTCATGCGGCGGTGCTGTCGCGGAGGCTGTTGGGGTTTGAGGCGCGGTTGGGGGTGGATAAGGTTTTTTTGAGTTTCTGCATTTTTCTGTTTTCGGGGCTGGCGCATTCGGCGGTCAGTTGGCAGATGGGGCAGCGGTGTGGGGTTTGGAGAGATGCGGCGTGGTTTGTTGCGAATTTTGGCGCTGGCGCTGTTGAGGTCGTGATGCAGAAGCTAGGTGCTGTTTTGGCTGAGAGAATGGGTCTAGGTGAACGCTATCATTCATTTGCTTCGGGAGTGGGCGGCAGGGTTTTGGGGTTTCTGTGGGTTTTTGCATTCTTCTTTTGGTCGGTGCCGAAGTGGCAGTTTCCTAAGATCTATTGCGCGACATTGCTAGAGATATATAACAAGTAGTGTGATGGCTATTTCTCCTGTCACGAGTTCTCATGTACGGGCTGTCAAGGCATCAGAGAAACGTTTTGTTTGTGGTCATGAAGGTATTGATATTCTCATGGCATGGCATAAATGAAGCGGAAGTCAATATCTTAGGAAAGCCGCGCGCCCGCCAGCAGTCTGACTATGATAGCATTTTGCTTGACGAGACCGGCTCGTTAGGTCATTTTCAAAAGTTCGCCTCCTGGCAACTTCGGGCACTGTCATGAGTTTGTATACGGCAAAGAAGATGAACGGCTACAGGTTTATCACTCTTCGCTGTCCTGCCTGAGGGAAGATTGAAAGAAGGCAAAGAAGTCACCTGGGTTGCCGTATTTGGGCAGTTCTGGGAAAAAGGGGAGTCACTTAAGAGGACGATGTCCGCTTCGGATATAGTAGACTACAGGTATGCAACTGAGCAAGGACAGCTCTATGTATTTCGCGATAAAGACTGACATTTTGTATCTACCAAGTAAACAGCGTAATCAAAACATCGTCAAACAATTTCCGTTACTCATACAGCACGCAAGAGTCTGCCCGCACACTCTCCCATGATTTCTATCTCGCACTCGGCTGTCATACTTGGAGACCCAGACGGAAATAGCAGATCGGCCATTATCCGAATCGATGCTTGCCTCGCCAGACAGATATAAGGCCCTGTCTTCGGGCTCAAGCTCGCCAGCACAGCGTCGTAGTCTAGTGCGCATGCTGAACGGTTTCAAGGGCGTTCTGAAGTGTGTTCAACTCGTCTGGCGTCAAGCCGTTGTACTGAAGGCTGGCGGAGCCCATTGGGATCGGCTGGGCTTGGCCCGGTCTGTTCTGGCCGAGAAACACATTGGCGAGGGTCATACAGGCGGGAGGGACGTTGTCGAAGCGAACGTTGTTGTCGCCTACTTTGCTGACTTGAACGGTGACGCCATGGAGCTGCTGCTGGCAGGCCGCCTGGGCCACAGGAGGAAGGCTGCTGCCCTGGCGCTTGTGGTGACCTTTGGTGCCTGCGCCAATACCTCCCGCGACGGCCCCGCCGCCGAGGCCGGCACCGATGCCGGCTGCCTCGCCGGCAGTCATGCCGATGGCTGCCAAAACGGGTGGAGCTGGGCAAGCTTGAAAGAGACAGCTGAGGGCAAAAGCGGCAGTACTGATAGCAGTGAAGGTCTTCATCTTGAATGTGGTGATCGGGTGTTGGTTTTAGTTTGAATTGTTCGTGAAGAAGAGGAAGAGTTGGGGGTATTCAGAAAAGTATTGGTTGTATGTCTTGATTGAAAGCTGTGGTTATTGTATGCTTTGGTTGATAATGGACACGACATGGGGGAATACTCGTGGTCTTTTATCTATGGAAACCATCACAAGGAAGCCAGCGAAAGCAGCTTCGGTGACATCAGAGTCTGATCTGAGACCGTCTTGCCGCAAGGCAGAATTGTTAATAACCTATGAGATTTCTAGCTAGCAATCTGGCGTTGGCTTTTTGTTCATATGACGACATGGCAACAACCTCCAGCTGTTTAGGAAGGGCTGTGCATCTATGGAATCATCCAAGCTCGTGATGAAACCAATTCCTGGTGAGATGGAGACGTAATATGTCTCGTCATCTCACCGTGACCTGTTAGAATGACGAAGTCGGCGCGTCTCTTGGTCAGATCCTTTGAGTTTGTAGCACATGTCCGTGTAGAGAAGGTGGTGACATATTCCTGCCTGACGCAAATTAGATTGATCGCCATTGTAACGTGACGGTGGCTGATACGATGCGGAGGGGACTTGTTGGTTGGAATCGAGTACACGGACACCCGTTTCTGCTAAACGTATAGCCCCCAAATGGCTACAGGTACAGCCCACAGATTAAGCTAGTGCGGCATGCTGCCACCATCCTTTGAATGCGTCCTAAGAGTGTTTCAGGCGCTCGCTGGGAAAGAGCTCCCCTGGAGGGCAAGTTTGATCAAATACGAGCGGACGGGAAGAGTGTAAGGGCGCGTGTATCTAAGGAGGGGCCCCCTTGTAGGAAGGAGGATCCTGTACACGAGTGATGCACCCTGCAGGTAGTAAGATAGCATGGTCGCCCCTGAGTAGCTCCTATGACTTCACCTTAGGCCCCCAAGGTAGTACCCAGATAATCAACGTTGAGCCGTACTTCGAGAGGTGTACGTGTAGCTGTTTAGGGTCTTACATGCAGCGCTAGCCTTGTTGGCTTGAGGCGTGAGATGTTCGTTTTCCCTAGCAATTACGGATCTGGATATATTCGCTTGAAACTCAGACGCAGCCGCATCCTTCGAGGCCGAAAGGATTACTATACATGACGTATCATTCGGTTTCACATCAACGTTTGGTCCTTAATACTCAGACTCGAAGGATGCGGCCGGGTTTCGGGTGCAGATATCAGGGCTTGCAAACGTGAATGATTGAACGGCATAGCCCGGCCAGGCCTCCAGCTTGCCCCTCACTGACTGGGATGCGTTCTATGGGTGTGCAGCCCTTAGTTAGCGAAACAATGGTGTGGTCCGGATAGGGGACGTATGCACTTGCTCAACAATATCTGGCAGTGTTCAACAACTATTTTCAACCGCCCTTAGCCTATTAGCACTGTAATCAGTGCTTGGGAATCCCAAGCAGGTATCGTTAAAGTTAACCATCGTTTGGTTCAGAGTGTCTAAGGCGCTATGATGTCGTATTCTACAGAAAATGTAGATCCTTAGGGACAAATCTGGCGTTGGGACCGCCCTAGTCCTAGTCTTAACACTAACTCCGGGCAGCACGCGATCCGTAGCGGGACGGGAAGGGACTGGATCGGTACGGCTGTTAGATTAGATCGGGTTAGGCGCTCCGCCCCGCTTGTAGGTACCTTACTTTACGAGTAGATCCGCTAGGATGCTACTACCTTAGATTGCAACCCTTTTGCAGACCCTGAATTTATCATCACAACTAAGGATTCAGGACTTTCTGGACGAGGCAGTGATACAGCCTAAGGAGTTGCAACACCATGTGAGCACGAAGCAATCCTACGTAGATCGTGACAGGGAGTCAACGTCGATGTGTCGACCTTCGTGGGGAACCCTCAAGGGGAAATATGAAGGAGGGATAAAAGCTTTGCTATATCCTTTCATCGTAGATCTAGAATCTGACATCAACATCATCCCCATCACGTCTACCATTCAGTCTTCCGTCCCTCGAACTTGTCTCTCCTTCGGTACAACTCATCTATCGTACCCTGATATTGAATCTCAATCACGATGAAGACCAGCACAGCAGTCTCAACCTCTATCTTGGCCTTCGTCGCATTTATCCAAGTCTGTCCAGCTCCGCCAGTAGTCTTGGGCCCAATCATTATCGCTGCCGACGGAGCTATCGGCGGCTCCGCCATCGCCGCCGGCATCAATCATCACCGCAAACGAGCTGATGAAATGCCGCACACGAAACAGAACGAGCGCTGCAAGTCAGGGTGCTGCAAATGGCCTGTAAGTCCGCCCTTAATGTCAAGTGCCTCTGAAACCGGTTTCTCAGATCAAGAGCTTACTGATGCTCTTCAGGCTTGCGAGTAGATCATGGCTGCGGCAATGTGGCGCTGGACATGGCGACGGTGTGTTGGATCATCTCGGCTGGCCGATGAATCGATGATTGGGTGGTTTGGTGTATGAGTAGATAGCAATAGACGTTGATCAATAGCGAATCGAGCTCCTGTACTATGTCAATCATACCATGGTCTGTAGGCCTCAATCCCTGAAATGAACAGCTCTGATCCTGCGCCGACTAAGGTCGTAGGCAAGATAGCGCATTGCGGTACTGCGGGGCCATGTAACGGGTACGTGCATGCACCGCCGCGTTGCTGCGTCAGTTACAAGTAAGCCCAGGCTGATCGCCATGTTTCATCATTGATGGTGCATTGAGGCATTGGAGGAGATGTCTCAGCTCGGGGACTTATGTTTCTCCAGGTCGCACCTACACCTCTTTCCTACCGGTACTATTCTCTAGGCAAAGCTGGAGAAGCTGTTGAGAACGTGGGTTCAATGCTCACCATCTGCACCATAAGCTGCTCTCACTAGACTGATCCTCACTTTCTCGCAAATCAACGCATCATGCCAATGCCCCGCTCCAACCTCGCGACCTTACAACAACCCCTCGCCATCCGCACCGACTGCATTGCCCTTCAACGCACATCCTTGCACGTGAAGCAAGACCTCAGCTGGTCGAGCGGCGACTTCACCGCCAAGAACGCCGACGGCGCCCTTGTCCTCTCCTGCGACGGAAAAGTGTGGTCCAACAGCGCACGCAAGGAATTCAAAGACGGGTCGGGCCTACCTTTGTTCAGCCTGCGCAGCTCCTGGTTCTCCATGTCCAAGGCATGGCGCTTGGAATTGCCGGGTGATGGGCATCTGATCATGGCAGTGCGCCCACGATGGTCACTAGGGAAAGTAAAGCTGGACTGCACGTTCAAGAACGCGGCATCCGACGTTGACGCCCAGGAAGTTATACTGGAAGTTCGCGGGCAGGATTATCAGAATTTGGTGACACATATTAGTTGTGGGGAGAGTAGAGTAGCTTCTGTGAGGAGGATGTTCGACAGTGGAGGCAAAGGAGGAGATTGGAAGTTCAAGCCAGAGTATGAGGTCGATGTGGCGGAGGGGATGGACACGGCATTGGTGAGTCATCAACTTACTCTGATCGATGAGGAAGAGAGTGACCTCGAGAAGGTTGATGCTGCTAATGGGTATCACAGATTGCAGTCATTGTCATCATCATGGCCAATCTCATTCAGTCTGGGTGGGACACTAGCCCCGCTAAGAGAACCGCTAAGAAATGAAATGTGTGGCTGGTACGAAAGATCACCGGTGAGATTAAGGAAATCGGATACAGAATAAGGGGTTCCAGACTATATACTTCCATATGTGCGAAACGTCCAGCGCCGCGATAAATCAGCAAGCTTAATTAGATCCAGTGGGGCTAACAACAGCCAGAGTACACCCCTCCCGAATGCATTCTTTTCGCTACTTTACTCCAGAAAAGCCTCTCATGATTGATGATGACGATGAGCAGCCTGATGTGACCAGTGGTACTATTAAGGCCACCATTGTGGAGTCCAAGATTGGCCCCACAGCCCTCCAAGAACCCCATCATAAGATACACGCAAAGACTCACGGCTACTTGTGTTCTCACACCACTAACCCTGTCAATCGTTCAACTTCCCACAACATTGCTTCACCCCAGTAGGAGATGAGTACACCGGCCGCGACGATATTAACGGAGACCTAATAGTGGCAGACTCTCCCAGCGCTATCACTCAACCGCTTCCTTCGCAGTCCGAGTCCCAACATTCAGTGATTGAGGAGGAATAGGACATTACCAGAATCATGAGCAAGAGACGTGTGGGAAAGGGCTGGGAATATAAGGTGCGCTGGAAGGATACATCGCTGTGCAAGAGCGCGTTGGAGAATGAACAACGGTTGCTGCGTAAATTTGAGGCACGGCAAATGCTTTCGATGGAAAGATAGGGCTATAATGCGCCATGAACCTCTGAGACAATCATATACCTTTCCTGCTCAATACATGCTCCATCCTGAACCCTTTCTAGCCTTGACTGTGGACGACCAAAGAAATTGATTGCCTTTTCTTTCTTCAGACACATGATTTAGCTCGGTGCCATAATCAACGATCACAATTGCGAGACGGAAAGCATTCGTATTTTTGCCCTTCGCGGCAGCAATCTGGGATCAAAAGAACATCAGCGTCTAACATCACAATGCTACTTCTATTTGAAGGTACCGACACAACATTGAACTCACCAAAAAGCTTGGAAATAATGGAAGTATTACGAGACAAGGCGACGTTTACCCAGCAATCGTCTTCAAATGACAAACGCAAAACACGATATCGTACAACTCATCTGCCTCTACCATCTGCGCAATCAGCCAAACCATGATACCCGCTTTCGCTACACGTCCGCCCACTTAGGTTTTGCCCAAACCGACATTGAACTCAAGCATCTTCTTTCCGGTAAGATCGTTCCACACCACACTGCCTGGATTTTGCGCCTCATGCGTCAATTGTACGGGCACGTGTGTACCGTCGGTGCCAAGTATGGCGTTATGGCAAGTAGTAGCGATGTAGCTGAGAGCATCTGCACAGAGGGCTACTACTTCCGTCTTCGAGGCTGGGTCAGTACCCATGCCCCAATTGGTCATGGTAAGGAACACCCGGACGCTTCCCTTGTGCCAAATCGTTGACGCGACCTATAGCGTCAGTGGGTCACTGACTAAGCATGCCATCCTCCTTACATAACATTCTGCAACCCTCGTGCTCTTTCCCCTTGGGCTCATCACCATCTCGTGTGTTCGTAGTTCCTGGCGAACCATAGAGATCGAGCAAATGATATCGCAATGACAAGAATTGAAAATCTACTTGACCTCAAAGGCCATTGGCCCCGAGAGCTTTGGCCTCTGTTCTGCACCACTCAAATACCTGTCGCAGTAAGCTGAGAGATTCTCACAATTTCTTTTCTTTGGTCCTTCTTTTCTTGCAATCAGGAGAACCTACTCACCGCTATGGTTTCACTGGCTGATGTGTATTCATCCTTATTCAAACATCTAGACAATCAACAAATTCCTTCTTGCGTCAGAAGAAGGCAGTAAACGCACTACGGGCATTAACAGAGACAACCTCTGGAATCTCATTCTCATCCACTCCCAGCCACGCCCTGACGAAGCTACATCCGCTCCCATCCCCGAAAGCCATATGAGCACGACCTTCGCCGACGCAAACTTGGACGATTTGGGCAATTTTTGTCGTCAGCGTTTCTCCTCTGAGGAAGGCAAGCCGAAAGCGGAGCCGCCGATCGCATCCGACAGATTTGGCATTATAGATAAGCGTTCTTTGAGAGACGATACGATTGTGCTCGTTCGTTGGGAGCTGTGGACTGAGCGTATTGACCCAAAGTCGGAGGATGATAGCGACGAGGCTTTCCGAAGGGCTAGAGGGTGGGCAACTGTGAGAGTGCAGTTTCATAAAGCCCCGCTAGCGGTAGGAGCGGTGGGCGAGGACTTTAGGATTTCTGATTATCGGGACAATCTAGACGATGAAGACGATGGTGTGTGTCTGCGGGATGGGCGTTAGTATTGATTAGTGCTGTGTCGTCTTTCATAAATATTTATTAAGGGATAGATGGAGTTATTACAGCTACACCCCTTTTACCTACGATTGTCCCCCCCTACTAGAAAAAGAAGACATAAGCTCTACTACTAAACTAGTACTAATAGGAATTAAACCTATTCTCTTATAGATCTTAACCGCGAATACGACTTATATTATAAGTATATACCCCTATATAATAAGAGTAATACTTCCTACTATTATACTTAAGCTAGACTAGGATATTATTAGGAGTTAAACCTACGAGCCTTAAGGAAGTAATAGTAAAATTATAGTTTATAGTCCTATATCTTAAAGATACTTTCGTCGTCAGCCTTATTTATAGGCTCGAGAACCTATTTCTTAATATAAAGGATAGTAGTAATATATATAATTCTCCTTCTATATCTCCTTTCCTTTATATATTACTTAGGTAATTATATATATATAACTTATACTTATTATATTATTAAATAGGTTTTATATTTACCTAAGCGCCTCTTCTAGGTAAACTTGTAATACGCTATCTATTAGGGACTAGAATAATATTAGTTTAATAACGTAGTATTCTAATATAATAAGAATAAAAGCTATAGTATTATAATATATCTATAACACGACTAATATAGTTCGCGCCAAGGCTACGCTAGTCCTAGTCAGGCTAATATAGTACTAGAACTATAATACTATCTTACCTTTATATATTTTAAAATAGAAAATCTTAAAGGTAGACTTAAAGGTAGACCTAGTAGCTATTAACTTATAACCTTAGTATAGAATTAGAGTTATTTATTAAAGGAAATAATACCTATAATCTATAGTTTAATTAATATAGTATAGGTACTTAATTAGCTATTAATTAATATCTATTACTATCTACTTATATATTATACTCCTTAACTATTAACTTATTAGCTAGCTAAGATAATTTAATATACTATTATAATTAGTATTATATTATTATAATTATAATCTACTTATAAGCTTAAAAGGTATTAGTAAGCTCTTAATTAAAGAAACTAATATTAGAGGTACTTAACTTAAAGGATAGACTTATAAGCTAATTATAATACCCTAACTTAAAATATTTATTCTATTTTATATATAGGAATCTATTAGCTTATTTATAATAATAATTAATATTAATAGATAGGTTTTATAGTAAGATTATTTAACATTTATTTAATAATTTACATAGGTCTAGTTATATACTAAACCTAATCTAAATTTACCTAAATATAAGCCGTCGCTACTTAGCCCTATATATCTAGGATTTACTTATAAAACCCTTTTTAATAATTATCTATTTATCTATATTATTAATAACGACGTATTATAAATATTAATTCTAATAAAGAACTTATATATATAGCTACTCTAGCCCTCCTTATCCTTAGTTTATACTATATTAATTAAGTCTTATACTATACTTATATCCTACTAGTTAAGTATTAGAGTAAGGAGTAGAGTCTTAATAATTTTCTATCTAAGTAAATAAGGCGGATATTTAGATTTATTAAGAATAAGATATATTAATTACTTACCTATTTTAACCTTAAAAGTATTAACTAGTAATATAGTTATTAGCCTAGCTTAAAGCTCGCTTTATATCTTATTCTAGTAAAATTCTTATACCTATATCCTTTATATAAGTTATTAATAATATTTAGCTAGTCTCCCTCCTTTATTTCTACTATAATTAACGATATCTTTAAGTACCTACATAATTACTATAATCCTATCCTATACTAGTATCCTATTCTTAAATATAATAGGATCTAGAGGTATATAAGGGTAATTAAATACGTAGGTAAAATATATAGGAGGTCTATAGTTTAGGGGTTTATTAATAGAATATTTCAGCGCTTCTATTAACTAAAGGAAGACTAGAGGTTCTTCTACTTTATATATAAAAAGGTATATAATATAGTATAATTAGGGGTAATATACCTAGATAGTCTAATTAGTATATTATATAGCCTATTTAAGGGAAAGGTAAATAATCTAATAATAATATAAACTTCTAGTATATAAGACTAGCTATATTAAGTATTCTAGAGGTAGTAAGTTCTAGATCTATTTAGTAATAAAGCTTATAAGTATATAAAATTTATTATATTACTATATATAAGCTACCTAAATATATAGAAGAGAAAGTTTAATAGAAGAATAGCTAGTATATAAATTACTATTAAGTATAGTTTTAGGATAATATAAATACCTTTAAATATAGAATAAAATTAGGGCTAATACCTATTAGTAATATCTATTAGGTAGTAGTACTATTAATAAACTATTTTACCTATTTATAAGGCTAAAATATAATATCTAGTTAGTTTAGAATAAGGCCTTTAATAATCTACTAATATTTATTAGTAACTAACTCCGCCTAATAATTACTTAGATATATTTCTTTATATTAAGCCTTATAATATAACTAAAGGGATTATAGGCTTATAATCTATATATAATTACCTAACTCTAATACTATAACGCTATTAGTTTATAGACTATATTACTAATTAAGAGCTTATTATTAAATTTAAGTTATAAAGAAGCTTATAGAGATAAGTTATAAATTAGCCTAAATCTATAATATATATAAGAAATATAGGAAACCTACCCTTATTAAGTAATATAACCTATTTATATAATTACTATAAAATAGTAAGTATCTTATAACGCTTTATTTCTTTATTTTTACCTAAAATTTCTACTTCTATATTTTATTTAGTTTTTCTACTTCTTATTCTAAAATATCCTAATCTTAAGTTACTTAAATATTAGGGGTTTATTCTATTATTTTATATTATTTTATATATTAGAGCTATAAAATATAGCTAAGTATTATATCTACTAGTCTTATAGTATTCCTACTATATATTATTAACCCTATCTTTACTAAGCTCTTTATTAACTTCTATATAAAAAGCCTTAGTAGTATTTCTCCTTTACTTACTATTATTATTATTACTTTTAAAGTCTCTACTATTACTTACTTAATTTATATCCTTAATATTATTAAGCCTATTAATATATAATTATATTATACTTATAACCTCTCTATTAAATATTTAGGGATAGCTTAGTATATTATTATTTATAAGGATAGTAAGATTAATCTTACTAGTAATATTTTCTAGTATTTTTTATATTTATTCTATCTCTTTACTTAAGTATTATTAATATAAGACTTAATTTATATAAAGTATTTAAATAAAGTCCTCCTAAGCTCCTATTTACTTTTATAATAAAGTTATAAAGGCTTATAACTCCTTATAAAGTATATTTAATATATTATAAGTCTATTATATTCCTTTAATTAAATATTTAAGTTCCGCGTTAATATTAAGTTATTACTTATAAATAAGTTCTAGCTTCTTAATTAAGGCTAGGTCCTAAGTACTAGTTATTATAAATATATTAATATTAGTAAATAGAAGGGCTTAAGTACTACTTATTAATATAGGCCTATTAATACTTATAGGTATTATCGCCGGAGTTATTATATTATAAGATTTAAAGAATTTTAAACTTTACTTTATAAAATTAATTAAAATAGTAGTTATATCTTAAGTTAGATAAGACTTTTATACTTATTTAAGTCTTTACCTATCCTTTTATAGCCTTATCCCCCTATTTCTTTTCTTATTCTACTATTATAGTTATTATAGCTAATAGATAGTACTATTAGTAGAGTTAGCTTTATCCTTAAGATTACTCCTAATATTAATACTACTCTAGTAGCTAGTATTACTCTAGTATTAAGGACTTAGGCTTTACTACTAGTAGGGGGAACCTTTTAATATAATACTTATACTAGAGGGTAATAGTAATATTATTATAAATAAGAGTAAGATATATAAGCCTTCTAGGGAGGAGTCTTATTTATTATTTTCTTTATAAGAAGGAATTTTATTAGAACTAATATTCTCTATTTCCTTTATAACCTTTTTACCCTAATAAATAGAGAGTATATCTTATTTAATATTATAATCTTATATTTTCTCCTTTTTATCTTTTATATCTTACTTCTTTTTATATTTTCTAGCTTAAACTTTATTAGCTATTAGTTACTATTAATTTAGTACTTATATAAAGTTATTATTAGTTATTATATACCTAGATCTCCTATTATATTCCTTCTTATACTTATACTATTTAAGTAGTACTACTACCTTTTATTAATAACTATTCTAAGAGTAGGAATAGTAGGTATATATCTTAAAATCCTATTATATATCCTTCTACTATAATTTATACTAGAAAGTCTATATATACCTACTTTAATAAGTATATAATTAATAAGTATTATTATCTCCTTAGTATTAAGAAGTATTCCTTTATATATACTTTATCTCTTCTACCTACCTCTCCTATACTTCTTATTATAACTATCTAATTATAAGATATCTAAGCTCCTAGTCCCCCTTCTTTTATACCTCCCTAAATACTATAATAGCTTTATATTATATAGCCTAGCTTTCTTATAACTATTCTCTTTATAAGGGGACTTCCGCGGGGTAGGTTAGGAGGAATATAGGGGAAGGATATTATTATTATTAAGAGGTTTCTAAGGTATAAGAGGTATATTTATATAAAGGCTAGTAATAATATCTTCCTATTAATTATATAAATACGTAGTAATTATATATTTATTATACTATATTAAGATCTTTAATTATAAGGATATAAAAGGAGGATCTAGTATACTAGTAATAGTAATAATAAAGGTACTAGTACCTAAGATATCCTTAGAAGACTTTAGAGTATACCTAGGAGGTATATAATAACTATTAATAATAGTAGAGGAAGGTTATAAGAGGGATAGAATAGATATAAATATAAGTAAGTAATAGATTAACTATAAAAGATATTAGAATAATAGCTTAATTAAGCTATTATTTATATTAAATTAATAAATTAATAATTAAATTACTAACTTAATAATCTATATAATTAGTAAATACTATAGCCTAATATAGCTATTAACTATTAAATAATATTAAATAATTACTTAAAATCGGGACTATGAAACCTATCTAATAGTAATAATAAAACTACTAATAGCTCTATTAATAGTAATAAGGATTAGGCTTAAGACTATTAATAGAGCTAGATAGACTTAGATTAATATAATAAAGGCTAAGATAGAGATTAAGACTACTATACTAGTCTTTATCGTGATTAAGATTCCATAATCGCTGGGCAAAATGTGAGTATAGAATATGCTTGATATAGAACGATTCAGGCAAGCTTTGTTGGCCATCAAGAAATTTTACAACCTGAAGTCCCGCAACAAATTTGGAGGCAACGAAGACGCCGAGACCATCTTTAATCGGTCAATCGTCGTATACCTCAGAGAACTGGCTACCCAGCAACATCCACCATCCTACAGCAGCGCCAAACAAGACCACTAGCGGGGCCGCTCCCTATGATCTTTCGGATGTTGTTGGCTATACGCTGGCCTTGCGTAATATGCTCCACGGCAGACTCTTGCTTGTGACAAAGGAGGGACGCGGAGGTGTAGCTGCAGTTGATACACACACAGGAGACTTCATAATGCTGTTTGCAGGAAGCGATGTGCCATTCATCGTGCAAATGGCTGAGGTTTATACGAAGGATAATCTCTAGTGTGATTTGATTGGAGATTGCTTCGTCATGTATGGGGAATTTGGGAAAGAAATTCGGCAAGGAAGTGTACGATAGCGCTTGGAAACCTCTCACACTGGTCTGAAGTAATGCCGTCGCATGGGATCGAGTAGTATGATGGTCCGGCTGACTACCTCCGTGCGAATTATCACAGCAGAAGCGCCCGTGCTGCTCGAGATGACAAATGGTAAGAACACCGTCGGCCAACACAGCGGCGTATCTCAGTCTCCAGTCTCCAGTCCCATTCGTCCACGCTCAAATTGGGTACCCCAACCTGCTTCAAAGCCAGACTAGCGCCCACAGTCTCATATCACGCAGCTCGATGCAGGCTCCCGTCTCAACCAGCCCAATCAAAACACTTCGGGGGAAGCTTTGCCGGACGCCTGCTGGGTCGATGACGCAAGAGTGTTGCGCATCGCATATGGGATCGTGGTGAGGTGGTAGTCAGAACGACGGATTCTGTCGAGGGTCGTTCAAGGAGGAGGGACAATTGGAGGCCACGAAACATCCGATCTTCCCCGCACGGGCGACGATGCAGCGTTCTTGCGAGGATTGCGAGGGCCCGAGACCATAGTGTACGAATGCGAAGGAGTAAGATTCGATGTGGATCCTGTGCGGGCTACATCAGAAGCTGAAAACAGACGAGACGACTCTATGTGGGTTAGGAGAGAAGACATCAACTCCTCGCGCTACGAGGAGGAATACAAACCACGCTCGAAGCCTATTACGCTCACCCTAGCTGAGTCATGTAAAACGATACGACTGACATTTATGATCCATAGGTCGATCTGTACGAACGTTAGCCTGGATGCCACTCTACAGACAGCCAACATCTGACTAGACAATCTCGGGTTGTCAAATTTTGACTGTGTCTTATGTAGCCGATCGCTATGGGCTGACTTGTGAGAAACGGCAGTGTCTGGAGGTGGAATCAACACTGTTCGCACCCTTGATCGAGAGCGGCGGCTACGTAGAAGAGCTGTATGCTACTACACTGACATGGTATAGTCCTATAGATTCGCAGGGCCATATCTTTTACAGCACAAGGTTACTCTTTCCACCCATGCCTCGCTGACTGTGGTAGCTACTAGACCTCCTTTTACCACCCTGCATGAATTTCTCGTGGGCGATGTAAGCAGCCGAAAGGATTAGAACTGCTGGAACTAATTTCGTACGAAGATCATATTGGAATCAGCCCCGGCTAATGCAGGTACGGAGACATGAAACACGACCACATCCCACTGCAACTTACATGATAGTAACCGCCGGTGCTTGGCCTTGAGCTTCTACTTATAGTAAGATTAATTCTCAGCCTTTTGGGGAGAAACGCCACTCCCGTTAGCGCCGAGTCAAGAATTATCTATGGGTGTCGACGATAACGCTAAGCCTACCGAATCGCCATTGAAACTTATTCCTAACTTACGAGCTCCACCATAATCAACACCTTCTGTCGTATATATGTTATTCCCTCCGATTTCGATCGTGCTAGGTAATCCCGCTCTTTTCGAGCGCTACAGGGTCGATTAGGGGCTAATCCCTTGGGGTTATAATCTTCACAGGCAGGATTGAATGCAAATCTCCACACTAGGCGCTTGATAGTTGCCAAATATATATATAGTATGGCATCGATGGCACCCAATCATCGGCTATCAAATTCCAGACCCAAAACTGTGGCGGGCCTTCGCTACCTCGCTCCGCCATCGAAGGTTGGAATTGGTTGAGATTGCAGCGTTAAACAAAACTGTTCCGTGGCTGCATAGTCATCGTTGCTCTCTCACTTACCAATGAAGGTCAAATAGAAGCTATGGTGAGTTCGAAATCATCAGCTTTTACTCGGCGCACTGCACCTTGTTTCATGACATACGTTGCAGCTGGGCAGTGAAGATGCCAACCGTGAGATTCATAGTATGCAATGCAGAGCTTAGCCGAGAGTTGAGGCACTTCTAAAATATATAAAGTAGGGTACAAAACGCTGTTTTCCGTCCAAGAGACTGGTGTTGATTAGCAAACTTACATTCACCCTTCACATCATTAGAAGTCTGTTAGATTCTACTACCAATCTGGCTGCAATAAGAACCTTTACTATTGTCTCTTATATTCGATTTCCATTACAGCATAGCAAACATGGGCCTTTTCAAAAGCCTCTGCTCGATTGGCTTCATCGCTAGCATCATACTCAATGTTGCTGTCCCATCCAATGCAGGTGCGGTAAGAAAGCAAGGTACCTACTGCGATATCGACCTCTGGGCACCCGTATCTCAAGTGGGCGCTTCCGATGATAGCGACTCATACGTCAAATCTTGTGAGACCCAATACGGCGGTGATTATACCCCAGTATCGGGCATCGAGGTTTGGAGGAAAGGCGATTCCAATGGCGGCAGGATAGCTGGTATGCGCGCGTCCTCATTCACTTCATCATACATCCTGGCTGATTGATACGGTATAGGTCTGCAATTCACATAGTAAGTCTACCATTGCCTATCCTAGATCAGGGGCCTTCCCGTACTACGCTCCGCAGTACTGACCGTGTATAGCGCATCCGGTCTGAGAAGTAAAATCTACGGCCATGAAGATACCTCGAAGTACCAATCGATGTCTATCACCCTAGCACCTGGTGAACTCATAAAGAGTGCAATTCTCTATGGCGACGGTCATGGTACATATCTCGGTCACATTCATATCGAAACACCGAAACAAATTTTCGACGCTGGTGCTAGCACAAGCGACATCCACCCCTACGAGATTGAAGTAGGCAGCGGTCTACTTTATGGGGCCAACGTCGTCACTCATGCGCCTGACTCGGGCTCAACGTCCGATATTGCCGCTCTAGCTTTCCTTTTCCTTGAACCAGCCATCGATCACATCAGCATCGACAAAATCACTTTCAACAATGACCCTTCAGGCACCAATGCAGGCATATCACCTCAAAACATCGTTGTTGGACAATGGTTCGACGACTCACAGGATAATGTGGGCTACAGCCTCTCACCAACGTATACTGTGTCCTCGTCATATTCGTAAGTTTTATCAAGGGGTATATATGTAAGTGTCTCGCTAATAGTATCTGCAGGTACTCACAAAGTGCCACCCTCAGGTAAATCTCTGTTTCTCAATCATTTGCTCAGAAAGCCTTCAAGCATATCTTCCATCGCACCAGAAATTCCTCAGTTACCAGCGCAGTTGTGGAAGATCTGTATGCTAACTCGTCCATCTAGTTTTGGGGGCTCTATCAGTTACGAAGTTTCAGCCGAAATCTTCGACATTGGAGCCAAGTCAGACATGTCTTTCACCTGTAAGACAATCCTGCGCCAAGCATAGATCTCCGCCGTTCTAACCACATCCTCAGGGGGCGTGTCCCAAGAATCCGCCACCACTACCGGCACGAGCTCGACCACCGCCATCGCCTGCGCGGCATCCGGCACCCTCTTACCCGGCCAAGGCGTCAAAGTCACAGGCTCGTATCAGACCGGTATCGGCAAATTCGACTACACCTCCACCGTCACCGTGTACCTCAAAGGCGGGACAACTTTCTCGTACCAGGAGTCCGGCACTCTCAAGAACGAGGCTTACAATAGTTGCATCACGACAGTCACATCGGATAATACACGCAATGTCACCAATAGTCCTGGACTGAGCGCTATTACTACTGGTACGTCGGCGCCGAAGATCTGATTACGGCCTTAACGGTTAGCTCAACGTCAACGACACGTATCCAATCTTCTAGCACGAATGGCGCATAGTATCCGCGTATAAGCATCCTCGATCGTCTAATCTGTAGTACAGAAAGAGCGAGGATCGTCTGTTTAGCGAAACGTTATCAACATATTGCATTCTACTCACTGCGCTGGCTTTGAGTTTGGAGTCAGGATAGAAAGCTATTGCCGGAGTTGTTTGCTTAAACTTTTCTTCTTTTTCTATCCACCCATGTGTGGTATGAATCCTCGTCCTCGCCTACTTCCGCGGTACTTGTTTTTCTGGGAACTTCTCCCAATAGCGCTATCTGTTTAGATCCATGTCCTTCGCATATCTCAGGAAATCTTTTACCACCACCGCATCTCTGAACCATCTTTTCCTCATCTATCCAAAGCGGGCTGACTTTCCACATTCTTATCCCCACATATTCTACGAAGTGGCAATCATAAATATTCTCAATATCCAACCAGGACCTACCCATTTTATATCTTCCCAATCTACATTTCAATAATACAAGTACCTCCTTTCACCCCTGAATTCAATCCGAGCATTGCGTCCTTAAAAAAGTCACATTCCTTACTTCTTTAGTACTACGACCATAAATTATACTACACTACATTCTCAGACTGAAATTCCTCCAACAAACCTACCCATCCACATCCCAGCGCACGCCTTCTCGATCAAGTCCCTAAACTCCCCCCCTCTATGGAGGAAAGGAAGGAGGATGCCATGGTAAGTATAGCATATATAATGCACGACGAATGCTTGGAGCTCCAATGGTGGGAAAAAAGTATTTCTTGGAAAAAAGATATATACCATCACAATTTGTAATAGACTACGAGCCGCATAGGTTGGAGAATGCCGCTGCCCGGTCCTGTCTACCTCTTCAAGAACAACGAATGTAAGGAATTGAAGCCTTCTTCCTTTCTTCACGCCCCTTGCATACTCCCTCATACTGTCCCTCCAACGCATTTCTTGGGCGCATCGCACTCGATCTCCCAACACTTACCCACCTTGCGTGACCTTAACGCGGTACTTACCCGATGCCCAATTGGAGGTGCTTGATTCAAGTGAAGTCTTTCTCCAGGAACCAACCTCGCATCAAAACCGCCGATATCAGGACCCCGACGTCTCATGGTATGGTCTAGGTTATGGAACGAGAGGCATCAGATATATACGAGGATGAAAGAAATGGGATCATTGCCGATCGTTTACATAGAAATATATATTTTGATTACAACAAACGATCGTTTGCACCCTTCACCCGCTCGCTCACTCAGTAGCGAGATCGAAGACGTAATCAAATTGATCGACGGTTACTTGCAATTACCAAGTATCTATCCTGATATCGCCATCGCGTTCTGCAAACCTGTCCATTCTTGAAATACAAACGCCATCGCGGTCCGTGTGTATGATGCTTGCACGCACACATTCAATTGAGAAAAATAGCGCTGTCGTGCGGTGATTTATACCACCGAGCATCTGCTCCTTGTTTACTAGGTACATCTGTTGTTCCTCTCCGCTAGACTCCTGTGTCTCAGGCTCAACCGCTTCCTTCTTCATTCAATAGATTGCTCCACCCGATGCTTCTAGATTGATCGAGTTTTAGTACTTGTGAATAATGTGACGGGTTCGATCTTCAATAGCCCTTGCAATAGAGCGATGGTGAAGTGATGAGAGAGGGACATCGAAGGATATGTGTGTTTCCGTATTCCTTCCAGAAATTCCTTAAAGAATTTGAGGTCGATTATTTTTTCTCCACGCTTCTAGGACCTGTATGTTCCATGACATACGATGCTAGAAGTCCATGGCTTTAGCATGTTTCTCTCACATCGTCTCTTTTTCAAAGGAGAAAACAGTATCTACGCTGTCATGACGCTGGTGAGATGCTTGCACTACATGTATATATAGCCAACCAGAAGCCATGTTATCGCTTCGTGCTATTTGTATGGGACAAGGTTTGAGAAGGGGTCGGGTGTTAGGTAGACTACAGGATATAATATGACATATAGCGAGGATCACCTTATCTCGGTTCCTAGAACAGCCGATGAGATATTGATCCGGCTAACTAGCGAGGCGGATAAGTTTACTTATAAGTAAGAAGATAGTATTTTAAGAATTTACTTACTTTAATAATAATTAATATCTAATAGTAATAGTAATTAAATTATAAAGTCTATTTATAATTATTTAAATCTTAAATATAAAAGTCTTTATTAAGAAAATAGGAGATTTATTATCCCTCTTATTTAAGTCTATAATCTTAGGTATATAGTTAGAGGGCTAGGTATTATATATATATTAATAAGTATATACTTAATTAATAAGTTATACTCGTATCTATCTAAACTATTAAAAGATAATTACAGGGGCTTATAGATATATTAGGGTTACTACTATAATAGCTAACTTATAAGGGAAACTATATACTTATACCTTATAAAGGCCTAGGTAAAAACCCTTACTATTCTTATCTCTTTATAACTTCTAGTTTATTTCTCTTTATATTATATTTAGCTCTTTATACTTAGTACTTATATTTATTACTTTATTATCCTAGCTCCCTAGGGCTAGTACTATAGGTATTTACTTATTATTACTATTATTAATAGCGCTATTTACCTAGTACGCCTTCCTTGTAAAAGGCTTCTATACTCTACGTACTTAGGTAGGTTTCTTATATATAGAGAATACATCTTCTTTCTATATTATAAATTAGTTATAATATATAGTAGTAATACTATAGATCTTATTCTAGTATTACTAAGTACTATAATTATATTAATAAGAACTACTAGCTCTAGTAGTCCTAGTAGCCTTATAATACTAGTCCTTAATAGCCTTCTACTTCCCGCTATTATATCCCTACTATTAAATAAAGGCTACTAGTCTATTAGTTTCTAAGCTAAGTCTATTAGCTATTAAAAGAAATAATAAGGTATTAAGGCCCTTATTACTAGAAATACTACATCTAGGTATATTTACTTATTCCTTACCTTTATAGTCCTTTACTATTACCTTTACTACTACTTTAAAGTAAAAGGTAACGTCTCTACTTACTATTACCTCTACCTCCCTAGTAGTATATAATTAATAAGCTAGCTCCTAATCTAGTACTCCTTAATTAAGTAATCTATTAATTATATAAGATTAATTTATTCCTTAAGAGTAGTAGCCCTACTACTAATAAGCTTATAATAAAGTCTTAGAGAGTACTTAAGTTCTTTATTATATATTACCTATAGCTAGAAGACTTACCTCCTAACCCTAAGGATAATAATACCCTAGAATTATTACCTATATCTACTACCTTATAACGTACTAGGTAAGTATTATTACCTACTATTATAATACGCTTCCTGCCTAAGTAGGTAGTTAATAAATATAGATTTAATATTAATATATAAGTCTAGCGTATTAAGCTTAAGAGGGTAAATATTATCCTAGTAAGCTTTAAACCTACCTTAATACCCCTACTATTTAAGACGCTAACACTAGTATTAAATATAGCTACTACTACCTTCTTAGAGGCCTAGTAAACTAAAATAGCTAGTATTAGTACCTAAGCTATATATATATTTAATTATATATAACTAGGTATTCTATAACCTACTATAATAGGTCCTTAATAGGGACCTTATTCTACCTCTACCTTTAGGCCCTAAGATATAGGATACTTTAATCCTAACTTATAAGTAATATCTATTAAAGTAAAAGATAATTATAATATCTATTATAATATCTTTAGTTTTACTAACTACCTTTAAGTTAAGGTAGCTAATATAGATCCTACTATCTTAAGGTAGAATATAGATTCCTATTTACTTAGTACTACTAATAAGTAGTATACTAACTAGCTTAATAAACTTAGCTACTCTAGCTTATATAATAATCCTAATAGTATTAATTAATAGTATAAAAGTCTTAAAGTAAGATTCTATAACTCCCTAGGTAAGTTACTAGCTTTACTTAAATCTATCTAATATATAATTAAAGATATAAGGAATTATTATAATCTAGCTAATTACATTAATACTATTATTCTTAATAGTAAAAATACTAGCTTTACTTCTATAAGGGGGGTATAAGTTATATTAGTATATAAATATATAGATAGAGAATTATAATAGACCCTACCTTATCTAACTAAGAAGTCTACTATTAATAGCCTTCTTATAAAGCTTTATTATAAGAAAGATATCTAGTTTAATATATATAGGGAGCCTTTTATAGATATAATAAGGTCCTTATTATAAGTAAATAAGTAATAGCTATAAGGTAGTAAATAAATTTAGTAGAATTCTAATTTTAATTACCTTCCTTTTAATTTGAATCCCTATTAGTAAAATAGCTAATATAGTAATAATTTTAGACCTTATAATAACCCGTTAAATCCTTATAGAAATAGGCTATTTAGTAATCCTTTCTATAACTTATAAAACTGTAGTAATAATAATTAATAGTAATTATAAAATATCTAAGTAAGGATTTTACCTAGAGGACGCTAATAGTTATAAATTACTAGCGGGAATATAAATATAATAGCTAGGATATAGTAGAATAATATTGATAATAAAAATCCCTATTATAAGGTACCTTTTTAGAATAAGCCTTTCTAAGTAAACGCCCTGTATTTATATAATAACTAGGCCTACTAAGTAATTATTAAAGATAAGGAAGGAGATAATAATAAAGTCCTTAATAAGTAGGAATAGTATAATACTTATAAGGAGGGGTACTATTAAGGTATTAACTAGTCTTAGGTAGAATAGGTAGACTAAGACTAGTCTTTACTAGAGCCTTTAAGCTCTACCGCTATTAATAAATTAAGTGTTAATAATATAGTAGAGAACTATTTTATTAATCTAAAATTACTTAAATTAATATATTATACCTATACTTCTTTATTTAAATTAAATAATACTTTATATAGGTATATCTATTCTAGCTATTCCTTTATAAAGCCTTTAATAATACCTACCTCTACTAGTAAAGTAGGTAAATTAAGTAAATTATCTAAGTCCTCTATTATTTAATCTAATTCTACGGATATTACTATTAAAGGATATAGCTTCCAGGGGTATTACTATATTATAGTCCCTATTATATTTTCTACTAGGGGAGATAAATACTATATCTACGTAGATACTAGTACTTAAGTAAGTCTTAATAACTAAGACTTCTTACTTATAGTATTTCTCACAGCGTTAATAGAAAAGATACCTACCCTTATAACTATAAGGGGTATTAGTAATAAGAAATATAACGCTAGTAAATTTACTAAAATCCTAATATTCTTTAAAAGCCTTGATAGAGTAGTTACTTTAATAGAATGTAAATTCTAGATTATAGACGACTTATTAGCTAAAGTACTTATTACTATAAATATTTTAAAACTAGAGCGAATAGTTATTAACTTTAGGGATAACTTAGTAAAAATTAGATCCTATTAGAATATACAAATACCTATTATAGTTATTAGTCGAGGTCCTTAAATTAGTACCTTTATATTTACTAAGGTATATACTATAATTCCACCTTATAATAATTTTATAATACTAATTTCTAGTTCCTAATAATATTTCTTAAAATTACCTTAGGACTAGGATTTCATTTTTAAACTTAACTCTTTAAATAAGCTATTACTATATACCTATATTATTAACGCGTTAATATCTTACATTTTTATTTATAATAATATTAATAATCTTATATAACTAGGCCCTTAGTAAGGTTATAGAATATGAATTAGCGGGTTATTTTCCTATTAACCCTAATAATAAGGCCCTTATAAGTAAACCTCTTACTAAGATAACTAGATAGGTAAGGTTTAGTATATAAAGTTTACTTACTACTATAGTAGCCTTTATAGTAGTACTATCCCCTTAAGTAATTATAGTAAGCCCTTAGGTAGCTATAAAGGCTTAAGTAAATAAGGCCCTTAATATATTACCCCTAGTTAAGATATACTATCCTACTAGTATTATAATTTATAGTATTATACTATATATAACTACCTTAATTACTACCGTAGTTAATAAATTTCTTAACTTATAGAAAGATACTAGTAATATTATTAGTATTCCTAAGTTATAGTATATAGAAATCCCCTTACTTAATAATTAGGAAGACTTATATAAGCTAGGTTAAGTACGCGTATACCCTCTTAGTTAGAGGGATAAGGAAGTAATTAATATAGAATTTAATAAGCTTTATTTTTAGGAATAGCTAGAGTAGATAAATACGTCTATACTATTCTCCTTCCTCTACTTTATTATTTAGAAAAATATATCTAATAGCCTTAAAGGCTAAGTTATTATTAATATTAAGGTATTAAATAAAATTATAATACTAGATACTTACCCTATTCCTCTTTAATTAGAAATTCTTACCTTATTATAAAATACTCTATATATTTTAACTATTAATATAGTAAGCTTCTTCTACTAATAGTAGATAAAGTAAGATTATAGGTATTATCTTATAATAGCCTCTTATAAAGGCTAGGAAATATTTAATATATCTATAATAGGTTTTAGGAACTCTCTAGTATATATCTAATATATAATAGATATAAAACTTTAAGAGTTTTAGTATTTCTACCGTATATATAGATAATATAGTAACTTTCTCTATATTATTAGATAAATATCTTAAGTACCTCTATAAAGTCTTTAATAAACTAGATAAGTATAATATATACTTATCTCCTAAAAAGTTATTTCTTAGATACTCCTCTATCTAGTTACTTAGGTAAAGGGTTAATACGCTTAGTCTATTAATAGTAGCTAAGAAACTTATAGTAATTACTATATTTATATTCCTAGATACCCTAGGTTAACTTAAGAAATACCTTAGTATAATAGGTTATAATAGGTAGTATATAGTATTTTACGCTACTATTATAAAGCCTTTACTACGGTATAAGACTTTACTTATAAAGTTAATTAGTATTAGAGGTAATATATATAAGAAGATAGCTAGTAGATTAAAGGTCCTAGTCCCTACTCCTAAGGAGTTAAATACCTTTTACTATTTATAAAAGCTTTTTACCTCCTTAAGTATCCTCTACTACTTTAATAAGTAGCGTTAACTATTTATTAATCTAGATATAAGTAAGAAATTTAGTTTTAAAGCTATTATCTATTATACTACTAAGGATACTTATAAATAAGGCCCTTATTTTATAACTATAATAGTAGACTTACCTAAGTTCCCTAAGTAAAAATCTTAGTAACCTATCTTATTTCTTAGTTATTTACTTACTAATACTAAGACTAGGTATTAGCCTACTAAACTTAAAGTTATAGGATTAGTATAAGTTATTAAGAAGGTCTATTATATAATTAAAGCGACGTAAAAGCCTACTATAATTATCTATATAAATTACTTAGCTACGATATTAATAGTAAGGTAGACGAGTCTAAATATAGTATTAATTAAAAAAAACCTAATCTCTACCTTATTAGAGTATTCGAATATCTCTAATAGTTTTACTTAGATATTTATTATAAGCTAGGTAAAGTAAATATAGTACCTAATACCTTATTAAGGCTAATAAGTCGTGAATATTATTTATAATAAGATATAGAAGGTAAGTTAGATACCTTATTTATAAAATACTTCCTAATTAGCTTAGTAGAAATAAGTAAACCCTTTTATAATTAACTTATTACTAGCTATTATAAGCCTTAATAGGTAAGGGTTATCTAAATAGTTAAGTAAAATAAGGACCTTAGTAATAACGCTATAACCCTATTATATAAGCTTATTAATTAGATTTTATATTTTAAAGATAATAAATAGGGGCTACGTCTATATATTCCTTCTATTATAAAAGCCGAAGTATTTAAGCTAGTATATAATAAATTAGGATACCTAGGCTACGCCCGTATATATAAAAGGTTAATAGAGGGTTTATATATTTATAACTTATCTAAGAAGCTTTATAAATTTATCTGCTATTACCCTTAATATTAGTATAACTAGATATTATAGTATAAGCTATATAGGTTATTATAGCCTATCCTAATACCTACTTAGCTATTCTATACTATTACTATTAACTTTATCCTAGTACTTCCTTTAATTATAGAAGGCTTTAATAGTATCTTAATAGTTATATATAAATTTTCTAAAGGAATTACACTTATTCTAGGTAAGATAACCTAGATAGTAAAGGATTATATAGTAAGGCTACTTAATAGACTAGCTAATATTAACTAGGGTTTACCTTAAGTAATAATCTTAGACTATAATTAGAAATTCGTTATATAGTTATAGTAAAGTATCTTTTATTATTTAAAAGTTAATTTACTTTACTTAGTAGCCTAGTACCCTTAAAATAACAGTTAATTAGAATAATTAAACTAGACTACTAAGATAGCCCTCTAGTATTATATTACTACTATTAAGTACGCTTCTTTATAACTATCTATTCTTCTAAGGATAACTACTACTCTTAATAATTCTACTAAATATACGTTTATAAATAAGATACTAATTAAAGTACTTTATAGATTTTAAATAAGGGAGGCTTTAGATCTACTAAAGCCTAAGGTAGGTTATATACTACTAGAAATAATAATTACCTTACTAATAAGGCCCTTATTATTACCTATTATAAAAGTAATACCATTAACTATAAAAGTAGCCTAAGTACCTATCTTTATAATAGAATATTAGCCTTCCTATATTAATATAAAAGATACTATTACTTTTACCTCTCTTAGGATAAAAGACTACTATAACTCTAAGTATATAGTAAGGTTTTTTAATATTAGTAACCTTATAAACCTATACTTATATAAGGGCTATTAAGTATTAAGTATTACCTTTAATAATAATAAGTTATACTCACGTCTATCTAAACTATTAAAAGATAATTACAGGAGCTTATAAGTATATTATAGTCGCTATTATAATAGCTAACTTATAAGGGAAACTATATACTTATACCTTATAAAGGCCTAGGTAAAAACCCTTACTATTCCTATCTCCTTATAACTTCTAGTTTATTTCTCTTTATACTATATTTAGCTCTTTATACCTAGTACTTATATTTATTACCTTATTATCCTAGCTCCCTAGAGCTAGATTATATATTATAACGGCGGGTATTATTTTAATAATAAGGACTTATACCTTAGCTTAGTCCTAATATAATTATATTATTATAAGTAAGAATTAGCTTAATATCCTAGTTTAAATTATTTATTTTACTACCTACTTTACCTCCTTTATACTTATAAGTATCTTATAAGTATTTAATATCCCTAAGGTATCTCTTAGCTCCTAGTAGTAGTTATTAAACCTAGGGTAGTTAAGAAGGATATATCTTATATCCTACCTATACTAGTTATACTTATAACTTATAGATATAAAGCTAGTGACTTTATATTAATATAAGAAGGTAGCTAGCCTTATCTTTCCTATCTTTATCTATATAAGGGCGGAGCTCTCCGCCTTTTAAAGGCCCTTATAAAGGGCCCTCCTACTAGTTTATAAGCCTCTAAGCTAGGCGGAGGGATAATCCCTAGCCCTTAGTCCTATCTAGTATTCTCCTTATATTACCTCCTAGGAGGACTTTTATTAATAGTATATCTTCTTTTTAATTCCCTAGGGGTATTAGGTTACCTCTTTAGTTATAACCGCGTTCTAGTTATTTAGGTATAAAGAGTATAAAGCCTACTTATTCTTCTCCTTTATAAGGGACTCTACTACCTTCCTCCTCTTCCCTCTTCTAGCCTTAAGCTTCCTCTAGATATATCTATTCCCTATTATTATTACTAGGTAAATTCCTTTTAATATATACTAGTAGAGAACTAAATAATTTAATATTAATTATATAGGGGCTATCCCTACCTCTACCTTTAATACTTATATTAGGGTAGCTTTATATACCCCTAATATATATCTTAAGTAGCTATTCTAGATAACTTTAAGCTTCCTTATATATACCTTCTTTATTTCCCTTAGGCCTTATAATATATATTATATAACGGACGCGTAGGTTATTACTAGCCTTATTATTATACTATATATCCTCCTAGCCTTATTAAGGGTAGCTCCCTATATTAATACTAATATTATAAAAAGGGCTAGGCTCTAGGTAGTAAGCTTTACCTATACCTTCTTTAAGTATAGGCCCTATTATAATTTACTATTAATATATAATCCTAGGACTTAAATCTCTACCTAGGGTTTTATTATTATATACCCTAGACTAACTACTATACCTATATTAAAGCGGCGGGGGTAGTAGGTAAAGTAAACTAACTTATACTTTTAAGGGGCGAAGCTTACTTTATATATTAAAGCCTATTTAAGGTAGATTTTATATATTAATTCTAAGGTTTTATAGTTTCCTTTTATAATTTTCTTATATACTAGTAGATAGATATTATTTATAAACCCTCTAATTTATAATTATAATTTAGTAGTTATATACTCCTTAATAAGTAGTATATTAAAGAATAGGAAGAGGATAAAGGAGATTAATAACCCCTAAGGAGTCCCTATCTCTACTAGCTCTATTCTACTTATTATCTTTTTAATAGTAATAGATAAGGACCTCCCCTTTAAGAAGCTTTCTATCTAGCTTATAATATAGTAGGGGATCCCCTTTCCCCTAAGGTTATAAATAAGTCTCTAGTAGGAGATATTATTAAAAGCTCTTATAATATCTAATAAAAGAAGGCTAGTTATATTAGCCCTATTATAATCTTATATTATATATACTACTTTTATAATAGTCTTTAATACTATCTCTATTAACCTCTTCCTTTGCGCCCCTATCTATTTTTAGGGGAGGAGGCTTTAATTCTTAGTATAATTATTAAGTTACTTTATAACTATTAATTCTAAGGCCTTCCTAAGGGTACTTAGTAGTACTATTAGATAATATACCTTAGGTATTATATAGTCTTCCTTCTTTAATTTTTTTAGGATAATTATATTAGCCTTCTTAAACTCCTTTAAGTAATAGTTAAGGGAGAAGTATATATTAAATAAGTAGGTAAGCTCCTTATAGAGCCTATCTACTATTAGCTTAAAAAACTAATTTAAGATCCTATTAATCCCTAGGGCTTTATCTTACTTTAATTTATAAATAACTTACTAGACCTCCTTATATATTACCCCGTTACTAGAGTCTATTAATAGTAGTAGGTACTCTACCCTCTTAATATTATCTAGATTAACCTATAAAGGGGGTAGGAAGAATATTACTTATAAGACCTCTACTTTCTCTTTAAAGGTCTTAGCTACCCTATCCCTATTATCCCTTCTTAAAGGGGGAAACTTAGGGAGGGTTATAATAATAATAAGCTATTATTTCTTACCTACTTAATAAGGCCCTATATACCCTTCTATAATTTAGTAGTATTATAGACCTTCCTCTTAAAGTTAATTACCTTTTTTATTTATAGTATCCTATCTCTCTCTTTAATAGTTATATTCTTAGCTCCTTTTATAGTAATACTCCTACTCTATTAAAATACCTTTATACTTCTTATAATATTTTCTATAATAAGCTAGTACTTTAAGTTCTAGAAGGTCCTCCCCCTACCCCTAGGCTTTACCTAGGGGATTATCTCCTCTTCTATCCCCTTTAGACCTTATTAAAGTTATAAGAGGTAGTTATCTATCTAATTTATAGTCTTTAAAAACTTAAGACCTAGCTTCTAGCTTAATATATAGGCCCCGTTTTTAATCTCTCCTAGGTCTACTATTTTCTATAATCTCTTAGGCGTATATTACTATTCCTCTACCCTTAAGTTAAGCTCTATATATATAGGAAGGTAGTTAGAGTTAAATTATAACTTAAGGCGTACCTAGTAGGCCTATACCGCGCTAAGGAGCCTAGGTATAATAAAGACTAGGTTAATTATACTTTCTAACTCCCTTACCCTCTAGGTAATTATCCTATCTAGTAGAGCTAGGTCTATCTTATTATTAAATATAATTCCTACTAGCTAGTCTATTTTAGGGTAGTATAAAAATTATCTTAAGTTATTCTAATTAGGGTAATAGAGGTTAAAATCTCTTATAATAATATATTCCTTAAAGTAGCTAACCTTTTCCTCTACTATTTAAAGGCTTAATAGGTTCTTACTTATTATTAATAATAGGCTTAAGTTATATATATTATATATCTAGAGGCGTACTAGGTATTTCACCTCCCCCTAGGTATAAAGTTAGAGCTTAAGAGTACTAATATCTTTTATAAGGAACTCTATATTCTAGCTATTTATTTAGAGTCTTTTATTAATATAAAATTATACTTATATACCTTACTCTACTTTATATACTAGAAAGAATACCCTAGAACTAAGGTTATATAATAAGTAGTTCCTAGTATTATAATATAGTTCCTAGATTACTAAGATATTTATATCTTAGATAACCCTATCTTTTAATAGGGCTATTATTATACCTATTTTACCCCTAATATTATATTATAATATCTTTAGGGTTAGTATACTAGATATCTAGGCCTAGGGTACTACTACTACTAACTTCCTCTTATATATCTATTTCTCCTAGGGCGGCCTACTTACCTTCCCTAGCTAAGTAGGTAAGGCTACCTACTACTACTTCTATAAGTAGCTTATTAATACTATTTAATAGCTCCCTACTACTACTTATTATTACCTCTAATATTTTCTAGCCTAGCTCCTTTATTAGGAGCCTCCTAGAGATAGGTAATCTCTCTAGCTTATACCTAGGTCTTTATAGTCCTAACTACTCCCTACTACCTAATATATTATATATTACCTAGTTAGTTATAACCTTCCTCTTTTTCTTTACTCTTATAATTATAAATCCTTTAATATTTATTACTACTACTATACGCTTCTATTTAATCCTATAAAATAGGATCTTATTTACAACCTATTATTTAGCGCGTTATCTCTCTCTAGCCCTTACTAAGTATTTATTAGATTAGGAGGAATAGCCCTATTATTTATACGCGGCGTACCCTTATAAGGCGCTTATAATCTTTACCTTATACTCTATTATATTATAGCCCTAACTATAATTAGTATATTATATATTATTAGGGTAGTTATAATATATATACCTATATAACTAGTATTTAAAGTACTATATTAATTTAACCCTTTATTTATACTACTTTATAAGTTTTATCTCCCCTACCTTTATTAAACCCTTCCTAATTAAATTATCTACTATTATTAATAACGCGACGCTTATTATAAAGGAGGAGTGGGCTTTTTTAAGTATATATATACCTATTAGCTACTTCCCTTCTATTATATCTAGATTAGGGTAGAGGGCCTTATTCTCTTATTACTTAGATCTTCTCCTTAATTACCTACTAGTTTTTTATATTAAAGATAGATACTTATACCTTATATACTACTATCTTATATCCTAGTAAGGCTAGTATCCGTCTTAGCTATACCTTAGTAAAAACCCTTAAGACGGATATTATACTAGGATATAGGATACTAAATAATTTCTTAACTACTATTATAAAGTAGTATATTATATTCACTTATAACTACTCCCTTTCTAGTACCTCTCTTACCTCTATTAAGGTAACTTATAATAGTATATCCCTACTCTTTATTCTATTTACTACTATAATTTTTAACGCGTATTTATAGCTAGAGGCTTAGAATATTATAACTAGCCTCTTATCTACTACTCTTACTATTATTTCCCTCTCCTTTTTATCTTTTAATATTATTAGTATCTATTAGATCCTTCTAGCTTTAACCGCCTTTAATATCTATATATATAGCCCTTATAAGGGGGGTAGTAATATATTCCTTATAAAGGGGTTCCCTTAACTCTATTAGCCTTATAAGAAGCCTTATCTTATTAGGGTACTAGCCTAACTAATAATCCTAGGCCTATTAAAGTCTTATACTCTCTCCTTATATTCTCCCCCTTTTTATTAGAGTTCTTTAATATATGTTTATATTAAGTTAATACCTACTATTAAAATCTTTTATTTAAATATATTTAAGTCCTTAAATATTATATTTTTAATAGCCTAGCTACTTAGCTTATTTATAATTCCTATAATATATATATATTATAATCTAAGTATTATTATATTTATTAAGTTTATAAGTAGAGTAAAGGCCCTTATAACCTCTACCTTAATATATAACTCTTTATACTCTCCTTCCTCTCTAGCTCTACTACCTCTACCCTTAGTAGTCCCCTAATTAGAACTAGAGCGCCCTACTACTCCCCTACTCCCCTCTTATACGCGTTTCTTAAATGCTTTACTACTTAGTACTTATATATTTAAGCTATTCTCTACTATTTTTTTCTATTAAATATATACTTAAAAGTAAATAATATTAAGGTTATATTAATTAAGTATATTATAAACTAAGAAAGGTTAGAATAGATTCTAGGTTTATCTTATTTATATATAATATAAAGTACTTAGGATATTACTAATTAATATTAATCCTCTTATTACTAATTAATTATTATTATTAATTATTATTATTATTAGCTATTAAGTATAATAATAGATTATAAGTATAATATTAGAGGTATAACCTACTTATATTCTTTATATAAAGCTTATGTAATATATAACCTTATTCTAGTATATATATAAGTAATAGTAATATTTTACATAACTAATCTTTATATTTATTAATAGGTAAAATTAGTAAGGTTATTAAAAAGCTATAAGAAATTAAAAGATAGGAAAATAGAATTAGTAGTACTTTATATAAGTATAAAATATATATAAAGAGAATTATATATATACTAAAATAGAACTCTATATAAATATAGATCTTAGATAGATATAATAGAAAGAACTATTAAGTAAATAAAGATAAATATAGTAGATTATAAAGAGATATATCTTATAAATAGAATACTAACTATTACATTTATACTAGGCTTAAAATAAGCTTTAGAATCTTTATAATAGTCTATTATAATACTACTAATAGTAAATAGTCCTTAAAATAGATACTTCTAAGTACTATTCTAAGTCTTATTAAAAGGCTTACTATTATAATTTATATAGTTCTTAAGTTATATTAAATCTAAGCTTATAATTTAATAAAAGAAGTAAGATATCTACCTCTTTATTAGTTAAGTATAATAGTATATTAATAACTAGAATAAAAATATTAATTAGCTAAGATTAATCTAGACTAAATTATAATAAAATATAGGTATAGTAGTTTATAAAGGTATTAGCTAGATACTTTTCTAGTAGCCTATAAATTATTAAAGCTTTCTTACTAGAATTAGGTAGTAATATCTTAATAACTTATAGTTATAGATATAGCCTATAAAAACTAGTAGTAGATATCTTATTATAACCCTTATAAATATCTTATAACTTATACTATTATCTTATTACCCTTATAGATATCTTATTATATTTATACTATTATCTTATTCCCGTTATAAATATCTTATTATAACTACTACTATTATCTTACTAATAAGATATCTATAAGGACTATAAAGTTATAATAAGATAATAGTATATTAGTAATTTCTAAAAACCTAGAGAGGTACCTAGGGCTAGCCCTAGGCCGCCCTAGGTCCCTAGGGCTATAGTTTAAGAAAGCTTGCCCTAGGGCCGCAGGGGTAGATATAAGTCCGCCTAGGGTTATAAGAGTTGTAGGGGTAACCTATTAAGCGCCTAAGGCTTTAAGAGGCGTACTAAGATTAAGGTTTTAGGCGCTAAGTAATAGTATTATAGTATACTATAATTAGGCTTCTAGGCGCTAGGGAATAGGGTTAAGGTACCTAGAATAGTAATACTATTATATTATTACTACTCTTAGTTAATATAGCTACTACGCCGTCTACTCCTACTATAATCTACCCCGGCGTATTATCCCCGCGTAGAAATAGGCTGAATTAATCGATTCTAGGGTCGCTTTTAAGGTAGCGTTAGGGGTAACTCTAGGGTATACTACCTAAGTCCCCTATTAATTATAGAATATTAAAACTTTCAAAGTTCTACTTAGTAATTAGTTACGTGATATAGTTTTACTTAGTAATTAGTTACATAACTTCCTAAAATCTACTAACTAGTAGGTTTTAGAAATATTACTTAGTTAGCAGTCACGTGACGCTACCCTTAGAGCCCGGAGCGGCCCCAGGGCCTTGCGACAGGCCCGGGGCTGGCCCGGGGCCCCTGGGGCCGGTCCTAGGCCTGCGGGCATAAGGCCTTTGCTAAGGGCATAGGGGCGAGTTGAGATCTTGCCGACGCAGGGCCTACAGCATGACAATAGCAGGGCTTACAGCATGACAATAGTAGGGCCTATAGTATGACAATAGCAGGGGCTACAGGGGCTATAATAAGGCCACGGCGGGGGTAACTATAAGGGGCGGCGACAGCAGGGTTACAGGCTAGGGGCTAAGATACTATGGATTATATATACAGGATAATTTATAGCTTCTTTTCGACGTTTATTAAGTATCTTTAGGCTATAATTGAGACCGCATGCCGTTAAGGCCCTACCACCTAATTTTAGTGGGGGAGCTTCGACGATTTGCGGGCCGCTATTCTAGCGTCTGGCTAATGCCTTCGCAAATTGTACTAATCACTTTGGGGTAAAGTATATTACTAGCGGTGCTAGCTGTGTGATAAGGGGTAATTGGACTAGCGTTGGAAGGATGTATTTAGGGAGGGAAATACCCTATTCTTCCTACTCTTTAGCAACCCCCATAGTAGCAAGACAACATCAGACGATTAGACACATCCTACCTTTTCTCTGTGCTATTCAGCCTGTTCTGCTGGGCGGCAAGCACACAGAGTCTGGAGAAGGCTGAGACACCTCGTTCCTTTCAACCTTGGAATGGGTCTCTCACCACGTTATCGGGCAACACGTTCGGCTTGCCTCAGAGATGTCAGGATCGGATGCTCTTCTGCTTGCTCAGCATTCATTGTAATAATCCCTATTTGGATGCGTGCAAACGACATACTGTGGAGATTGAGCATCGCTTGATATGATTTTTGCTTAAAGAGAACCATGCTTGAGCCACTCATAGCAGTCAGTGTTGCTGCAAACGTCATTCAATTCGTGCAATTCGGGCTACAATTACTCTCGGAGTCTCACGAGATTTGGAATTCTGCCAAGGACGCCTCAGCTGAAATTCTAGATGTTGAGAATGTTTATGGAGTATTACAGTCCTTTAGCACAAAGCTACAAGGCGCCAGGGTCCCAGATCTCGAGAAGTCGAAGGAAGAACAAGCTCTAGAAGGGCTTTCAGAGGGCTGCAAGCAAACCGCTGACGAACTCTTGCGAATCATTCATGATTTGAGAGTCAAGGGAGAGAAACATCGGAAATGGCAAAGTTTTTGTCAGGCTCTGAGAAGTGTGCGGAAGAGGCATGAGATAGACGGATTACGACGTCGCCTGGGTGAATTCAGCTTGCAGTTGACTCTGCAACTTGTCGCCATGTCTCGGTAAGTGATAATGACATTCGTCCTATTGTACAAGCTGTGTCTACACTGTAGCCATGACTTTAAGGTGGGCGTCCACTGAAGTCTCGTGCCTAGCCTCGTTTAATCATCTTCCAACTAAATTACACACGCTGATGCATCCAGTGCATATCCAGTGACAAGCAGTCTGCAATCTTTTCAGATATTCAGAGTCTGACGCAAGAGGTTCGTTGGATGAATTCTGACAGGCGGTTCAAGCTTGAGGACATCTCAGCCAAAATAGAAGACACCCGCAAAAGTGTAGTCTGCATTGAAAACTTTCTAAAGAAGGATTCGCTGCAATCTCCCAGCAAGTCTTGTTATCCCCTCAATCAGATCAAATTCCTGGCAAGGCAGTCCCGTTGGTTGGACGTGGACCGAATAGAGCAGATCGACAAAAGAATAAACGAGCTCGCGAGGAATGGCCGCATCAGTGAGCCAGCGGAAAACCTTAGGCCAATGGAGCTGGAAAGAATCGCTGCCGAGCTCTCAAGGATGACGCTAGCAGCAGCAAATATCGCGGCCGAGCAGAAAGTGCTACGAAGTCTTCACTACCCCCGTCTGAACGACCGACACGCAAGAATTGAGTTGGCTCACGAGGAGACTTTCAGCTGGATCCTTGATCGCCACGTTGAGGGTGCGGGAAAGTGCAGAGATGTCAATTTCTTGGATTGGCTGGAAAGTGCAAGCGGTACGTACTGGATATCCGGAAAGGCTGGTTCCGGTAAATCAACTTTGATGAAATACTTGAGCAGCCATGAGACAACCATGACAGCCTTGAGGACCTGGACAACAACGCAGAGTCATTCGTTGCTCGTTACGGGAAGCTTTTACTTCTGGAATGCGGGGAACGAAATGCAGAAGTCCCAGAGAGGACTCTTTCAGTCACTTCTACTGACTATTTTCAAGAAGTGTCCTCATCTGATACCCCTTGTCTGTCCATCCCGCTGGCTGTCAGTTCAGTCCGGCTTCGAGCAGCTTGAGACGTGGGATGTAAAGGAACTCTTCAATGCTATTAAAGGCATCATTAGCCAGCTGTCAGACTCAACGCATAACATTAGATGTTGCTTCTTCATTGATGGGCTTGATGAGTATGAGGGAAATCACTACGAAGTTGTGAAGGCTTTAAGTGTGCTGACGTCTTCATCTGTTGTAAAAGTGTGCCTGTCAAGTCGGCCATGGAGTATCTTTGAGGATGCTTTTGGAAAGACAACAGACCGCAAGCTCTACCTACAAGACCTTACACAAAACGACATTCGTTCGTACGTGGAAAACAACCTTAGGAAGCATCAGTCGTTTGAGATATCCATGCCAGAGGAGCAAGAACAGTACAACGAAATCATCGAGGAAACGGTCTCCAAATCAAAGGGTGTATTTCTTTGGGTGGTGTTGGTAGTACGATCTCTCTATGAGGGATTGACAAATGGAGACAGCATTCACATCTTACAGCAAAGACTCCACAGCTTTCCCTCCGATCTTGAGGATTTTTTCCGACACATGCTTGATTCAGTGGACAATGTGTACCAACAAGATATGGCTCGTACTTTCCAGGTAGCGCTGCAGGCCACAGATTCCTTGCCACTCATTGCATATTCATACGCGGATGAGACTGCCCTTGAATACGCATTGGACCTCCCCGTGGGTCCCATCTCGACCAACGAGCTGATTTCACGTCTTGACAAGATGCGGCGAAGGGTCAACTCAAGAACCAAAGGACTCCTTGAAATATGTGGAAATAGTACTTCTGTCGGCGAGCTTGGTGATTGGGTTGAATTCCTGCACCGAACCGTACGTGATTTTCTGTTGACAAAGGATATTCAGAAAATGCTGGAATATCGCTTGGACAAAGGCTTCAGTCCCAATAGGGCCATTTCTAGAGCATATCTTGCTCTGATGAAAACATTGATGGTACGCTTAGTAGAGCAAATGTTGCAACATGCTTATCTAGCGGAACTGGAGTCAGAAAAGGCAGATACTTGTACGTTAAATGAGCTGGTGCGCACACTCGAACATCCCTGGCATCGATCGCATCTGCACGTGGAGACTCGCTCAATCTCGCCTTTACATGTAGAGGGTACTGGACCGAGACTAGAGTATTTCACAGCGATAGATCTGGCTGTGACTTATGGCTTGAGACTCTATCTAGAGGATAGATTGAGAGTAGCACCCCGTATCGTGGAATCGTCTCGGCTCCCTTTGCTCGAATTTTGTCTCCAAACCCGTCATGAGAATGGCGACGTTCCAAAAATTGCAACAATACTATTGCAAAATGGTGCTGATCCTAATTACATTGATCCCACAACCTTCTGGCTCAGACCTGCATGGTTTATCTGGCTTCTCAGCATTATCAAAGCGTACCAGAAAGATGAATCACACTCAATGCGTCTGCAGACGCTGGAGACAGTACTGCAGTTTGGGGCAAACCCCAACCTCCAGAGTAGCCAGAGTACACCATGGGACGGTGCACTAGTGAGCATCTACGACCTTCGCCGGCATCACAAATCTGCGGCGCAAACGAAATACCTTTTTGAAATACTTGATCTTCTGCTCTGCCATGGGGCTGCCACAAGCAGCAAAGACTGCCATTCTGAAAGCATCATGACGAGCGCGTCACAGGATTCTCATGACCCCTGGTCGGAATCTGAACGGACCCATCCCCCTCCGCACTTGCTGATCAAGAAGGTCTTCAATTCTTTTCCACCTTCGCTATCTGCCCGATTACAAGCCAGGATTACCTATGAACATAACGACAGTGATGGCATGTCACAGTCAATCCGCTCTGATACAGCTTCTATGAGACCGATTCTGGACGGTCCAGCTCTCTCTATTGCCGAGACCGAAGAATCAACGCAGAAAGCCACAAAACGCGGGTGCGGTTGCGCTGCGCTTTTTTGGTTCTTCATGGAAAAATTTCGAAGAAAGTCCAGAGTGCAACAAGAGGTGTCATCCTGACACGATCATTGACAGATACAGTCTTTTCGATTCTTGTAATCAGAGATTCCTACGGCTCGCACCGCCGCAGATGCCAAAATTGAACAAAATCTGCCCCCAGTACGGAAAGACCCGCTTATCATGGTAGCAGGCCCGTCTATCCCTCTCGAAATTTTGGGGACCTTCAAAGTCCTCCCGGGCCACCAAAAATTGCAGACTTTGGTTTAGCTGTGCCGGGTGACATTCCTTAACTCCATAACCACCCTATTCAGGCTGATCTCTTCCAAGCTCCCGAAGTAATTCTACGAGCTGGTTGGACCTATAGTGTCGATATATGGAATCTTAGAGTTCTAGTAAGTGTTTTATTGGTGCCTCTATAATTTTACGTAATAAAATTGACGTAGATACCTTAAAAGCTTTGGGATCTAGTTGAGAACAGGACACTCTTTGATGCATTCGATCCTATTAAAAGCGCTTACAATCTAGAGGTATATCTACTCGAGATAATATCTTTCCTTAGCCCTCCCCCAACGGATCTCCTTAAATGAGGAGAAAAGACAACTTATTATTCTACTATAGAAGGTGCGCGATCTTTTCGCGGAATCTAATCCATACTAATTTTAAACGTAAGGGAAATTATTGTAGAGTAATAGAAAGGCTTTAAACGCTTCCACCCTCGAGAGCTGCTTGACATTATTGACTGGCGATGACAAGAGACTGTTTCTCAACTTTATAAGGAGAATGCTACGGTGGATGCCAGAGGACCGAGCGACAGCGAGAGAACTACTCAAAGATCCTTGGTTGAACAGATAGCGATGGAGTAGCAGCGGCGCACCCGGAACACAGAATGTGTACATTTAAGTGGAAAAGCTCGTGCGTAGCTAGCGATAGGATACATCTTCTAAATTCTATACCGACGCGCTCAGACCCGGCTCTCTCTCATCGTGCGACAACCTTCAAAGGTATAGATGAGGCTTTGTTACAACTCCTTCATCTGGTCCGCCAAAGCGAACCGGGAGAGAGTTGCCCATTTAAGAAGGGGTTGTTATAGCAGGTATAAGAGGATATAAGATAATATAAAACATATCTAGGATCACCTAATCTCGCTTCCTAGAACAGCCAACGAAATATAAATACTGCTGGCCGGCGAGGCGGATGAGTTCACTTACAAGCAGGAAGACAGCATTCCTAGATTTGGCTCGCTTCGGTAATGCCTGGGAGCTGGCAACGACAGAAATCAGATTGCAAAGTCCATTCATAATCACCCGAATCTTGAATAAAGAAGTCTCCATCGAGAAAATAGGAGATTCATCATCCCTCTCATTCAAGTCTGTATTTGTAGATGTATAGCCAGGGGGCTAGGTGTCGTATATATATACTGATTAGTACTAATCCATGATGGAAGAACATCGAGGTTATAGTATTCCGTAAACTGAGAAGGTTTGGGACGGATCTCGGGTTTGTCTTGTTCGCGCATAGTATAAAGCACTTAGGGTGTCGCCGATCAATGTCAATCCTCTCACCGCTGATCAATTGGTGATGTTGATCGTCATTCTTGTCAATCATCAAGCATAATGATGGATCGTAAGCGCGTATCACGGGCGTGGCCTGCCTATATCCTAGCCTCTTCGAACAACTTTCGTTTGTATTCTCTACATGAAGCTCCTCGGTCCTCGAGAGATGAAGTGCCCAGCGGCACATCACTGTATTCCAGGATATGAGTAATGTTGATATTTTGCACGATTGAATTTTGTAATTCATTGCTGAGCGAAATCGGCGGGTGGGGCCACTCCGTTCTTTAACGTGCTGCCAGATGCGTCGAACCAAGCGGTCGGCATAGTCGTAAGCCTTTTTCGAGCAGGCCACGAGGGCGGATGCCATAATGCACACTTTATCACGTCCCCAAACGACGGAAATTAGAGATATGTTAACCGCACATCGACACACAAGGAAGCATCGGTGACCTACTCGCCAACCATCTCTGTGGGAATCATCAAGCATATTCCCTTGGTGAAGGTTTCCGCCAAGATCGAGTAAAGGCCACAGACGGCTTGATTGTTGAACTATTCCTTTGAGGTCACCTTTCCTCCTCTAGCTTTCCCGTATAACAACCTACGGACGTAGCGTCTGAGTCTTCACATAATGGTTGCCCGCCATCAGGCTGCCCTTGCTGGCCACCGTCGCGTCGATCAGTTCCCACGTTGGACCCCTCCTATCTTCAATTCCACCTCTCAGCGCCATATACGCATCATAAGACTGGACACCATGGGATGCCCTGAAAGCCTCGGTGATTGCTGAAAGGGTACTGGGTAGAAGGAGTCAATTCGTGAGCGTAGAATACATAATGGGAATCGTCTGCGTGCTGAAATGGAACTATATATATATATATGAGTCGTAGATGGACATGGTAAGAAGGACTATTGAGCGAATAGGTACAGGTAGAGTCGGTTGCAAATGGGCGTATCTCGCGAATAGATTGCTGAAATTTTGCGTATGTGCCAGGCCTAGGATATGTTGAAAGAATCGAGACCTCCCATTGCTCGTAGTTATCATTGCCCTTGAACTTTGGAATCTTGGTGATAGTCCGCCATGGTGCTGCTCACGGTGAATAGCCCTGGAATTGGATGCTTCCAGGTACTATTCCAAGTCTTATTAAAAAGCTCGCTGTTGCGACTTATGCGGTTCCCAAGTTACGCTGAACCCGGGCTCATAATCTGATTAAAGAAGTGAGACATCTGCCTCCTCATTGATTGAGTGCGATAGTGTGTCGATAACTAGAATAGAAGTATTGATCAGCCAAGGTTGACCTGGACTGAATTGCAACACAATATAGGTAGGAGGAGCGGGCGAGATTCGTCGGTGTTCAGGTCATAGCGTAGTAGAATAACAATCGTTCTCCTGACGGATTAATCCGTGGGCTGTGGTACGGCATAATTTGTTGACGACCCTTGTTGTGTATGTGGGATCGTCGGCGTCGTTGCTTTGGCCAAGGCGAGAGTATTATCGAGTTTGCTCGCCGCGCTGAGAATCCACAGGCAGTCTCTTTCGTGGAAGTACGGTTGTAGGATGTCCTTCTTTTGAAGAATACGTTCCATCCGAATTCGGATGACTCGTTCATCTAACGCGGTATCTGTCCACTCATCAGACGCCTGACACACACACCACTTCGTACCTGATACCTAATTCCACAATATTCTCTTTAAGGAGGCCTTTCTCGGCAGGGATATTCCCCTTCATATATGTGTTGATGGGGGTCACGAAGAATGCCTGTTGTAGGATACTTCGAGGTATTCTATTCATCGACACCCGTCGGTTGAATGCTACCAATGAAGACACCCCCAGCCCTCACGCTGCTCGAACACAACAACAACGAAATCCTGCATCACCACCGCGCTCATCGTCTGGCCGTAGCTTCGTGCGTGGCGCATCAGCTTTCCGACTGTGTTCTGCATGCATATATATATATCAACATCCGCCGTCCTTCCGTATTCGAATCGAACATGTCGTCCAGAAAGCGCATCATATAGCACAAGACCATGCTTTCCAAAGTCGCACATCCCCTCAGTGTCGACTTTTCGCCATTGATGAGAAACGAGACTTTGGTCAGCTGCGACGGAATCGCTGATGGCCGAGAACGACGCCGAGGAGTTTGTTATAATCCGTTGTCGTCTTGAACGCGAGAAATGGCGCATGCGACGACGCGGTCGACGGTCTCGCAGAGGTAACATAGCTGCACCTCGCTCGCTGGTATATATGTATATATATGAATGAATGAATGAATAAATGAAATTTTTGGCTTATCTGCGCCGCAGGCGACAGGTTGCAACGGGAAGAACGGTCCACCCGTCCCCACGAATCTTCCTCAACCTTCAACGACATCTAAGCACAAGTCCTCGAGCTCAATAAAAGATGTCTTGGAGGTCCCGTCACATGACCTCGACGGTTTCAAGGAGGATTCAGTCGAAGAGCACCCAAGCGACGATTTGGTTTGTCTGAAGGGTTATCGTCCGCCAGAATGTCTCCCAACCCTCGTGGATTAGCCTTGCGTTTCTTATTGGGGGTTTCAACCCCGGTTGCATCGGGGTTCATGTTCAAGTCCGACACTGGGAGTAGTCGTCAGTGTGGCACTTGTAAAAATTTCAATGTAGGACCCACGGATATTTTTATTGAGAGGTGGATGGCATCCCCATGGAGCCCAAGAGAGAGATGACGCTTATGGTTTGCAGGTTGGGTGTGTGTGCTGAGTTGATGTTGTGCATCAGCCGCAAACTCGCCACCACTAAATTTCTCAGCAGATGCTAGGGAATGTTTTCGAACAAAAATCGTCGGCGAGGATTGCGTAGAATATTCAGATCCGGAACAATATGGTCTGCCATTCATGCTATGATCCATTCCCAGCCCTCGCTCTGCCGCTGCAAAGGGTTTTCGCTGTCGAAACATCTTTCCCAAGAGTAAGGTAGGCCACGAGAGAGACCCGGACACTTCCTTTGCCCTCTGGCTTTCCAGGAGGATCCTAAAGATCCAGGTCACGTCTGGAAGATCCTCTGCTAACGTTCAGTAGATATATATATACGTCCAAGTACTCCCATCTGCATAACGCTTCTGCTTCTGCTCTGCGGAACGCAAACCTTTCTTTCCATAGACCTGCTCCCGGACCATCAGTCCTAGGGCGTAGATGCGAATTTCCTTGATCTGTGACTTTGTGAGACGTTCCTTCTCCGAATCACCCGCCATCGAGGCCGTCGCAGCCTGGTCTCGCTCAAGGAGAATCAGCTCGGCATACAATCCACTCATCTGCTCTTGGAGGTAGATCCAAGTCTCTCCATGTAATTCTGTGTTAGGGTGCTGGTTTGCACCGAGGATAACGGCTCGTCCCCATCACGTGAGGGCACGATCGGTGGTGCTCCAAAATTCTTCGATAGCAGTATCATCGCGTGGTTGTCAATTCTCACGTTGGGGCGTGCTGTCAAGTGAGAGGTGTCGCAGTAGCTTCTTGAGCTCGTCTCGAACCGGCTTCCGAATGTCGAGGCTGCGTATATTCGGTGAGTGTAGCAACCCCAATCCCGCCTTAAGGGCGGTCCTGCAGCTAATTCCACAACCATTCGGACAGCTCCTTGAACGCCACCAGCCCGGATTGCACCTCATTGTCGGTATCTGCGGCGCACGGTTAGTCGCGGCGCCTTTGGCCTAGGCCCGGAGCGGGTGAGACGTACTATACGGCACCCTGTGCCAGCCAAAGGGGTTGCGTATGGGATGTTCGGGGCAGGCGGACATGACCGCGGCGTAGGCCTCCCTGGCGGCCGGGGTGAGGTCGGGGAGGGCCGCCGTTGACAGCGGTGAGGCGGCGCGAGAAGACGTGTGGCTGTCGTCCTCTTCATTATTGCCGTTGTTGCCGATTTCGTTGTCGCCCCAATCATTAGTACGGCCCAACGGTAAATGCAGCGAAGGATAATCCCGGTAACCCTACTGTAAACGACGGGCTACTGCTGAGCTATGAGGATTTACTTGATGTGCCTCCGGAAAAGTGTCGGCTTTGCCCTTGCTCGGTAGCGCGTGGGGCTCCAGGCCCACCTTGTCCCAGATGAGTTGCGCAAAGGGTTCCAACTCGGGGCGCGTGAAGTTTTCAATGCTGGTCTCCTGCGGGCTGGCGCGCGGCGGCCCAAAGTTTGTTTTCAATATCGGTCCGCCGAGGCGATCTCAAAGGTGGCTCCAGACCTCCTCACCACCCTTATGGGCGATGAGGATGAATGTGTGGCCGAATGCACAGGCTGCGGTGACACGATGATAGAGGGGAAAGGGGAGGGCAGATGTCCTAAATAGTCAGCGACGTCGTTGGTTAAAGGCAGTGGGGCTCTACCGCTGTGGGTGGGCCATGCTGTGATCGATGGTGTGGGTGGGGTAGTAGGGGTGGCGTCGCTGCCAGCGATGGCGGGAAGTCGAGGATGGTGGGGTGATCGGGGTCGAGGGTGGCTGTCAACACCCTCCCCCGGCGGGGGGACCCTCTGATACGGCCGGGCGACGGCGCGCTTGTTGAAAAGTAAAGAGAGTGCCTGTTGTCAAAGGTGTATATATATATCTTCAGGTTCCCTAATGGTGGTATGGGCTTCTTGAAGAGGCAAGCGGAGAGAGTATCAATGATTGTACGAATATATAGACGGATCTGTATATATATATAATATAGAGAGAGAGAAACAAAGCGAACGATAATGAAAGACAACTAGTATCATCAAAAAATATAAAGACGGAAGAAATGTAAAGAAGGAAGATGGGTAGAGGAAAGAGAGGGAGAACGCCGAGGCAGAGAGATTATCTATGCATCAAGAAGTCGAGCCAGAGAGTAGTGATTGTTCCTGCACCATAACATCAGCTGACTGGACAGGACGAGAACGAACAATGAAGCTGACAGTGTCACACTTCTACTCCACCAGCTGACGCAGAAGAAGTGACCGAATGTGGAATCCAAGGCGACACCACATACCAAAAAGGATCTATCAGGCAGAAGTGACAGTGACAGAACTCCAAAAAGTCCTTCACATCCCAACCAGCCAACGAAGTCATCGGTGTCACATCCCAAAAACAACAGAACACCCCTCAATCACCATCAATCGACGCAAAAGTGACACATGAGTGAAATCCGAACCATAGCCAGGCGAACAATAACAGAATATAGAATCCCAATAACCCCACTTACAAATCAAGAATCTATTGATGAGAAATGACAGTAGCAGAAACCCAGAAAGCTCTTCACATCTCAAACAGCCAACGAAGCGACCAGTGTCACACCCCAAAAACAACACAAACACCCCTCAATGACCGACAACGCGAGAAGTGACGCATAAGAGGAATCCGAACCATAACCAGACGGAGAATGACAGAATCCAAGGCGATGCCACGTGTCAAACAGGACCTATCAATGAGTAGTGACAAAGACAGCGACAGAAACCGAATCGATGCCATCCACGTCCCATCCACGTCCCATCCACCCCCCCCCTCTCTTCCCAAACATCCTCCACCCCTCCCCTCCCCATCCCAAACCCCCCCAATCGAAAAAAGAAAAACTCGAAAAGGTAGCAATATCGCCCAGCGTCTGAGACCCACAGGCAACGCAAGCACCGCAGAAGCCACCAAACAGTACACGCCTATCGTCCATCTCAACATGGAAACCTTACCCATGGAGTTCACAGTCGCTTATATGTCACGTATTTAGGAGTTGTCGTGGTTTTTTCAACTTGCAAAAAAGGGATTGAAGGCGTCCCAGGCCTCTGGATTGACGGAAAGAGGGGAAGTGGATGGATGTAGCCCCTGTAGTCTCCATTGGTGTGTGGCGGAGAAAAGAAATTTTAGGGGGTTGCAGTCCCTTTCGTTTCACTCTGCTGCTCATCGTTGCTAACACTAGTGGCATAGATAAGATGCTTCGGTCAGCTGTTTAGTCTGTCGATCGCGTAACACGTTTCCGGTGACCTACCGCGGGAAGCAGCCTCAATATCCGATGACTGAAGAGCTCCTACCTTCTCCAACCCAGTCCTCAGTCAAGCAACTGCACCACCTTCTTCAGCACCCCTTCCGTCCCCAATCCCACATTCTTCGGATCCTTCGCGACCCCTTGCCATAACTCTCCATGCCTCGGCTCGTTGCTCTCCGCCTTCGCAATCATATCGGCAACCTTCTCCTCGGTCCCATGTTGCTGCAAGAATTTGAGGTACCAAGCCCACGTATCACCTAGGTCGGCGTCCAGGACAATGGCCTTTTCGAACCAATTGGCCGCCTTGTCCAGTTTTCGTTCCCCCCAAAAGACGCGAGCCACCGTCACGAACAGCGTGGGAGAGTTCTCGCATTTCTTGATGGCCTCCAAGCTCCGGGGTTTGCGCTGCGTGCGGGGCTCCAGATGCCAGATGCTTTCGGACCAGAGCACGCCACTGGTTGGTAAGGCCTGGAGTGCTTTCGCCATGAGGACTTTCGCTTGGGGAATGTTACCAGCCCGACGTTCGACTCGAATGGACTCGAGCCGCAACTCTGCCGATTTTGGCGACGCCATGATGCCCCGTTCTAGCACGCTTCTCGCTTTAACCACTACACCACTGGCTTCTTCCAGTCTGCCTAGAAGCAGAAAAAGTGGCACAGACGTGGGACAGACCCGAGTTCCGGTGTTGTATGCTTCCCGGGCCTGGGGCATCTTACCTTGTGCCGAGTAGATCTGCCCTTTCTGCATATGAAGTTTCGCCTGCTTGGGATAAAGTTGTAGTGCTGCTATGCAGAGGTCCAGAGCAACGACGTCGTTCCCTTGTTGACGTTCGAAAGCAATGCTCTTGTACCATACTCTGTCCGTTCCGGCCTGTTCTCGAGCTGTCTGTAGCAGTGTTCTAGCTTCGGCGTTGTTACTAGTATTCGCTTCCAGCTCCACGGCGGCCAGATAGATATCTTCGTTCGAGCTGAGCTGATTGAAAGCACGCCCCAGCACTCGTCGTGACTCATCGATACCATCTGCCCCTTTTCGTTTCGCTTTGGCGAGGGCTAGCCATAGTTGCACTGACAACGGACAAGCTTCGCAGGCCTTCTCGAGTAGTTGCAGTTCTGACTTCTCCGACCCATGCATTCTTTCGAACTCTGTGGCATACTTCCACAGCCGCTCGCTGGTGGGGAATACTCTTAGAGCGTAGGCATTGATAGCTCTGGCGGTTTCGAATCTTCCCCGCGCCACACTAGCTTGACTGTCTTCGAGGAAAAGCAACTTTCTGTCATCATCTTCATCAATTCCAAACCCAAGCGTTTCTGCAATAATGGCTTGTAGCGTAAGCACAGCTCCTCCCTCAGTCTCCAACTTCTCCGCTTCAGTGATCCATTCCTCCCGTTTCAGCATAGCACTTTCACGTGCCAAATTTGAGACAGCCTTTTTGATGATCATCTCTGGGTTGCCTCGACCAGTCTCTTCTGCCAACCTTGCAGCAGCAATCCAAATTCTGAAACTCGTTGGATTCGCTAACCTGGCCTTGTTGAGTACTTTCTGGGCATCCAACGGGTTGCCAGTCATGACCTCTAACCTCGCCAAACCCAGCCAGAGATCTACAGAGAGTGGTATCTCATCTGTTGCTCTGGCAGTCAATAACTTGGCGTCAAACGGGTCCTCCACCCCATTGATCAGCTCCCTCCAGATCTTCTCGCTTTTTGGAAGAGCATCGGTTGCGCGCATGAGGACGCGCTTCCTGTTCGCTGGTATGGTTTCTAGGTCCGCTGCTCCGAGGTACAAGGCCGTTGAGGTAGGGTTAGCTTGAATGCCATTCTTCGCAATGATCTTTGCATTGTGATTGTCGTTTAACCTCATGGCTTCGAGCCACACAGCTTCACTATTTGGACACATCTCTGTCCCTTTAGCGATCGCTTTTCTTGCTGCGACTACCCTCCCCGCGACCTCCTCGAGTCTCGCAAGAGCAATGTAGCCCGGCCCGTGACGAGAGTTTGTCTTGATTACAGACTCAAGAAGGGTCCGTACTCGGTTGATGTCACCAACTTCCACTTCGCCGGCCTTTAGTTCGGTCTTCGAAAGGCTAGTAAGATAGCCCTTGGGGTCGATATTCGTAGATATACCTGAAGCGGCATCGGCACCAGATTGTGCAGCCTGGTCAAGTCGAACCTGTAAAACTTTGTCCCTTGCAGCTCCAATATCGGCGAAATTTGTCATAGTTCCATCCACGCTGTCCGCTCCTGCACCATTCGTCGCAATACCATCATCGTTCACGCTGGTGTCCATCTGAGTTGAATCCCTTGCTCCTGCAATGACACTGTCCGGCACAGCGTAGAATCTGTTGTGGGCGTTTGTTTTTGTCCGCTTGTTCTTCCTGGTCAGGTCTCCTGCTTCGGGGATGTTCGCCCAGTCTTCTTCCGTCACACTTGCAAGTCCTCGCTTCAAGTCTGCAAATTGCTGCTGAATCTTGGGGTTGTTGGCCTCGTAGTCTGCTCGTTCTTGTGCTTCACGTGCTTCCCTAGAATTGGGGGATGGGTTCATGTCGGTAATCTGTTCAAACAAGAGAGTTTTGGATAAACAAAGTGCTCGAAATAGGGCCAGGAGTCGGTGTAGAGGTGAGGAATCTGGGGGGTTCACCTTCGCGACTTCCGCCTTTTCTCCATTTTCTCATCAACGTCCTGGTAGATCCGATCCGCTGCGTCGTCTTCGGCATCAAAGTTACCACCTGAGAAAAGTCCCGTCTCATTCTCTGGATCTTGGAAACGGTCCTCATCCTCTTCTGGTTCTTCCTTCTTCTCTGTTGCTCCGTAAGCTGTAGGCGGTGCTGCACCAAGCTGTGCAGCTCGTTTGGCAAGAGCTTCCTTGATCTGATCCTCGCTAGGACCTTCTCGCGCAGGACCCAGGTCCGATCGGGTTGTGAAGCCAGTGGCTATATATCTATCAGTCGCGCTCACTTGGGCAACCGTGGGTTCGCGAAACCTACCTCCACGACCAAGACCTGCGACATAATTTTCAGGAGCTGCCTGGCTAAGGAAGTCTTTCCGACCTGACATGGTCGAGAATGGGGAGGATTGAGTCCGTAATTGCAATAGGGAAAGTTCTTCTCAGTCACTTGAACTATGGGAGAGAATAAGCATTACAATGCTCCGAGTAGTGAATCGCAAAATAATGAGGCTCAACTTGGCGTTCTGATCGACAGGACTAGGACTAGGAGCGCTAGCCTCAGACTTTTCACGCTAGTGGTGATCTATCTTCTCTTATCGATAAGCATCTTGAGCTACACAAAAATTGTATGTCTTTACATGTTCATTTCAGATGCCTCTACGCGACTAAGATGTATGTAGTGTTATAGGTCGCTCTTGGGGTCTCTCGTCTGTCATAATGCCCAAAGCGACAGCCAAGAAGCGCAATGGCGCATCACACACTTCGCCATACGGCACCGCTGGAAAGACATCAGCTGCCAACCATATCTTCAAAGTACGTAACAGCCAGCCAAAGCGTGCATCTTCTGGCCCCTGAAATATTTCATAGATGAATACTACACTTGGACAGCACGTGCTCAAGAATCCGGGTGGCAAGTCAATACTGATTGCTTTTGTCAGCCTCATTTGCTGATCTATATCAGTTGCCGACGCAATCATAGCCAAGGCCGACTTGAAGCAGAGTGATGTACGCAAATCTATCACTCACGGAGACTCGAGACTGAAAGTCCTCTAGGTCGTGCTTGAAGTGGGTCCTGGGACCGGCAACTTGACAGTCAAGATCCTCGAGAAGGCAAAGAAAGTCATCGCGGTCGAATTGGATCCTCGAATGGCTGCTGAGGTTACGAAACGAGTCCAAGGCACCTCAAGTGCGAATCGTCTCGAAGTACTCCTCGGGGACGTGGTTCGCATGGATCTCCCGCGCTTCGACGTCTGCATATCGAACACGCCGTACCAAGTATGGTAATCCCAACCCAACAGCCACTGCCAGTACGCTCAAAGGAATATCTAGATCTCATCGCCCCTGACCTTCAAACTCTTAAACCTCGATCCCTCCCCACGAACCTGCATCCTCACCTTCCAACTCGAGTTCGCCCAACGGCTATTCGCCCGTCCTGGATCCGCACTCTACTCCCGCCTCTCTGTGAATACGCAAATGTGGGCCACAGTCACACACATCATGAAGATTGGGAAGAACAATTTCCGCCCTCCCCCAGCTGTCGAGTCGAGCGTCGTCCGCTTAGTACCAAAAAGACCGAGGCCGCAGATCAGCTGGGAGGAGTGGGATGGCTTGCTCAGGGTATGTTTCGTGAGGAAGAACAAAACATTGAGAGCAGGGTTCTTGGGTACAAGTACAGTTATGGAAATGCTAGAGGCGAATTACAAGACGTATTGTGCGCAAAACGACGTACCCATAGAAGACGGGCCGGCAGAGCAGAATGCGGTCACAGGTAAGGAAGCACAGACAAAAGGTTTTCCAGACGACATCTCGGAGGAGCATCAAGAAACACCCAGCGTGACTACATCACACGACACACACATAGCACTATCTGCCGACGCCACCATGGCCGAAACCCACCCATCCCCATCCACATCCGCAGACTCAGACACAGAATGGAACGGCTTCGACACCCTCTCCCAATTCATCGACGACGACGAAGAACAAGACCAACACCAACCAACCGAAACAATGGAAATCGACGACAACGACACCCTCCCCCCCTTCTTCCAAGACGAAGCTCAAAACGCCAAAGCCAGAACCCTCAACGCAAAACCAGGTTCCAAGAGAAATCGAAAGGGAAAAGTGGCCATGTTGATTAAAGAGAAGGTTAATAGGGTGCTGGATGAGACGGAGTTGGGCGATAAGCGGGCGAGGATGTGCGATGAGGGTGATTTTCTCAGGCTTTTGTGGGGGTTCAATGAAGAGGGGATACATTTCAGTTGATGTTGATGTTATGTTGAGTTGAGTTGTTGCTAGCAAAGACACTATGTGTGAAGGGAATGTCGGCTTAGCGAGGCGTTGAGATGGTATGAAAACTATGGTAGCATTCGCATAGCGTTGTACGGCGTTCAAGATTGACGTCGCAATGATCCTTCGATATAAAACCCAATAACATCTCATCATCAACCCTTTGTACAAATAAACATCAAATCCACCGCGCCTAAATCCCTCCCTCCACTAAACGCCGAATGCGATCCAAGAACGACGACTCCATCCATTAATGCAGCAAAAGTGGGTATCTTTCCATCCAGCCATCCAAGCATAAATGCCGCCCATCAGGAAAACTCCAGTCGCTCCCCTCCCTCATGCCATCTAGATCGCGGTATGTATCTTCCAAACTCCCAAAAATGCACAACGTTCAACGCCAACCACACCCATCATTGCCCCACAGCCAAACACTCATCCAGCAGCGAAAACAACTTTTCTCGATCCTTGGCCGCGCCACCTTCCCACCCCCAGCTCTCATTGTCGTTACCGGCATACGCTCCATTCACATGCACGCCGTTCGTCAATACGCCATTCGCCCTCGGCCCACTCCGCTCCATCTCCTCTTCTTCCTCGACGATCTTATCAGGGTGTCTGCCCCAGCCCTCGAGCACACCTTCAGGCCAACCGCCCATGATATTCTCGACAATCGTCGGCATCTGGCCCATCGCCGAGCTACCACCCACCTCCATCGCGATCCTGAAATCACCAATACCAAGCGGTCTCCGCGAACTCGCCTCCTTCGTCTCCACCGGAAGTAGATTGCTGACGATGCCCCTTGCTACTTCGCCCTTCGATAGCATCTTCTCCTCTCGGTCAAGCTGCTGGCGGTAGCGTCGTGTGCTTATGGAGTGAGCGCCAGCTGCGCCTGAGAGATTGGATCTTGTCTGTGCAAGAACGGAGCCAACGACGGTTTTGATGTATTGTTCGGTAGCAGTGGCCATGAACTCGGCACATGTGGCGGAAGCACCGTTGGGGAGAGATTGTTCGTAGCAGATTGGTACCATGCGGTTGTGTATTGTGTCTGCGTCCGGGAATTCGCCAGTTTCGCTGGCGAGAGGTTGCGAATAGCGTTTGCGTATCTCGAGATCCCAGTCTAGTTGCGGAGATAATCAGCCACAAATTTTGGCCGCCAAAGTGAGTTTTGGTAGAAGAGGGTACACTTACTTGTCTTGTTCAAGCCACCAGCGCTGATGGGCACGCTATCTGGCAATTTGATCATCTTCGCACCATGATATCCATTCATTGAATTAGCGACCGAGTGCGAGACACTGTCAAAGAGATCGCCCTGAACAGATAGATTGATTAGCTAGGGTTGTTGATCATGAAAATAGTGTGAGGCGTATCGTTTCTGAAAGGCCTCTAGAGGGATCGCACGCGGGTCTTCTCACATCAGGTACCTCTTTCACCCTCCTTCTTTCCCTCGCCTGTAACTGCATGACCTCCATCTTCAACCTCTGTTCCGCTGCATCTCCAGACACTGGTTTGGAGAGGACCGTAGGCTTGTCGTTTGCGGAAACCCATGGTGCGACACCAGGTTCCGGAGGATCACGATTGACATTGCCATATATTCCCGCTATCAGTTGATTGTGGAGGTGTTCGGTATTCGGATCTGCAGTTACGTAGTAGTCTATTTGTAAGGAGAGCTCGTTTTGGTTGAGGTGGCCTGGGGAAACGGACAATTGTTAGCACATCTGAGTTGCTAGACTCCTTATGAGGGCGGGACGATAGTTCCCCAACATACCGAGCACGAACAGGCTTATAGCTTCCTTATACTTCCCCCAATTATTCCCAATGGCTGCTTTCAAGCTAGTGTATAATGGTTCCAAGTCGATGCGTTGGGCTGTGCTGACTGTTTTTGAAGCCTTCTGGGAGGGTGGCGCTGTAACACTATTGACTTGCTTGAGGGAGAGAGAGGAAGGGTGGGCTGTAACTATGGAATCTGAGCGGCTCAGGGCAGCCGGGTCGATGTCAGGCATGGCGAAGGCTGGGGTGACCCCGTGAGATGCGCCTCGTACTACTAAGGGCGCCGACGCCCCATTGAGGTGCGGAGGAGCCCAGGTATCTTCTCCAAACTCCTAGGATATTGCCAAAAGACACCAAAGAAACTGTGGAATTTCTCCTCTGCGATCGCCAATTGCAGTTGCGGGTCGGGGTGGTGCAGGTGAATCTGGTCGGCTATCAAAAGAAGCGCTCGGCTGTCGCCGCGAGGCGCGAATGGCTTGCTTGCATGCTTCCAAATCTAGTTAGCTTCACTTAATTTACTGAGTCTACCTCACTTTACTCCTCTCATCTCCTGCTACTCACGCACTTAACATGACTAGATAGGGGCCTGTATCTATACCCACCGCACAGCGGTCGCTTATCATCTTGGATGAGACTCCGAGCCTGTCGAAGCTCGGTTTCGTGCCTATAAAGGTATCTTTCCAGAGAGGCAACTCGTTCGCAGCTAATTCATGATCGCCTCCCTCCTCAATCATGGAAATTCTTGGCAGGGAAGAACTACGATGTAGGCTCAGGTCACGCGGACGAGTCAGACCATGAGCTCGTCGTACCTACACTACGAGTCATATCGCCGCAAATTGGACCTGACGTTGCCTGATAGACTTCGCTCAAGCGATACAAGATAATGAACTAGGTTTCGCATCGTCTGAAAGCCGTATCGGTGGCGGGCCCGGCTAACTTGTTGTCTCAAAAGTTTCCCTTGTTCTCGAAATTCCGTGTCTTTTTGGTCGAGTCATTGTAGCATTTGACCCTTGGTAGGTTATCTGGATTGCAAAGTTGCAAATTACCAGGAATCCCAATGGACGAATCCAAAAACGTAACCCAAGTAAACAGCTAATCCATTATGTGGGTGAACATTGGGAGGTGATGGGCAATTGGAGGAGATTCTGAACGTGCAATTCTGGCTCTGATCAAGACGAAACCCAAGCTTTCCATAGCATGATACGAAGGATAAGGGTATATACAATCAATGATAGCGGATCTAGAGTGCCCCATCCGTTCTCAACTTCTCGTTGCCCCACGGCTCTTCTGTCAGCGAGGTCAATCCTGCAAATGGCTCACAGGTCCTTCTCCCACTCATAGGCCCCGGACTCGGTAACTTGACCCCCTTAGCAGCATAGCCTCTAGCCGTCTGGCCTTCCACATTGTCACTCTGGCCACTTTGCCCCCTGGCCTCTCCCACTCTATTTCCCATCCCGGCTTCGCTTTCTCCAGATATACCAGCAGTACCTCCAGCAGCGCCAGTGACTTCTGCCGACGCTTGCAATGCTTTCAGCAATGTGATGGTAGATTCGGGCGTGAGATCTTCGTAGTAGTCGTCATTAATCTGTATCATAGGAGCATTCACGCAGGCGCCTAAGCACTCGACTTCAGAGAAGGTAAAGAGGCGATCCTCAGTGGTTTGACCGGGATGTATGCCGAGGTGGGATTCGATGGCTTCCATGATCTTGTCGGAGCCGCAGCCACCTAATTGGCAGGGTGTCTGCAATGCCTGTGTCAGCCACGTACGCAGCTCCTGCAATCGCAGGAGCATGGATGTGTCAAAAGCATTTTAGGGAAACCTACAGTAGTACAGGCCTGCACATGAAACCTCCCCACAGGATCCCGATTATACATCGTGTAGAACGTCGCCACCTCATACACACGCATCGGCGGCATCTCAAGTAGCCTGGCTACCTCGTTCATTACACTTATGCTCGTGAAGCCATGCTGTCGTTGGCCAAGGTCGAGCAGGGGCATAACGGCTGCTTTTTTGTATTGGGGTGGGTAGCGTTTTAGAATCTCAGCGATGAGCTTTTGGTTGATAGCATTGAATTTGAAAGGGATCTTGGGATTGTTTTCCGGTGTGTCCCGATGCTGTCGGCATGTTTAGATAAGGCCGCTCGTAACCTCATCGCTCAGTGCAAGGAGCGAACATACGACTTGGAGAGCTTCGCTTGAGACGCGGGGTGTGACGGATAGACTTCTGCGTTGAGAGGGACGCGAAGCTTGGGCAAGACATCGGGACAGTCTGGGTACAAGTTTGGACGCCATCCTAGTGAATAGAGCCCCTTAGAGGATAGTCGAACTATATACCTCCGATTAGGTGAAGTAATACAAAGCCATGACCTGACTCGCTGTAGTTTGATAAAGTAAAGTACTTTGCGCCGATACGGCGCGCTTGTGTGGAAGCTCTGCAGGCGCGCGTCAACAGCTTCCCATTCGCAAGGTCGGAAGCAATGCCCAGCCGGCCTCGGGATCTCACCGTGCCATAGACTCTGATAGTCGCTACAGAGACAGCATGACTACACCGAGGGACCGTTGGAAGTCGCTGCAAATGCGCTGGCCAGGATGACTGCTAGCAATGGAGAACTTTTTCCTCCGGTAACGCGGCGTCCGCAGGTGTGTACGACACAGCCAATGGATGAAAACTGAGAGGGTATCTTGCTGACAGAGCCGGGTCAATAGCTGCGTCAAGCAACCCTCATACTTCCTAAGACTGGTCGGCGCGTCAAGAGAAACGTGACCTTTGGACCTCCACCAGCTATCGACAGTGCGCATGATGCTGGGACATCAGATCGCTCTTCCTTAGTGGGGAGTAAAAGACAGACCCGCCGCCCAAGCAATGCTACTCTGCTCATAAACACCGTTAAGGAATATGCACCGTATGTTTGGGCTTTTGCGACTTCCAAAACGGGTCGAGGTGTCTTCAAATGTAGCGTCGCATATTTCCTTGGTAGTCTAGCGACCTTTGTACCGTTCATCGCCGCATTTCTAGGCCAGCAAGATGGCAAGCATATGGTTGCAACGATCACAGTCTACTTCCACCCTGCCCGGTCAAGAGGCAGCATGGTAGAAGCCATTGCTTGTGCAGTGGTGGCTTTTATATACGCGGCGTTCATATGTTTCTCGAGTATGGGCGTCTCCATCTTCTTCGGCAGGACGCTAGATCTCACTGTTTTGGGCCACGTTATTGTTTTGATTGTCTTTTGCGGAGGCGGACTAGGGTTTGTAGGCTGGACCAAACAACGGCTTGGACATCCACTTGTCAACATCTCTTGCTCCTTGACCTCACTCGCTATCATCACTGTCGTAACCAAAGAGGGAGCAGTTCAGGCTGCGCACTTCTCTGACGATAAAGTGGTACAAGTGATGAAGATGATCATTATGGGTGTTATTGCAACGACCGCCGTTTCGCTTCTCATCTGGCCTGTTTCCGCAAAAGAAGACCTAAAGAAGGATCTCGTTCTAGTCACAGATTGTTTCAGTGAATTGCTTACCATGATCACACGGGGATTTCTCTCCGGTTCAGAAGAGGAGCTCCAGCAACAGCGGTTTCTAGATACATCTGACAAATACAAGAAGGTATTCAATTCCTTGAGTAAAAATCTCAAGGAGGCCAAGTACGAGCACTACTTTGTAGGCACGGAGAAAGAATACCACAGTGAATCTAAACTTGTCGACTGCGTACAGCGGCTAGCTCAGAACATTGGCGGCCTTCGAAGCGCTGCTACTACCCAATTTGTGCTTCTTGCACAGACTGGTGTTTCGATTCCCCCAACTCCGTCAAGTACTCAGTCCAATACACCTTTACCGGCCTTCTCGTCCTTCCCACTGTTGTTAAATACCTCAGTCTCCTCTTCGGAGGAGTATGGTGTACTAGCTGCGATTGACGAGACATCGGAGGATGGGTTTCACGAAGCTAGCCCACTCGCCCAACCGCCTTCGGATACTACCAGTCTCGCGCCGACCATCAAATCACCATCTGACATATTCTCCAGATTCATCATGCTATTAGGCCCATCAATGGTGAATACCCTTCCCATCACAATTGAGCCCTGGCCTCGCTAATACAGAGTCTCCCAGAAGTCATTGGCTGTAACTTTGCAGCAGCTCCTGGAAGAACTTCCATTCAGCCCCGATGGCCACATTGCGGTTGACGCGCATTTCAGGAACAGCCTGGAGGATGCCGTCGACTTATACATCAGTTCACGAGAAGAGGCTCTTGGTCTGCTTTACAAGAGCCAAGAGCTCACCAAGAATCGATCGGTGGAATTGGAAGCAGACTTCGAGGAAGTCGCAGCTAGCTGTGGCTACTTCAGCTTTTCACTGCTGGATTTTGCTAACGAGATGAGAGTCTATCTTGAGATTCTAGATGATTTGAAGCTTGAGGTCGAGGAGAGACCTTGTGGCAGGACTTGGAATTGGCTCAAATTCTGGCGTAAATACCAACGCACAAGGCCGAATTCGGACAACAACGATCCAGGTATGATATTTTGTACCCTACAGCCGCAAGTCTATAAAAGAACTTCTCTCAATCTGAAGTCCTCAACCTTCTCGCTTTTTGGGCGATCATGCCAGAAGTTGAGGGATCACTATTTCAGACACCGATTTAGCTAATCAATGTCTTTACAGAACATGAAAGCCTCGTCATGGGAAGTGAGGAGACTGAGATACGAAGCCATATCTCCAGCTCGAGGGAAAGGAAAACTGCATCGCATTCTGTGGGCGCGCCTCATAGCACTTGGTCGCCCCGTTACCGGCTATGGATGGCATTGAGACTCTTTAGACGAGAAGACGTAAAGTATGCCATCAAAGTCGGCATTGGGGCTGCTCTGTACGCATTACCATCCTTCCTAGCCACGACCCGGCCCTTCTATCAACATTGGCGAGGGGAATGGGGCCTTCTCTCATACATGCTGGTCTGCGCAATGACGATTGGGGCTTCAAACACCACTGGCTGGTCACGTTTCCTCGGCACATGTATAGGAGCGCTATGTGCGATCGCGTCATGGACGGTCTCAGGAGGTAATGCATACCTCTTAGCGTTCTTCGGTTGGATCATGTCGCTTTGTACAGCCTTCATTATCGTGGCCAAGGGAAAAGGTCCCATGGGACGCTTTATCATGTTGACATATAATCTCTCGGCTCTCTATGCCTACTCTTTGTCGGTCAAAGATCTTGACAACGATGACGATGAAGGGGGTGTCAATCCAGTCATCACAGATATCGCTCTTCATCGCGTAGTGGCAGTCTTATCTGGGTGAGTCAAGCGAGATGAAATGAACGGTCATTGTTGATGATATTTTTAGTTGCTTATGGGGTCTTATTGTCACCCGGATTGTCTGGCCCATCAGCGCCCGAGAGAAAGTTAAGGATGGTCTCAGCATCATATGGCTACGCATGGGACTCATCTGGAAGCGTGATCCGCTTGCCATGCTTATCGAGAGAGACGACAGGAACGCCTACATGGACCTTCGAGAAGAGTCTGACCTACATCGCTATTTGTCAGGACTCGAGGATCTGCGCATCTCTGCAGCGTCTGAATACGACCTCAGGGGCCCCTTCCCTGATGGCGCTTACGCACGAATTCTAAAGAGCACCGGAGCCATGCTCGATGCATTCCACGCTATGAATGTCATAATAATGAAGAATCCTCGAGCGACAAACGGGGAAGCGGAGATGTTGCGATACACGATCAAGGAGAGAGCTCAGCTGTCGACGAGGATAAGTCATCTATTTCAAGGTAAGGACTTCAGATGCTGATGAGTCATTGCTGATATCTTCGAAGTACTTGCATCATCAATGAAACTCGAGTATCCACTGAACGAGGCATTACCCAACACCGACAACGCCAGAGATAAACTACTCGCCAAGATATTCCATTATCGCAAGGAAGAAATGCAGGATGCTGGTTGCGGCGACGAGGACTTTGAACTACTATACGCTTACGGTATGTGCTCTCTCATGAATACCTACCGAAGGCCTAGCTCATGTACTAATCTCAACGTAGCGCTCGTCACCGGCCAGCTCTCCAAAGAAATCACCGAGGTGGGTAAGGAGCTCGAGCAGCTATTCGGCGTCCTCGACGAAGAAACACTAAAGTTGCAATGATTTCTGCCAATACAGGAAGCGTTTCATCCTAGACTCAACCTATGAGCAATACGATCCAAAAAGTGCCTCACCATTCTCTTGTTCATATTCCCACGCAACATACGGTCTCATACATACATCCCCCATCACATCACATCACATCAAGCATCAAACCATTCCCAACGCACCACCGACCCTCATCACCAACATCACGAATTGCACATCCACGCCCCTTCCCCCTTCCCCCTTCCTCCTTGCAAGTAGTATAGTATAAACCACACCACATCTCCACACCCCAATCCCTCAAAACCCCCTCTATGTCTCCCCTCAAAATTCCCCTCATCTCCATCTCCAATGCATCTCCACATCCCCACACTTCCCCACACTTCCCCATCTCCACATACCCATACATCTGTATACGTCAAATCCTACGTCTATTCCACCTCACAGATTCGCTCTACATAATATCGCTTTCCCTTCCCCTCTACTATATCAGTCCGTGCTTATCGCCAACCCGAACCCAAATCCAAAGCCATATCTACGCCCAACCTGTTCACTGCATCGATTAAAGACCAACCTAAAATGCAGAAGTCCATTCCATTTCAATCAAATCAAATCCAATCCAATCGAAATCGAAATAAAGCGCATGCATGCTGAGAGAAGTAACATAGGACAAGACCATACGTCCGTCATGACAGCGCAGCCGCACGTCACATGAATCGCATGAAAGATTTTCATACTCGTTAATTGCATTTTCGTCTATGGAATGGAACAAAGGGAAATATGAAGGATATTCTAACCACCGCATCACTATTAATGCATACCTCATCTCATCTCATTTCATCTCATCCAACGAAAAGATCGTGCATAATCATCACTACATATGAAAAGAACAACAAAAAAAATCATCGCCTCCGTCTCCGCCTGCGCCTATCCCGGTCTCCATCCTCATCTTCCTCGCTCCCACCACCTAGAGACTGCAGAAACTTTCCGACCGTACCGTTACCACTGAATAAATCTTGGATTTTCTCCGCTATGTGATCCACTCCCTGTTCAGCTACAGGCTTGCCATGCTCGTCGAAACGCTGGGGTAAGTCGATGGTGGAATCTGAAGATGTGGGCGAGTGATCTCGTGCTTTTTTAGAATGGCGGTTATGGGGATGATTGCCATCACTGTCGCGATCACGATCACGATCGCGTTGAGAATGTTTGTCGTGTCGAGAGGAGTCTTCGCTGTCGTATGCGGTATCATGATCGGAGTCTTTGGATGAGTTGGCACGTTGGCGACGGTTCCGTATTTGTGTTGGAGAGCTGGGACGAGATGGTGGAGAAGAGAGATTGAATTTGACGGATTTGGGTGGCGGTGGTTGAGAGGACGCCCTTCGTCTTAGAGGCGGGCGATGCGGAGACGGGGCGCGCAGCGTGTTTACACCTGAGCCAAAAGAAAGTCAGCAAACTAGACTTGAGGAAATTGTACAAGATGTGTCATATAGGGTACCCACCCTCCCCTGACGGATTGCTGGGCTCGTGGTAAAACGGTGCAGCATTCGAATCATATAGAGGAACGTTGTTGTTGGGAATGTTGGGAGTATGGTGAAATACTTCGGCACTCACATTCTCATCAGCCCTCCTGGGTTCCCGGGGCTGCTGCGTTGGGTAGCCGGCAGTTCCTGGCGGAGGGGTGTAGGCGTCAGGGACAGGCGGTTGAAAGCCACCTTGGGGTGGGTAGCCGTAATCCGGATGGACTTGGGCATTGAGTGGCGCACCCTGGCCTTGATATTCAGGGCCGTAATTGGCGCCAGGTGGTTGAAAAGGCTGCCCAGGTGGGCCAGGGAAGAATGGCTGCTGTTGTCCACCTTCGACATAGCCAGCTTGGGGTTGGCTGCTTGGGGAATAGGGCGGCTGCGCGTATGGATCTTGGCCGTAAGACGCTTGCTCGGCTTCTTGTTGACCTGACCGCGGTTAGTGTTGCTGATACCTGATCCCATCAACTTGACTCACGTTTACGCTCTCTCTTTTCCTCTCTTCGACGTTGCTTTCTTTTCTCATGCTCAGAAGCGGCCAACGCAGCTGCTCCGGCGGCGGCGGCTCCTACTGCGAGGCCTCTACTACGGCTTCGGCTGCGACTTTCACTCTTTCGGCGGCGATGTCGTCTACGTCTTCTTCCCCCGTCTGATCCTGAATCGCTGGCGCTTCGGTTTCTCTCTCTCTCCCGTTGTTGTCCGTAAGCAGCTCCAGCAACAGCAGCTGGGACCATGGCATCTTGAGGATTATTGTAGAACCCTTGTTGGCTTGCTGGACGATTGTAGTAATCTTGAGGAGCACCATTGTATTGTACAGGTTGTTCGCCATACTCAATGAGGCCCGGATCGCCCCTTGGAGCATCTCGTGAACCTTCATAAGCCGGAGCAGACTGAGACCTGGATCGTGATCGACGTTCCCGGCGGGCATGACGCTCTTCACGGCGGGATTCTTTAGCTTCCTTTTCTTTCTTGCCAGCTTGGTTGCGCTCATAGAGACCGGCGATCGCAGCGGAGCCCAACCCAGCAGCGGCAATGGGAAGACCTTGACGAACTCTACTCTTGGAGCGAGATTTACCACCGCCTCGAGACTTACTTCGAGCGCGTTCAACCAGCCCAGCGACAGCGGCACCGGCCAAGCCAGCCTGGGCAATCTTCTTGTTGCGATGGCCCGGGTCACGAGCGTCATCCACCGCATCATCAGATGCGCCCACGGAGTGTCGTCGAGTCCTTGAACGGCTACGACGATCCTCGACCTGATTCTTCTTGCTTTGACGATTGGCGTAGCCTACGGCAGCAGCAACAGCGGCTGCTCCAAGACCTAGCCCGGCAAGCTGCTTGACTCGGGATTTGGACTGACTCCGGCTTCGACTTCTGTCCCTATCACGACGGTGCTTGCGACGTCCTTCGCGATCGCGAGATCTGTCTCGAGATCTATCACGCGACCCGCGACGGCTTTTGCTCTTTTCGCGGTAATGACTCCTCGCTCGGGTCACAGCTTCAGCACCTATGGCACCCAAAGCTGCCGCGCCGACATCCTTGCCTACACGACTGCGACGGCTACCTTCTTCGCCACCTTGCTTCTTACTGTGATGACGGAGGAGCTCTGCTGCTCCGAGCCCGGCAATGGCACCCTCAGCAAGATGTCGTCGATGGATGGGGCTTCCCCCATCGCTATATTCCTCTCGAGTCTCCTTCCTAATGTATTCGTAGCTATCATCACTTTCGTAGCCTCGGCCGCGGTCACGACCATATTGCGATATCGAATCGCCAGGGCTAACTTCTCGATCGCGACGAGAATAACGATCTTCCTCGTGATGAGAACGGTCGTCGCGGGACACCTCACGAACCCTCCGCTCGTAATAGTAATCTTCTTCTTCCTCTTCTCTTGGTTTGGGTCGCCGTGCAATCTGGCGATCATCCTCGTGGCGAGACTCGTGACGAGATCCAACTTCAGAGCGCTCAGATTGTCGAACTTCAGAACGCTGGATAAGCTGAAACTCTTCTTCCTTTGGTGGAGCGGGGACAACCAGAGGCGCTCGAGGAGCTTCTTGAATGATGATTTGCTGAGGCTCTTGCCGGATGATGATCGGCGGAGGTGGTTCCGGACGAGGATAGTAATCTACCGTTCGTGTGTATCGTTCGAGGTCATCGCGACGGTCAAAGTCCCGCTCGTACCGTATTTCACGCTCTGGTGGTCTCTCGTAGCGGCGAGCCTCCGGCTCTCTTTCTCGCTCGAGAACTCTGATCTCTCGACGCTGTGGGACAGGTTCAGGTTCTCGTTCTCTCTCGATGATTCTGATCTCTCGGCGCTCTGGTACTGGTTCAGGTTCTCGTTCTCTCTCGATGACTCTGATCTCTCGTCGTTCTGGAACCGGTTCAGGCTCTGGAGTTCGCTCACGGCGAATAAGGACTCGATTCTCCGAATAGGCAGCTCGATCACCACCCCGCTCAGAGCGACGATCACTTCCGCCTCCTACGACGGTGATCCTCTCCTCCCTCTCGGTCTCTTCATCACGAGGTATGATATATTTTTTGCGAGTGGTATATGGAGCCTCACGGGGTTCTGGTCGAAGATGGCTCCCAGCACTTGATCTGGCATCATATTCTACCTCACGATCCCGGTATAGGACTCGATCACCGCGGACAGACATGATGAGATGAGGTATCGCCCTGATGTCGTCGATGAAATGAGTGAGTGGTAATAAAGGCAACCAGATTCAGTGGTGTGGAAAAGACGAGGCTGGAGATCATGCGCTTATCGGGCTGGACCCCGCAACGTCAGCAATTCGCTGTCAGTAGCGGCCACAGTCAACGGTCATTACTGTCGATACGCAGATATTGACAGCTTTGTAACCTCGTCAAGATGGAAAGACTGGACAAGAGATATGGTAGTGAAAGTCAGGCGTGCTGCGGCCTAATGTGTTTTCACTGCAGAGAGGTAGTGGGGCTCACGCCATTCCCTTTCGGTCACTAGCTCCAGATGGTGTCCTACATCTATCACATCTGGAGTCATTCATATATGACTTGGCACTCAAGGCACATCGAACTGGAAGCTAGACATAAATCGTCCAATGCTGATCAATCTTTTCAAGTTGGTCTTCTCATAATTCTTCAGAGTTCAAGCCTTGCAATCTGGGCTATGGATGAGGAAGACGTCGTGGGACACGAGCATAAATCAAGTATAATAGCTGATATATCTCGCTTCTCTTGGGCGGTTCTCCAAGCTCCAATATCAACCAGCCAAGACTTTGGTCATATGGCTTTGCAAGAGAGTCTGTCATCGTGTCATGTTGTTGTGCATGTCTGTCACTACAACGAGGCTTAAGCAGACAAACCTCAAGCGAAGTCAAGCCTCATTAATGGAAGTCCACTTGACCTCGATGGCCATAAGCTAAATATTTACAAGCATATCTATACCAATGTTCACCTCAATGAAACGTCTTTCCTCTTTCCATCTCCCAAACTCGGCCTGGAGGTTCGCTGATATGCAGCCATCAATCATCCGCGTCTCGAAGTGATCCGATCGAGAAGATATGAAAACCCAACGGAACCTCTACAAAGCTGAATTATCGAACAGCTAGAGTCCGGCGACTTGATCGAAAGCATAAACGCCTCCTTCATAGTAGTAGAGTTCTTTTAGATACCACCAACCGAGCCAGGATTTCGAGGTTCCGGGAATAGTTCTAGAACCGATGAGGGTATGTATTCTAAGCACCAACCTTTGATAATTGTATATGCGCGTTTTCGCCATTGCCCATTGATACGGGCGAAGAGTAACAGATGACCTAATCTCACCCTGAAAGAAAATCCATTCAGCTTACCGCTATCATTGAAAGCAGGTAAGTGATCCAATCTGCGATCTTGCTATTCGGCGAGTGATCTGAACTCATCGCTTTGTACTTGAGTAAGGATTGCGTTAATAAAAAAAAAGAGAGAAAGATCATGACTAGAAGAGCGACACTATCCTCTTCCAAGACTCATACCTCAGCCTATTCCTATTTCCCAATCGTCTCACCAGCCTTGCTATCCTCTATCCCTTAAGCCGCAAGCATAATTTCCTCACACCGTCACGACAACAAGACGAATCCATTTGAGCCTAGCTCATACGGCCCGTCCGTGGTTACACTATCGCAAATGCAACCCAAGTGGTGGAGGAGCAGGCACTGCAACATTGTGCTCTCAAAGAACATCTCGACAGGCGCGCGAAAGGAATGGGTGATTGCTGTGAAAGTCCAAAGTAAATAAAGAGCGCGCGCAGTGGAAAACCCCAATATTCGAACCGCCTCACCGGATGCTAACACTCGCAGCACATGTGCACGGATCAAATTCCATTTCAATCCATTATTTGATGAGATATCCAATCAAAACCATATGCTGTATTTCGAACTGCGAGCTCCGGCAGAGGGAAATCATGTCACTAGCGCATTACCAATCTTGTCGTGCTTACATATTGACTCGTCTGGCGTGTACAATATCTTTGCACAGCTCCACGACTGCGATCGGTGAGGTTATATTGTAGACAGAATCCATATGTAATCGCATAGAATATTCCACCCGGAAGGTGGCGGAGTAAGCCTCCGTCAGACCGGCAGAGCCGTTGATGCGGGATTTTGCTAGCACTAGCATATCTACGTACGTAGTAGTAGACTAGTAGTAAGTACTAGTTTTAGTCTGCTGACTAACCACGAGAAATGGAATATCTGATTGGCCAGCTCTCCAACACCACCTTCACTAGCCGTGCAAGCCTCTCAACCCCCAGCTCGTCCTCACACAGCGCGCCACGACACACGCTGCCTTCCACATTTCAGCCACATGTCATTTGTATGGCATGCCTGTTTACTACGTGCGCTTCATGCATCCATCTCCTCGTCAGCACTGCCTTTCCTCTCTACCCCTCCGCAGCCTTGTCCTCTGGTGCCCTGTAAAGCCCCGAGCGGCAGCTCGGATGGGTTAGAATACCAGGAACTCTCTACTACTAGTCGAGTTGAATGACGTGTGATCCTTCTTCTCAACCCAATTCCATCCTCCCTTCATGGCCTCCTCTGCACAGGGGCCCAACAAGGACGTCGGCAAAGTTGGAGATGTCAACGACAACCATGGCGGTGATCCAGGTACTGCCGGCCTAAGTCCTCCACCCTCTTCTCCAACACTCAAACGAGCTTCCACTACACCAACTACACCCACCATACAACAATTTTCCACCTCTGCCTCGGCCACAACGTCTCCGCAGCTCTCCCGCGATGGCTCGCCCACACGTCCGCAGCTCAAATCAAATGTGACGACAGGACCTCGCGCAACAAGGTCACGGAAGAACAGTCAAGATATTAGTCCCATAAGAGGCCCAGGTGCATCCGGCTCAAGCATACCCACGGTTCTCTCGGCGGCGGCAATACAGAGAGCTCTATCAGCAGCTGGCACTCCTCACCTACCCTCGCCTGCGAAGCAGGACTTTTCGGTTGATGCACCACAACCCCAGAAGGCTAGTAAGATACCAACCGGTACCTCTGGTCTGAAAATACCTCGTCTGAGCTCTCCTCCACCAGCTGCGTCGTCGGGATCCAACAAGTCTCTTCTGTCTCCAGCTCGGAAGATCGATCAGTCTCAAACGACACAATCAACACCCAGCATTGTGGTTGACCGCCCCGCTCGAAGTTCAACGTCGACGAGCGACTCCGATGCTGGAGAAGAAGAGAAGTCACAGAAGTCAGGAATGAGGACACCTGTGCGAGGAGCTAGTGGAAATGGTCCTGCGCTGGAGACTGTACAAGAGAGCAGCCTACCGTCCACGCCAGCGATAGGTATAGGGCGACCCGCTCAAGCGGGCCGGACGTCTACCAGTAATGACCGGCCGGAGAGGATCGAAGAGAATCCTATGGAAAATGCGTTGGCGAACGAGGCAAAGTCGAAAGCTGAGAGCGGAAATGAAAGTGCGGGTAAGAAAAGTACCGGAGGGAAGAGCACAGAGGAGGTCAAGGAAAAGCGAAAACCGGCGACCGCTGCCAATTCTGCCAAGCCACCCGTTGTGCAAAGCAAGAGGTCTTTCTCACAGCTTCCTTTCATCAAGGCTCCAAAAGCCAACGCCGAAGGATCCGTCAAGTCCATGACCGTCGAGACGGAAACCGTCAGCTCAATACCGCAGGTTGCTCTGGGTGGTGTCATGCCCGAACGTCACTTGCTTGGAAGAACGGAGACATCGGGAAGCCTTCGCCTCAAACCCAGCAACGAGACGATACGACCCAAGAAGGAAAAGAAAAAGGTAGTGCGAAAGGCACCGTCGCTGAATGCTGGCAATGGTGGGTCTATGTTTGGACGTCATCATCATCACCATCTTTTCTCCCGTCTCCCTTCCTCTGACTCCCTAATTTCTTTACTCGTTTCCCCTCCTCTCATCAGTGACTGCAACCTCAAGCAAGTCAAGACAGGGGCTGCGTTGGTTCCCGCCAACTGCAAGGAAAAGCCCATTCAAACCCCCCGTGAAAACCCCCGCGGAGCCCCCAGGAGACATTCAAGTACAGTGCTAATCCCGTTTCGAGGGCGCACAGCCTCCACCAAAGCAGATATATTCGAAGCCAAAATCGCGACCGCCGTCGACGAAGCGAACTCAACGGATTCCGAGGAGACCTTTGTCTACGAATCCAACCCTCCGGAACCGCACTCGGCGAGGTCGCATCGTTTCCACTCCCGCACCCCAAGCGCAACCTCTACCGTGAGTCACTACGATAATTACGGCACCAAGACTAGACAAGATGGACAGCATAGCGTTGTGGGCAAGAAGAGTATGAAATTTGCGAATAATTACAACTCTATCGGCTATGCCAATGATGAAGGTACCGTCCGAGGTCCCAGCCAAAACTCAAGGAACACAAGCAATACCGCATCGCATCACCATCACATCGGGCGTTATGGACGTGGTGGCCATGCGTCATTGTTCGATAGCGACTCTCCGTTTCCCAATGCCACCAAATCAACCCAGTCAACAGCAAATCACGGCGGCCAATATTCCCCTCGACATTCCAACGCACGAAGCCCCCATGTTGTACATGTCACCAAAAGTTCGCGCAAGGCGGAAGACATTCTGTCGTACGATCTTGAGGGTGAAGGTGCGGATGATGAGCGAACACCTCTGATAGGCTTCAATCGCACCGCGCGGAACCGTCGCAGAGCTCTGCCGGGGAGTGTTCGGCAGATGTACTCGGAGGAGAGAGGCCATGGGGTGTGTGGACGTGTCACAGCATGGACAATACTAGGCGTCGTTCTCACCCTCATCGTAGCCGCGATAGTGGCTGTTGTCATTCTCTGCTCCAAACCTCTGACCGACATTCACGTCAAGGACATCCGTAACGTCCTCGCCTCGGAGCAAGAGATCATGTTAGACCTCCACGTCCACGCCATCAACCCCAATCTCATAGCCATCCAAGTCAGCGATATAGACATCAACATCTTCGCGAAGAGCAAGCACGTTGGCACCAACGAACTCTGGCGATCCCACCAGCCACATGACGAAACCTCAAATCCTCCGCCAAAACCTGGCAAAGTTCGGATCAGCTCAAGCTCCACCCCACCATTCATCCACGACCCCGCCGACATCATCAACCAACTCGACGGTATAGACGAAGGTACAGACCCGATCGATGACCCAGCCGCAGACTCACAAACGATGCTCCTCGGCCAAATCCTCGAGTTCGACACCCCTCTGATCTTCGAACCCTCCCCTCTCCGCCACCACTCCCTCGGCAGCTTCGGCGAAGTCCGCCTGGCCAAACCGGGCAACAGGACCGAAGACGGCGGCAGCCAGCGCTGGGAGCACGTCATCCAGCACGACTTCGAACTGCTCGTCCGAGGCGTGATACGGTATTCCCTCCCCGTAAGCTCGACCCTGCACTCGGCCTCCATCGCCGGCCGCGTCGTCGTCCACCCGAGCGAAGGTGCCGACGAGGCCGGCAACATGAAGCTGTCGCAGCCGACATGGCCGTTCGAGCCCGGCAGTAACGTCCTGCTCGAGGAATCGGCAGGCTGATACGATACGACGACTTTATGATTTTGTTTTTAATCTGAATGTGTTTCACCAAAGTCCACATATTAGCGACATTGCATCACACAGAGGTAGTAGCGAGCGGTCACCCGCAGGTGCATTTCCGGGTTGTATACCACTGGACGTCATGGATGTTAATCCATTAATCCTCCATCAATGGGAGGCAAAACGCTACAGGCGTATACAGCCTGCTCTGCTCCTATATCCATAAATACTCCCTCAACTACCATAATCCAAACCCACCAATCTACCCCCGTCAAATGCAAACCCAAACC